>Ga0326728_10008616_pt1 | contig 25191 bp, 13 predicted proteins | sample MB3enrmetagenome_FD_207602 | JGI IMG/M metagenome (GOLD analysis project Ga0326728, IMG submission 207602) | Lab enriched peat soil microbial communities from McLean, Ithaca, NY, United States - MB31MN | ecosystem: Environmental > Terrestrial > Soil > Wetlands > Peat | place: USA: New York... | reverse complement strand
GGGTCGTATTGTTCGCCGCGATACAGGTAATTGTTGGGCGTGGAGCCGGTGGAGTTGAGTTTGTTGCCGAAGGCGTCGTAGTCGTAGGTGTCGGTGACCACGCCGGCTTGGTTAGTCAATTGGCGTACGCTGCCGCCGCCATCGTAGCCGTAGAAGCTGGCGGTCCACTGGTTATCGACGATCTGGTCCTGGCTGATGCGTTGCAGACCGTAGGTGTAGGTGCGGGTGACGGCCCCGTTGGTCAACTCATCAAAGACCTGCGGGTAGCCGGTGGGATTCACATCGTCTTCAACAAGATATTGCGTTGTCACTCCTCCCACGGTTTTGGCCACGCGGTTGCCGAAGACATCGTAGTACAACTGCACGGTGGTTCCGCTGGCGGTCATCGAGCGCAAGTGGTTTTCCGCATCGTAGGTGAAGGTCTTGCCGTTCGAGTACGTGGTGTTGCCGTTGAGGTCGTAGGTTTCGGCGGCCAACTCGTCATCGGCGTTGAAATTGAAGCTGCCGGAAGAAATGCCGCTCAGCGATGAGGCTTCTGAAAGCCGGTTGCCAACTGGATCGAGACCATAGGCGACGGTGCCATTCTTCTTGGCCGGATCGGAGTTGACCGTCTCCGCGGTCAGCCGGTTGATGCCGTCGTAATTCCACTGCACGGCGCGGCCGCTCTGCTCGCTGACGCTAGTCAGATTGCCCACCGGCCCGCGCTGATAGGTGTAACCCGCTACCTGCGAGGTGAGCGAGGAGACGTGATTGAGCGAGTCATAGCTGAAGGTGGACTGCACGCCGTTGGGATAGGTGGCCGTAGCCAGATTGCCGGCTGCGTCGTAGGCGTAGGTGGCCGTGCCGTTGAGGCGGTTGTCGGCGACGGTGCTGAGGCGGTTCAGGTCGTCGTAGCTGTACGCTAGCGACGCACCGTTCGAGTTGGAGGATGCAATCGTCGCCACGTGTCCCGCCGCGTCATAAGTATAGTTCAGCGTGCCCGCCGGCGTGGCTTTCGAGATGAGGCGGTCCATGCTGTCGTAACTGTACGAGGTGCTGCGGCTGCCTACCGTTGAGGTCGCATACTTGCCTGTGGCCGTGTAGGTGAAGCTGGCGGTGGGCTCTCCGGGCGTGGCGCGGGAGAGCAGGCGGTTGAGGGAGTCGTAGGTGTAGGTGGTGGCGACGCCGTTGAAGTGGGTGAGCGAAACGAGGTTGCCGGCGGCATCGTACTGGCGGGTCTCGGTCAGCGAGCCGTCGGGCAGGGTCTTCGTAGTCAACTGGCCGAGCAGGTCGAAGCTGCTTTGCGTGGTGTGCTGGTTGGCGTCGGCGAGGGTGATGGGGTTGCCGTTGGCGTCGTAGCCATAAATCGTGCTATTGGCCGGGCTGGGGCTGGCAGCCTGAATGACCGACTGCAACTGGTTGGCGGCGTCGTAGGTGTACTGGACGACGTTGCCCGCCTGATCGGTGACGCCGGCCAGGTTGCCGGGGCCGTCGTAGGCGTTGGTCTTCGTCGTGCCGTCAGGATAGGTGGTGACGGTGAGCCGCTTGCGGGGATCGTATTGGAACTGCGTGGTGTGGCGGTTGCCGTCGGCGGTGGAGATGCGGTTGCGGGCGTTGTCGTAGGCGTACTGGAACGTGCCGCCCACGCCGGAGACGGAGAGCAGGTTGCCGGCGGCGTCATACGTGTACGACGTAGTGTGGCCGAGGGCGTCGGTCTCCGCACCCTTACGCCCGGCGGCGTCGAGGGTGTAGGTGGTGGTGCTGGCGCTGGAAGTTCCGGCGGCGCGAGTGACGGCAACCAGACGGCCGGCCAGATCGTACTGCGACTGGGTGACGTGGCCGCCGGGATCGGTCTCGCTGACCAAGTTGCCGCGGAAGTCGTAGGACTTGCTGTCCGTGGTTCCATTCGCAAAGGTGGTCAGGACGAGGCGGTTGAGGGCGTCGTAGGTGTACGAGGTGGTGTTGCCGCGGGCGTCGATGTCGGTGAGTTTGTTGCCGTTAGCGTCCCATGTCGAGGATGTGTTACGGCCCAGCGGCGCCACGGTTGCGGTGAGATGGCCGAAGGCGTCATAGGTGTAGGTGGTGGTGGCCGCGGCCACGCTGGTGTTGGTCAGCAGCGGCTCGGTCATGGTCAGCTTATGGCCCAGTGAATCGTAGGTGTAGGTGGTGGTGCGACCCAGAGCGTCGGTCTTCGAGGCCAAGTTGCCGTTGGCGTCATAACTGAAGGTCGAAGCGCGGGCCGGCGCTGCGGCGATGTCGTAGCCGATGGCGCCGGACTGCAAGGTGCCGTCGCTGTTGAAGACGGTGCTCATCAGCGTACCCACGCTGTCAGTCACGCTCTGCGGGTTGTAGTTGGCGTCGTAGTTAAAGATGCGCGTGTTACCCAGTTCGTCGGTGGTGGAGGTGGGCTCGCTGTACTGGTTGTAAGCCGTGGCGTTGACGGTGGTGGAGCAGTTCCCTGCCGTCGGAATACTCTGCGAGGTGCGGTTGCCGTTGCTGTCGTAGGTGGAGCAAACCATGTTGCCCAGCGCATCGGTCGTCGAGGCCAGATTGAAGCTGGCGTCGTAGGTGTTGGTGGTGGTGTTGCCTAACGGGTCGGTGGATTGCAGCAGATTGCCGTTGGTGTCGTAGACCAGCGTCGCCTTGCCCACCTGTCCGCTGGCGTTGGCTGGATAGGTGACGGTGGTGCTGTTGAGCACCAGGTCGTAGGCGTATGAGGTGTTCTCGCCCAGCGCGTCGGTCACGCTAGCAAGGCGGCCGACGAGCGGCAATCCGTTGGGATCGGCATCGGCGGCGCCGTAGTAAGTCGTCGTGGGCAGCTGATTGCATTGCCCATCCGTGCCCCCGGCGTACAGGTGGCTGTAGGGCGAGGACAACTCGGTGTGGTAGGTGTATTGGCTGGTGTTCGAGGCCGGCGCTCCCGAGCAGGTTGCCGCTCCCGCTGTTGGCGGATAAGTCACTGTGGCGAGATTGCCATTGCTGTCATAGCCGTAAGAGTATATGTTGCCCTGGGGATCGGTGATCTGCGTAATGCGGTTCTGCGCATCGCGCACAAAGGGCACGGAAAGGCCGGTGCTACTGGCGACGCCGCCGGAGGTAATGGACAGCGCGTTGCCGCTGCGGTCCACAATGGATTGCAACTGCCCGGCGGCGCCGATGGTGTACGCGGTACCGGTCGGATCGGTGTAGACATAGATGGACGGATTGAACGGACTCCCGTCCTGGCACGTCCACAACGCTCCATCCTGCACCAGCCACTCCAAGCCGGAAGCACAACCCGAGCCGGCGCTGGACAGTGTTCCGTGCAGCCCAGGTTCAGGGGTCCATTGCGGTGAAATCGCCCAAGAGTAGATGCAGCCAATCAGGGGTATGCACGGAGGCGGCTGCGGTGTGAATGAGAAGGTCTTGCGCTGGCCGCCAAGCGAGAATGTGACGGCCTGCTGTGGACTCACCGTCAGATCGACGTTCATGGCCAAGTTCCATCCATAGCCGAAATCGCCGCTTGTGTCGGCATTGAGGCTGTCGTATGTACGTTGGATGTTTATGGCCAACCCCTTCACGGGAACCACCAAGTCCGTGACCGTCGAAGTGATGCGCCCAGGCTTGTAATTGCCGGCCACGGTCACCATGGCAATGCTGAATTGCGTCTCGCCGCTCACGTCCGTGGCCTGAAGTGTGATCCAGTAGCAGCCGTTGGGCAGAGTAGTCGTGTCCAGGGCGCCAATCTGGCCCACGCCACTGACGTTGGCATTGAGCACGACTGAATTCTGCGGACTGTTTGCCGGGAAGTAGGTCAGAACCCCGCTCGCCAGAGACGTGCCCGGAGCAACAGTGATGGGCACGACACCGCCGACGTACGCATTGTTCGCGGGACTGCCGATCCACCCCTGCGTTTCGCTTGTCTCGGACTGGACCACCAGGGTGATCTGATCCGCCAAGGAGTTTACGGAATCGCTGGCAGTTAGTTCCAACTCGTATGTTCCCGCCGCGCTGAAGGATGCCGTGGTCACCATCTGCTGCGCATTGGCGAAAGTTACCGTGCCAGGTCCGCTGACCTGGCTCCACAGCACGGAAGGCGACTGCCCGGCGGGCAGAGAGGTATCCGTCGCATTGCCATTCAACTTCACCGTATTGGGCAAGATCACCGGACTTTGTGCCTTAATGTTGATGGTGATCCAGTACTGCGATGAAGTCGTAGTTGACGGCGGAAGCGTCCAGGGGACACTCACAACATTGGAGTAGGTAACCATGTTGTTGATGGTTGCAACTGCCTTGACCGATGCAATGCCTGGATTTACATCCTGATAAACAATTGTTGCGTGCCCTGTGGCATCGGTAGTACCCAGCAATACCATTTGGTCGACGCCTGTAACAATCAGCCCAACACTGGTATTAGCCAGTGGCGAGCCAAGAGAATCCGTTGCGAAGACTGTGAATGCCTGCGCGCCGCCAACAGGCTGCGGTGGAACGGAACTTGGCGTGAGGACGAGCGATCCCATTGGCAAATCTGTGGGACTCACCCATTTGATGGTGGCTTGATTCGATGTCAACGTTAACTCTCCAGATGGGACCGCCTCGGCGCTCACAATATCCGAGCCCGCATTCAGTCCCACATAGGAAAATGCAACGGTGCCGGTGGAATCTGTCGTTCCCTGAAGTTTTTGAGCATTGGCGCCAGAGATATTTAATATCACCGACACTTTTGACAGGGGCGATCCGGATCCGTTGGTGACAACCGCCGTGACCGAAGCCGGCTGGCCAACCGGGTATGCTGCCTCAGACATATAGAATGTTGGCGCTACGGTTCCAGTACTCCCAGTTGCCGCCCCTGTAATCATGCCAGGTACGCCATTAGCGTCGTAAATTGCTGGAAAACTGCCGCCAGGTGAATTCAAACCGCTTTGATAAGCGACAACGACGCTTTGCCCTGGGGTGAGTCCGATTGCCCCAATAGCCGGGTTTGCACCGTCCTGGATGCCGAAGGTGTAAGCGGAGTTAAGTCCACCGGTAATCCAGAGCCAGGGCATCGCTCCCGCCGGAACTGTTGTGGGGACATCATTGACAATGACCGCAAATCCAGGCCCCCAATTGTCCGCGTAATAATCGTCGTCTACGCCCAATTGGAGTTGTGTCGCCCCGGCAGGGACAACGAATATCCGAGAAGAAGCACCGATCGCCAAGGGCTCGATGACAGTTCCATTGCTATCAGTAAATGCCCCTACCAATCCCTCAAGCGCTATGCTGGGCTGGGTGAGGAGCGTAACATTTCCCTCACTGGTCGCAGAGATAGAAGTTGTCCAGGATACCGATACTGAATTCGATACCTCGCTTGAATCATTCGCGTTTGCGGAGGCTGTGATCGTATCGTAACCGCTGCTTGCGCCAACATAAGCATACGAGGCGATCCCGTTTTCATCGGACGTAGCGCTCTCCGTAGTGCTATTTGCGCCTGATACTGTGAAATATAGGATCGCACCGGAAACTGGCTGGCCGAATGGAGTTTTTATGGTTGCCACAAATCCATGGGAAGTATTGACGGGATAAGGCGAAGCATCTGCGGCATTGAGAACGATGATCGGCGGGGGAACCAGCGTTACATCGGCAGTGCTTGTGAACTCACCACCACCCTGGCTGCTGGCAGTGATGGCGATGCTCTGAATTGCAGTGATCGCTGTAGGCGCGGTATAGAGTCCGCTCGCCGATAAAGTGCCCAGAGCGCCGGATGGCATCGACCAGTTCATCGCAACGCCGCATGTGCTTGTCGCAGTAAACTGCTGGCTCTGGCCAGCAGAGAGGTTTACGGCAGTCGGAACCACTTCTGCCACGTTCTCCGGATAAAGCGTGTAGAACGTCGAAGGCGATCTTTGGTTGTAATATTCCGTGGCAACCCAATCCGCAGACCGAGCAGTCGTTGAAATACGCGCCTCATCAATAAGGCCATTCCAATTCCTGCCCGTGTTGTATCCACTTCCGATCGCAAGATCCTGAATTGTGGATGGCCATAGAGTGCTTGAGTGGGTGTTGAATGCTTGCACGCCGTTCACGTACCCTATGGCATTCGAGAAGGCGCTATTCCATGTGAGAGCGATGTGATACCAGGTGCTGGGCTGCATCGCTCCAGCCATCAGCGCATAGCCATTGAAACCTCCATTTCCTATGGCTACGCCAAAATCTCCGCTGGAGTCTTCTTCAAAACGGATCGCATTGTTTCCGCCGGAATAGTTCGTAGTGAACGCATTAGGATAACTGGAAAGGCTTGATGGTTGCATCCAGAACTCGATCGTCCCTTGAGCTGGAAATGCTCCCAGGTTTCCGACATCGATATAGCTGCTTCCATTGAAACTGGCGCCTCCATCGATTTCTCCCGCGGCGGCGACAGCGCCATAATTCGTTCCATTGTTTTCGTTCGTTGTGGAATCATTGGTTGAGAGCGTCGTGCCGTTCGGGAGATGCCACACACCCTCATAGCTACTGTCCCATACCGAACCCGGTTGCGCTTGGCTGGTCGTTGTATTTGGATTCCCATACCACAAATAGATCACTGTGTTCTGCGTATGGGAAAGGGTGGGAATGCGCACCCACGCAATGACTTGGCCGGTCACCGGGTTGTATTCTTCCACTTCGAAGCTCAACATGTTCTGCCCTGCGGAATCGGACGTGAAGATGATGTCGTATCCGTTGGGATTCGTGACCTGCCCGCCATTGGCGGTCGTGGCAAAAAGGGGATCGGTGGTATTGAACAGGAGCGGGAAGTTGGCCAGGTCCGTGTTCGGAACCTTTGTGTGATTGATGGCGATTGCACGTTGGTAACTGTAGCCGTTCGATCCGCATTGCGAGTTAGTGAGCGCAATCGTTGCCGATGCGGACTGGGTTGTATCCCCCTGGCTGGTGGCCGTCACGGTCACTGTTTGTTGGGTAGATATCGTGGCAGGAGCCGTGTACAGACCAGTCTGGTCAATCGTGCCCACACCCTCAGGCAGGACCGTCCAAACCACCCTCTGATTGCTGCTGTTGGCCACGCTGGCTGTGAATTGCTGCGTCTGGCCGCTGGAGAGTGTCGCGCTGGATGGAGTCACGGTGACCGATACCGGCAGGCTGTTGACCGTCAGGGTCACTGTGGCCGTCGCTGTGGCGTAGTCGGTCGTATCGGCGGGGGTGAAGGTCACGGAAAGCGTCTGCGATCCGGCTGTCAAGACAGTTCCCGCGGCCGGCTTATAGATAAAGGAGCCGGGCACACTGGACGTTGCATCCAATTGTGCCGCGCTCAGCGCCGTGCCGGAGGAAATCGCTGCCGGGGCGACCCAGGTAATGACCGGAGTCGCCTGATTCACCACGATGCTCTGCGAGATCGAGGTTGCTGCCGCATAGTCGGAATTGCCTGCTTGGCTGGCAATCACGACTACAGTGCCCGCACCGGTGATCGTCAGCGTATTGCCGGAGATCGTGCCTGGTCCCGATGCCACGCTAAAGCTGACTGCCAGACCAGAACTCGACGTTGCCGACAACGCGATCGGCGAGACCCCAAATGTCACCGGAGAAGCCTGCGCGGTGAAGCTGATCGTCTGCGTCGCCGTAGTCACCGTCAGCGTGCCGCTGACGAAGGTGAAGCTGTAGTTTGCCGCCGCCAGAGTCCCCGCCGCAGCTGTGATGGAATAGCTGGCCGGCACTGAGGTGGATGTGGCTGTTGTCGTCAAGCTCGGTGATCCGTTAACTACGCTGATGCTGTCGCCGTTGACAAAGCCAGTAATGGTATCTGTGAAGCTAGGGTTAGCTGCGCCGTAAGCACGGCTGGCGCTGCCCGCCGTCACTGTCAAGGCTGCCTGATTCACCGCGATGCTCTGCAAGACAGAGGTCGCCGCCGCGTAGTCGGGGTTGCCCGTCTGGTTGGCAGTAACGACTACTGTACCCGCTCCCGTAATCGTCAGCATGTTGCCGGAGATCGTGCCTGGACCCGATGCAACGCCGAAACTGACTGCTAGACCTGAGCTGGCCGTTGCCGAAAGCGTGATCGACGAGACCCCGTATGTCACTGGCGTTGCCGGCGCCGTGAAGCTGATCGTCTGCGCAGCCGTAGTCACTGTCAGCGTACCGTTTAAGAACGTGAATTTGTAGTTGGCCGCCGACAGCGTGCCCGCTGCCACCGTGATTGTGTACGTTCCTGGCGCTGAGCTGGTTGTCGCTGCCGTGGCGAGGCTGGCTGAGCCGGAAACCACCGAAGAGGTGTCCCCGTTCACGTAGCCCGTAATCGTGTCCGTGAATGTGGGGTTGGCCGCTCCATAGGCGCGGCTGGCGTTTTGCGCCGTCACCGTCAACGTAGCCTGGTTGACCACGAGATTTTGGGTTACCTGCGAGGCTGCCGAGTAGTCCATGTTGCCCGGCTGGTTGGCGGCGATGACACAAGTCCCTACCCCAGTTACGGTCAAGGTCGTTCCGGTCACCGTGCAAGGGCCGGAAGAAATCGAGAAGGCCGGCGTCAGCCCCGAACTGGCAGTTGCCGACAGCGTGACCGGCGAGAATCCATAGGTCACCGGAGATACCGGCACCGTAAAGCTGATCGTCTGCGTCGCCGTGGTCACCGTCAGTGTGCCGTTGACAAAGGTGAAGCTGTAGTTGGCCGCCGACAGAGTGCCCGCCGCGACTGTGATGGAATAACTGCCCGGCGCCAATGCAGAAGTCGCTGTCGTCGCCAGACTCGGCGATCCACTGACCACGCCGCTGGTATCGCCATTGACGAAGCCGGTAATGGTGTCGGTCAGCGCTGGAAGCGCCGTACCGTAGATCATGGTCAGGCTACCGGCCGTCACCGTTAGCGTCGCCTTGTTCACGACGATGCTCTGCGAGACCACCGCAGCTGCGGCGTAATTAGTGTTGCCGACCTGGTTGGCGGCTACCACCACGGTGCCAGCACCGGTGATCGTCAGCGTGCTGCCTGAGACTGTGCCCGGTCCGGAGGTGACGCTATAGGTGACCGCCAGCCCCGTACTGGCCGTCGCCGACAGCGTAATCGGCGAGACTCCGTACGTCACCGTAGAGGACGGAGCTGGAAAGCTGATCAACTGCGAAGCCGTCGTCACTGTCAGTGTGCCGTTGACGAAGGTGAAGCTGTAGTTGGAGGCCGACAGGGTGCCAACCGCTGACGTAATCGGATACGTCCCCGGAGCAGAAGTCGAGGAAGACGTCGTCGTTAGGCTCGCAAATCCGCTGACCACGCTTGATGTGTCGCCATTGACGAACCCGGTGATCGTGTCGGTGAAGCTGGGATTGGCTGCGCCGTAAGCACGGCTGGCGTTGGCTGCCGTCACAGTCAGAGTTGCCTTGTTCGTCGTCAATGTCACACTGGCTGTCGCAGAGTTGTAACTGGCAGTATTGGTCGGCGTAAAGGTCACAGAGAGCGTTTGCACTCCGGCATTTAGCACCGCACCCAGGGCAGGGGTATAGGCAAATGTTCCCGCCACGCTGGCCGTTGCATCAAGCTGGGTTCCGCTGAGGGATGCACCGTATGTGATTGCCGTGGGTGTTGCCCATGTGATTGTGGGTGTCGTCTTTGCCGGTGCCAGCGTAATCGTTGCCGTTCCAGACTTCGTGGTGTCTGCCTGACTGGTGGCTGTAACCGTCACCGTTTGTTGGGTCGTTACGCTGCTTGGCGCGGTATAGAGACCGGATGTACTAATGCTGCCCACGCCAGATGGACTGATCGTCCAAGTAACGGCGGAGTTGGCACTATTGCTCACGGTCGCAGCAAACTGCTGCGTCATTCCCGCGGAGAGCGCGGCGGTCGCCGGACTTACGGAAACGGTAATGCCGTCGAAAAGATTGCCGTTGTTCCCAAATGTCGAGTTGCCGTTGATGTAGAGTTTGTCGGCGACCAGCATCATATAGCCGCTGGCATTGCTGCCGGTAATTTCTATCTCGTCGCTGGCGAAATACAGCGCGCCGTTCAGTACTGCGGTCGATCCGCCATTGATTTGGTCGACGCACGATCCCTTGGTCGAACAGCCGGTACGATTTCCGAAGAACAGAATCCCGCCGAACGATCCGCTTGTCGGCGCAGAGAGAGCAGCTGTGACCTGCCCGCTGATCGTAATCGGCGTGTATTTATAAGTGCTCGAACAGCCCCATCCTGCGCTCGACGTGTTGTAGATTGTTATTCCGCTGCCAGAGACTACTGCCTGCGAATTCAGCACCATCCCGCCGCCGGCCATAATGTATACGCCGGGGCTCAGAGTGAAGGCGATGCCGTTGGTGTTTCCGATGGTGAGGCCGCCGCAATACACGCCCGGTGAAAGAGTATTGTTCGCCGGCTTTGAATTCATATCGAAATAGGCGGGACTTTTGGCTACGATGGTGCCGGAGGTGGGCGGCGCGATCAAAGCCAGCGGATCGCCTGGGCTCGTCACGGTAACAGCCCTTACCTCCTGATTGCTGATCGTATCCACAAGATACGTCTGCCCGCTCATTTGCGCCCCGCCGACAACGCTGACTTGCGCGTGATTCTGCAGATACAGCGTCTCCGCTCCTTCCATTTCAAACCCATCGCTGGCGCTGGATTCGGACACGACCCCGCACGCGGTGGTTACCGACTGCGCTCCCGCGATCTGAAAGGCGCGGTCCGCTGTCGGGTCCAAGGCGTAGAGACACGCCCCCGGAGGCACCGTAGCGGCGAAGGCAACGAAACTGCCGGTTTGAAAAAGGAATGCGGCTAGAAACAGAAGCACAAATCTGGCGGAACGGCAAACGTACATTCGATCCTCGCAGCCTGGGACAGGGAAACGGCGTTCGCCTTAGAGAGGAAACGAGAGGTTAAAATGGCGACGCTATCAATCCCGCCCGCGGTTCTGAAGTGCAATTCATTGGGAGATATGACTCAGATTGCCTGTACTCAAACTACGAACTTCAGGAACATGTTCTGCTCGGAAGGCAGGATGGATGGCATTCACCGTAGAAAATGTCCCTGATAACAATATCCGCAAATGCGCGCCATTTTCCTTTTATTCGATGAAAAATATCTTATGAACGTGGTTTCCAGCCAAAAAATGCGGGTTTTCGTTCAGCAGACGATACTCGAATAACCCTAAAAACCGCAGTTGGCTAACAAAAGCGGGCCCGTATCGAGGAGTCTTCGGGGTCGGCGGGGGACGATTCTGGCCACGATGTAGTCGAGCAGGGCCTTCCACCGGTCTGTCGCAGGCGACTGCTCCGCGACCTTCCTTACATGGCTGAGAGCCGCTCGGATATTGGCGATCAACAGCATCAACGTCGCCTTGGCGGCGTGCATCGGCGTCAGATGGAGGGTGGTTTGACCCGCGTGCTGGGTGGCTCTGCCCACTCCCGCCAACAGCAAGGACCGGCTGGTAATGGCTTCCATGCGCGCTTCCGGTTTGGCGGCCCGGCAGTACCAACTCCACCAGTTGTAGATCAGCGCCACGGCGCGGGCGCTGGTCTGGCAACGCTCGATGTCCTGGGTGGTGAAGCCGCCCCAGCCCCACTGGTTCTTCAACTCGTCGAAGCCGTTTTCCGCATCCGCCCGATCGCGGTATAACTGCGCCATCGACTCCAGCGGGTAGCCGCTGTCAGTCACCAGAACCGCATATTCCCATATCTCCACATCCTGCTCGGGCAGAAGCAGTTCCAGTTGACCTTCGACGGCCTCGCGGGTAAGAGCCACATCGGACTTAGCCGGCCGGCGCAGCACCACCACCCGCCGCGACTTATCCCACCCAGCCAGCTTCAGAGTATCTTCCACGGCGCTCCAGCCTTGGTCGCTGGGGCCGGGCGTGCTCCAGTCCTTGCGGGCGAACTGACGGACTAACATCTTCTTGACGCCGCCGGTCTGGCGCAGCTTGAACAGATAAGGCTGGCCGCGCTTCTCCAGTTCGGCAATGAACGGCTCGTTGCCGAAACCGCATTCGCCGCGCACCAAAGCGGGTAGTTGCTGCGGGTTCAGGCTATCCAGAATATCGCATAATCCAGGACGCGCATGAGCCGCCGCGTGCTGCTTGCCGGGGCTAACCACGACATCCAGAACCAGACGCAGGCCGCCCACATAGTAAGTATGCAAGGCGTGGCTGGGACGGCCCGGCTTGTGCGGGTTGTAACTGACTTCGGCTCCCTCTTGCTTGCCGAACAATGTCTTGACGGTGGTGTCGATATCCAGTATCCACGGCGTTTCCAGAGCGGCCCGCACGCTGGCGAGAAGCTGCGGACGCAGCCAGTCCCGGCTCTGGTCCGCACTCATCCGGGCCAGCGCCCGGCGCAGCGCGTCCTCGCTGACGATCTTGCTCATGCCCAGGATCTGCGGACTCACTCCGTCGCCGCGTAGCGCGGTGATGTGAGAGTAGCGGTTGTGGCCCGCCAAGACGGAGAGTAACCAGGTGCCCAGTACATCCCGCTTATGCTGATCGCCGCCGCTGCTGCCGGCATAGCGCAGTGGGCAACTGTCGATCCAAGACTCGTAGACCCCGGTCGTGGAAAGACATTCGGCGAAAAACGCCAACTGTGCGTTGGTCGTGGCGCGGGATTCGCTGTCCCAGAGGATGTGAAGCCGGCCTCCCGGCGTCTCCACGGAAAACGACTCCAACTCCGCTCCAATAACGGAAATCTCAGACCCTGACGACTCACCCATCCGGTGAAACCCCCAAAAAGATAAAAGCCGCTACCAGTCTACCGTTCGAGGCGTTTTCAACAGTTCAACTGCCGGATAGGGGATAAATCCTTACCTCTCCAAATCCTGTTCCCACCCTGGATCACTTCTGGCGAGCACAAGTGGATCACTCTTCCCGAGCGCCGAAGCCCCTACTTTAAATTCCGTTTTCTGAAGGGACCCCTCCCTGCCACCCTCTACCGTGCCGTCGCTCTGGATGCATGAAGGTTCAGGAAACGGGAAGCTGGGCACAGATTGCCCCTGGTGACAGCAATGTTAGGTTTACCCCTCGTTCTTTAGGGCAAGCCATACCAGGTTGACCGGCCGCCTCCGTGGCGCTCTAAAAGACCCTTTTCAACCAGGGAGGCGAATGTTGCCTTGAGTGTGTTCGGGCTTGCTCCCACCTCGCGCACCATGTCACGGCTTGTGACGCGGCCATGGTCGCGTACATAGTCCATGATTTTGACGGCCAGCTCAGACAGAACCGCTAACGCGTTCTTTTCCCGCTCCACTTTCACGGCCAGGCGGCGCTTTTGCTGCTGCAAGGCGCGCAGGAAAAACAGAAGCCATGGCTGCCAATTGGGAGCCTCGGTACGGATAGTGCCTTGGGTCTGACGCAGGGCCAGATAGTAGCCTTCCTTGCTGTTTTCTATCACGCTTTCAAGCGATGAATACGGCACATAGGCATAACCGGCCTGCAACAGTAGCAGCGTGGTGAGCACTCGGCTGAGACGGCCATTGCCGTCCTGGAAAGGGTGAATCTCCAGAAAGACGACAACAAAGACGGCCACCATCAGCAGGGGGTGCAGACGCGCCAACTCGCGGGCATCCTTCAACCAGGCGACAAGCTCTTCCATCCGGCGCGGCGTATCGAACGGCGTAGCCGTTTCGAACACGATGCCTATCATGTTGCCGTTTGGATCGAAGGCCCCGACGTCATTGCGCAGGGCCTTGTACTGGCCTCGGTGCCGCTCGTCCTTCTCGCTATGGCGCAGAAGGTCGCGGTGAAGCTGCTTGATGAGGTTTTCCGTAATGGGTATGTCGGCCCAGACGCTGAAAACCGTCTCCATCACCTCGGCATAACCGGCAACTTCCTGCTCATCCCGGCTGGTGAATTCCTTGATCTCCAGGTCGGACAGGAGGCGCTCCACCTCTCGATCTGTTAGCTTGCCGCCCTCAATGCGTGTAGATGAGCCAATGCTTTCGATCGTGGCAACGTGGCACAGCGCCTTCAGGCGCTCGGGCGCGAGAGTTCCCAGGGCGCGCCATGCACCCTTGAATTCGTCAATCTCGGAGACCAGCGCTAACAGCTCCGGCGTGATTTGAATAGTGTCTGTCTTCATGATGCCGGGATATATACCCAAATATACCCGATTATATGCCGGAATATTCACCCGATTACGCCAGAATGGCTATTCTTTGCCCTGCCCTTCGAAAAAGTAGAAGGGGCGCTTCAGAAAATGGCAATACGTAATGGATATCCCGGCCGAACGAGATCCGGTCACGATTTGCTGCCGCTTCACTGCGCCTCAATTCCCTTCCCCTTCGCAGGCTCAGATGGAACCGTTCCCGGTTCGACCCCCGTCTCCGCGGTGTAGACGGAGGCGAAGACCTCCTCCATGCGCCCTTCTTTATATAGGTCGTCAAGCGAGGCCAGACCGAAGGTTTCGAGAAAATGCGGCGTGGTCCGCCAGATCCTCTCTCGGCGGGGTCCGAGCCGCGCCGAGCGTGCGATCAGCTTGCGGTTACACAGCGTCTGGATGGTTCCGGCGCTCTCGACGGCGCGGATGGCATTGATGTCGGCGGTGGTCACGGGCTGCTTGAGCGCCACAATCGCCAGCGTCTCGAGCGCCTGCGAGCTGATGGGCTTGGTCCTGCGCTCTGGCAGTAGCCTACCTATCAGTTCAGCGTACTGCGGCTTGATCTCAATGCGAATGTCCTGCGGCCGGCGCCGCAACTGAATACCGCGATCGGCTGCCACTAGATCCGCCTCGAACTCCCGCAACGCTTCATCAGCCTCATCTTCGGTGACACAGAGACACTGCGCCAAAGCCTGTATGGTCACTGCGTGGTCGGAGGCGATGAGCAGCGCCTCGATCTTGGCCTTGAGTTCCCATATCTCTTCCACTGGATTCTCCTTTATAGACCAAGCTTGCTGGCCGCGGCTTGGCGGTCCTTCTGATCTTCGCGGGCATAGCGATGGACCATGACGATCGACCTGTGCCCCGTTTGCTTCATGATCTGGCGGTCGGTGGCGCCGTTGGCCGAGGCCTCCGTCACAAAGCCCGCCCGCAGCGAGTGCCCGCCATAGGCATTGGGGTCGGCAAGCTTGGCCCGCTTGACCAATTTTTTCACGATTCTGCCGATGGAATCTTTGTCCAGAGCTGGGCCGACGTTGCCGTGCAGGCCCACGCGGCGGAAGACGTACCCGTCCTCGACGCCGGAGATTTTGAGCCAGTTTTCGAGCGCCATGACCGGGCAGGTCAGGTCGTGCGCCCCCCAGAGAATCTCCACTTCCCTTCCCTTCCCCTCCTGATCGGTCTTCGAGCGCGGAATAAGGAGAGTGATCCCTTTGCGGTGCCAGGTTACATTTTCGACCCGCAGGGCGGCCAGCTCCGAGCGCCGCATGCTGCCGGCAAAGCCTATCAGCAGGAGAGCCTTGTCCCGGGCCGCCGCGATCGGGCCCTCGAGCACGCCCAGCAGTCTGACGATCCGGTCCCGGGTCAGGGGTTTCTTGCGTGTCTGTGCGACGCCGAGCTCGCGGCGGATGCCGTGCAGCGTGTCGGCTACCAGGCGATGGTTCATGGTGGCCGGAGAGTCGAGTTCGGCCCGCTTGTGGGCGGTGTTGATCGAAGTGAGCCTCCGGGTGATGGTGGCGGCTTTGCGCGGTTTTTCTCCCGCCCGCGGCAGGGTGAGAGAGGTTAGATAGAGGGCAACCGTACTGGGGGTGGCCGGGAGCGACTCGAGGCCGTTCTCCCGGCACCAGGCGGCGAAGTGCCGCCAGTCGGCGTCGTAGGCCCGGTTGGTTGAGGCAGCCTTGGCCTTGGCCATAAAGGCGGCTGCGGCCTGGGCGGTCTCGTAGAGGCGGTCGCCCAAAGGAAGCTCCGAAAGCCGGAGTCCGTTGGCAGTTTGGTCTGACGGCGGTGTGAGGCGGACTGGACCGAGGATTTGGGGCTGGGTCTGGGGCTGAGTCTGGGGCTGAGGCTGAGACTCGGACGGTACGGGGACCAGGGCGCCGGTGACGGGCGGCGCCGAGAGTGTGTCGGGCTGGAAGGCCGGGGGCTGATGCATAGTCCTCCTGGGAGGCAGGATTCTACGAGTAGACGGCCAAAAGAGCGGTCGTTTTTCATTTTACGCCTGAGAGCCCGAGAAGTGCATATTATCAGGCGTATAAAAATCTTTTTATAGTGCGCGGTCGCGCAATCACGCATACATCGTGCTATCCTCCCTTTATGCCCTCCAAACCCCGCTGGCATGCCGATATCGACAAAATCCGCTCCGCCGTCCTGGCCCTTCCCTCCCCCTTCCTGGACCGCCCGGCCGTCGAGCGGCTCTTCTGTGTCCGACCCCGCCAGGCCAACAACATCATGCGCGAGCTGGGCGGATACCGCATCGGACAGGCCGTGGTCGTCGCCAGTCAGGGTCTGCTCGCCAAGCTCGACGAACTCTCCGGCGCTCAGGAATACTCGGCCCAGGTCCTGCGCAAATCGCGCGTGGTCGAGGCCCTCGACGCGCTGCGCCACGAGACGCGGCCGCAGCGGATTAAGGCGCCGCCCCCGCGACGGTTGGACGCCCCATTGCCGGAAGGGGTCCGCATCTCGGCTCCCGGCGAGCTGACCATCTCCTTCTCCTCGCCCGAAGACCTGCTCGGTCGGGTCATGGGCTTGGCCCAATCGGCGGCGGGAGACTTCGCGGCCTTCGCCGCGGGTCTTGAGCGGGAGACCAAAGATAACCCCGAACCCGGCGCCGGGCTTCGAGTCGCGGGCGGCCCGGCCGTCAGCTCCCCCGAGGAATCCTGATGGCTGTCGAGTCAGAGGGCGCGCTGCTCGGTCTGTCGCTCGGCTCCTTCGACGGGCCCTTCGACCTGCTTCTGTCCCTTATCCGGCGCAACCAGTATGCGATCGACGCGCTCCCGGTTTTGGAGATCACCGGCCAGTTCCTGGCCTATGTCCGGGCCGCGCAAGAGATGGACGCGGAGCTCGCCGGCGAGTTCGTTGAAGTGGCCTCCTGGCTGGTTCTGCTCAAATCCCGCAGTCTGCTTCCGGCCGAAAGGGACAAGGTGGCGCCGCATATCGAGCTGCGCCGCGCTCTGCTCGACCATCAGACCCTTGCTGCAACAACGGATTTTTTGCGCGAGCGGAGCGGCAAGGGACGCCCTGGAAGTGCCGGCGCTCGCGGAGGACGTACCGAGGGAGAGATTGTAGTGACCGAAGATGCCCCTACGGTCAAGGATGTTCTGGAAGCGGCCCGGCGGGCGCTTGAATCGGCACACGCCGCCCGTTCTCTCGATACTGCCAATCAGGAATCCGCTTCCGTCGAGGAGTTGGCCAACTGGGTCACCACTAGACTGGCTGCGCTTCCCTCCTCTGCCGGGGTTTCGACAAAGGAATGGTTTACGAGCCAGCCGAGCCAGGACGCCCGTGCCGCGCTTCTCTTGGCGCTTCTGGAACTCGCCCGCAACGGCCGCCTGCTGCTCCATCAGGAGGAGGATTTTGCTCCGATCCGCGTCAAGTCCCTGGGTTCGGTTCCTACGTATCCAGGACCCGCCAGTGCCCTTCCCTACAATTGGTAGACCCTACATAAACGCTGACGGTTGATTCGAATCAGCCATCCATGCCTGCATACCCTTTTTGAGACTCGCTTTTCCCGCGTTTTGGCTAGTTGTCCCTCCCCGCTACCCGCAAATTTCCCGAATGAATGAACGCGCCCCCAAGGTCACTGTTGGGTTTACTTCTCCAGAGGATGAGCGCGGGGAGTGCAACGAACCGGGAAATCCATGTCTACAGAACGGAAGGCAGCGACCCAGTCCACTGTGTGATTTCAACAATTTGATTTTGCCCAATGAGCGCACACATGACGCACACAATATGTATTTTGTAGAACACAGATTTGTGTCGTACACTCCCACGTTTAGGACACATGTGTGCATATGTATGCCCGTACCCGTGAGGTACACACGTTTACCGCATGTGTTGTAGACAGGTGTGTCATGTTGTGTCGTATATTATTAAGTGTGGTGCACTGGTGTACTCTCCTGTGTCGTACACATGATGAATACCTGCCCGTGTACGACACATCTTTGTCCACACTTCTGCGCCAAATGCTTCTTCTACACGCGCAAGTACACTCGATCGCATGCCAAACCGTTCAGCTCGCAGCTTTGTAATGCTCAGGAGACTTCAATATGCCCGTTATTGTCGCCGCTAACCCCAAAGGGGGAAGTGGCAAATCTACTAGCTGTATTGTTCTTGGAACGACCTTGGCCAGCCTTGGCGGCACAGTACGGATCATCGACGCCGACCCACAACGGACTTTGGGCCGTTGGAGTGAAGGCAGCAGCCGCTATAAGGACATTGTCGTTCTTCCAAGCCTTGGAGAAGACCTAACCGACCTGATCGACCGATTGGCCTCGCAAGTTCAGTTTGTAATCATTGACGTGCAAGGTACTGCAAACCAGGAGATGGCCGCCGCTATGTCCCGCGCCGATCTGGTCCTGATCCCCATGCAGGCCAAAACAGCGGATGCAGAGGTCGCGACTCGAGCAATCGGACTGCTGCGCTCCCAGGAAAAACTCTTTAAGCGCACCATTCCCCATGGCATAGTTTTCATGCGAACGAGCCCAATTATCGTGACTCGCGAGGAAAAAGACATTCGCCAAAGCATCGCTCATGCGCAAATTCCCCGATTTTCCACCAGTCTGAATGAGCGCACCGCCTTCTCCCACATCTTTGCGCAAAAGAAGTCGTTGGAGGAGCTCTCTGCGACAGATACCAATGGACTCCCCGCCGCCATAGAGAATGCCTCCAAGTTGACGGCTGAAGTGATCGAAACCCTGCGCGGCAACAAGGAGTTGGAAAAGTGAACACCAAAACAGACCCTTTTGCGTCCCTTGCCGACTTCACACCCAAGCAACCGCTGGTGGCAGAACTTGCGCCCCAACCCGCGCAAATAGCGAGCCTCGCGGAAACTCATGGCTTTTCCATCATCAACTTCGAAGAAAAACCAATGCCGTTCGAGGTGCGTAGAGTCTCCCGGACGCCCAAGACAATCGCCAAAACCATTCGCATTCGAGTCGGCGACTGGAACAAATTCGTAAAATTCTGCATGGACACCAATTGCACCGCCGCGGAGGGATTTGCTCTTCTAACCTCCTCGCTGCCTTCAGATCATTGAAACCCAAAAATACCACGCCAGAATCTGTCAACCCCGCCAGGAAGTGTCGGGAGGAGGAGGGAAGCGGCACAGATGAAGTGCGGCAGGGCAGTCCCTTGTGAATCTTCGCAGATGAAGGTATTCGCAGGATTTTACCGGAGTTGATTGGCAGTCTCTGAGCTAAATACTAGAATGACCATGATTTGACTTGCGTATTGCCATACAGCTCCGGTATTTGCCTCGGACCACGCCCGAACAAATACCGGAGTGGAGTGGCACTGCTTTCTCTATCCTACTGTCCTTCATGTACTTCTAAACACCACTGCCAACTGGCTCCGGTATTTCTCATAAACCACGCAACTTCCTCGCATTAGATGAGCGATTGCAGACCTTCTTGTTGATTTCAGGCTCTTTAGAAATCTTCCGATCGGTAATCGTGTCACCGATGGCCCATAAACTGAGCAATATACCGGAGTCCGGTGGCACTTCTGCATTTTTCGTGTTTATTATCTATGACATGGCTCATTATTTAAAGAATAGCCTACCCCAGGATACTATTCGGAGGAAAGGAATATCTCTCTTTAAATGAACCCTCTCTCTAGCCTGCTTTATTCATGAAGACTGAAGCCGAAGCGAAGAAAATTACCAACTGGCGTTGTATTCGACCGGACTTGTGACGCAACTTCAGTCGACAGTGCGTCTTCGGCGCAACATGTGTTCCCGGCGTTTTTGTTGCGAGCCTCGGCAGGAGCCACAATTCATGAATAATCCAGGCTAGGAGTGGGCCCGAGTATTCACAATTCTCCCTCTTCAACCCCAATCGGTTGGGTCACTGATAACGTGAAACCCAACATATAGACAATAGAATCAATTCTCAGACGCGATCCTAGCACCAAGTCATAACGCGAGATCGGACCGATCTCATCTACTCTTAACGCCCCCGTACCGGAGTCAAGTGGCAAAAGCCGGAGTTGTCTGGCAGCATAAACCGGAGCCATGAGGCACCTCTCCCGGAGTCCAAAGGCAGACAAACCGCAGCGAGATGGTAAAAAAGCCGGACTGGATTGGCAGTTTTTACCGCCTATCTCTTTTATTTTCTTTACTTGCAAAATACTATCTGTTCTTAAGTGAATTTTTCAAGTGTTCCTATTAAAACAACAACAAACCCGTCAACCATCATTCACGCCAAACAGCAGAAAATCTGTTGTTTGCATGAAAATAATAACTCTCTTTCACCAAAACCTTCTTCAACAACGAAACGCCGGAGTCGATTGGCAGCGAAATTCCTCCATTTCTTCCATTTTCAGTCGTTTGCAATAAACCAGTGTACATGCGCATTATTTTGCTGGCAATCCCTACCACTTTTAGAAGATCATCAATATTTCGAGGCCTCCTTTGCAGATTCCACCGGACGACCCACAACTCGACCTGATCCCCTTTGTTGGGACGGATCTCATTCACTTCGAACGCAACCTTCTGCGCATAGGTTTCTTTGCCTCTCACGAAGAGCGTAGAGGAAAGACCCGCAATATACGCCGCATCGAACAGAGCATGAACGTAGACGGTCAGCGCATGACCGTAGCCATTGAATTCCGCTCTCCGAAATCGTTGCCCTCGTCATCAGACCGTGACAAGTTTATGGCGTTTTTAAAGATAGCCGCCGAGCACCGGGCCCGCGTCGGCCGTCTGGTCAATCCCGTCCGGTTTACGGGCTACCGCATCCTGCAGGAGCTTGGACTCACCGACAGCGGAGCCAATTACGAGGAAGTCAATGCGTGGGGACAGAGGATGGCCGATACCACGATAACCTCGGAAAAGGTAGTTTTTTTCGCCGCTTCTCGACGCTATGCCAACAAGACCATCCACGTCTTTGAGAGCTTTCAACGCGTCGGCTCGGCCACCGACAAGAAGACCGCAGAGGTCTACGAAGTGGTTTTGGCGGACTGGCTGCTCGACAATCTCAACGTGAATTACGTGATCCCGGAGGATTTTGCAGTTTACAAGCAACTGAAGCGACCCACAGCGCGAGGGATCTTTGGCCCCTTGCATATGTGGTTCAAAGCCAGCAGCGGAAGGGTTGTGGAGCGGGATTACACGCAACTGTGCTCGTTTCTCGGCATCCAGTCTTATTCCTATATCTCCAAGATCAAAAGCACCATTGGCAAGGCTTTGGATGAGCTGGTCGCTGTGCGCTATTTGGCGCGATGGGAGATTCAGAAGATGGTCACAACAACCGGCTACAAGGTAGTTCTGTGGCCAGGCGCCGACATTCTCCGCTGCCTGAACACGAGTTCGACGTTAGCAACCGGTGCCCCCAGCAAGAAAGCATTACCGGGGCAGAGAACGTCTGCGATCGATGCACCGGAGTTCACCGTTGAATCGCAGGAAGCGCTCATGGCGCTCCTGTCTCTCGGGGTTTTGTCCAGCACCGCTAATTCTCTGATCAAACAGTACGAGGCGAATTACATACTGGATCTTGCCGAATACGCGGCCCACCTTACTAGGGAAGACAAGAACGGACGCATCGGCAATCCTGCGGGACTGTTGATCTATTGGTTGCGCAACGAAATGCCGGTACCGTCGAGCTTTGAAACTTCGCGTCGCCGCAAGTCCGCAGAAACCGCAAGGCAGCAACGTAGTATCGAAGAACAGCATCGTTTGGCGCTCGATATTGCCTATACCGACTGGAGGGATCAGCAGATCGAAAGGGAACTGGAGAAACGCTTTCCAGGAGAGGAGTTGGAGAAGAAGACTCACGAGATCATTGAGCAGAGACGCAAAAACGACCAATACTTTGTCCGCGTTAGGAACGAACACCTTCCAATTTTGGCGCGACAAATTCTACGAAAGGAGATCCGGGAGCAGATGGAGTTGCCCTCTCTTGACGAGTGGTTGAAGACGAATTCACAGGGAAATCTCTTTGCAATATAGATATCGACGGAAACCCTCAGCTGCCGTATTGGCGCGCAATCGCGTCTAGCCTGCATTATGCGTGAAGTCCTATACAGCGAAGGCCTGATGTGCTACAAACATGTTGACTAGACAGCATTTACGGCACAAAAGGACCTTCGCTTGACTGATTTTACTCCTCCACAGAGTGTATTGTTTTCCGATCTTGAGAAGCGCCCGGTTTTGTTGGCATTTGATCAGGCGCATGGCACCAGCGACGGCGGTGCGATCCTGCTCAGTGCGGCCAACCGGCGCTTTGGAAACGGTCTCATCGAGTCCCTGAGCGCGTGTCTCGAGGATACCCGCCAGCCGGGCAAGGTCAATCACCAGATGGCCGAGTTGATGCGGCAGCGTGTCTATGGACTGGCCTGCGGCTACGAGGACGCCAACGATGCGGCTCGCATCGGCGCCGATCCGATGCACAAACTGCTGGCCGGACGCGACCCGCTCAAGAGCCTCGATCTGGCCTCACAGCCGACCCTGTCGCGCTTTGAAAACAGCGTCACGCCGCGCTCGCTTTACACGATGGGCATGACACTGGCCGAGAGCGTGATCGTGCGCCATGGCAAGCGCCGCAATGGCCATGCCCGCCTGATCACCATCGATATGGACCCCACCGACGCGGCGACCCATGGCGGGCAGCAGTTGTCCTTCTTCAATACGCATTACGATAACCACTGCTATCTGCCCATGCTGGGCTTTGTCAGCTTCGACAACGAGCAGGATCAATATCTCTGCGCGGCCGTGTTGCGGCCCGGCAATGTGGGCGCGGCGAGCGGCGCCGTGGGCGTATTGCGTCGCCTGATCCAACGGCTGCGGAGTTCGTTTTCCAAGGCACAGATCCGCGTGCGTCTGGATGGCGGCTTCGCCTCGCCCGCGCTCTTCGACTTTCTCGATGCCCAAGCGAAGGTCGAGTATGTTGTGGCGATGGCCTCCAACGCCGTGCTCGAGCGGCTTTCGGAAGAAGCCATGCAGGTGGCGCGGCTGTGTTCTGGCCTGACCGATGAAACCGAGCATGTTTACGGCGCGACACGCTATGCGGCGAAGAGTTGGAAGCGCCAGCGGCGAGTGATCTTCAAGGCCGAGGTGGTCAAGGCCGACGGCAAGCAACCCCGCGATAATGCTCGCTTCGTGGTCACCAACATGAAGCAGAGCGCAAGGTGGATCTATGAAGAGGTCTACTGCCAGCGCGGCGATGTCGAGAACAGAATCAAGGAACTCAAGGCGCTCGATGTGGATCGCACCAGTTGCACGAACTTCTGGGCCAATCAACTGCGCGTGCTGATGGCCGCGGTCGCTTATGTGCTGATGCAGGAGATTCGGCTGAACGCCGCGCTGACCACGCTGGCCCGGGCGCAGGTCTGGACGCTGCGTGAGCGGTTGTTGAAACTGGGTGCTCGGGTGGTGGCCTCGGTGCGCCGTATCGTCGTGCATCTGCCGGAGTCGTTCCCCTGGCGGAGCGATTTCCAAAAGATTGCGGCGGCTCTGGGCGCAACCGCCGGATAACTTCCCTGCAAGGCCCAACAACTCAGATTCTCAGCAACAGCCGCGAAGCCTGTAGAGCATAGCCATGTCTGAAATGCGCTGGTCTGTACTTGAAAATGCCAAATGGGATGGAGCGGCCCTCGCCATGAACGCGCCGAAGCCACTCTATCCAAGAAAAATCATTCCGCAAAGGACAGCTTCTTCAATATGCCTGCCTACTGATGGGTTCATGAATGATGCAGGCTAGGAGCGTGTCCGAGAATTCCATTATATGCACCATATGTGGTGCAGATACGAGATAATTGGGTATGCCCAAGGTTTATCGCGCATACGCTCCCGAACAGGATTTACTGCTTCCACCGAGCCCCGCCCAATGGCTGCCGGAAGGGCACTTGGCCTACTTCGTCAGCGATGTGGTGGATCAGTTGGATTTGGCTCCGATGCACGCCGAGTATGGCGATGAGCGGCGCGGCCATGCGTAGCCGCCACGCATCGAGCGTATGCACGCTCAACCCTTCGCGACCTTCTGAACGCTGAAACCATAGACGAAGCGGCGGCGGCCTCGGCCTTGAACCGTCTGCGTCCGGCGGCTCTCCGCGCTCTGGAAACAGAGCGAAAGATGACCCGACAGGGAACAGGCAACCCGATATTGGACGACCTCCCCGAAGCTGGAATCGTGCCGCAAAGCGGCGGGGGTGGGTCCGTTTCAGCGTAGGTAAACCTCTGACATAACGGCATTTATGGAGATAACCGCACCAACAACAATGAAAAGCATATTTCCTTAAATTATGTTTTCAGGAAATAATAAGCGTAATCCAGAAAAGCGTTTCGTCAGGGATGGACAGGACCATTTAAACTGTTTTATGGTGTTTTGTGCTGCGCGATTGCGCCATTGAAGGGCTAAACCATGCCACGACCTAAAGGCCGTCTGCTTCCGCACCGGGTTTCTGTCGCCCTGACAGGTGACCAGCTCGCCGCTCTTGAAGAGCTTGCGGCCAGCAACAGCGCCCCGGTGTCCTGGCTGGTAAGGCGCGCGGTTAGCGAATTCCTTGAACGTAGCGGGCACACCGAACAGCAACGGCTCCCGGTGCAAGGGAAAGATTTTCCGAAAGAGGGAACGCGATGAATGAGCGCGTGTCACCGCAAGGGGGGAAACCCTTGATCAGTGGATTGACCACTTCAACGGCCCTCAATGAGGCCCTTCGCCTGCCCGATGGCGCGCGCTTCTATCGCTGCGCCTTGCAGGTAAACCCCTTCGCCTATCTGGGCCGTCACAACAAGCAAACCACTTTCACAAACGAAGCCGACTACAACGCGGCCATCGTTCAAAAGTGCCTTGAGCTGAATATCGAGATTATTGCCGTCATGGATCATTACCGCGTCAAGCACTCCACGGGGCTTGTGCAGGCGGCTCGCGCCGCCGGCATATTCGCCTTCGGCGGGTTTGAAGCCTCGACCAAAGACGGGGTGCATTTCCTCTCCCTGTTTGATCCCGACAAGGACAACCGCCTTGAACGCTTCATCGGGGAATGCGGCGTCCATGACGATGACGCTCTCTCGCCGACAGGCAACAAGGATTGCCTGGAGCTGCTGGACTGCGCGCGGAGCTGGGGCGGAATCTGCATCGCGGCCCATGTCGCGGGCAACAGCGGCGGTCTGCTCCAAACGCTAAAAGGCCAGCCGCGCATTCATGTTTGGCAGTCCGAAGACCTCCTGGCCTGCGCTCTGGCTGGCCCCGTCAACGCGGCTCCTGATAACCTCCGCGA
>Ga0326728_10008614_pt1 | contig 25193 bp, 19 predicted proteins | sample MB3enrmetagenome_FD_207602 | JGI IMG/M metagenome (GOLD analysis project Ga0326728, IMG submission 207602) | Lab enriched peat soil microbial communities from McLean, Ithaca, NY, United States - MB31MN | ecosystem: Environmental > Terrestrial > Soil > Wetlands > Peat | place: USA: New York... | reverse complement strand
GTCAGGGAGGATATTCGGGTGAACCCGAGGATATTATCTACACGGTGATCGCCTTTCGCGATCTGGCAAGCATGAAGAGATTGATTAATAAAATCGATCCCCATGCTTTCGTAGTTTTTAGCGACACAGCCGAAGTCATGGGATATCGGATTGGCAATCAACCTCACTGGTAGAAGTATATCCATTTTATAACTCTTTTGATTAGCATAAAAATCAATCAGAAGCTCTTTTGCAAGACATCAGCCTCAACAAAAATACATTCTTATCAGCATTCTTTGATGATATTTTCTATATTATTATGATATAAGGAATTCAATTTTTTGGCATCAGTTTTTATCAGGAGTTTGAATTGCTCGATTCCAGGAACTATTCCCGCATTATAGTTATATTATTAGTTGCCGTTTCCTGCGTTGCGTTCGGCCGAATAGCGGGGAATGACTTTATCAATTTTGATGATATCTCATATATTACCGGAAATAATCATATTCAATCAGGATTTAATTCCGAAAGTATCAAATGGGCGTTCACGGCAATAGTTGACGGAAACTGGCATCCATTGACTATGATTTCCCATATGCTGGACTGGAGCCTTTTTGGAGCAAACGCCTCCGGCCATCACCTTGTCAGTCTGCTTCTTCATATAGGCGCTGTTATTTTTTTGTTCCTCTTCTTTAATAAAACGACAAATGATATCTGGCCTTCCGCTTTTGCCGCCGCTCTTTTTGCCATCCATCCCCTGCGCTTGGAATCGGTCGCATGGGCAGCCGAACGAAAAGATGTATTAAGCATGTTTTTTGGAATGGCCTGCTTCTATGCATATGCCTTATACGTCGAAAAATCCAAACTCTCACGATATTTTTTATGTCTGATATTATATGCTCTTTCTTTGATGTCCAAACCAATGCTGGTTACCCTGCCTTTTCTACTGATTCTTCTGGATTACTGGCCGCTGGGACGTCTTTGGTCACGGAAAATCGCAACCAGCCCGGCAGACACTGTTGCGGTTTCTCAAATTAAAGGAAAAAAGAAAACAAATTTAAAAAAAGAATCTCTAAAGAAAAATATTTCTCCAGGCAATGACCGGAAATTACCGGAAACCAGAATTGCAGGAATAATTCCTTTATGGCAGATATGGGAAAAAGCTCCTTTTTTCTGTCTGACGATCGTATCTTGCGTTATTACCTTATGGGCGCAAAATAAAGGAGGCTCTATTGCTTCCACAGATATTTTTCCATTTTCAACCCGCTTTTCCAACGTAACTGTTTCCTTTACAGCTTATCTGGTAAAAATCTTCTGGCCTGCTAATCTGGCCTTATTTTATCCCTATGAACATTCTATCCCTTTATGGAAAGTATTAATTTCCGGCATTATAATTATATCAATTACTCTTGCCGTTCTTTATTACATCCGTGAACTGTCTTTTTTATTCGTTGGCTGGTTCTGGTATCTGGGAACACTCATCCCAGTAATAGGTTTAGTTCAGGTCGGCGCGCAGGCAATGGCTGATCGCTATACTTACCTGCCATCCATCGGCATTGCCATCGGGCTTGCCTGGGGTGTGCCGCTTTTGTTTCCGCGCGAATACAAGCGCAAAAAGATTTTATTACCGGCAGGAACAGCCATTCTGGGCATCCTGGCAATTTTTACCTGGACGCAATGCGGTTACTGGAAGAACAGCGTTTCTATTTTTAGCCACGCTTTGCATGTAACAAAGAATAACAATATGATGCATGACAATTTAGGCACCACCCTGTTTGACCAGGGTAAAATCCAGGAGGCTATAGACCAGTATAGCGAATCCATCCGCATAGCGCCGGATGATTTCGATGCCTACTTTAACAGAGGATCTGTCTACGCCAGACTCAGACAATACCAACGCGCTTTAGAAGACTTTAATAAAGCCATCAGCCTGAAACCGACGAAAGATGTCAATCTCTTCTACAACAATAGAGGAGTCGTTTACCTTAAACTCGGCCAGTATCAGATGGCCATAGATGACTTCAGTAAGTCCATCGACCTGAAACCTGACGATGCCGATTCGTACAATAACCGGGCATCTTGTTATTTAATTCTAGGCAACAGGGAGCCTGGCTGTCGTGACGCGCAAAAAGCGTGTTCACTGGGAAATTGTATAACATTGGAAGTTGCTAAAGGTAAGGGGGATTGCAACTAGACAAGTTCTACATTCTATGTTCAGCATTGAATATAGAACATTATAAGGAAACTGATACCGGCTATGACGAATAAAATAAATATCAAGCCCCAAAAACAGATGTTGATCGTTTATATTATTTTGACATTAATTACACTCGCCGTTTTCTGGCAGGTGAATCAATATGACTTCATCACGTTCGATGATCCCGTTTATATTAGCCAGAATATTCATATCCAGTCCGGAATCACACCGGACGGATTGCGCTGGGCGTTGGGCACAAGATATTATGGCTTATGGCACCCTCTGGTATGGCTATCTTTCATGTTCGATTATCAGCTTCATAGCCTGAATGCCGGCGGTTATCATGTAACCAATCTTATTTTGCATATTCTCAGCACTTTATTGCTTTTCTGGCTTTTTTGCCGCATGACAGGAGCCGTCTGGAAAAGCGCCTTTGTCGCCGTTCTTTTCGCGCTTCATCCGTTGCATGTGGAATCGGTTGCCTGGATTTCTGAGCGTAAAGATGTCTTAAGCGCGTTTTTCTGGATGTTGACTCTCTGCCTATATGTCTACTACACCGAGAAACCGGTTATAAAAAGATATCTGCTTGTTGTGTTTTCCTTCGTTCTGGCTCTTATGAGCAAGCCCATGGTTGTGACCTTGCCCCTGATTTTGATTCTTCTGGATTACTGGCCGCTGGGACGTCTTGGTTTGCGGAAAATCACAAACAATCGGACGGACATTATGCCCGTTTACACAAATCAACAAAAACAGAAAACCAAACCCCGAAAAGAAACTTTCATGGTAAATATATCTCCGTCCAATAAACAGAGATTATCGGAAACCGGGATTGCATCAAGCCGACATGGCGGATTACTACTTTGGGAGAAAATACCTTTTTTTGTTTTATCAGCAGTTCTTGTTATCATCATACTTTATGCTCCGGACAAGCCGTTTGAAAAAGGTTTTTCTCTGACTTCCCGGCTCGCCAACGCGCCCGTTTCTTTTGTTATCTATCTGGGAGAAATATTCTGGCCGCATGATCTGTCAATTTTTTACCCCTTTGCGGATCATCTTCCGATCTTGCAGGTATGGGGTTGTGTTTTGCTTATTATCGTTATCAGTGCTGCCACAATTTCAATGATGAAACGGCTGCCGTATCTCTTTGTCGGATGGCTCTGGTATGCAATAACCATTCTGCCAGTAATTAAGATTATTCAAGTCGGCAATGACGCGATGGCCGACCGCTACACTTACCTGCCCTCTATCGGCATTGGCATTGGGCTTGCCTGGGGTGTACCGCTTTTATTTAAGAACGAAGATATGCGCAAAAAGATTTTATTCCCGGCTGGAACAGCCGTCCTGGCAATCCTGGCAATTTTAACGTGGCAGCAATGCGGCTACTGGAAAAACAGTATCGAACTTTTTAGTCATGCTTTGCAGGTAACAAATGACAACTATCTGGCGCATAACAATATCGGCTTTGCCCTTTTTACGGAAGGCAGAATAGAAGAAGCTATCGATCATTATAACAAAGCCATAAGCATAAAACAGAATTCTGCCGATAATTACAATAACAGGGGCGTTGCTTACGCTAAACTCGGTCAATATCAACGGGCCATTGAGGACTATAGTAGAGCCATCCGCCTGAAACCGGATTACGCTGAAGCATATTTCAATATGGGGAATGTTTATAGCGAACTGAGCCAATATCAGCAAGCTATTGAAAACTATAACAAAGCCATCAATTTAAAACCGGATTATCTCCAGGCCTACGGCAACAGGGGATCTGCTTATTTAAATCAGGGAAACAGAGGGTCCGGCTGCAGTGATGCGCAGAAAGTTTGCGCATCGGGAGACTGCAGATTGTTGGAAATAGCAAAAGGCAAGGGAGACTGCCGTTGATTTTATGGAGGAACTATAATACTGATTACAACAGGTTATTGTTCGCATACCTGTAGTGCCTGACCATAATAGTAGTGACGAAAACATAAAGGCAACGGCGAAATTTATTATTAAGAAACTTCATAACGAGGTAATTATAGTGCTCCTGACAATAAAATGTCCAAACGTGCTTTTGCGCCGTTTCATTGAAATACAGCAGTAAAGCCATAAATGTGTCTGGACAAAGTCTGTAATATGAAATAATAATCAGACAAACTATTTTAAGATATGTCAATGGCGTTAAAGGGAATATCGGGGGTAAGCGCCCTGTGAAGACGACGTGAAAAGAATACCCAACATATTTCATTTTGTATTCGGTCTTAAGCCGCAGACAGAACCGTTTCATCTGATGCATTATCTCTGCATCGCCACATGTCTCGAAGTCAACAAACCAGAAACTATCATGTTTCATTATCATGACCTGCCTTGGGGGCCATGGTGGAATCTTATAGCGCCTCGCCTTGAACTGCATAAGATAGAACCTAATGAATTCATATCTAACTATCAATACTCTGATAAGAGATTAGATCAGTGGCGGTATGCTCACTTGGCGGATATTGCGCGTCTCGAAATCATTATCAGACACGGTGGAGTATATGCCGATATTGACACTCTGTTCATCAACAAGCTTCCGGAAAGTTTTTTCCAGGAGAAATTCATCATGGGAAAAGAAAGTGTTGACTGGACTGCTCCCGCCGCAAGAATAGCAGGAGGTTCCCTCTGTAATGCATGGTTCATGGGTGAGCCTAATGCAGATTTTGGTAGACTGTGGCTAAAAATGATATATGAAAATTTTGACGGCTCGTGGAGCGGACACTCCACTTTTCTGCCATACCGGCTAAGCAGGGAGTATCCTGAATTGATTCGTGTGGAACCGGAGAAATCTTTCTTTTTCTATGATGGGGCGCCGGAGGGGCTAAGGGAGATTTTTGAGAGACCACCTACGGATGTTGAAGGTATTTACAGCATGCATTTATGGAGCCATATATGGTGGGACCGTAAAAAAATAGATTCATCATATTTTCACTCAGGAAGGCTGACGCCTGAATATGTAATGTTTTCAAATTCCGCCTATGCCGGGTTGGCGCGAAGATTTTTACCGGAAGCGGGATCATACAGCAGGCGTGGTTATAAACTGCAGCAGGCATATGCTTTTATGGAAGATGTGAAGTTCTTCCTTAATCAGTACGGGTATGAGAGAATGCTTAAGTTAATATATCATCTTAAAAATGACGGGTGCGCGCAAACGCTTAAGTTAATATACAATAAACTCTCTGTTAAATGTTGAAGATGATCTTCATTTAATGCCGGCAGAGAAACAGGAAATTTATAATGAGAATACTGGTTGACCCAGAAATATTTTTTGCAGGACGCTGCGGACTGGTCAGATACTACAGTTCAGTATGCCAATCACTTAGCCAAATGGGCTGCACCGTTGACCTCCCTCTTGTTGTTTCAGGCAGTGATTTTATTGACGGGAAACTGCAGGCGTTCAGTAAACTGCGGGATATCTGGCCGCCTGTCATTTTCCGCCGGCTGATTGATGCCCTTTCCAAACGCTGGTATTTTTATAAACTGGGCCGGAGTGGATACGATGCAATACTTATTACATCCTCATCCTTTGAGGATGACTTCCTCAAGCATGCAGAAGAAAAGCCGTTTGTTATGATCGTGCATGACACCATGAGCAGCATATACGACCCGGCAGGTTTCCTGGATATGCGTGGAAGCAGTGCAGATCGTTTGGCCTATCTGGCGCGACGCGCGGCAAAGATCATCTGTGTGTCGGAAAATACACAAAGAGACCTTTTGAAGCTTTGCTCAATAAACAAAGATAAAATAAAAGTTATTTATTCCAGCAATCTGATTGATTGCTATCCGGTTATGCCGGAGGCGCAGTTGCCTGAAAATTACATATTGTTTGTTGGAGAGAGATCGGGAAGGAAAAACTTCCGTTTTTTCGCCAAGGCAGTGACCCCGGTGTTAAAATCCCATAAAGATGTTCGACTGGTATGCACAGGAAGGTTCGACAAGTGGGAAACGGACAATCTGGACAGCTTGTCTATACTGGAGCAATGTATTGATATAGACGCCAATGACGGGGAATTACTTTATCTTTATCAACATGCGCTTTGCATGGTGTACCCGACCTTATATGAAGGATTTGGTCTGCCGGTGCTCGAGGCGATGGTAAACGGTTGTCCTGTCGTGACTGCGGACTGCGGTTCAATCAGGGAAGTGGGTGGAGACGCTGTCGAATATGTTGATCCCTTTGATGCTTCTTCAATTGCCTTAAAAATTGAACGAATAATAGAACAACCGACGCACAGAAAACATCTGGCCCAACTGGGGCTGGTGCGAGCGCAGTTGTTCTCCAGGCAGAGGATGATGCAATCATTGCTTGGCGAAGTATCTTCACTTAAAATTGAACATTTGATCAGGTGAGGCATTGTAAATAATGATGAAAGAAGACCTGAACCTGTATCTTTCTCCCCATTATGACGATGCCATTCTCTCCTGCGGCGGAGTTATCTATGCACAACGTTGTGCTGACGAGAGAGTGGGTGTGCTAACTCTGTGTACAAGTTTGCCTGAGCCTGCCCCACAATTTACTCTGGCTTTAAAATACCTGGCGGCATGGAGCAAATCCGGCGATGGCGTAACGAATCGCCGGACCGAAAACGCGAATGTTTTGTCCAGATGGGGAGTGATGAATTGGGAGTGCGACGCACCAGATGCCATTTTCCGTACAAACGGCACAACTCCATATTATCAGAGCAGAGCCGATCTGTTCCGTGAACCACATATTGAGGATGCTACTTTTTTGCTGCCTGTCTGGGAGGAGCGGTTGAAGCAGTTAGCGAAAGAAGAAAAGAAGATCCTCCTGTACGCTCCTCTGGGTGTGGGCGGGCATGTGGATCATGAATTGGCCAGAAGACTGGGGCAACGCATGGGACAATCGGGATGGAGGGTTTTGTTCTATGAGGACTATCCTTATGTTGAACTGGAATTAAGTGGGGTAAAGGCAGCACAGGCAAGGTTTGAAAATTATAAGTGGACGTCGCAAACAGTATCCATTGATGTGCAGGCTAAAATCGACGCCCTGCGCTCCTATCATACCCAGATCGGGAATGTGTTCGGTTGTGATAATGACATGGTCCGCCGTGTTAAGAACTTTACAGCCGACACCGCCTGCGCCGTTAACTCCCGGGAACGGTTACGCGCTGCCCTGGCCCCTTCAGGACTACGTCTGAGGCTCTGGCGGCTGCTGTTTAACTATCATGCACATGCCGAACGTATTTGGTCGTGGTCATAAACTTTAAGTCCATCCGGATGTGGATTGGCCTGAATGCCGGCAGCCGGTCACCGGAAGCATCGGGAAGACACGGAGCCGGGACAATTATTATGGCAAAATTGTATATCCCGGAGATCTAAAATGATAGCAGAAAATCAGAGGCAACGGGTATATTGGAACCAGCGTCTGTGCCAGTACTGGGGCCCGGAAGGAGCAGGCAGCGTTGTTTATGGGCGGCAATTCAACCTGTGGCGGTATCGCATACGCGCCAAGGTGTTTCGCAGGCTGTTGCGCCTAATGGGTCTGCAGCCCGACAGGCTTTCTGTGCTTGATGTCGGTTGCGGCACCGGCTTTTATCTGGGGCAGTGGCAGGTGCTTGGAGTCAAATGTCTGGCGGGGCTGGATATTTCGGATTGGGCTGTAAAACAGCTGGTCCACGTATATCCGGCTATTGCATTATACAGAACTGATATAAGCGCAGAGGATTCCATACTGCAGGACGAAACCTTTGATGTTATCTCCGCTATGGATATTTTGGTCCATATTGTTGATGATGCTGCGTACCTGAATGCGCTGAAAAACATTCACCATGCGCTCAAAGCCGGCGGTTACCTGATTTGCTCGGATAGCTTTTTTCATGGGGCCGGTAAGCAGTTTGAGGACTACTGGAGAGGCCGTTCGCTGTCCTTTGTGACTTCGGCTATGCATAGTTCCGGGTTTGAGGTCGTTTTGCGCATGCCCATGTCCGTACTGATGGCTGCTCCCACGGATACCTGCAGGCGTGAGTTGTATGAACGTATTTGGGAAAAGATGATGGCTCCTGTGCGGCACAGTGAATGGGTTGGTTTTTTAGCCGGAATGTTACTATATCCGTTGGAGTTGCTTCTTGTTTCCATATTAAAAGAGAGTCCGGCAATTGAGATTATGGTCTGCCAAAAGCGGCTATAAACATTGCCCGAAAAACAAACCTCGGGAAATGAACAATTCTTCCTATATCAGAGGGGAAATGGCAAACAAAGATTTTACTTACGAAGAGATCGACATAGTCTATACATGGGTTGATGGAGGAGACCCTTTTTTCATATCCGAAAGAAAGAGGTTTACCGGGCAGTCTGCGTCCTGTGATATCAAATATGCCTCCCTTGACAACCATTTCCGGGATAACGGCGAGTTGTTGTACTCTCTTAGGTCCATTGAGAGGTTTGCTCCATGGGTTCGTAGGATCCATATTGTGACAAACGGACATATCCCCTCATGGCTGAATACGGATTGTGAACGGATATCTCTGGTGACCCATGAACAGATTTTCTCCGATCCGGATCGTTTGCCTGTTTTCAATTCCAACGCCATAGAATCGCAGCTTCACCGGATCCCCGGTCTTTCCAGGCGGTTTTTGTATATGAACGATGATCTTTTCCTGTGCAGACCAATATACCGCTCCGACTACATCAATAGCGGCGCCGGACAAAATATTTTCTTTGACTCCATACCGCTTCATGAAGACTGCCATCATGGTAGCGTGCATGACCGGGCATATGCATATACTCAAATGGTCGCAAAGCAACTCCAGCCTGACATTACGAAACGTTGTTTGCCATCCCACTGTCCACAGCTCTACGACAAAGAAATTCTATTTCATCTCGAGGAGCTTTTCCCGGATGCATTCATCGAAACCGTCTCCCATCGGTTCAGGGATCCGAAAGACATCGTGCTGCGAATTCTGTATTTCATTTATATTCTTGAGACTTCGGAACGAAATAACGGCCACAAACCGATCACGCTCCAAAACTATTCCGATGACTACATGTTCCTAATGTTGAACAGGCGTGTGTTGCCGCCTGTCAGGTCGCTTATTGCAGCCTATCGCCTTCGGCCGCGTTTTTTGTGCATCAACGACGATATCGAAGAATCTGGCAAGGGTGGAATGGCGAGTCTTGTCTGCAGGCAGCTTCTTAAATGGCTTTTTCCATGGACATCTGAGTTTGAAAAGGGAAATAACGGTTCGTGAGAGATATAGAATTGATGCCATTGAAAATGGTATACATTTAAAATGCTCATTTTGGGGAGTGACAGGAGACATCTCATGAACAATGATTTGATTGCCGCTTTGGCCGGAAACTGCCCGGTGGGGCCTGGACTATATTGAGGAGCGGCTGAATTATGAAGGAACAAGGCATATTCCGGCATATGAGAAATCTGATGCGCAGAGGCTTCAATCGGTATCGTTATATGATCCTTGCGGCTGGCGCTCAGAGACGGAGATTTCAGCTCGAGGATTTGAGATCAGAAGGATACTGCAGTCAATCTGGCCAGGATAAGTGGATCATCGAGAAGCTGTTTCCCGGCAAAAAGAAAGGGGTCTTTGTCGATGTCGGCGCCTTCGATGGGATCACCTTCAGTAACACCTACATCCTCGAAAAGATGGGATGGATTGGACTGGCGGTTGAACCCATGCCATCAGCCTATGAGAAACTCGTAATGAACAGGCGATGCGCCACGGTCAACGGATGTATTGCCCCCGCTTCAGGAAGAAGGCTCTATCGTGCCATTACGGGACACCTGGAGATGCTGAGCGGGCTGACCGATGAGTATGATCCAAGACATATGGAGCGTATAAAAAGAGAGATGGGCATTTTTGGAGGGAACTACACCGACATCGAAGTCGAGTGCTACAATCTAAACAAACTTCTTGAGGATCACGGCATCCGTCAAATTGACTACCTGAGCATCGATGTTGAAGGCCTGGAATACAATATACTGGAAGGCCTGGATGTCAGCCGGTTTCATGTGTCGGTCATAGGTGTTGAAAACAACTTCAAGGACTGGAGAACTCCTGCACTAATGGAGAAAAAAGGATTCGCTTTTCACTCCATCGTTGGTGATGAGTTTTACCTGAACAGAAAGGGTTAAATAATGCATTTTATCAGACTCTGTAAAAACGCGCTGGCGAGCGTCAAGGCACGGGCAGAAAAGAAAAAAACCATGACAGGCGAAATCATGGCGGTCCAGTACGATAAAAAATTGGATGCTTATTTCAGATATGGAAGCATGGATCGATGCATATTTGATCAAATTAAAAAAGTCGATGAATATATGTTAAAAGAAGAATCTTTTACTTCATCCGATATCGCTTTGGATATTGGCGGACATATTGGATTTTTTGCCCGCACTATTCTCAACCTGGGAGCAGGATATGTTCATTTATATGAAATATCACCGCAGAATATTGAATTGTGCAAAATAAATCTTCAAAAATACTTAAATCAAGTAACAATCAATCACCTGGCAGTCTGGAACAAAACCGGACAGACTCTTTATTTTGATGAATTTCCCAATTGGGGCAATGATGTTAATACAGGAGGATGTGATGTTTTTTCCGGCGGTAAAATTGCTGTTCAAACCATTTCACTGGATCAAATTATAACTGAAATTACAAATAATGGTAAAAAGCGAATTAAAATATTGAAAATAGATGCTGAAGGTTCGGAATGGCCCATACTTTTGCAATCACAAATGCTTGATCAGGTGGATATGATTGTCGGCGAGTTACATGAATACGGCGGACAATATGACAATTTATCTCCCCATTCTATAGGGCTGCCGGGCTATAGCAAATTTACCCGTTTGGAATTTGAGGATTTAATGATTTTGCATAAATTCAAATTAAAAATGAATCGCCATCTTAGATGGGGACATATTCCATTCAAAGCTACACGGCAGCATGATTGCAAAGTCAGGTGATATTACCATCCCATTTTTCCCTTGGTCAGATAGAGCAGATCTTTAAAATTCTGAGACGCATATTTTTTTAACGCAATCGCACCCGCATCTATTAGTTTTGCAGTAAGATATTGCGGATAATACCGCCATGTACGGGATACCGGTGTATAATTATTCCTTTCGTCAATAATTTCGGCAAAACGCTCAAGAATCGCATTATTAGTCAGATGATAAGGAACACGATCATCATGAAAACAAGGCGCGGATATCATGCTGTTGTATAGTTCATCGTTTTTATCGATTTGGATTATTCTCCGGATCGCTTCATCAAAAGTGGCATAATCGTGCAGGTTTATAAAACTTTCAGGATTAAACTCGGTTGCAATTTTCGGATTGCCCCAATAAATAGGAATGCTCCTCACAAACATGGGTTCAATTATTTTTTCGGTTGTGTATCCGGGGTATGATGCATTTTCGAAAGATATTATGAATTTATAGTCTTTAATAAAATCAAGTTTGTCCGGCACATGTCCTCCGATATTATTGAGATATCTTCCGCCTGAATCAACCTTCTTGTATTTTGATAATTTTAAAAAAAACTCCTCACATTTTTTGTCCCGCCGGGCGTTCGATACAACAATACTGCAAAACCTGGTCTTCTGAAAGCGAACTTCATCCGCCTCAGCGCTGTTTAGTTTCCTGTTTGTAATACAACTTAAGTCGCCCAGACCATAAGCGTGCGGATAGTGGGCATAAAGCGGTAATTTGTAATTTTTCCCATCCGGACTGTGTTCATCGAAAGTGAAGGAAAAATCGCACTGATCAAAATCAGGTCTGCGATTCTCTCCTGTCCAGAATATTTTCAGACACCTGAAGTTAACGTGAGACCGGCCAAAGCCGGTGTAAATCAGAACATCCGGATTATCGGATAACCGCAGATCATATTTGACGGATAAAAGATCCCAAAAGTAATTTTTTTCAGGATCAAATCCTTCGTAATGGTCGGCAAATTGAATTTTCAAGATATCTTTCACAAATGCTCATCCCTGATGGTTTTGATACAAGGCTTGAATCGATACATCAGTAATCAACCATCCATTTTTAATTCATAACATAAAAGAAATCATTTTCATATTTCTGTCTTTTGCCGCGATCAACAGCTTGCCGAATATGTTCGGAGCGTCTCCAATTACAATTAGAAATTAATTGACTAAAAAGAACATTATTGATTATGTTCAAAGAGCGGATCAGGTAAAATCTTTTCCGGTTATTTCTCCATTTGGTAGAATATTTTGTCAACAGACAGAATATTATTGTAAAGGAACCGTTAACATGTCCGGTGTTACAGTGATAATTCCCCTGCTGAACAGGGAAAGGTTTATAGGCGAAGCGTTACAGAGCGTGCTTGACCAGCGGTTTGCCGGAACATTGGAAATTATTGTCTCCGACGACGGTTCCTCCGATAAAGGAGTGGATATCGCGAGGAGTTTCGGCTCACCGGTTAGGGTGTTGTTAAAGCCGGAAAGTAATTCCCGCAGGGGTGCATCGGGTGCGCGAAACCGCGGCATTGAAGCGGCAACTCAATCCTACATTTCATTTCTTGATTCCGACGATTATTACCTGCCTGGACATTTAAACAAAATGGTAGCTTTGATGGACGCTAATCCCGAAGCGGGATTCGCATTTTCACGGTCTAAGGAATTAAGGAACATTCGCGGAAAATGGATTGAGTTCCCATGGACCCATTCCAAATTAACAGCGAGGGATAAAGCTTATCTGTTTTTATCCAGAAATTACATTGTTAATACTAACGTGTTTCTTATCAGGACAGAAATTTTCAGAAACATCGGGCTTTTCAACCGGAACTTTGTTTATGGCGAAGACGCTGACATGTGGATGAGGATTAGCGAACAATACAAGGGTTTGTTTGCCGATCATTTTGGCGCGGTTTACCGCACGAATCACGGCATCGGAAAACAACAGTCGTCCGATCCCGCTGCCGAAATCCGAAAGTGCGCGCTGCAAATTTATATTTCAGCACTGGAACGCTGCCAAACGTATATCCTGCGTGATGAATACCGTGAGTTCTCACTGATGGTTTATATCGCGCGAATTCAGTTTCGCAACGAATTCCGGTTGTATTATTTTGTCAAACTAATCAAATTGCTGCTTAAAAATCCGAGGTTATTCAGCATAAAAATTTACGATTATTTATCGAAGATTTTAAAAAAAGCAAAAATCGACGCTTTCTTTTTCTTTTGGCAATTACGATAGCTCCGCGGGGAAAAGAGCGCCTCTGTTTTTTCCTGTTAATGTTATATTTCAATTATAAAAACTTCTTTTAAAATAATTGACATACAGACGGAATTTTTCTATATTTTCATTTAATAAAGCAATATCTTATCCATAATATCTGGGGTGTTGCCAAAGTCATTCTATGAGGTCAAAATGCTGATTATTCTGTTAAAAAAAAGTCTATACTGCATAAATGGAATTTCTTGTTTAAGCCTTAAATTAAAAATAATCTTTTTTGATTCGGCATGGTTTCCAATTCGATGAAGCGCCGTCTCTTGTTTATATCTCCGATAGTTCCTTCTCCCGATGGGCCTGGTTTGGCCATGCGGCCATTCTATCAAATAATCAATCTGAGCCGTATTTATTCAATACATCTACTTGTGGCAGGCACAACATCCGAACGTCCCATATTCGACGATAACATCAAAGAATATTGTGATGACGTTGATTATATCTGCTGCTTTCGTTATTGGGGCTGGAAATACAGCTTATGGTTCCGTTACCGGCTTCTGTCGGACAGGCTTAAGCAGTTTACAAAAGGAACCCGTTTGAGTTTTGCAGCTGATTTGGCTGATGGTAATTATTTAATGCATAACGAGATCCTGAAAATGAAAGCAGAGATGAAGTTTGACAGGGTTCATGTGTTCCGGCTCTATTTAACGCCGATTGCTGAAGTTCTAAAAAATCTCGGCCTTGAGTCTTTTTATTCCATTGACATTGATGATATAGAGTCGGAAACAAGAAGATCAATCAGCGGATTACACTCCCAAAACAAGGACTTTATTAAAGCATCAAAGTTCAATAACGAATCAAAAGTATTTTTTGACATTGAAACGAAAAGTATACCAGGATATGATCAAATATTTACATGTTCATGCCGCGACAGAGACATTCTTCAAAATAGATTTTCGGACAAAGTTATTACCGTTCTGCCGAATGTCGTGCCGATTCCAAATAGAGCAAGAAATCATCGGGCTAATGAGACCTTTACGATGCTTTTTGTGGGAAATTTGAATTATTATCCAAATATCGATGCCTTATTATTTTTTGCAGATCAAATAGCCCCGATACTTAGGAAAAACTGCAAGCGGCAATGGCATCTGCGCGTTGTCGGCGCTTTCCCGGAAAAAACATGGATTAAAAAACTAAAAATAATACCCGAGATGGAATTTGTTGGCCTGGTAAAGGATCTTTGTTCTGAATATGATGCGGCCGATATTGTTGTAGCTCCTATTCGCGGCGGAGGCGGAACCAGAATTAAAATACTGGAGGCATTTGCCCATGGAGTTCCTGTTGTGTCAACATCCAAAGGCGCCGAGGGACTGGATGTTGAAAACGGAGTACATCTGTTTATTGAAGATGATGTCCGGCTTTTTGCCGCGGTATGTATAAAGCTGATGATCGATAGCTCACTCGGAGATAAATTATCATGCCGGGCGTTATGCCTTGCAGATTCAAAATATAGTCCGGGAATTATCAACCGTGCCTGGACGGAACAGTTTTTGTGAGAGAGTCAGCCGCGTTCACATAATGATTATACCGCATATATGCGGTGTTAAGGTTATTATACAAAATCCATGTAAATATTGTTACGTTTCATGAGGTATAAATGAAAACAGAAAAGGAACAAATTGGAACGCAATCGAAAGAATGGGCATCTGGAAAGAATTTTAATCCCTTCAATAGCTTTAAGTTATTATCTCATTTTGAGCGTTGGCGATTGATTAAAAAGGGGAAAGAACTCCCTCCACCAGTTTTAGTTACTATTGATCCGGCTCATACATGTAATTATAACTGTATCTGGTGTAATTCGAAGCAAGTTATTAATCAAAGAGCAAAATATCTCTCTAAACTTGCATTGGAACGGATCGTTGAGGTTCTGGGTAACTGGAGATGTTCGAACCATAATCATAAAGTACAGGCTGTGTGTATAGCTGGTGGTGGAGAGCCATTATTAAATAAATATACGGGTTTTCTTATCGATAAACTTATAACCAATGGTTTTGATGTTGGGGTTGTCACAAATGGCAGTCTCATCAATAAATTTATCGAGCCATTATCTATGTGCCACTGGGTTTCAGTTTCCATAGATAGCGGCACAGCTGGAACATTTTCCAGACTAAAGGATACTGATACGCGCCAGTTCGACAGAGTAATTGAAAACATGCAATTATTAGTTGAATACTCCAATAGAAATAAAACACAGTTAGCCCGGCCATCTTTATCTTTTGGTGTTATGTACAAATATCTTGTGAACAAAGACAATATCCATGAAATTGAAATTGCCACAAAAATTGCCAAGTTAATTGGATGCAAGGGTATCCACATTAGGCCTGTCGGTAAACCCTGGTATAATATGCTCAAAGACGAATCCATCTTGTTTAATAAAGAGCAGGTCGAAATGTTTCATGAAAAGATAGCCGCGGCTCGTCAATTTGAGGATGACAATTTTAGCATATATTGCGTCACTCATAAGTTCACAGACAATTTCCAGCCCAACAATAATTTCTTAAAATGCCATGCTTTATTCATGACAACCGTTTTTATGCCGCCCCACCTTGAGGATTCCCCGGATTCTTTTGTTCTTAGTCAATGCTGTGATAGACGAGGTGATTTGGAACTGGAGCTTGGGCGTAATCTAACAGACATTCACGGGATCAATAAGAAGTGGGGTAGCCCATACCATTGGGAAATCCAAGATAAAATAAATTTGCACCAATGCCCCAGGTGTACCTATTTCCCTCATAATGAGATTTACGAAAAGGCGATAAATGAAGACAATATGTCCGTTAATTTTATCTAATTCTAGAATAATAATGGGAATGGTTTTATTTATTTTCATTTCACTTTCCTTTTACCTCTTGAGAAATCCCAGGCCTTTTCGGTTCTTTGATCATTTCTGCTGGACAAAAGTTAATTTCGTTCCCGACATATTCAAAAGGAATTCTTCCGGCATTTGCTTTTCCATGGCTGTGATGGCCCTTCGCCCCGTGCAGTGCGCAGGTATTACATAATCCGGATGAAGATTGCGCATCTCCTGTATTGTGCGGTCAATAACATAATCCGAAGTATTGCCGGTAAGGTGAAAACCGCCCATCACGGCGTGGATTCTTTCGACGCCGGTTACCTCCAACGCATAGTTCATTGTGTTGATTATGCCGGAATGGGCGCAGCCTGATATAATTACCAGACCTTTATTTTTCAGATTCATGACAACAGAAGTGTCGTCCTCTATCGCGTCCGGCAATTCATGGTCGTCTTTCTGCCAATATGCGTCGGGCATTCCTTTTTCAAAATCATTGCGGCGCGGGATTTCACCTAAAAAAAGAACAGTGTCATCCAGAATCATATATGGTTTTTCGCTTTCAATTATGGAAAAGCCGGCTGACTGAACCGTTTCGCGTGTAAATTTGGGAAAATTAACTTTAAATTCTCTGGCGAATTTCAGATAACGGGGTGATTTGAAAACAGCCGGATGCGCGATAAACGGAATATTTCTTTTGCTGATCATCGCGCCCAGCCTGCTAAGGCCGCCCGTGTGGTCAATATGACCGTGAGACAAAATCGCCGCCTCAACTTCAGTTATATCAATGCCCAGGGTTTCCGCATTTTGCGCTGCGCCATTTTCAGAAAAACCGAAATCGAACAATAACGTGTGTGCTTTCCCGCCGGATATGATTTTGATAAGTGTTGCAAAACCGTGCTCCGCCAGTACAGAAGCCCTTATTTCTCCGTCAATCAGAGGAAATGCCCGCAAGACAACGGCATTCCCGTCAGCGGCGGTCATTTCAATATAATTATCCTGCAGAGTCAGAATTTCTATTTTGTCTACAATTTTCAATGCGTTTAAAGTCATAGTGATGTTCTCTTTCTTTCTATAATTTGCAACCTGTCATGAGAAGTATCGTGAATTCCCTGACTGCTTTGCCTACAACAGGTTTTGTTATGCGGGCCACCCTCAGACATTTGATGTCTTTAAATCCCGCTTCTTTAATAATATTACTCAGACTATTTCTTTCAAAACCGAAGTGAAAGACACCGTCATTGTTTTCATGGAACTGACCGTCATCAATATCAAGATCGGCAATGCAAATCCTTTCCTCTGGAAGTGGAACTTTATAAAATTGATCCAGCCCAACAAAGCCGCCCGCCCAATTGATATTTTATTTCATACTGCCTTTGGCGAAAATTTTTCGGCGTCGGTAATATTCGGAAACCGAAGCTATGGCACGCAGGGCATTTTTCACATCATCAAAGACCGGCATACCGGCCTCGGTGAAAAGACGTCGTGTCTTGCGGATGATCTCTTCGATCTCGATGGCATCTTCCTCCTGTTTGAAATTAGGAAGAACAAGCACAACGGGCTTCCCGCCGGCCTCCATCGCTTTGCTGCAGGCGCAGGCCAGCTCACTGCAGGGCGTAATGTCTTTGAGGCGTACATTGCCCAGCGACGATTGAATTGATTTATAATGGTACAGAAGCTGGATGAGAATATGGATGTCCACGTTCTCGTCTTTTGCCGCGTAAAGCAGGATATTTTTGATGGCCGCAGGTGAGACAAAGGGGTTGGCGATATCGATCGGATTGGCGGGAGAAGAGCCGGGTTTGGGCAAAACATCCAGAATTGCCTTTTGAATATCTTCTCTCAGGCGTGGCACTGCAAGTCCAAAAGCTTCCGCGGCATCCGCCGCCGCTATTCCCAATGCCCCACCTCCACCCGAGACGGAACAGCCCAGATATTCGCCTGTCGGCAATAGAGAAAAGGCCAGCGCGGCATCAGTCATTTCTTCGAGATTTTCCACCAAAACGGCATTACACTGTCTTAGCGCGGCTTCCCAGATAACTCTCTGTCCTCCGAGCGATGCCGTATGGCTGGCTGCGGCTCTGCTTCCCGAATCGGAGAGACCTCCCTTCATCACAATGACAGGTTTCTCTCTGGCCGTTTCCCTCAGGGCGGAAAGAAATTCGCGGCCGTCGCTGACGCCTTCTATATACATGCAGATCACTTTTGTTTCGGAATCCTGCCGAAGATACTGCAACATTTCCGTCTCCCTGAGATCGCAGCCGTTTCCAAAGCTGACAACCTTGGAAAAGCTTATTCCTCTCCACTTGCCAATGTGAGCAAAATCCACCGAAAGGCCGCCGCTTTGCGAAAGCAACGCCACACCTCCGGGTTTTCTTGACAGGTCCGGCCCCGGCAGCATGGTAAGCCCCGATTTCGGACAATAGATCCCGAAACAGTTCGGGCCGATCACCCTGATACCGCGTTTGGCAATGGCCTGCAATTCCTCATCCAGTGCAATCCCTTCAGGAGTGCCGGTTTCCCTGAAACCGGATGAAAGTATTTCAACACCCACGGCGCCTTTTTGCCGGCAGGCTTCCACGGCGGAAGGAACCAAATGCGCCGGCACGGCGATAATGGCAAAATCAATGGTATCGGGAATATCCTCGATAGAAGGGTAGATCGTCATGCCCACAATTGATCCACCTTTCTTATTGACAGGATACATTTTGCATTTACAGCCGATGGCAATGTGTGAAAGCAGCATACCGCGGCCGAAACCGAATCCTTCGGATGAAACTCCCACGATCGCAATGTTTTGGGGCGCGAACATCCTGTCAATATCCGCAAATCTTTCTGGTTCCTTTTGTGACGTCATAATATATTTTTCTCGATGCTGATTTTATTTTTGTAATATTTCATAACCTTTCGCAACCATACTTGGAACAAACTCAATGATATCATATTCCGCAATTCCTGCTTTGTTGAACGGATCTTTTGATATAATCGATTCCAGTTTCTCCTTGTTTTTAACGCAAGACAAAATGATGCCACCGGTTCTTGGTATTTTTCTTCCTGATGCAATAAAATTACCATTGGCATATTCCTCGTTCAGGTAGGCGACATGAGCATTAAGATGTTTATCTACTTCTTCAAGACCACATTTATATTTCAACGAAACTATGAACATATTTCTCCTTTTCAGAATATAACAATTAACCGGGAAATGCCCGGTTGGTCTATCAGCGGCCATTATCAATTCAAGAATGGTTCAAGATACATGATTTCTATAGGATTGGTTTGCCCCATATTATGTAAACTTATAACCTTTTTCTCTAAATAATCTCAAACAGGCATCGGCTACGGCAGTGTCATAAAGGATTCCCTTATTTTTTTCAATTTCTTCAAGGGCTGCTTCAATACCCAATGACGCACGATAAGGACGATGGGAAGCCATGGCCTCTACAACGTCTGCCACAGCTAAGATTCGGGCTTCGACAAGAATTTCATCCCCTTTTAGATTTCTTGGATAACCCGAGCCATTCATCAGTTCATGATGCTGATAGATTATTTCCGCCAGAGGCCAGGGAGATTCCACATCCTTCAACATTTCGTATCCGCTCCTGGGGTGTTCTTTAATTAGAGAAAATTCAAGTCGTGTCAAATTGGTAGGTTTAGACAATATCTCCGAGGGTATGGATAATTTCCCGATGTCATGGATGGAGCCAGCCATGTGGATTCCATCGATTCTATTCTGATCCAATCCCATCTCTATTGCAATAGCCCTGGCAATGTCCGCAGACCTGATCTGATGACCGGCCGTATAGGGATCTCTCATCTCTACAGCGGAAACCATGACTTGAATGGTCGTGCCAACCGCTTTTCTGAGGCTTTCAAGAGTGCGTTGCAGCTTCTCCTCGCCTTGCTTACGCTCGGTGATGTCGAGAAGAGAAGCGATGCTTTTCTTCGTACCGGGAATCATATCGATACTGAGGACAATATCTTTAATAGCGCCATCTTTATCGATGAATCGGAATTCATATTTTTTGAGGGCTGATTTTGCATCATGTCTGCGCAGACGATGCTGCGATAACATTCTTTCCATATCCTCCTGAACAACAAACTCTTCCCAGTGTTTCCTCCCCTCGATTTCCATTTTGGAATAACCGGATAATTTCTCAAACTCGGTGTTGGCAAGACTTATCGTTGTATCCTCCTCGATGGTTATGATTGCGGTACCAGTATTTTCATAAATCGTTCTGTACCAGGATTCAGATTGTTTAAGCGCCTCCTGGGCCCGTTTGTGCTCGGTAATGTCACGGGCAATGGAAATCATGCCGATAATCTTGCCTTTCTGCGTAACAGGAGATCCACTGAGCTCGCAAAACTTCATCGTTTCATCCTTGGCGATAAACCCATAAATCACTGAAGAAATGGATTTACCTTTTAATATCTGATTTATATTGATTACAGCCTGCTGAAAAGATTCCGGCTTAAGAATGATTTTTCCTATATCAGAAACAGATCGGCCAATGATATCTTGTGGTTTATATCCCAATATCCTCTCTACGCTCGGAGATATGCTTGAAATATTGAGGTCGGAATCAATCATAAAAATAACATCCGACACATTCTCAAAACTCAGGCGATATTTATTTTCATTTTCCTTCAAAGTCTCTTCCGCCTGCTTGCGCTCTGTAGTGTCTCGAAAGATCCCTCTGAATCCGGTAGGTTTTCCCGATAAATTTTTTATTAACGATATGGAACCCGCTATATATCTTTTAGATCCGTTTTTGCTTATGATCTGCCAACAGATTTCTTTTATGGGTTCTCCTGTGGTGTAAACTTTATTATAGGCCTGAAAAACTTCTTTCAAATCTTCCTTAGTTGTATACTGACGGTTGTCCATGCCGATTAATTCATCTTTTGTGTAGCCAGTGGCTCTACATACGGCATCATTGATAAAAGTAAATTTACCGGTTAGATCGACCTCAAAATAGCCTTCTTCTATATTTTCAAGAATGGTTCGATATTTTTCTTCACTTTGACGCAGCATTTCTTGCGTCAGTTTATCCTTATCGGCAGTATTATAAGAGACCGTTTTATTCTTATGCATTTCACCTCTCTTTTCCTTCATTTTTCTTTTCCCTAAGATGAATTCGTCTGCGCGATAAAAGATTCCGTAAAAGCTTTTTTGGTTATTGTGGTTCTGTATAGAAAGTACATGAAGAATAATTTTGTGTCAAAGGGAAAGATGACAAGACCATCAAACGTTAGACATAGACGTAACTACCGGGCATGAATTGAGTGTATTTCTGTTTGAAATTCAGTATCTTCATCAGATTGACGATCACTATTTGAATCATACCAGAAGAACAGAAAACGCGGCAAGCAGAAGCATTCCCCATAAGGTGACATCCATACCTGCCAGGGGAATTAAAATAAGACTGCCTATCAGAGATCCCAGACATCCCCCGATGAGGTCAGCCGAGTATAGTGATGAAATTACTTTTTTTTGATCTTCAATTTTATAAAGGCTGGCGTATGCAAAAATACCGGCGACTAAAAAACCAGTTGCCGCCAAAAGACATGAAATCTCGATCAGACCTGCGGAGATGCTTATCTTCACTATCAATGCCATATACGCACACAATAAACAAAATCCAGTAAGCAGGCTGATGCCATACCTTCGCAAATTCTTTTGATTGTTGAACTGCCGAATCATTTCTCTATTGATGATCGATGCGCCCAGAGCAAGACCAGCCATAAAACTCATCAGAAGCAGTCCTATGTCCTGATAGAGTACCCCGTGTTTTACCTGATAATAAAGAATGAGGATTGCTTCCAGAACTATTCCCAGAAAGCCTGCGATGGCAACCAGGATCGCTCGGCGCAGCGCAGGATGGAAGTATCTCATAAAAAAGAGGATGGGCAAACCAATCCAAAACAATAATGATGGCGGCTTAAGAAAACCTTTATCCATAACTGAAGATAGATCAATAAGGGCAACGCGCGGAAAAAACTGCGACAACCAGATTATTAAAGTGTACTGATAACAAACAGGACGGATGTCGGTGTTAGGTTGCGCCTTTTCTCTTCTGAGCAAATCCCTTATTTCAAAATATCTGTCGTTTGTAAAAAGATATTTAATGTAAGCCGGCGAGATTAATCTGGTCGCTATTTTCAGGTTCTGCAACCGGCGGGACATCATTTCCGACGCACACGGCAGTGGTGCATGCGAGGCAGTCACGACGTTCGTCGTTCCCGGAAGAAACAGCACCTCTTGAAAAACGGATTGCAGAGCGCTATAAATACTCGCGTTGCGGCGGGTCAGGGGCATTGTCCATAGATTTTCAGCCGTGCGAAGCTTAAAGCCGAGAATTCCCCCGGATTTTAGTTTCGCGGAACACAGTTGAAAAAACTCCCGCGTAAAGAATCGGTTTGCCTGTCCCGATGCAGGTTCCGGTATTCCGACCAGGATGAGATCGTATGTACCGCTTTTGTCAAGATACTGCCGAGGATCGGCAAATATAATATGGACGTTCGGTTCTTTTAGTGAAAACCGGATGTCATCAGGAAGATATTGCGTAACCAGGTTCAGCATGACTGGGTTAAGTTCAACATAATCAATTCGCTTTGGTTTGTATTTCTCTATTTCTGAGACAATTCCTTCAATTCCACCGCCCAGAATCAATACGTCCTGTGGATTCGGGTGCTGGAGCGCTGCTAAATGAGTGAAGTATTCGGCGTCAGTTCCCTCGGTCTCGAAGGACAAAGCATCATTTTCAAAAACGGAAATTTGATTATAGAGTCTTGTTACTGTAATTCTACCATATGGAGAATCACTATTTGCCAAAAGATTCGGGTGATTCCATGTAGTCATCCGGCGATCCAGAGAGGATGCCTTCCATAGGAGCGCCAGAAAGATACAAACCAGGACAATGGCCACAATGCGCAGATGCGATGTCCTTAATCCCTTTAAAACAATTAAGGGCGTTATGACACAGATAAGAGCACACACAAACGCTATAGAGCAATTCGAAAGTCCCCACATGAGAAACAGGGTGGAGAACAATCCGCCTGATAATCCGCCAGTGCTTTCAAAAGCATAGGCAATGGCCAGCGTCCCGCCTTTTGCCACATAGGCTTTCGCGGTCCACTGGAATAACAGGCCGGAAAGCAATCCCGCAGGGAGGATGGAAATGATTACAACAATTAATTGTTGTAAAAAAGTAAGATACGCGCCGGGTATGCCGCTAAAAAGGAGGCGGCTGGAACGGATGAACACTATATCCAGCGGAAGGACAATTCCAAAGATGATAAAAAGCGCCGCAATATGGTTTTGCGATGGAGAATTATTCCGGCGTCCGATGACCGTGCCTACAGCAGTCCAGAATAACCATATACCCAGGGCAAGAAGGTAAATTAATTCGATACCGAAGAAAGAAACATTTAATTCCCGAAGAAGGACAATCTGCCCCAGAATTGAAGTAAGACCGATGGAGAGGAGAAAAATGGTCATTAGGTTATCATCATTGGGATTCGCTAAATACTAAAGCCTGGAATGTTGAAAATTCCGCTCCCTTCTTCCAGCATCCGGTTTCCAACCCGGCTTTGAGGCAAAGATTATCCAGCATTTCTTCACGATTCCAACCTCGTTCCGTTGCTACCTGAGGAAGAAATACGGCGTGATGATCATTTTTACCAAGCAAGACGCCATCCCTGCCGACAACAATATCGGATACGCCGGCTACCTGTTTCATAGGTGTCAGCACGGATATTTCTATTTCGATGTCTTTTAGTTCATCGGCGGTTAACGGTTGAAAGCGCTGGTCATTAAAGGCTGCCTGAATTGCCATGGCGCCGACAACCTTGCACAGAGGCTCATCTGGGATCATCGAGCCTATGCATCCGCGAAGTTTTCCTTTTTTTCTGAGTGTCACAAAAGCACCCCGCGGCTGCCGAAGATTCTCGCTAAAACCTCTTACCAGCGGAATCGTATCAGTCAACAATAATCGTGATATGGTTTCTCTTGCAAAAGCAAGCAATGCCTTTTTATCGGATGCGTTAAGCGGCGTGAATACAGCAGCCGGTTTTGTTTGAGCTAATGCGCTGGTATCCTTTCCTCCGCCTTCCGCGGTTAATACAACGGCGCCATATCCTACAACCCGCGAGGATTCACCGATAGAGGTATCCTCCGAATTGGCGTAGCTGATTACCACTCCGCGATTGGCGCCTAGAGATTTGGCTGTTGCCATTGCCGCCATGATGGGAGCTTCTCCGCAAGCACTCGTATAAAGGTTAGAAATATTTTTATCTCTGTGCGCTTGCATGGTTGCGTTAAATACAACGGGGTCAAGCCCTGCAACGGCCGCCAAAGTTTCTCTGTCCACAATGTTTGCATCCTGAGCGGACGGATAGTGAGAAAGATCGGAACTCGCGACAATTAATGCCCGCTTGTTTTTTAAAACTTTCGCCAAGGCCTTGCCGAAACGAATGCATGTATCCATATCCTGTGAACCGACAACAATGGGAACAATCTTTGCTTTAGGAAAGATAACCTGGATAAAAGGCACCATTACCTCGACGGAATGTTCAGATTTATGAAGTGATTTATCCAGGGTGCAATCGGACGGATCCGCCTTCTTAAGCAAAGAGATAACATCCTTGTCCACCATTGCTATACCGAGCGGAGTTCGAAAACCATCCCCCGGATAAAGCGAAATTTTCTCAAGATCGGAGTTTGTATGTTTTGTCCCCAGAATGACGATCACATCATAGGACTGATTACTGACCTGCCTAAACGCATCGGCGCAAATCTGGCCGGAGAATATATAACCGGCATGGGGAACAATGATGGCAACGGGTTTTTTTACTTTGACGGGAGCAGCATCCTGAAGATATTTTTCGATGGCAAGTTTCAGCCTATCCGCGGATTCAGGATAGAACTTCCCCGCCACAGCAGGCTCACGAATATCAGAACTCGATCCTTTATTTGCCTG
>Ga0326728_10008613_pt1 | contig 25196 bp, 31 predicted proteins | sample MB3enrmetagenome_FD_207602 | JGI IMG/M metagenome (GOLD analysis project Ga0326728, IMG submission 207602) | Lab enriched peat soil microbial communities from McLean, Ithaca, NY, United States - MB31MN | ecosystem: Environmental > Terrestrial > Soil > Wetlands > Peat | place: USA: New York... | reverse complement strand
AGGGCGAGCCAGCCACCGACGCCCACCAATGGTGCTTCTTCCGGCACCTCTATGCTTGACGTGCTCATGACATCCTCTTTCTTGTCGCCCGTTCGGGCAGGCATCTACTTCAGTACCGCACTTGCTACGATGTATGTCGCGACCTTGATTGCATTCTTAATCCCCTGTCTTTTCTAAATTCAGGAAGTACATGATTGTTGTTCCGATTGGGATCGTACATATAAAGGTGATCTCGGAGACATCAGCCACGACGCCGTCGCTGATACCGAGAAATCCGGCGACCAGTGCGGCGATGATCGCAGTAACAACTGCCGCAAGACCGCTAAGGAAAATGCAAATCCCAAGACGTTTAATGTTCATCGCCGACCTCCCGCCTCCTCGTGCCGCCCCGTCCGGGCTGGCACGTGCGGTCCTATGTATCGAACCTTATCTCCAGTCCCACAAGCTCACCGTTCCTTTTGATTGGGCAGACGGGATAGAGGCCGTCGGCGTACCCAGTCGGTGGGACAAAGCCATGCTTTCCTCACAAATATGCTTGCGATGCTCAGCTAAGGCGATAGTACTTTCTCTATTAGTTAATGCTGAAAGCTGGTCATCGCTGAAGGGCTAAGCGGAAGGGAACTACAAAAAGCGTGGAGATTTTCTTGAGCGCGGTGCAACGCTGTTACTTTTTTTTCAAATCGTTTTATGCACGTCTGGAACGCTTCGCCGTGATTGTTCTGTCCGGTTCCCGACGGTAACTTCCGCGTGCACGACTATCGCAGAGGAGGGCTGGCGACGGTCGGGGTTGACCCATCTGTGGTTTCGCGTATCAGACCACTCTCATCGGTGAAGAACTTCCGCTTACCAGTCGAGGTTGAGACGGGGACGGCGACAATTGTGTACGCTTTGATGGGCGGCGCAGTCGTACTCGGGGTATAAATGAATTTATACCCGTCCTTGGTACCGCTAGCGAGCACAGGCTCAATAAAGTCAGCCGCGGCGGACGAGGACTTGCCACCGTTTGCTCCGGGACCGAGGGCTGCTATACTCGCCGGGTAGCCAAGGCTAGGATACGTGTAAAAGTACGTTACTGCAGCGGTGTTGAGCGTAGGCACAGAACCCACTGCCGATGCTTCGTTGTCTGCTATATTCGAGGGCCGCGAGTTCGGATTCGCAAAAGCCACGCTATCAATCATGCAGACATAAATGGCGATGGCTACCAAGCATCCTACCACCGCAACAAAGCCTAGTTTTGTCGCCAGTCTATCCGAACTGGTGGATGACTCTCGTTTCGCCATGTTGAGATTTTTCATGGTTATCTCCTGCACTATGTTCGTGTATGGCCGTGGGTTTCTTACCTAGCAGGCTAAACCCTTTCCCCGCCGACACTGAATAGCCCGTGAGTACAGGTGTGCCTATTGCGGTAGGAGAGCCGCCTAGAATTTTTCTGACAGACGGAACTCCGACGGGGGTGGCGGCACCGCCAAGGAGCCAACGCCCCAAGCCCCGCAATTTCTCAAATGAACTTCGGTTACGACAAAAGGTTGCGGTGGCGTGGATACTTGCAAATCTGAGGTCAGGAACTCAGATCGTTCTACTTCCCCTTCTCGATGTACTCCTTTAGATGCTTCGCACACGCCTCCGCTAGAGACTGCTGACCACGTGCGGCATGAGTCCCGAGAAGCAAAGCTCCGTGGCTGCTCTTATGCACTTCATAAGCCCAAACCACGTCTTTCGTTTTTGCGTTTATCACCATGATGCTCGCTTCAAGCCCTCGCGTAGAGCTACCTGCCGAGCCGTACGCAGCACTTCCACCGTTCCTAGTCCAGCTTGCGCTTCCACCGGAGCCGTAGACGAAGCCAGCCCATTCGGTTTTGGTCGAGACGACAAAATACTGCGCCGTGTCTTTATTGAGGGTGAGGGTGATTGGAACTTTCTTTTCACGAACAGCCGCTGCGAAGTAAGTTTCAAATCCGTCCATCGGAGCAATCACGACACGTGCCCCTGCCGGAATCGTGCCTGAACCTGAGGCTGAACCCTCTTCTGGAGGTTCCGATGCCCCGGAAGGAGCCGAAGCCGTGGGCGTCGGTACCTCGTTATTGGTCGGGGCGGCTGGTGCCGATGCTGATGCGCCTGCGTCCAGCATCGCCGCGATGACTTTTGGCGAGACTCCAGCTTTTTTCAGTTCGACAAGGTCCGAGTCCCCCAATTGAAATCGGCAACTGCCGTTTCTAATCTTCGCAATCACGATATCGTCGTCCAAACCAAGTTTTGATAGGTCGATGACGCGAGCGTTCGTGATGACTGATCCTGTTCCAGCAGAGGTGTCCTTCGCGCTTGCTGGGGAAGGCGGTGCGGGTTGGTTTGCGGCTATCTGTTGTTTGGCAGGTTGAGTTGTCACAACCTTACATACCATGCCGTTAACAATGGTTTCGTCTGACCCCACAAAATTCCCCGCAGATTCAGGTGTATGACAATTCGTAAACTGTTGGTTCTGGGAGTAGATGAGTGACGGTGTCAAAGCCGTCAAAAGGATTCCCAAAAGTACTGGCCGGGTTTGCATGTTTTCCTCCTGAATCGAGAATACCGCTCCATTTGAGAATCTATGTTCATTTGGGGGCCACAATATCCTCGCCGTTACCTGAACGAAGGTGCAGGTGAAATGAAGTCAATTCCCGGCTGGGTGTGGCCAAGGACGTTTTGCTGGACTCAGCGATGTCGAGTTGGGCGGCTCTAAGATTGTGGAAGGGCGGTAACAGCGAGTATGCTTTTCCGAAATCGACGTAAATGGGCTGGGTACCTCGATCCGGTATTAATCCGTGCATGGAGCCCACAGTTCTTCAGAGCAATGTTTCATTCGGGCTTGGCACAGGCCCGACAAAGGTTTCCTACCATTGATCCTCTGACATGATCTTCGCAGAAACCTCTGCCACAATCTTCGCACGTCTTCACAGCAGGTCTCTCGCACGGGGGAAGAGTTTCCGTGCCGGGTACGATGTAAGAAACGCTGCAAGGCTGGGTTTCCATAAACCTCTACCTCCTGTGTCGCTTGACGCCTTCCGAGAGTGTGGGGTCGTGGTGGAGCAAGTTGTCCGGTTCCAGTTCCACCACATCCTCGCTGCCCGCGGTCAGTCGCTCCTTCATCAGTGCGTGGGCGGAAACAGGTCCGACTTTCCACCTCCCAACTTCACCGCATAAGTAAGGGCTGTGACGAATCTTTCGGCTCTATCCTTGCTCCTAAAAAAAATCAACGCGCTTCCCGTTGTCTCGTTCAGACCGCAACCCGAAGTCCCCGAACAGCCGCCCCGCTCAATGAGCGGCTTGAGGTCAGTCGTGTGAAATTGCACCGTCGTTAATTTGGGCGCTGAATCGAGAAAAGTGAGATACTCGTGGGCACATTCCGGGTTCGCCTCGCATTTAGGATGCTTGTCCCAAAACTCAGATAGAGCGTAAGGATCGTAGCCACCCTCTTTAGATTCTATCGACGCTGGATCGATGTCTCCGAGAGCAAATGATATGTACCTCGGATAATCCTTTTGTTCGTGCTTGCCGTCGCCATCAGAGATGATTGAGTAGGTGAATTGTGGATAGCCGTTCTTATGGGTGACGCCAGTAGTAAACGCCATAAGCATATATTCATGCGCGAGGATGGTAATCGCTGGTCCGTTTGTCGAATGCAGCATCGCTCCCTCCAATACGCCTTGTAGAACGTCGCGGTGCTCAGGCTCTACCATGCGGCCCATAAACTCGACGGTGGTTTTCAGGTCGGGCGTATTCGCGGCCGTCGAAGGGGAAGGACGGTTGTCAGTGTCCTGTTTTTGCATTTTGGTTGATTCAGGTTCGTTAGGCCAAGCAGGTATCGTCACCCCACCGTACTTTGCGTAAGGGTTCACAAGCAGGCGCTTCGCGTCGTTGATAGGAATTGCGAAGTTGAGGTTTTCGCCGCCCTTGAGATACAAGGTCGTGATCCCGATCACCTCACCAGCCATATTAAACAACGGCCCGCCGCTGCTACCGGGTGAGATTGGCGCTGTTACCTGCAAGAACTTGCCGCCAACCTCTTCCGCTGTTCGCATCCCGCTGACTATACCGTTTGAAACGGTCGATTCGAGAGAAAGTGGATTGCCAATCGCCACGACTTCTTGGCCGACTTCAATCCTGTCCGAATTACCGAGCATAAGTGTCCGAAAATTTGTGCCGCTCGCTTTTATAATGGCAACGTCGCGTGTTTTATCAGATGCCACTACACCTTCGAGAATGTAGATTGCCCCCTCGGGGAGCTTCGCAACGCCAGAACTGCCTTCTGCGATAACGTGATAGTTGGTTACGATAAGACCATCCTTGCTCACAAGGAAGCCAGTGCCTTGGGCTATTGGCCTCCCGCTGTCATCCGACATAACTATAGAAACAATTGAACCATTAGCGGATTTGGCTATCGACGGAATGTCCTTTCGATGCGGAGCCGATTGTCCTGCAGTTAGGACTGACGTGAACCCAATCAACAGAAGCAAGGTCAAACATTTTGTCTTCATCATCACCTCCTGCCGATGCTGAGCTAGCGAGGGCTACTCAGGATTCCTCTCAATTTCGACCTGCGCTTTAATCTTGAATCCGCAGCCCCACCGCGCCATTAGAAATCCAAGAACTATTGAAACGGGTGCGCCTATTATCGTGGCTGTCCAATGTTCGTCTCTGGGAGAAAACAAAGTTGCTAGAAGTCCCAGCAGCATAATGACGAAGAGGAAGATTCCTAGAACGCCAACCGCAACCCTTATGCGCAAGAGAAGTCCTGAGTCAAAGGTGTTCACTATTGCCCTCCTTCACGTCAATTGTCTCCGCCCCCGCTCATCTCGAAGCTGTTGTCCACGAGAATGTCCATTTTCAAGGATCACAGCCGCCCTGAACGTAGGCGATGGTACTTGTCCTAAAAGGGCTTGATTCATCCGACACACCTGTTAACCCTTCAGAACTAGGTACTAGCAGACTATTCATGCTGCGCGATTGAGGGCTTAGCCTTGGGCTAAGGGCTCCCTCCTCAGATTATTCGTTTGCGTCGCGGATTAAGGTGAAGGAAGGAGTCCCATCTGGGCAAGGAATCGTACAAGACATCGGATACGTGCGGCGACCGGGCGAAGCTGCGGTTAAGCCGTTAAGAACGATTCCGAACGCTGGGGAAAACTATGGGCACTAAAGGCAACACCGTAATTCTGGAGAGAAACTAAGTGTTACACCTCCTCGGGGCATCCCACTTCGCACAAGCACGCAAGGAGGGAGTTGAGGAAACGGAAGCTCAGAAGGCATTCTCTGGTTTTCTCAAGCAAATCATTCAAGACGTTCATCCCGGATTCATTGCCGAAGAACAGAGCGAAGAGAATCTTGCCAACCAAGAAAAAATTTCGATCCCCAAAGAAATCTCGGACTCTGAGGGAATTGAGCACAGGTTTTGCGATCCGAACAGCGCAGAGCGACGATCTATTGGCTATCTAAGGGGTGAGGACATCCTGTTACGGCACAAAAGCCTCCTCGGCAGCAACCTTCCCTTTGAAGAGTGCCGCCTCAAAGCGCACGCGATTGAAATGGCGCAGCACTTCCGTAAACGAGAGCAGTTCTGGCTGCGAGGACTGGCGGGCTGCCGTGAACAAAACGCAGTTTTTGTTTGTGGTGACGGCCACATTGAGTCCTTCATCAGCGTGCTCCAAGGCGAGGATATTCCGTATAGGGTTGTGGGGCGCAGTATCGGTATGACTGAAGCCGAACGTGAGGACGCTCGAAGAATAGTCCAATACCTTGAAGCTCATCCGGAATTAAGAAATCCACGATCAGGAGACAAATGATGAAACGGTTCTCCGTAGTGGCACTTCTACTCGTACTCAGCGTCGGCCTCTGGGGATACAGAGCCTACCAGAAGAGTCTGGTTGAGCAGGAAGACGCAGAGATATGGTTGAACGTTAAAGCCTCAACGGCGGCATCGGAAAAGTGGAACGCCGATACCAATGCGACACCCGCTAAGTTGCCCGCCATGCGAGAGCTTGCGATCAACGACAGTGCGGTGGTCGAAGAGGCTTATCACGATATGACTCAAGCTCAAGAAGGATGGTACAGAAGGATTCAACGGAGTCCGGTTAGCCCCGCCTGCCAAGAATCGATGAGCAATTTTTTCAGGCTGAATGGTGAGATCGCATCCGTCCAAGTTGAAGTTAAGAATCTCGAAATAAACGCAGACTTCGACACTGACGCTGGCCTGAAAAAGTTTGGCGAGGACTTGGCAGCACTAATTGCACGCGAGAACGACGCTAAAGAGAAGCTCAAAACAGTCCCGACATCCTACAAACCATGCGAAGGGCAATGAAAATCAGACATGCGAGCCAAAGCCTTAGTTTCGCTGCTTTCATTGGCGGTCATCTGTTTCGGTGTTCGGTATGCCATTGGGCGAGAGCGGCTTCGCAGCCCCGATCATCTACACGCCTTATATCAGGAAACGAACAAGGATTTCTTTGGCGGTCAGTTGCCGGATGTCGTTGTGAAAGTGGAAGATTTGTCCGAGGCGAAAGCGGAAGGCGAGACTTACATGGAAACCCAAGACCTGTTCGTAATTGTCCTCGACCCGAAATGGAACACGTCGGAAGATGAAGCCCTGCATACGATGAGGCATGAATCGTGTCACGTCGCCACTTGGGGCCGAGAACCTGACGAGCACGGACCAATCTTCCAAGAGTGCATGGCGAGATTTGGGCAAGAAAAATAGCATCATGTGGATTCGTGCTTCAAGGTCGTGTTCAGACCTTAAGATGATCAACTCATGGAACAAGCCGCCCAAAACTTCTGAACGGCTCGGCTCGAATTACGACTGGTCAGAATCTACGAACTTCTGCAAGTTGGAGGCTGTCAGTAGTGAATCGATTGCAAAAACCATAAACGCGAGCCCGATTAAGAACAAGACGACTGCCTTTACTGTTACACTACCCTCGTCGACGAACGTGAATACCGCAAATACAAAAAGTTACTACCCTTGTGGATCACGGCAATCGCCGCAACCGAAGCCCGCGCAGTTGACCTTCCTCGGTGGCTAATGCTCGGAGCGGTTAATGCGCTATTGCCATCCCCGACACACCTAGCCTGCTTCGGCGCAGATCACCCCTTACCTAACCAGAGAATGAGAGACAGGAGGCTACTAGAGAGCCATGAATATACGGGTAGTTCTCAAACTGGGTTTCGTGGTTCTTGCCGTTGGATTCCTTTTCCCCCGCGCCTTCGCTCAAGGACAAGTCTACGACGCTCCGCTTTTTTCTGTGCAGTTCCCGGCTGGTGCTCAAGTGATTCCCCCTACCGTTGATCGTGACAGCGATTCTGCGACCTACATTTATTCAGCTAAGCTTCCTCATCATGGCTGGGCAAACATCTATTTAAACGAGTTCAATCAATGTTGCGTCGAGGACGGAGACCACTTTGAGATTAGGTTTTCAAAATCGAGGCTCCAGTCACACTTCGCGCCCGGTGCTTACGCCAGCCCTATCACCTTTGCAACGCTCGGCGGCCTACCCGGCTACCAGCAAACAATTCGAGGCCAAGTGTCGGGCGGCAGTGGCTTGCCTTACGTTCTTCGCTGGCGAATCGCCGTCTCTAAGGATCGGCAGCATGTATGGATTCTCGAAACAACCGCACCGAGCGAACAAGAACTTTCCGAGGCGGCTTCCGAAGCCTTTTTCAACTCGCTGAGGATCAAGTAGTATCAATTCGTTGCACCGTTCACCGTTCTCTCGGACATGGAAAGCTGTGACGCCAGTGGAGGGATGCCTTCATCAAACAGAACTTTCGTGATACATAAAATCGCCGCTTTCGACCTTTTCGAATCAGCAAGTTCCAGTGGCACTGGAACGAGGGATTCCTGAACGGCAGCATTATGGGCGACTCCAACGCTGAGAAATCATGCACTTAAGTGTCCCAAGTGCATTTTATTGGATTGGCAGCACCGCGTTTTCTGTATTCGTCGGGAAGTCGTTTCCCGACGTACAGCGCAGCGATCTCTATCGGCGCCTCGTGCCCCACAAATTCTAGTCCTCCCGTCACTCCTTCCCGACACCAGTTCACGTGATTACTTCTATGTTCCTAGCCTTTACTCCCATCCGTTCCAGAGTTTTATCGCACCGTTGATATATTTCTCTCCGTCTGCGCAAGCCCAACAAGTTTTGCTGTTATCCCGCAGTAGGTAGTATTGCTTGTTTGCACAGAGGAACTGCGTACGATCTGGATGGTCTTCGAGCCATTTGAGGACGTTGTAAGTCACATCCTGATAGTTGCCAGCAAACTCGTCATCAGGAATGTTATAAAGTAGACCTTCGATGTAGTATGACGGTGCTCCCCCTTCGGCTATGTATTTCTTCTCAACAAGTTTCGAGCGCATGTTCTTAAAAATGCGAATCATCGGCTTCAACTTGTTTCCTGTGGCTTGGTGCTTTGCGGTGAGATTTTTGCAATGTTGGTCGGGATAGTTTGCGATACGAGTGTTATCTGACGTGAAAAAGCACATCCCTGTCACATGGTCTTCATCGAGCAATGATTTGAATTTGTAATAGCGCCTAAATTCAAAGGCGACGATCACATCTGCGTTCCTGCGATTCCCGCTCGCTTCGATCTTGATCGCCTTACTTCCGGGCTTTACTGAATCTCCGAATTTCGCTCTCAGTGCCTTACGAGCATCTTCCTTAAATTCGCTGTAAGGATAGGCACCACCGTTGGGATAGGCTGCTTGAAATGCGGCGTTGTCCTCCAGTGGCTTGTCTAGTTCGAAAATGAATGATCCGTCATACCGAATAACAACGTCAACGTCGCTTTCTGCCCAGATGTTTGTGTCGTTGCCGTAGGAGCCTTGGAGGAATACTTTAAAGTTCCGATCTTTGTATTTTGCGCTCGCATCTTCCAGTGCAGCTTTGACTGTGGCGTAGGTGTCTCTGGAAGTTACGACAGCGCCTTGTCCTGACCACGTGTCCAATTGGGCGAGGGGGATAGACATTGGGTGGGTTTCCTCATTTCTCTTCGAGTAGAAGTCTTTTCAAAGCTGACTCGTGGGCAGCGAACGATTCCCAACCTCTCAGATAAAGCATTTCGAGCTTCTTTATGTCGGATTCTAAGAAGTCGGTAGCCATTTCCGGCTGCTGATATGTATCGCTAATGCGTACAGCCTGAATCTCTTTGAAAAGAACCGCACGGAGTTGTTCCATCGAGTTCGTGTTTACGTCGAGAGTCTTTTGCAAGAGTTGAAGCCCAGTAAATCCGATGCAAGCCTTCGCTATCCACTCAACAAAAGTCCTCGGCGTTACCAAATGTTTTGGCTCTGGATACATTCCGACACCAACACTGAGGACTCGCAGATCGGAGTAGGCTTTCTTGTATGCCATAACCGCATCCGCAATGGCGTAGAGTGTGGGGTTGTTTGCGCAGTATCCGCCGTCGAATAGCTCCACGGTCGTGTCTTGCCCCGTCTTTAGGGTGTATCTTTCGAAAAATGGGTAAGCAGAGCAGGATGCTCTGACGGCTTCTCCTAATTTGCAGCCGAACCCCGGTAAGAATGTCCCTTCTCGACCATGTGCCTGTGCAACCGATGTTTTGAAAATCATCGGTTTCTGCAAATCCCAATAGGTGGCAACAATACCAATGCCCGTCTTAACTGCTTTGAAGTCCATTTCGCCAAAAACTTCTCCGACGAGCTTGTCTAGCGCCTTGGTTCTGCCGCCTGCGTCCTTGTGCCCCATAACCACTGGCACGTGCTGTCTGTAGAGTTTGAGCACGTCTTCGACCTTGTAACCCACTGACAGAAGCGCAGCGATGATTGCTCCCGTGCTCGTGCCAAAAATGAGTTGGAAGTGTTCGTAGAGAGGCTTCTTGATTAAAGCCTCTACTTGGGCAAGTACGCCAAGGGTGTAGAACCCTTTGGCACCGCCTCCGTCGAGCGATAAAACACGGCAGAGTCCTTCGGGCGGTCCTATTTGCTGGTCAGAGGTCATGGGGCTGAGTCCTCTATCGCTGTCTTGTTTAGCTAGTGGCTAGTATACTCCAACAGCAACACAGCCCAGACGACCAAAGCCACATCTGTACGAAGCGATTAAAAGGGAAGAGCAAGAGAACTAAGCGATCAAGACTGACTTGACATCGGTTTGTACCAAAAGCTGACGGGGGCCTTTTAGCCCTCTTACTTCCCTTATTCGGCGGTTTGCGAGTTGGCAATATTTGCGAGAAATGTCCATCCCGATCCACTTGCGATCACACAGTTCTGCCGCAATGGCGGTTGTGCCAGACCCCATGAATGGATCAAGCACAAGTTCAGCATTCGTAGACGAAATGCATCGTCTTGCCAGTTCTATCGGAAACGGAGCCGGATGAGGATTATCAGTCTCAGGCGAAATTCGCCAGACATCGCCAATGGCGTTTGCTCCGGGTGCCAATTTGAACTTCGGCTTGGCGATCAGGAAAACGCATTCGTAGCTTGGCAAAAAATACCCAAAATTGAAATTCAGGCCACCATTGCGGTGCCAAATTATTATCTGCCGAACAGGAAAGCCCCTGAGAATGTCTGACCGATCTTGAAGCAATCCGTTCTGAACTCTCCATTTGTGGTTGTAAAAGATCGCCCCATCTTCTCGAAGCAATCGCATCATGGAGTCGAGACATCTGCGCTGCCACTGCACGTACTCGTCATAGGGCATCGCATCATCATGTGAGTCGTATCCGTTTGCGAGTTCCGCATTTTCCCATTTGCCGCCGAGACCATCCTTCATTCCATTGCCCGAACTATTCAGAAGATTGTACGGCGGACTCGTAACTATTAAATCCACAGAGCCGCTTGGCATTTTCTCCATGAGAGTCAAGCAGTCTCCACGATGAACCTTGTTGACGGTGATCTCAGAGGGCAACCTCACGACACTGGGGCGTGGCGTTCGATGCCATTCTATTGAGGCTTGCGTTCGACCTTTGAGAAGACGTTGAACTGACCGCAGGCTGCGACCGAGCATGCTCTTCTTGGTCTCCACCCATGCGGTCCACGTAAGACCCGTGGGAGCACCCTTGCGCAGGTCAGTGCGCTTGCCGGGGGCAGAAAGCCTCCGCTGCATTTCGAGCAAATACGGGATGAGAGCATTCCAGTCCCGTGCGACGAGGGCAAGACCGTCATCAATCGTGTGGTCCAAAGCACGAAAAGATAGTGAAGCCGCGTTCGAGATGGCTTTGATCTGCCCTTGCACACTAGGTGGAAGAAGCCTCTGCGTTTTACTGATCTCTGGTTTGAAGTTCGCCCAGACGCATTCGTTGCGGTCTTCCTGTCCAGCTTTTATGCGCACGCAGAGCAACTGCATGTCCCGAGCCCAAATCGGCGCACCAAGGCGGTGCAGCACAGGATGCGGGTAACCGCAAAGCACCCATTTGAATCTCGCCTTCAGCAGCACATCGATAAGCTGCTCGTAATCTACGGTGGCATCCGAGTAGGCTTTCACCGTTGCGTGAGGATAAGGTGCATCGATCACGACAACATCGTCCCCGTTCAGTGTGTTGAGAGGTAGCCTCGTCCAATCGAGCCCCGTGATCTTCGCCTTCGTTCGGTGAAGAATTCGATGACATTCTCGCAACGTTTTCTCGAAACCCGTGGAGGACACACCGCCGTCGTCATCGCCGCACCCCGAACCACCTTTCACACCGGACTCATAAAGTCCGCCAGAGTATGCAAGGTGTGGTGCTAACAAGATTGCGGCGGGATCGCCACGTTTAAATGCGTCACGCTGCTTTTCGAATTCGGGTCGGCTGCGGGGCGGTACCTTGATTTCATGTCCGTGAGTTCGGATTGCATCGAAAAATGGCGCGGTGGCAATGTCATTTAGCCACCAGCGTTTGTACTTGAGCCCCAACTCAACCGCAGCCCAAAACAGATTTCCACGTCCCGCGAACGGTTCTAGGTAAATGCGACCCTCTCGGGGTAAGAACGAAATAATTTGTTTTGCGAGTCGGGCTTTTCCACCCGGATAAGGAATTTGTGGTGGCATTATTCGCGAGTTTAACTGAGGCTTGGCCTGCCGCGAAAGTGCGGGAGAGGTTCGTTGTAGCGTTCTGGTCATCAGTAGACCATTAAGTTCCGTTCGCCGGAATCATGCGAGAGCGCACGTTTGTCATGCGCTTCTCCACTAAGAACTTGCCTATAAAATTTTTTCGAGGACAGCAAGAGTTGGAGCAATTTTGACCTATCTGGAGCAATAGTCCGCTCGATACTACACACTGAAACAGGTCTAGATTGTTAGGAAGAAGAGGCGTTCCCGTGTGGGTCTTAGTCGGCGTTTATATCTATGACTTGCTGAGAGATAGAGGTAACGCCCTTGAACTGGATGTACGAGACAATCCAATCATGTCCACATTCCCCACGGAAAACCAACGCCCACGACTCACGGCGATTGTCCCGGTCACTCAGGCTCACGACTTTTTCGATGTGAGAGTGCTCCCCCTTGCACACTGGGCAACGAGCTTCGTCCCCGTGGGGCACGCCGAGAGGCTCCGTTGAAACTCCCACCTTATCTAAGATGCGGTCCATTTCCGCTTTGCTGATTGAGTTCATGTCTTTTTTCCTCCACGTTTGTCCACTGCCCGTTTTCATTTATGGAGTGCGTGACGTGCGGCTGGGACAAGTACTTTGCGAAACCATTCCTTCTCCCTAGTGGCCTGTGCCAAGAGGCGCTTCATTATGTGAACAGGCTCCGTTATGGTCGTCTGGCTAGCAAACCGGAGTGCGTCCCCGTCCTGACGGTAGTAGCCGATTCTGATCCAATACCGATGCTTGTCATTTGGGAACTCGATGCGATCAACTACGTCCCAGTAGTCGGCACCAGTCGGACTTGGGCCGCTCCAAATGACCACCCGATCCCTCAAGAAACCCCGCTTGTTATACCCGCCGGGATAGTTGAAGGCAACTTTCTTGCCGACCGCCTTCATTAGCTTCGCCTTGGCTTCCTTCCTCGTAAGGCTCATTGACAATTCCTTCCCTCTGTTAATCACATCGCACTCGTGTTGGAACTTGTAGTATAGTGGGCTTCTGGTAACCATCAGTATAGCTTTTGTTTACCGATCCTGCTTCGCTAGAACTAATGAGAACAATGGAATCAGACCAAGTGTGCCGAGAGTGTTGGGAGCGTGCGTTTTACGCCTACGGAACAGCGGCAATTTTCCAAGCACGCAGCCTACGCTACCGGAGTTTGATTCGCGCCCTTACCTTTATGGGCATCGTCGTCCCGTTGCTAATCGGTGGTGTCGTTTTGGGTTTTGGACTTCACGCATCCTATCTTCCATCATTGCTTGTTATCGCTTCTGCTGTTGGAGTTTTCCAGCTTGTGTTTAGCGCATGGGCCATCGTCTATGCTTGGGCGGACAACTTGGAATATTCGCTGGAATCCGCCGCGGAGAATTTTGAACTCTCGTCATTATTCAAGCAGCTAGGAACGCTCGCTCCCGAACCTCCCGCCGACTTGCAGATTCGATATGCGGCTGCGCAGGCTAAAGATGACGCTCGACGCGCCGCGGATGATAAGAAAGGTCTGACCAAGAAAGAACTAAGATACGGTCACCGGGCAGGCTTGCGTCAATTTCAGCGAAAGTGCGAAGGGTGTCAGAACGTACCAGCTTCTATGGATTCAACAGATTGCCCAGTCTGCGGGAGGTTTTGAAAAAGGTCATGAACAATAAAACAAACAAAGTGTTTTGGGGTTGGCTAAATCTCACAGACGTTGAACGCCAAGAATTAGAAGCTGCAATCCGGCGTTACAACGTCACATCAGAGTCAGAACGCCGCGCACTCCGAGAATCAGTCCGTGATTCAATCGCAAAGGTAATCACAGGCCCTCTCGGCAGCGGTGGCGGTACCTGTCCCTGTTGCGGACGCTAAGAGAGTACGTAAGGGTTTGTGGGCCGTTCAAGTCGTTGTAGAATCCCGCAATGCCCGAGCTTCGGATTGGCACCAGCGCATTCACTGCGGAAGGTTGGGAGGGAAGCTTCTATCCCAAGGGGATGAAGCCAGCCGATTATCTTTCATTCTACGCCACGAAATTCAACACGGTTGAACTGGACAACACTTTCTACCGGACACCCGCACTCTCAACAGTCCAAGGATGGAATGCCAAGACGCCTTCGGGCTTCATCTTCACAGCGAAAGTTCCGCAAGTCATTACCCACGAAAAAGTTCTGGTCGATTGTCAGGATGATCTGAATCATTTCTTGAACGCAATGGACGCACTCGGCGACAAGCTGGGACCGCTTCTCTTTCAGTTCGGGTATTTCAACCAGAAAGCGTTCAAGACGCAGGCGGATTTTCTAGCAGTCTTGAAGCCGTTTTTGAAAAACCTTCCCGTAGGTTATAAGTTTGCCTTGGAGATTCGGAACAAGAATTGGATCAATGCCGAGTTTGCAGATGCCTTGGCTGAGCGAAGTATTGCATTGGCCTTGATCGACCAAAGTTGGGTGCCCCGTCCATGGGAGTTGAAAGAGAAGTTTGACCTAGTGACGGCAGATTTCGCCTATGTGCGCTGGCTCGGAGATCGCAAGGGCATCGAGGAACAAACAAAGACATGGGACAAAACCATTATCGACCGAAAGAGCGACTTGAAGAATTGGGTCGATGTGTTCAAAACGCTGGTGAGCAACAAGAAAGTCCTGAAGCTATTTGCGTTCGCAAATAATCATTACGCCGGGCATGGCCCAGCCACGGTCAAATTGTTTTTGGACCTGTGGAACAAGTAAATAGACAAATCCCGGCTCGTCCGGAAAGCGGACGCCAAACAACGCTGTAATATGACGCTATAGCATGCTGATGCGTTTATCTAAGTTTCGAATGAGCGATTATTGCTGTCAGGCGGTTGACAGGTTGATCGATCCGAATACGGTCGGTCTTGATAGTCTCGTGATCTCCCGACGCGGAAAGAATGTGCTTCGGTTTGCACCATTGGGCAACAACCCGTCAGAACCGTGCCTTGCTCTTGTCGGTATCACACCCGGAAGTCAGTCCGAAGTCTTTGCCCGTTTGCTTCGTTCGTGTTCTGTGGAGCTTGCCGCAAAGAAGGCTGCGTTTGCAAAAGGTCAAGAGCAAATCAAGGAGTTGCTGAAGGCCCACGGCTTTGCGAAGCAATTGAGCATCGATCTTGGTGGAGACCTAAACGATAACCCAGCACTCCTTACTACGTCGCTGGTGAAGTGCTGCTTGATGGTGGACGGTCGCTATAAATACAAGGCACCAGACATTGCCGCAAGTCCCGAAGCGAAGTTTTGCGCCTGCAACCGATTCGTTGCTGACATGACAAGATATCCGACGTTGAAGTGGGTTGTTATCTTCGGCGAAGCTGGTTGGGAAGCGATTAATCTCTTAACGGTCGGCTCTCGCACGATTTGCCAGTATCTTGAAGCGCAGAAGATCGAAGTGCTCAACTTCCCCCATTTCGCGCAAAACTTTCAACAGCGTGCAATCTTCAACCTTCGCCCTGAACAGGAGGAAAGCTACTTCAGCAAGCATCCGACGCATCGTGCCTATGCACCCTCCTCCCAAAGGATGCGAGCGGCACTGCTCTCAGCCTTGCAGCGCAATTGCCCGGCTGAAGGCAAATCAGAACGCTAATCCCTTCGTAGACGGGACATATAGTAGAATGTGGCCCCCTCCTCTGCACTCCCCAATCAGCGAGCCCAATATGACCGAAGAACGTAAGCACGCCATCCTGTTTGCCGCCACCCTGTTGTGTGCGCGGAGGCTGATCGAGTCGATGAACTCCGACAGGCCCGACATGGCAAAGCAGTATTTCGTTGACCGGGCAATCTATGAGGCAGAGTTCATTTTGGAGCGGATAGATAAGAAGTTTCCGCAATCATGACACAGATTCTCATAAGCACCGACCTGTTGCGCTCTAAGGTGCGATTTCTTATCATAAAGCTGTCAGCTTCCGCTGAGCCGTTTTTCCCGATGCAGGGTAGTTCCTGCTAAACCTCGGAGGGAAGACGCGAGTCCCCGCTCGGGACTGCGGGCGAAAAGTCAAGCCGCTTTTGAGCAAAAGCGATCAAGCTCCGCCTGACCAGCCCTCCACGAGTCGCTGCGAGACCTCGTTAAAACAAAATGAGCCGCCGGGACCACTAGGCAGGCCCCATGTGCGACTTTTTGTCTAAACGAGGGCTTCGATGCCCAGACTCAAAATCGTTACTCACCTGTCCCGCGCTCGGAAAACCTTGCAAGAAGCCAGAAGCTTCTTAGAGGAGTTAGTGCTGACGGCGGTGGCCCTCTGGAGCCTTTGGCACGTCGTCAAAGTTCTTTTCTTCTGGGCATCCTAAAAACGGCTGGTTACCAGCTTGCTTGGAGTAGGCAGCAAAGTGAACGTTACAGGCAGAGCCTACTTCGTCGCCAACCTGTAGTCCCGGCATTTGCAGCCGGGAAAGTTGCAAGGGCTGCGGAATCTAATCTCGTTCTTAATCTTGATGCGCTGGGGGTGGTGGATGGCTTTGCCATGAGTGCATCGGCACGGCTGTTTCCGGTAAGTGCTGGCCATACCGGGATGCTATCACAGGGCGAAGGCACAGAACTCTGCGGCCCGCCAAGCAGTATTTCGTTGACAGGGCTGTCGAGGAGGCGGCGTTCATTTTCGAGAGGATAGACAAGAAGTGGCCGCCCGGCTGTGAATAAGATGCCCCAACTTCCTGCCAGTTATCTGACGGCTTTGATAGAAGCTGATGAGCCCCTGCCTCGCTCCACGGCGTCAGCATGGTCGGCACAGAGCCACACTCCGAATAAACGGATTCCAGCCGGGCGTCCGCACGTGAAGGCATCCATGCCCAAGGGCGTGATGATCCCGTCGATGTCGGGCAAGTCCATGTAGTCTAGGTAGCTCACGGGCTTGTGGTGTTGGCAATAGTTCATGGCTAGTTGAGTCTCATGTCCCGTACATCATTCGGATGTGAACCGCAGGCGTCTGGCTTCGGACGCCTTGAAATCTGTGTAAATTAGTTGGATCAGCGGACGGTGCGTCTCGCAAACAGGAAGGATGGTATCCACATAGTCGGCATATGGCTCCAGCCACGCAACAGGCTCTTCGCATTGCACTGAATCCGTCCAACCGTCTGGGTCGTGCGGTATGACCCAACCGCCGTCCTGTTTCAATCCAACGCAACACTTTTGGTCCTCGGACATTTGTTTCTCCAACCGCCGCAGTAAATTGCCCATGCTCAGATCGCTGCCTACAACATCTGAGTCTATTGGTCGTAAACGGAGACCGGGCTCAGCGATAAACGCTTCGCCGCCTGCGGATAAGCTTTGATTAAGCGCCAAAAATTGCGTCTGGCCCTCGACGGCGGACATCGGGGGTCGAGGTAGGGATATTTTGCGATCTGGCACCAACGCAGCATCGCTCGTTCAATCAAGCGTTCTCTAATTTCTGGTCTTGCCCGCAATTGAACCTCCGAAACCACCGCTCAGCTCGAATCGGCACAGCGATTCGTCCAGTATTGTTGGACTTCCGTGAACCGCAGACCGACGACCCAATCGAGAATTGCTTCTCTACAGAGGGGATTTGAAAGTTCAACGAATAGTTTTTCAATGTTCATTGAAATCCCTCAAGCCCTCTGCACAATAAAAGCTCGTCGCCTTGGAACTCACGAAAGTCGTGTGTCTTGCTGCGGTGGACCTTAAGCATCTGGTGGCGCAGACCGTCGTTGCTCTTCCGCTTCCATATCTTGAAGGGTGAGCCAGACAGCGCGATAGTCTTCATCTGAGACTTCCCAATCGTGCATGACTGAAACCGGGACAATCTTGTCGTGCCAACCGTCCTGCCCGTTCGGATACAGGTCGTAATAACGGACAAGGTAGAGGTTCGAACTGATGCGTGAGATGATGCGCCCAGCAAGGCCAACTCCTTCTGCATCTTGATGGCACCAGAAGTATCGGCCCGCAAGCGGGTCAACCTTTGGGGCTGCGCCGGGTCTCGGGCATCCACAAGTCTTGCAATCGGCGCGGAACAACTTCACCTTGCCGCATTGCGGGCACTTACGCCTGATTGGCTTGCTCATTCCCAAGCCCTTTCACATATTTCTCGTGGCTTCGGCGAGCGAACTCGTAGCACGAGAGATCATCCTTCTGCCACTTTGTGAACGCTTCGGCTTCCTCATTTGTAGCCGGGCGGATTTGCCCTTCGCATACTCTTTTGGTCAGCAAGTCGAGCAGCTTCTCGGCAGCTTCGTCCTCCGTCTCAGCTTCCACCACAAAGGTGCTGTCGCACCACACATGGCCGATGAATACAACGTCCATCACATCCGCATTCCCCGTCAAAGGCCCTGTTTCAATGAAGAACTTCATTGTTCTATCCTTCACCCGTTTGCGCTTGTTCGTGCTGCGCTGTCGGGGTCATGAAAATTACAAAAGTGCGCTCCCACCGCATTGCTCGAAGAAGATTTCGGTGCCCTGCACCCATTCAGGCTGTTCACTTTCAGTCAACCGCAGCCGCGCCTTGGCAGAGGCCACATACGCTTCGTCAATGTCGAACCCAAGTCCACGCATGCCAAGTGCTTGGCAGGCTACTAAGGTGGTGCCTGTTCCTACGAAGGGATCAACCACCAAAGACCCTTTGGGGATGCCTGACAGCTTGATGCACATCCGGGGCAGTTCCACTGGAAAGGTTGCAGGATGGTTGTATCGCTCTTCCTTGCTCCGAACGGAATCGTAAGGGATGAACCAAGTATTGCCTCTGCATCTAAGGTCTTGTTTGTGACCGAATCTGCGAATGTTGGACTTATCCTTGAACGGCACGCCGACAGCGAGTTTGTTCAGTGGAACTTTACCTGTCTTCGTGAGATGAAAAATGAACTCATGTGTCTGATTTACGAATCGGTCGCTGTTCACCGGATTGAATGGCCCGTAAGACTCATCCCCCACAGTGATACTCTTGGCCCAAATGAATTCGTTCTGGAGCACAAACCCTGCATTGAGAGCCTCAGATAGCACCCGAAAGGGGATTGAAGGGTCTGTTGCGGTGCCTCCGACCTGTAGGAAGAAATGGCCGTTGTCGGCGAGCACCCGATAGGCCGCCCTAAAGAAAGAAGCCATCCAAGGTAGATAGTCGGGACGGGAATCGATGTGCTTGGAATACTTCACGCCGATGTTGTAGGGAGGCGATGTGAGTATCGCATCGACCGAGTTGTCTCGCAGACGGTCGAGTCCCTCCATACAATCGGTGCAGACGACTTGGGATTCGATTTCCACAGAAATTCCTAAGAGTCATAGCGCCTCCTACAGAACCGCGTCCTAGAACACAGCCAACGAAGCAGCCACGATTACTCGGGTGGCCTGACCGCTCCACCCATTCATTTAATACGGTGCGTTTCTTGGGCCGGAAATTATCTGCGGGGAAAAACTCCTACGAAGTGTGAACCGATACCACGGATTAAAGGAAGAACGGCAGCAATGATGCGATAAATTTAGAACCTCAGGTCAATTTCGTTTGGACGTATGCTGTTCCCGGCCCACAGGGGCTTGCACGAGGTCGGAATTTCTTGCTCGTTCCAGCTTCCGCATGATCTCCCGGTAGTCCTGAGCGATCTCCGACCCGGTGCGCTCCAGCATACGGACGTAATCCTCATCGACTTCGCGGCTCTCGACCTCGTGCAGTTTGAGGACGCCCCAGAATGCCGGGCGGAAGAACATGACGGCGTTTTCACCACCACGCTGCTCGAACTCGTTCCAGCAGGCCCGCAGAACCCGGAGGTCGTCCTGCGTCCAGTCGCTCTTTCGGTAGGTTTGCTGTGCCAAGGCAACGAGTTCGTCTCGGCTCAGATTTCTCATGTTCATTAGGTTATGGTTCGTGAGTGACGCAGTGACGGGCAGGGACGCTGTTTTCAGGAAAATCTATATAGAGAAGATTTACTTATAGACTTTAGTGAAAATGACGGCACTGAGCGTCACTCCGTCACTGGATTGCCTTCACCAACTCCTCTTCTTGCTCAAAATCAAGGCCGTTGTATTCGGGCCTTAGTCCCACGCCTTTCCAGTGCCTACCTCGTTGACCTGTCCTTCCTTCTTCGAATTGCATCTTCATTCGGTCGGTGAACTCTGTCTGGGGCATGATGAACTCACTCATCTGCTCGGCCCACTCTTTGTAGGCTTTGTATAGCGTGCCCTTGGTTACCCACTGGAATTCGCCCAGAACGCAACGGTCCTCAAGGAACTGCCCCAGCACATTCTGCTCTTTGCGGTATTCCCCGGTAGCTTCCTTGACGCAATGGCTGACTCCCAAGCCCTCCTTCGCCCACTTAATGGCCCCTTCGATCATCCAATTGAGGATGCCACTGGCTTCGGCCTTCAGCTTCTCGCCTAGCAGGGGGTCTTTCCTGTCGTCCCCAAAATATTCCGTGAACGGAATCAAGTGGGTGCGGTCCCAGATGCCATCATCCGTGCCAACGACCCGAGGTTTGTAGTTGGATACGAGCCAGATTTTGTAGGTGGGGATATAACTGAATTGTTCCTGATACTTGAACTCACCCACGACGCTATCCCCACCCGTCATGCGCTTAATCTTGGCCTCAGCAAGACGCTTGCTATGCTCGGACTCAGACGCAACAATCAGGCGAGCCCCCCGGAAGCCAGCGATGTCGTTCAGTTTCTCGTCACCTTTGCGTGCGATGAACGTATCGAATGACGCCACCTTGGCATAGTCCCCCATGACGTAGGTGATCGCCTCGATGAGCTTGGTCTTGCCGTTGCGCCCACTGCCCCATGGCACAAAGAAACACTCTTCACTAGTCATGGCAGTTAACGTGTAGCCGACTGCACGCTGGAGGAAGCTGATGCAGCAATCCTCATGTCCCGGCATGATCTCCCGCAGGAATTGCTCCCATCGAGGGGCCTTAGCCTGTGGGTTCCATTCCACCGGGCTGATCTTGGTCGCATAATCTGCCCGTTCATGCTCCCGCGCCTTGCCCGTGCGGAGGTCAATCGCAGCGTTCGCTGCGTTGAACAGCCATGGGTCTTTGTCAAAATCTGCGTAATGAAACGTCCTGCAAGTGGACTTGCTGGACTGAATCATGGCTACCAGTCTGGCTTGACCCTCAGACGTTTTGGCCCATTTCAACTCGGCGTCACGGAGGTCCGTGTCTTTCTGCTTCGCCGCTGTGAGGAAAAGATGCCTGATGGTGAGCTTCGCCATGCGAAGCATCTGGATATTGCCCTTATCCTCTTGCCACACCTTCCCGTTCCACACCCACCATGCGTCGGCTTCGGGAACGTAAAGCACCTCCTCATACCACATTTGAGCGAAACGGATGGCGTTCCCCGTGTCCGTGCAGCGGGGATAGTCGATGACGGACGGATTATGCACTTCGGCTCTTGGTCCCGCTTCTGCCATCTCGTGTCGGCGAACACTATCCATGACATAAAGCCCGATGGTTCGAGCGCAATCGGTGCAGTAGTTGTCAATTTCGGCGAGGTTTGAGCAGGGGGTTTTCCGGCCTGCGCCCTTGCAGATTTGCTTTTCTTTAGGCTCGGGCATTTGTCTGTTTCCACCCGGCTTTGGGTCCGCGCTTGCGCTTGAGGCCCCAGATTTTGAGCATCATGCTGAGTTCCTGTAAGGAGTAGCCACTCGCACGGCTCACGTCTTTCAAATAGATTCCCTGCTCCAACATGATCCTAACGGCCTCAAGGGGCAGCAGGCACTTGCTCTTATCCATTCTCTTCACCTCATACCCATATACTCAGTAGTTCGGGAAACTCTCAGTTGTTTTTCCGATTATCGGCCTGCTCTTGCAGAGGCCTTTGCGATCTGACATTTCGCCGGGCACATCCGCTAGTTCACAACTCAAAAACTAAAGGTCTCGCTGGATTGAAAGGCCGAGTATTGTGTGCAATGGGACAAAAACACATATCGGTGGGGAAAAGTATGAGTAACGTGGCTCAAGACCGCATCGCCGTGACCGTGAAGGAAGCCGCACGGCTTCTGGGCACCAACGACAAGCAGATTCGCAGGGGAATCCACGCACGGGAATTGCCTGTGGTGCGGTTCGGAAACTCCTACAGCATAGGCGTTGATGATCTAAAGGCATGGTTCAATCGGAAGAAGGCTACTCTCTAGCGCCTGTGCGCACAGAGCAGGAGAATGCGTCATGCAAGCGGGAGTTTGTTTAGGACATACAAACCGAAGTTCGAACCCAGCACAATGCATTATCCAGTGCTGGATGGTGGTGGAAATAGCTGATGGACTTGATTGAAGCGGCAGAGTCCGGCACGAAAGCGTCTGCGGCGTCCAGACGTAATTTCCCGTCCTTCCTGCCCATCTAATACCCGTCCCGGACCGTAACCAGCTACTTGAAAACGAGACGCTCGGACGAATCGGCGACCGTCAACTGCGGCTTTTGCGGTGCCATGGGGATCGGCCTCCCCAAATGCGTAATTCGAGGCGAACTCTCGTCAAGTTAGAGAAAAATGTAACTACTGACCTAGTACTTTTCTGTCCTTTCGTCTTGCAGCGGCCTCCACCCACCAGTGTAGCCTGAAGTTGAGGCGACAACTTCAACACACTAAACCGGAACAAGAGGAAAAAACGATGAAAACAGCTTGGATTATTGCAGACAAAGAAGGCATTCGAAAGAATCTCGGGACACGAGGGTTTTCATTCGTGCTCAACGAGATGGTGCAGAACGCCATCGACGAAAACATCACGAAAGTCGAGATTGAATTGCCCCGTCCCGTGAACGGTCGCACTACCCTTAAGGTCACCGACGACTCGCCTGATGGCTGGCACGACCTGAGCCACTCCTACACGATGTTCGCCGAATCCTACAAGCGCAGCAATCCCGAGAAGCGCGGTCGCTTCAACATCGGCGAAAAATTCGTCCTCGCTTTGTGCACCGAAGCCACCATCAGCACGATGAACGGTCGGGTGAGTTTCAACAGCGATGACACCCGCACCGAGTCCTCCCGTGTGAAGCGTGATCGCGGCACGGAATTCCTCGGCACAATGCGGTTGAAGATTGAGGATTGGGAAGAGATGGTTGAGGGTGCTAAGCGCCTTATCCCTCCGCCCGGCGTCACCATCGTCGTGAACGGCGTGGCGGTCAGCAGCCGCAATCCGCTGCTCTCGTGGAAAGCGAATCTCCCCTCGGTGCTCCCCGACGATGAAGGTCGGCTACGTCCCACGAAACGCGACACCACCGTCACTCTCTACGCCGTTGAGCAGGGCGAGACGCCCATGCTTTACGAGATGGGCATTCCTGTCGTGGAGTTCGAGAGTTTGTACCACGTTTCAATCGGCCAGAAAGTCCCGCTGAATTTTGATCGGGACAACGTGAACCCAGCATACCGTGCTGCGGTTTTGGTCGAAGTCTTGAATCACACCGCCGACAGGCTGACGGCAGATAATGTCAGGGAAGCGTGGGTCACTGTAGCTGCCTCCGACGAGCGTGCATCGAAAGAAGCGGTCACCACCGTCCTCGACAAACGCTACGGCGAAAACCGCTTCTCCTACGACCCCAACGACCCCGAGGCAAACAAGATCGCCATCTCCAAGGGCGCAACGATTGTGCACGGCTCCTCGATGCCCAGCGGCATGTGGAAGAACGCACGTGAGGCTGGTGCGATTGCACCTCCTCCTCCTTCTCCCCATGCAGCATTCGGCAACAACGGCAAAGGCCCGATCCCCTACGATAAGTGGACGGACGGGATGAAGTCCTACGAGAAATTCGCGGTCCACTTCGGCGAAATCGTTCTGGGCAAGCATGTGAACGTGAGTTTCTACACGGACGACTGCGATCAGGGTTGGCAGGCGTGCTACGGCAAGACTGGGCTCTCGGTTGCGAAGAAGAACATCGGCGGCAATCCTTACTTTGACGGCGGAGTGGAAGCCCACCTCGAACAGTGGGTTGAACTGCTCATCCACGAATACTCTCATGACGCGGTGAGCGACCACCTAAGCAACAAGTTCCACGAGGAATGCTGTCGCCTCGGCGCGAAGTACATTGGATACCTCAGCAAGAAATAAATGCCTTCTGACGCCACCAATGACGGAAGCACCAATGACGGAAAGCGGGTCAGCACGATGGACATCCACCACGCCAAGCGCAAGTGGGACAGAAATGAACGTTTCGGTCGTTACGTCTACTGGCCCAAGGAAGAGCAATGAGCAAAGAAGCCGAATGGTTGCGATCAGTATTAGTGCACATAGGTTTGAGCCAGCACCTCACGGTCGTTGAGGAGATGGGCCGGGTGCTCTTGCTGCCGCTCACGCCGGAAGGGCACGAGTGGATGCGTGAGAATCGGGACATGCTGATCAAGTACGGAGCAAAGCTGCTGGTGGAACAATGACCCAGCACCCTGCACGGCATTGGATTTCACTCTTCGCTGGGGGCCGTGCCCCCCGCTACGGCCTGTGAACGGCCGACCAAATCCGCAAGCTGTTGAAACTGTAATGCTTGAAAATCTCCAAAACGGAAGCAAAACTCCAGTAATTGTCATAAGAGGAAATAAGGGCAGCCAAGAAAACCTGATGAGAGCAGGCGTGGCTGGACAAATTTATGGCATATCGACCGACATACAAACAGGACATCGACGCCGAGGTGCTGCGTCATCTGGCTGCAACATCCAAATCCGGCCCGTGGTTTTCAGATGTGGAAATTTCGGATTGGGATTCAATTTCACGCCTTTGTCAGAAAACAGGGCTTCGAGTAGGCACGCTACGAGCCAGCCTCCGGCGTCTCTGCGAAGCTGGACTGGTTCATCGGGCGTGGGACGGCAATGAACGCTTTGGCAGATACGTCTACGCCCGGCGTGCGGACCGCAAGCCCTGAGCGTCAAGCAGATGTTGCAGGAAGCAGAAGTGAATGCAAGGCGGAGGCTACGGGGCTGCGGTTGCCCCGCCATCATGTAGCTGCCTTCAATGGCGGCCGCCCATCAATGTAGGTGGTTTATGAAGTGTCAGAGATCAAGCACTACTGGTTCACGCTAGAGGGTTCATCGAGAGGATTAGAAGGGGAGTTTCATTCTACTTTCGATCCGTGTGCTCTTCCGAAACCAGAAGGCTACAACAGCCTGACGGCAAGCCGCCGAATCGCAGCAACAGACAATCCGGCCCCAGAGTTGGTCGGGACCAACCAAGAGCAAATCGGCGATGCCACTTCTGCCCCGTTGCAAGTTCCTTCCAGCAGTATTAATGTCGATTCCACAATAGCGCAGCTTTTGCGGCAGA
>Ga0326728_10008612_pt1 | contig 25203 bp, 31 predicted proteins | sample MB3enrmetagenome_FD_207602 | JGI IMG/M metagenome (GOLD analysis project Ga0326728, IMG submission 207602) | Lab enriched peat soil microbial communities from McLean, Ithaca, NY, United States - MB31MN | ecosystem: Environmental > Terrestrial > Soil > Wetlands > Peat | place: USA: New York... | reverse complement strand
GCTTGTAAAGAGGGTAGGTCGGCACTACAGCCGCTATTGAAAACGCGCCACTGATCGAAAAGGAGTTACGCCCAGGCAGGGATCAACTTTCACGCAAAAAAGTGCGCACCTGCGAAAGTTCGGCTAGTGTCCAAATTCGGGCCCTATCCTCCCTCTAACCCCGATAGCGACTTTCACGAGCTTCGCGAATTCGCGAAAAGTCTGAGGTGGCGTGTTGCGCGGGCGGGAGTGTTTTGAAGGGCTTACCAATTGGCGCTTGGATTGCTCCGACCAAGTTGAAGAACTGCTAGGAAGAGACAACCAAATGGTTCAGTTTATGTATACCATTCGCGATTGCGTGGCGTGCGTGGTCTTGGGATTCACCCTAAGGACTCTCCTGTTCGGGCTCCTGGCATTGGTATTTATCGTGGGCGGCGGACGCGGTGATTATGGGACTGCGTGGCGGGAATACCTTGGATCTTGCGGTATTCGGTTCGACGACTGAGCGGGTGCTTCAGCTAGAGCCTTGCCCGGTTCTGGTGGTCCACACCAGATGATGCGGAACTTTTCTCTCCTGGAGCGAAGATGCCCCAGATTAAGCAAATTCTCTGTCCTGTTGATTTCTCGGAATCCTCCGCCAGAGCGTATGACTCAGCGCAGTCACTGGCCCGGCATTATCAGGCCCGGGTGTTTCTGCAGCACGTCGTCGATTTTGAACTTCCCTCCTATGCGTATTACGCAGACGCGGTCTACGTCATCGAGTTCTTCCAGAAGATTCGCGACGACGCGCGAAAGCAGTTGCAAGATTTCGCGAGGTCGCACACGAGGACCGGCGTGCAGCCTGAGTGCGTCGTGCACGAAGGTGGGGTGGCGGACTCGATCCTTGCCTTCGCGGCAGCGCAAAAGGTGGACCTCATCGTGATGGGGACACACGGGCTCAAGGGGGTCGACCGTGTTGCACTGGGGTCGGTGGCGGGAAAGGTGTTGCGGAAAGCACGCTGTCCCGTGCTGGTAAGCCGGAAGACGGGGCAGGGTGGTGTCTCCCCGGAAGGCGGACAGGATTCGGTTCACTTGCGAAGGGTCATTTTTTGCACGGATTTTTCCGACCCCGCGCGTCGGGCTTTGGAATACGCGCTCTCGGTAGCAGCGGAGTATGATGCCGAGATCACCCTGCTTCATGTCTTGGAGGAAGTCCAACGTTTGGACAACATCAAAGAGGCCATCGCAACGGCGACAAAGCAAATCGATAAACTGGTTTCAACGGAGGAGGGCAAAGCCGCCAAGATCAAAACCATGGTGCGAATCGGCAGAGACTACGAACAGATCATCCAATTTGCCTCGGACATTCAAGCCGACTTGCTCATTATGGCGGTACGTGGGCGCAACGCATTGGATCTTGCAGTGTTTGGTTCCACGACGTATCGGGCGGTCCAGTTAGGATCTTGCTCGGTGTTGGCCGTTCACGGTTAAAGGTGGGGCACGGATCATCCCCACCATCAATACTTATGGGGGCATGGATGCGCTGAAGAAGCCGTTTTAACCGAACTGCGCTTCCTCGAGAATCCAATATAGGTTTTCACGAACTTCGCGAATTCGCGAAGAGATCGAGGCTCCGTGGTGCGCAAGCCAGCGCGTTTTGAAGGGCTTACGAATTGGCGCTTCGATTGCCTTGATGAACCGCGAGGAACGGTTGTTGGGCAGAGAATAAATTGAAAGGGAGCCAAGTCATGGACAGAATGCTGGTGGTTATCTTTGACAGGGAAAGCAAAGCGAACGAAGGAAAGGACGCGCTTTTTCAATTGGAAAGAGAGGGCAGCATCGTAGTTTATGCCTACGCCGTGGTTGCCAGGAATGCAGATGGCGCTGTAAGGGTGGCGCAAAACGATGACCCGAGACCCGTCGGGACTCTGCTCGGAACCTCACTGGGAGCCCTGATCGGTCTTCTCGGCGGGCCGGTCGGCCTCACCGTTGGTGCTGCTGCGGGGTTGGTTGCCGGCGCCACGGTGGACCTGGACCACGCCAGATTCGGTGAGGACTTCGTTGAGGATGTGAAACAGCAACTGCTACCGGAGAAGTTCGCACTCGTGGCAGAGATCGATGAAGACGTGACTACTCCGGTGGACACCCGTATGGAGGCGCTCGGGGGCACCGTATTCCGCCGGGCTCTCTCAGAGGTTAAACACACGATCCGGGACGAGCACACTGCCGCCATGAAAGCTGACCGCGCGCAAATGAAGGCAGAGCATGCCAGCGCTCACGCTGACCGGAAGGCAAGGCTCCAGGAGAAGATCAACGAGCTCGACTCCAAGATAGAGGCTCGGCTGGAGAAAGCCAAGGAGCGACGCCAGGCAGCGGAGCGCGAGGCCCAGGCTAAAGTCGAGTTACTCAAGGCGAAGGCAGCGATCGCCAAGGCCAAGGCGGCGGAGACACACCTTTAGCTGTACTGGTTCTCTTTGATGTCAGCCAGTTGCCGGAGGTCGCAAACGGCACTTCGCTTCTTGATGGGAAGCGAATCAGAGGCTGTGGCCCGTTATGCTCGATGCCATTCCAGCGAAAGCGGAAGCCTCATCTGTTCCTCCCATGGAGAGGAACTCATCGGACTAATCGAGAGTGACGAGTTCGAGTCTCCGCTACCGGGACACATCGGGTCGTGGCTATGCCCAGTGTCAAACGGGGCCCTCTTTGAAGATGGGTAGTTCGCACTTATCGTGAAGCCTCTTACGTGCATCTCGTAGATGACGGTATAATGACAGCGTCCGACGTGGAAACCTCCTCTCATAGCGGTTGGTCGCGCACTACCGTCTCATGCGCGGCCATCAGCCACTTGCCGTTCACTTTCCTTAGCACTATTAGAATACGCCCATCGACCGTCACACCCGCGTTGGTCGCCTGGTAGACGCCCGCACAGTAGGCGAGGTCGCCGGCGTAGTAGAGCCTCAGCGGCTTGATGAAATCAATGTGCCCGCCCGCCTTGATGCCGCGTTCCCAATAAGCCTGGATCGCCTGCCTCCCGTGCGCCAGGATGTGTGCCGAGAGATAGTAGCCGTCGTTGGTGTACAAAGCCGCGACCTTCGCCGCGTCCCCGGCGTTATAAAACCTGATCCAGTCCTCCGAGATCTGCCGGATGGCCACCTCATCGGCGCTCAGCGGCCGCTCCCGCACTTCGGGCTTCGGTGTGGCCGTCTGCGGCGCGGAAATAGGCAAGGTCATGCACAATGCGGCAAACAATACAAGGGTTCTTTTCATGGCGGGACGATAGCACAGCAATCCAGAAGTGTCACTCCATTCTCAATTCTCAATGACTCCTTACGATGTTATTCAAGCTCGTGTAGCCATCGAACCACATTGAAGGTCTCTGGCTATATTTCACGAAGTTCACGAATTCGCGAAGTAATCGTGAGTGTACGATCCGCGATCTCAAACTTCTTCAAGAGTTTAGCCATGGCCCTCCCATTGCTGTAAGACAGAATGTGGCTCAAACAATCGGGCAGTAGAGAATCCGAAACGCGAGAGAGAGCCGTATGCGAACCGATGTAAGACTACCTAGCTAATCTGGCCAACGCAACTCATGGGCAGAGGAGACAAGCGATGGCAAGGATTGAGCGGATTTTCTTCGCAATAGGGTTTGGGCTCCTCGCAGTGTGGGGAACGGAGATGTTGGACAGACTTGTCGTCTCACGCGCGGCAATCGCAAAGTTCGGCGCGAATAAGGTCACAAAAGCCGGCAGCATCAACCCTGTATTGAACGGTCCAGCTTCCGGTTCCGTAGTTGACTTTCGGCTCGGGCCGACTAAGCGAGTTCAGGCGTACAAAGCCAGCTTTTTGGAGAAGGTTGATGCTCCTCTCGCGGTTCTGCGCATCCCCAAAATTCACCTCGAAGTTCCCGTGTTTAACGGTACGGACGACCTCACTCTGAACCGGGGAGTCGGGCGCATTGTGGGGACCGCGCAAGTGGGGACGGGCGGCAATCTGGGCATCGCGGGCCACCGTGACGGTTTTTTTCGCGGCCTCAAAGAACTGGCACAAGGCGATGTCATCGAACTCGCGCGACCAGGGCACACCGATGTCTATGTTATCGACGGGATTCAGACCGCTAAACCCGAAGATGTGTCTGTCCTGAAGTCGACGCCGAAGCCTTCGCTGACCCTGGTCACCTGTTTTCCTTTTCACTACCTCGGAAGCGCCCCAAAGCGTTACATCGTCAGGGCGTCACTCTGGAGTTTCATCCCATCGGAGCGTGCGAGTAAGGACTCGATTTCGACGGGCAATAAAGCCAACAACAAGGAGGATAAGAAATGAACACAGCAAGCTTCTCACGAACCATCCTACGCAATCTGCTGGGCGCAGGCCTTATCGGCATCGCCTTCGCCCTCGTCACGAACGCGCAAGTGCAAACCGAGACAGCGGTAGAAAATGGAACCGCGACACGGGAAGTCAAGGTACGCCGCGGCGAAGTAGTTTACGTTTCCGGGAACGACGTCGTCATCAGGGGAGACGACGGGATCTACAGGGATTTCCCCAATGTTCCGGAAAGCGCGCGAGTCACCGTTGATGGCCAGCAGCTTTCGGTTCACGATCTGCGCCTGGGGATGACCATCGAGCGGACCACGATCACAACCACGAGGCCGAGAGTCATTACCACCATCAAGTCCTTGACCGGCACCGTGTGGAGTGTTGCCCCCCCCACCTCCGTCGTCCTAACCCTGGAAGACGGCAAAAATCAGGAGTTCACAATTCCAGACGGCACAAAATTCACGATCGATGGGCAGCAGACGGACGCATTTTCTCTAAAGCCGGGCATGAAAGTCTCGGCCACATCCGTCACGGAGGTTCCTGAAACCGTGGTTAGAAAGAAGGTCAAGCTGACAGGGGAATTTCCACCGCCCCCCGATGTTGCGCTCCTCGTCATTCTGGTGCCAGTCCGTCCTTCCGCAGAGACAGCCGCTACAGCGCCGCCAGAGACAGCACCGGCAGAGACAGCCGCTGCAACTCCGGCGGAGCCTGCTCCTGCGCAACTGCCTAAGACGGGAAGCTCCTTGCCACTGGTCGGGTTGCTCGGTCTACTCTTCTGTTCCCTCGGTCTTGGGCTGAAGGCAAAACGCACCTTGAGCACTTGCCCGGTCGTTTCTCGAAAGCGGTCGCGTTGAGGTTCCGCTTCATTCAGCAATTCGCTCAGCGAATGAACAGGACCACTGAGGCGATTTCTTCCGAAACGATGGAGGCGCTGAGTCGATATGCGTGGCCCGAAAACATCCGGGAGCCGCAAAACGGTCTTGAGCTGATTTTTCGTTCAACCGCAGCCGCGGTCCGGGCGGTTCTGGAATCGGAAACGCCTGACGTATTATTTTGTGACACCGCGTTTGCTGGCGGCAGCTTCGACGACTTTCTCGTGCCCTTGGTTCAGAGTGCGCGCAATATCTGCCTAATCGGGTTCCTGAAGAGATTTGACACGAGCCGAAGCTCACTCAAGCCAAGCCGGGTTTTCGCGAACTTCGCGAATTCGCGAAGAAGGTGCGATTCGGTGATACGCGATCCTTCGCGTTTTGAATGAGTTGCCAATTGGTCATGGTGTTGCACTAAGCAACCTGAGTGACTTGCAAAGGAGGAAGACCATGAAAAGTGACAGAAAACTACAAATTGATGTTCTCGACGAGCTCAGGTGGGAGCCGGGTGTGAACGCCACCGACATCGGGGCCACGGTCAAGGACGGCGTGGTGACGCTGGAGGGTACGGTGGATAGCTTCGCTGAAAAGTGGGCTGCCGAGAAGGCAGTGAAACGGTTGCCTAGTGTTAAAGCGCTGGCCGTCGAGCTCGAAGTCAAGCTTGCCGGTTCCAGCGAGCGGAGCGACGCGGACATCGCCCGGGCGGCAGAAAACGCTCTGGAGTGGAATGTCTCGGTACCCTACGATCGGATTAAGGTGACTGCGGAGAAAGGCCTCCTCACTCTGGAAGGCGAGGTTGACTGGCAATACCAGAAGTCGGCTGCCGAGGGGGCGGTGAATTACCTGATGGGAGTAAAGGGCGTAAGCAACCAGATCACCGTCAAGCCGAAGGTGGCGCCGACCGACATCAAGGGAAAGATCGAAGCCGCACTGAAGCGTAACGCGATTCTGGATGCGGAGCAGATCAAGGTGCAGGCGGACGGGAGCAAGGTTACCCTGACCGGGAGCGTGCGCTCCTGGGCGGAGCGCGATGAGGCTGTGAGCGCTGCCTGGGCTGCGCCCGGGGTCTCTGACGTTAAGGACCTCATTACGATCTCGTACTGAGGCGCCTTCACTGTGGCTTTGTCTTGAGCGAAAGGCGTTGCTGCTTTCCTGGCGCTGCCGAAGGATCCTGCACGCGCTCCTTCGGCGAAGCGCCTTGCTATTCCGACGGAGGATCCAGTGGAATACGCCAGACGTGGTCCGACGGGAGGTGGTGAGCGGCTATGAACACGAACCCAGACGTCAGTAGGGGGTACTGTGTCGAGGAGCGGGAAGAGCAGATCGCGGCGGTGCACCGCCTGAGCCGAAAGAAGCGGAAAGAGAACCTGCTCCGGCCGAAATCCCTGGTCGACGCACTGGCGAGGCCGGAGCCGCCGTCAGCGCAAGAGATCAAGGCTCTAGCCGAAGTCGAGTATGGCAGCCCGGTCACGAGTCTCTATCTGCGAATGGATCCGGAAAAGGTTGTGCCACAAGGGAAGGCCCTGATTCGATTCTTCCATTCGCTGAAGACCCGCGCTCGCGAAGAGCGGAAAGATTTCATCGAAGCGCTCCCGAAGCTGCAAAAGGAAATCCTCAATGACGATTTAGAGGAGATAGAGGTTTTTCTCGCGCAGTATTTCGTTCCTGGCGACGCTCGGTCGCTCATCATCTTCAAGTCCGGCGAGCAGTTGAATCAGGTTTTCAGGCTGCCGGCCCGTACAATCACCTCCTTGGCAATCGCTGGTGACCTCAACGTCACCCCGTTGGCGGCTGTTCTGGAAGAAAATGAAAAGGTGCTATTCGTGGAGGTCGCCACCGGTGAAAGCCGGCTGCTGGTCTATCATCTGGGATATCAGGAGGCTGACCGGATCACGACCTCTGTGCCGAAGAAGAGAGTGGGACCGCCGTTCAAGCGAAATGAACAGCGTTGGCTGACTCATCTGCAATGGCATCTCAAAGCCACAGCAAGCAGGGCTTACCACCTTTTCCAAGAACGTTCCTGCACCGCCCTGATTCTCATGGGAGAGCACCAGGTTCTGGCGTCGCTGGAAGAGTTTTTGCATGAGACGTTGAGAGCAAGCATCATCGCGCGCATCCACGCGTCACCCGACGCCGACCCTCGCGATCGCAAAGAACTGATCGAAACCGCGCTTCGTGACCAGAAGGCCGCCCGCGAAACAAAGGCCATTGAAGATCTGGCCCAGTACAAACCGGGAGAACAACTGGTTTCCGGCCTTCGCGATGTGATCGAAGTTTTCAACTCGTTCCTGATTCGAAAGCTTCTCGTCGGAGACAACCTTCAGCAGAAAGGCTACGTCTGCAAGGCCCACCACTACGTCTCGCTTGAAGAAACGGATTGCCCGTTTTGTGGCGTAAAGCTCCTTCCAGCAGAGAGCATCGCCGACGAGATCATCGAAATCGCGTATCTTCACGGGATCAGCCTCATGATTGTCGAACATCGCCAGGACCTTCTCACCCGGTACGACGGGATTGCCGCCGTAACTTATCCCCACCTTGCCTGATTGAGGGTTCTTTGGAGGGCTGTGCATGCGCCGCCGTTGATAGATGGGACTTCGCGACGAGGTCGACGAACGAAATTCGGAAAAACCAAAAGCAGAGGAGGATTCGATTATGGCTAGCGAGAAATGTTCACACCCCGCGTGCAACTGCAAAGCCGCGCCTGGGAGTCAATACTGCAGTAGTTCGTGTCAGTCGGCAAAGTCGAGTTCCACATGCAAATGCGGGCATCCAGGATGCACTGCGAAGTCATAAGGCTGAAAAACTGGTCAAAGATCCGGTCCCTTTTCAAAGTAGAACGTGATAGGGAGGGCGTCAGCATTCGAGCCCCCCCCTCTGCTCGCGAGTTTCTTCGCCAAACTTTATTGGAGGCCAAATCAGGTGAAATCCGGACCAGGACTCGCAATCCTTTTTTTTCTCATGGCTCCCGCGGTGTCAACTGCGATTGAACCTAAGCCTGAGACCCTTCAGGCCTGGGACGCTTATGTTTGTGCGGCAAGGATGCGCATGAAGCAGCGCGCGAGTGGACAAGCTCCCTTCCTGTGGGTGGATGAGGAGTCGGGCTTAGGCCAACGGGTGCGAGCGGGCGACGTCCTGGCAGAGCCGGCAGAAGGCGAAAGCCCACACATGGCGCCACGCGGACTGATTCATGACTGGGTCGGTGCAGTGTTCGTTGCGAAAGCCAATCTCAATCAAGTGATGGGCGTGCTCGATGACTACGAACGCTACAAAGATTTCTATAGACCCATGGTGGTAAGAGCAAGCCTGCTTGAGCAAACACAGGACCATCAGAAGGTAACCCTCGTGATGATGAAGAAGGTCTTTTCCGTGACCGGAGCCGTAGAGACCGAGAATGAAGTCCAGATCACCAGGCTGGATGCCGACAGGGCATACAGCCTGAGCACTTCCGTCCGGGTGCAGGAGATAGCAGACTATGGGCAACCCAGCGAGCACACGCTTCCGGAGGATCACGGGCCTGGGTACGTCTGGCGGACGTTCACTGTAACGCGGCTCGAGCAGCGAGACGACGGAGTGTACATTGAGATGGAAATGATCGGCATGAGCCGCGGCATCCCGGCGTTGTTCCGTTGGCTCATCCAGCCGCTGGCGGAACGGTTGCCACGAAACATAGTGTTGGTGACGCTCCAGGACACGCGGGACGCTGTGAGCCAAGGGACCAGTGTCGTTGCAAGCCCAGACCATGGCGCAAGCAGCGCCCCGACGACGATTAAGGGACATTGTCCACGCGGATCGAGGCCCATCGGCTCAAGCCAGTCGTTGGTGAAGTCTTCCCGTCCGACCGGGTGATGGAAGCCCTCGCGCTTTTGGCAAAAACGAGCGATTTTGGGTGACTTGAGCCCGCTGCGCATTGCGGAGACCTGATCCACTCTTCAAGGGTCGGTTATGCGAGCAAGCCGACAGATGGACTACGTGTATCGAATCATTAAAAAGTCGCGGAGCGCCCGTCAGGGCTGCGTATGGGAATTCTCTCCATATTTTTAGTGGGCGACTCAGTATGGAAATGGCTCCACCGCCTGGGAGGACCTGGGTTGATCCTGCTTGGCATCGCCGATAACACTCCTTTTATCTCGGCCCCGGCGGGAAGCGTGGACATATGCGTAATCCTGTTTTCGGCACACCATGGATGGTGGGCCGCCTATTACGCTTTGATGGCTACAGTGGGGGAGGTGCTTGGGGGCTATCTGGCCTATCAGTTGGCCGAAAAAGGTGAGCAGGAGACCTTGGAAAAGAAGGTGGGAAAACCACGCGCAGAAAAGCTCTACAAGTATTTCGAGAAGCGCGGGTTCATGACAGTGTTCACCGGCTCGATCCTGCCGCCGCCGTTCCCTTTCACCTCCGTCCTGATGGCCGCCGGGGTCATGCAATATCCGCGCAAAAAGTTCCTCTCTGCGCTAACGGCGGGGCGTGCCCTGCGGTTTTTTGCCGACGCCTTTTTGGGCAGGATCTATGGCCAGAGAATGATCGACTTCTTCTCGCGGCACTACCGGCCAACGCTATATTTCCTGATTGCGCTGGCAGTGATGACGGGCATCGGCGCCCTGGTCTACTACAAATGGTACCGGCCGAAGGCACAACGCGAAGAAAAAGCACGCCAAAGCTCACGCCAACCGGAAAGCAAGGCTCAAGCAAAAGATCATCCAACTCGGTTGCAAGATATAAGCTCGACTGGAGAAAACGCAACCGGCGAGGTTAGGGCGCGACGAAGGCAGAACACAGCTCGCCGATGATGAGGAGGTGACTTATAAAGTTGAGAGGCTCGTACCAAGAAGTGAGCGCACAACCTCCCTGTGTTCCTAGAGGAAAAGCACTCCTGGTGAGGGAAAATCCCGAAGATCTTCAATATTATTTCAACATTCTCGAAGCGTATGGGTATCGAGTCCGGGCGTGCAACTCTCATCAGGAAGGTGTTTGCTGCCTGGGGGACGAAGTCTTCGATTTCGTCATCGTAAGTCAAGGGACTCCCAGGTTCGAAGGGAGCAGCGTGCTGAAGCGCGCGGCAGAGGTCGACCGCAGCTTGCCCGTCTTGGTGGTGGCACGTTGCCTTGATATGGGCTGCTATCTGGAAGCAATGGAGTTGGGGGCAGTGGATTATTTGGTCGAGCCGCTGACGGTTTGGGAGGTAGGCCGCGTGCTCGAAAGCTATCCGCCGATTCAGAGCATTGCGCCCTCAATGAGCGGAGCGGTGCGATGACAAGCGCTCCGATTTTCACCCAGGATGATCGTCGAGGCGTGCTCGAGATGGAGACGCTGATCGACGAAAGGTTCGTCGATGAATCGACGGGAGTCCTCAAGCTCGCCTACAAGCCGCTCGTCAACGACAAGGCGAAGTTCTCGGCGCTGCTGGTCGGCATTACGTTTGCCGTCTGTAGCCAACTATCAGCAAACCGTACTCACAGTATTCCAGCAAGTCGAGGATAATCTCGCGGCGCTGCGAATCTTGTCGCAGGAATCCAGCACAGGTTTTCACGAACCTCGCGAATTCGCGAAGAGATTGCAACTCTGAGAGGCGCGACTCCGAGCGTTTTGAAGGGCTTATCAATTGGGGCTTGGATTGCATTAATAAAGGTGCTTACAAGAGCAAAGGAGAAAGCCAATGAAAACCGATAAAGAATTGCAACAAGATGTTCTCGAAGAACTCCGGTGGGAGCCAGGTGTGAACGCCACCGACATCGGGGCCACGATCAAAGACGGCGTGGTAACGCTGGAGGGTACGGTGGACAGCTACGCCGAAAAGTGGGCTGCCGAGAGGGCCGTAAAACGATTGTCTGGGGCTAAAGCCCTTGCCGTCGAAATCGAAGTCAAACTTCCCGGCTCCAGCGAGCGGAGCGACGCGGACATCGCCCGGGCCGCAGAGAACGCCGTGGAGTGGGACGTCTCAGTGCCCGAGGGAATTAAAGTAACCGTGGAGAAAGGCTTCCTCACGCTGGAAGGCGAGGTGGACTGGGACTTCCAGAGGACGGCTGCCGAGCGGGCGGTGAACTACCTGACGGGAGTAAAGGGAGTAATCAACCTAATCACCCTCAAGCCGAAGGTGGCGCCGACCGACATCAAGGGAAAGATCGAAGCCGCACTGAGGCGCAACGCGCTTTTGGACGCGCAGCGAATCAAGGTTCAGGCGGACGGGGGCAAGGTTACCCTGACCGGGACCGTGCGCTCCTGGGCCGAGCTGGATGAGGCAGAGGACGCTGCCTGGGCCGCGCCCGGGGTCTCTGAGGTCAACAACCTTATCACGATTTCTTGGTGAGCGTGCGGGCAGGAGGATCCCTATCAGCCCCAGGCAATTTCTCAGAAAGGCGTCCGATCGCTTGCTGGGCTCATGCCAAGATCTGAATCGCTCTGAATCGAGGTCGCGCATGGAGGCCAACGCGGTAGGCCACAGCATTGCAGAGGGAGCCGAGACCACTTCCCGAGGGAAGATCCTTGTCGTTGGCGATGGTTCCAAAGATCTGAAGTCGTATTCCTCGTCCTTGCGGCAAGAAGGCTTCGAAGTCCGTACCTTCGCCTCTTGCCCGGAGGACTTGTCCTGCCTGGAATCCGAGCACTTTGATTTGATCATGGTGAAGCTCAGGGAAGCCCCAGATTTGCAGGGTGAAAACTTCTGGAGAGTGAGGTCGAGGTCCCCGGCAGCAGGCGTGCCTTGGTTCTGGCAGGGGATGTCGATAGGAATGGTCACGTGGATGTGGCGAACGTGGGATCTCCGGACTAATTAATGGAGCCTTTTTCCACCACCCCCTTTGCGACCGGTGAAAGGTTTTCTCATGCTATTTCAGGATCGCTTTGACGCTGGACGATTCTTGGCCTCCAAGCTGCGTCGCTTTGCGAATCGGTCTGACACAGTCGTCCTCGCGCTGCCGCGAGGTGGCGTGCCGGTCGGATTCGAGGTGGCCAAAGAGTTGAATCTTCCTTTGGATGTTTTCGTGGTGCGTAAACTTGGGGTGCCGGGATACGAGGAGTTGGCAATGGGGGCAATCGCGTCGGACGGGATATGTGTATTGGACGAAGATCTCGTGCGAACGGCCGGTATTCCCAGAGAGGTTATCGACGCGGCTGCCGCAGAGGAAGAGCGAGAACTGGAGCGCCGGGAACGCGACTACTGTCAAGGTCGGCCTCCTGTTGATGTGCGAGGCCGTACAGTGATTCTGGTTGACGACGGTCTGGCAACGGGTTTTTCGATGCGCGCCGCGGTGCTGGCGCTCAGGAGGAAGAGACCAGCCCAAATAGTAGTCGCCGTGCCAGTGGGTGCTCCCGCCACTTGCGCTGAGCTCGAATCAGAAGTCGATCAGATCGTTTGTGCGGTTACTCCGAAGGCATTTCGGTCAGTCGGCCAATGGTACAGGGACTTCTCACAAACCAGTGATGAAGATGTGCGCGATCTACTAAGACGCGCTGCAAGCCTTGCGACTCCAAGTGCTGTCTAAGGAAGGCAAACAATGAACGTGCTTAATAGAGAGATCAAAGACGCAATGAATCGTAGTGTAGAGTCAGATCGAAAAATCAAAGAGGGCGATTATTCCGGAGATCCAAGATTGGGCACGCTGGCCGCTTCCCACGCCGCGGAGCCCGCTAAGCCCAAGCCAATGCCGGAGGCCAGGCACGTACTGGAGGACATTCTCGCGAGGCCTGCAGTTCGGCGGGTTCTCGGGTGGCTGGCGGTTGAAAATCGGAAGGGTGTTTCTCGGCTTGAGCAACTCTTTGAAAGTTACGACCGCTCGGACCTGCCGTTTCTGGAGCGCTGCAAGTTCGCTCTTCCCCACCTCGCAATTAGTCTGTCGTTGAAAGGGGCAGGTCTGGATAAGGAAGCAGCGAAGACCAAACTGTTTCATCATCATCCCACAGTACGCGCTCTCGCCCTGACGGCCCGCAGCATCGCTCGTTATGGCTTGACGGTTCCACAGAGGTTTGTTGCGCCGCTTCTCGTCGTCTGGAACATTACCCGAGCATGTAACCTGGAGTGTCAACATTGCTATGAGAATGCTACCCACAAACCGGAGAGAGACGAACTTAGCTTGGGAGAGAAAGTCGGCGTCGTCGACGAACTGGCCACGGCTGGCGTGCCGTTCCTGGCAATCGCCGGCGGCGAGCCTTTGGTATGCAAGGACTTTTGGCCGGTCGCGGAGTATGCCCACAAACGCGGCATACATCTGACCGTTGCCACCAACGGAACCATGATTACCCCGGAGGTCGCCGCCCGGCTTGTCGAGTCCGGCGTGAAGTAAGCTGAAGTCAGCATCGATAGCATCCGCCCTGGCGAACACGACACTTTCCGGGGGAGGCGAGGTTCCTGGGCAAAGTCGGTCCAAGGCATCAGGAACCTGGTCCAGGCAGGAATGCGAACCGGGCTTGCGATGTGCTTCACTAGAGAGACATATCGCGCTGTTGATGACTCGATCCACTTTGCCATCGAGCTCGGTTGTAAGACCTTCTCCCATTTCAACTTCATACCCACCGGACGTGGTGAGGGAATTGCCGACTCGGACTTGACACCAAGACAGCGTGAATGGCTGATCCAGAGGCTCGCCTGGCACTTGCAGCAGGGAAAGATGAATGTGATCTCTAACGCTCCGCAATTTGGGCGGGCTTGCATTGCCTATGGATCGGCGGAAGGAGTATTCGCTATTGGACATGCGGGAAAGGGTACAGGGCAGCACACCAAGGTTCTGGCTCGATACATTGGGGGCTGTGGCGCCGGCCGGTGTTATTGTGCGATCCAACCCAATGGTGATGTCACACCATGCGTGTATATCTCTTCCCTTGTGGTTGGCAACTTACGAAGCCAGAGGCTTGTCAGAATGTGGGATTGCGAGCTGTTTAGCGTACTCTCAGACCGCGCGGACCGGGGCGGTCATTGCTGTGAGTGTAATTTCCGAGCATACTGTGGAGGCTGCCGCGCCAGGGCGCTGGCATACACAGGAAACATCAAGGCGGGTGATCCAGGTTGCTACTATAACCGCGCTCAGACTGAAGAACGTCCGCAACCTCGGGAGTGGCCCGAACAAGAGTGGGCCGAACAGGTCGCCTTCCCATCAGGACAGCTCACAGGCCTTCCTCAGCACCCCGAGAATGTCTTGCAGGTCGCGACCGTGGTGGCGGAAAACAACGTGCCGAGATTGTAGGTGGGGAATCGAAAGTCCGATTGTACGGCAGAAGGAAGGCGGACATGATCGTAAAAGTGAAGGAGGGCTATCAGGTACTCTCGAGCAAGGGCAAGAATCTCGGTGGTCCTTACAAGACGCTCGAAGAGGCCAAGAAGCGCCTCCGCGAAGTCGAATTCTTCAAACACAAAAAGGGCTGAACGAGGGGGCGGGAACGGGGTGAACGATTCCCTTGGGGAGTGTCGTTGAATCTGTCGCCGCGCATGCCAGAGCTCGATCTTGATCTTGCGAACCCGTCGAGCGCTTGAGAGATCCTTGAGTCAAGAGACAGACCCGCCCCTAAGCCCATAATTCGAGATTGGAGATTGGAGCAAGTGGGGACCGAGAACGACTCAAAGCGAGCAGCAATGACCATGGCAGACCCATTACTTTCAGTTCGAAATCTCGGAGTAACTTTCGGGAATCGTGCGGTTCTCCGACAATTGAGTTTCGACGTATATTCCGGGGACTGCCTCGCGATCATTGGACCGAATGGGGCGGGAAAGACTGTATTGCTCAAGGCCTTGCAGCACCTGATCCCGTACGAGGGAGAGGTCCGATGGGGCCAAGAAGCGCACCTTGGTTATGTTCCCCAGAACGTCGCAGCGGACCGGGAGCTTCCCCTAAGGATCCGGGAATTATTGGCAGCGAAGGCTCGCGTACTGCATCTTGCGGACCAGGAGACAGACCAGGTTTCTTCCGAATTAAATCTCTCGCCGGAATTCTTAAGCGCAGGAATAGGAACTCTCTCGGGAGGCCAGCTTCAGAAAGTTTTGATCGCCTTTGCTCTGCTTGGGCATCCCAACGTGCTCCTCTTTGACGAACCAACGGCGAGCCTCGACGAACTTACCGAAGAGCACATCTATGAACTGGTTCATCAGTTGCAAACTCAGAGAGGCATTACTCTTATTCTGGTATCACATGACCTGAGCGTGGTGTATCGCTATGCGAGCCGGGTTTTGTGTTTGAGCAAGGCCAAAGTCTGCATGGGACCACCCAAGGAAATCATGACGCCGGAGACGCTCGAGCAACTGTATGGGGCTCCCCCCAAATACTATCGCCACCTGCAGGAACTTTGAACGAAGCGTACGCGGTTCGCTGACGGAAAGAAAAGGGGTTATCTAGCGTGGACGCAGGTCACATTTACGCCATATTGCTGGCCGGCCTTTTTGCCCTCGCCGCTGGCCTAGTGGGATCTGTTGCCTTAATGAAGCGCATGGTGCTCGCCAGTGACGTTATGTCGCACCTGGCGCTTCCAGGACTGGGAATAGCCTTCCTTCTCAAAGGCAATCCCCTGGTCGGCGGAGGAGCGACTCTTCTTCTGGGAACGCTCCTCGTTTGGCAACTTCAAAAGAAAACGGAACTGGCGACAGATGCTTCGATCGGCGTGGTATTTGCCGCCTGTCTCGGAATCGGCGCCCTCGTCACCCCGAATGAGGATCTGCTGGAAGCCCTCTTTGGCAACTTCCAGAAGCTGTCACTTCCTGGTTTCCTTCTCGGGACGGCAGCCGTAATTCTGGTTATCGCCTTCCTTGCGAGCATGAAGGATCGATTGATCCTGGATCTTTTCTCTCCCGAGTTGGCTGCGGCAACCGGAGTGAATGTGGCACACCTGGACCTTGGGTTCATGCTCGTGTTCAGCCTCACTATATTGGTCGGTCTGCGTTTTATGGGAGGATTGCTATCGAGCGCCTTGATCATCATTCCGGCCGCAACGTCGCGCCAGCTTACGAACAAAATGGCTCAATTTGTGGTCGTCGCGTCTGCGGTGAGCTTGGTCTCGGTCGCGGTGGGCTTTCTCGTCAGCACGCTGATTTTGAAAACGTCGACAGTGGGCCCGACGATCGTGCTCGTTTCCGTGCTCCTGTTTGTTATGAGCCTGCTTAAGAAGAGGTGAGTTAATTCAGGCGAAGGAAGACTGTAGGTGATATTTTGACACAAGGGCCTTTGCGAGATGCTGAATCTTAAGAGAATTCTGTTGCCAGTTGATTTTCCGGTTGTTTCATTCGGTTTGGCTCATCAGGCTGCCATATTGGCGCGCCATTTCAATTCTGAGATCGTTTTACTGCACGTTATCACACCACAGAGCCGTGCTGCCGGTGTGCCGGAGGGCGCGCGCGAGCAGGCTGAGTTTGACTTGCTTGCGGCGATCGTCAGACAGGCCCAGAATCAGCACGATATGACTCTCGGGCCGGAGCTCGAGGGCCTTACCATTCGGCGAAAGTTGATCAGTGGCGACGTGGCCGTGACCATTGTTGAGACGGCTGAGGAGGAACAAGCCGACCTGATCATGATGCCTTCCTATAGCTCCACCTTCTACCAATTTCTCATGGGTTCGGTGACCGCAAAAGTGTTACACGGGTCTGAACGCCCGGTTTGGACTGGTGCGCACGTGCAAGAATCGCTGGGGAAGAATTTTTCGATCCGCAACGTCCTGGGCGCGGTCGAGTTCGGCCCCCGTGCTGACATAACCGTGTCGTGGGCCGCCCAAATGGCCGCCGAATTTGGTGCGCGTCTTACGCTCGCTAATGTCACTGCCAGCGTGGAGTTTTGGGGGCCCGGCGGCAACTACGTCAATGAAAAGTGGAAAGAGGAACTGGTCGGCAACGCTTCCGAGCAAATGGCAAAGCTCCAGCAAGACATGGGCATCAAAGCAGAGGTATTCATCGGCAGTGGCGACGTGCCTAAGGTGCTGAGCCAAGCTGTGAAGCAGACCAAAGCGGATTTGCTGGTTACCGGGTGTTACCCTTATGGCGGTCACCTGCGAACCCACGGCTACGGAATCATTTGTGCGGTGGGGATTCCCGTTCTGAGCGTGTGAGGTTGGAACAAGACCTTACCTTGTATGGCCTTCAGATGAAGGCGGATTGGCGTGGAGAAATATGATGGTTGATGCGGCAAAAAGCCTATTCCTGTTTCTCACGGCATTGTTTCCAATCGTTGACCCGCTGGGTGGAAGCCCGATCTTCCTGGCCATGACCAGGGAATACTCACCCAGGACGCGGAGAGAACTATCTTGGCGGATCGCGATGGATAGTTTTTTCCTACTTGTTGGGTCGTACTTCATCGGAACCCACATCCTCGCTTTCTTTGGAATATCGCTGCCGGTGGTCCAAGTGGGCGGGGGACTGATTGTTATCGCAACAGGCTGGACGCTCCTAAAGCAAGGCAACATCGACGAGCCGAAGGGAGTGACGCAAGACATTCAGTCCGACGACCCATTCCGCAACGCATTCTATCCCTTGACCTTGCCCCTAACCGTGGGACCCGGATCGATATCGGTGGCGATCACCCTGGGCGCGAATGCCACGCACCATCAAGGGCATAATCTCATACTCATTCTCGTCGCAATCGTTGGGTCGGTCTTGCTCGCGCTCAGCATTTTTCTCTGCTACGGATTCGCCGATCGACTGGGGCGGGTGATAGGCGCGACGGGGATGACCGTGATCATACAACTCACGTCCTTTCTGCTCGTGTGCATCGGGGTGCAGATCCTGTGGAACGGCATCCGCGCGCTTTTGGAGCAGGTGCACTTACACATGAGGCTTGTATGAAACTCAATGAATACCGCAAGACGCGCAATTTCGCTGCGACACCGGAGCCCCAGGGCGCAACCATTACTGAGAAGAAGGGAAATGGATCGCTCATTTACACCATACAGAAGCACATGGCCACGCACCTGCACTATGACCTCCGTCTGGAATGGCGTGGCGTACTCCTGTCCTGGGCCGTGCCCAAGGGGCCCTCGCTCGATCCCGACGTGAAGCGCCTGGCGATGCAGACGGAGGATCATCCGGTGGAATATGCCGATTTTGAGGGAGTGATTCCCCCGGGTCAATATGGAGCGGGAACGGTGATGCTTTGGGATAAAGGAACCTGGCAGCCGGAAAGCCCTGATGTGGATGCTTCATTGAAATCGGGAGAGATCAAGTTCACACTTTGCGGCAAGAAACTCCAAGGCTCGTGGGTCTTGGTTCACACCCGGGGCTTTGGGAGCAATCCCGATCGATCCGCATGGCTCCTCATCAAACATCGCGATGAGTATGCATCCACGAAGGACCTGACTCAGGATGAGCCACGCTCCGTGGCGAGCCAGCGCCTTCTTGCGGAGATCGCAAGGGACGAAGGGGGCGACATCGAAAGAGCTTCGACGGGCGATCCGGCCGGTAAGGCGCGAAGTGCGACGAGCCCGAAGCCGGCGCGAGGACGCATCGTGCGGAGTAGGCGGGTGTCATGACGGACAAGATTCCATTTCGCGTTCAACCGATGCTGGCTACGCTAGTTCCTGAGCCATTCGACAGGCCCGGCTGGGTCTACGAGGAAAAATATGATGGCTTCCGGATCCTCGCCTATAAGGAAGGGGCCAGCGTCAGCCTTCTATCCAGAAACGGCAAGGACCGCACCCAGACATACCCGAACATCGCGGCCGCCATCGCCAAGCTTCCAGATCGCACATTGCTCCTCGACGGCGAAGTAGTCGCCTTCGATAATCGCCGGGTCTCCCGCTTCCAGCTTCTCCAGGAAGGCAAGGTCCCGCCGCTCTATGCGGTCTTCGATTGCCTTTACCAAAACGGCCGTGACCTGCGTGCCGAGCCACTCTCCGCGCGGCGCGGCCCCATGGAGGCGGCGATTCGGGGATGCGAGCGTCTTTTCCCGTCTCACCGCCTGGACGAAAATGGGCTCGCTGCCTTCCGGGTGGCGAAAACCAAGGGTTACGAGGGGATGGTCGCCAAGGACCTCACGTCGCCCTACATCGAAGGGCGCTCCAGGAAGTGGCTGAAATGCAAGGTGCATCAGGAGGACGAGTTTGTCATCGCGGGCTACACCGCCCCGGCGGGCTCGCGGACGCATTTCGGCGCTCTGTTGCTTGGCGCCTATCATCGAGGGCAATTGCACTATGTGGGCAAGGTGGGCACAGGGTTTAACCAAAAGTCGCTCGCTTCGCTCTTTCAAAAGTTCCAGCCTTTGGTGCGTAAACAGCCCTCTTTCATCGATCCGCCGTCAGAGAAGGGAGTGACCTATCTCGCCCCGCAGCTCGTGGCCCAGATCGCTTATGAGGAGTTGACGGCTGATAAAAGGTTGCGCCAGCCGGTCTTTTTAGGGCTGCGCGACGATAAGAGTGCGAAAGAATGTTTTCTACCAGGAGAGACGGGATGACAAACGCAAGACGTGATCATACAGACTCCGATCAGTTGCCCATCGTCGTGTCGCATCCCGACAAGGTCTTCTGGCCTGCGGAGGGCTATACAAAGCTGGACTTGGTTGAGTATTACAACGCGATCTTCCCCAAGCTCTCACCCTACGTGAAGGATCGCATACTGACGCTTGAGCGCTGCCCTGATGGAATGGAGGGCGAGTGCTTCTTTCAAAAACAGATACCCAAGGGCATGCCTCCCGGAACGCCCACCAAGCGGATCGCGCATGAAGACAAGGCCGGCGACTTCACTGATTACGTGGTGGGCGGCTCCATAACCACGCAGCTCGCGCTTGCCAACCTGGGTTGCATTGCCGTGCACGTCATGGGGAGCCGCGCGAGTTCGCCCCGGCGGCCGGACTGGGTATGTATTGATATTGACCCTGAGTCCGGAAAGTTTGCAGATGCCGCACGTGCGGGATTGCATGTCAAAGCAGCCCTGGACGCTTTGAAACTGGTATCCTTTGCCAAGACCACGGGTAGCCGGGGCCTGCATGTCCTGGTGCCGATTCGCACGGGGCCGGATGTGGGCGAAGTTCTTGCCTTTGCCGAGGCGTTCGTCGCGCGCGTGGCGGCTGCGTACCCGGATGAAGTGACGGTGGAGCATTCGATCGCAGCGCGGCGCGATCGCGTCTACTTGGATCCATTTCGGAACGGCTTTGGTCAAACCATGGCGGCGCCTTATTCCGTGCGGCGGCGCGAGAAAGCGTCTATTTCAACCCCATTGCAATGGTCAGAAGTTAAGCCTACACTGGCGCCTTCTGATTTTAACATGGGGAATTTTGCAATGCGGCTTAAGCGTGCCGACCCTTGGAGTGATTTCTTTGAAAGTCGTCAGTCGCTGAAGGATGCAATGACCGCGGTGAAGAAGCTGTAAGGAGCTGTTGTTTACCCCGAGCGGTATCGTACGCTGGCCTTCTAGCTCGAGCGTGCCTCCCCAAGAATCAAACATAAGTTTTCACGAACCTCGCGAATTCCCGACGAGATTGCGACACTATGGTTCTCGAGCCCGAGCGTTTTGAGGGGCTTACCAACTGGTGAGCGGATTGCTGTGATGAAGGCGAAGAACTGCTCGGAAGATCGGACCAATGAAAAGGAGCTAAAAAGTATTCATCCGGTCACATTACCGTAACAGAAGAAGCATAGGATCTAGACTCGCAGATCGACTTCAAAAAAGTCTTGGAGGATAAAATGTCGAAGAAGGCAGCGGAACATCACATCAAAGCAGCGGAGCACCATGAGCACGCGGCGAAGCACCATCGCGAAGCCGCCCGGCTTCACGAGGCTGGTGACCACAAGGAAGCCGCTCACCACGCACATTTGGCGCGAGGACACTCACATCGCGCAGCACGTCAAGAAGATGAAGCGGCGGAGTTGTACATTATACAGACAGTGGTCTGAAGGAGCTGCGGGCGACCGAATCGAAGTTGAGGACCTTACAAGGTCGCTGGGGAGAGGGGGTTGCTCCGTTAAGGAGGAGCCCTCTGTCTCCCGGCTTGTGCGCCGTCCGCTGCGGCTGGCGCCTGGGTTCTCAGCTCGCGGCGCCGGTTGCGCTTCTACGCCGGGGGTCGAAAGGGATTTGAACAGGTGCGGGCGTGCATGTGCTGGCCGGGCTCCATGCGCGGAGGTGGCCGCAAGGCTCTTTTTCAAGGCAGGCGTAATATCGATCATGGGCGCTCGGCGGAGCTCGGGCGCTGGCGCGATTTCGTTGCCCTTCCGCTTGGCTTCTATGAGCGACCTGAGCCGTTTTTCAAAATCGTCGCGCTATTTTTCCGCATGGAAACCTTCGGACAGCGAATCGACGAGCTGTTCCGCAAGCTTGATCTCCTCTGGTTCGAGAGTCTGTCGTCAACTCTCGCTCTGTGGCTCAAACTCTTCAGGATACGATCGAAGATCCGTGCGATGAAACTCAACAGCTATCGCTTCAAGGCGTTTTAGCCGAAGCGCCCTCCGCTCCGAACCCAACACAGGCTTTCACGAACTTCGCGAATTCACGAAGAGTTTGCGGCTCCGTGATGCGCAAGCCCGAGGGTTTTGAACGAATTACCAATTGGCGCTTGCATTGCAGTGATGAAGCCCGGTTCTTTGCAGAAAGAGGGGGCATTCCATGCCTGAGAAACGTGTCGACGATAACGCAGTAATTTACTTAGTCGGAAGTGGAATCGCCTCGCTTGCGGCTGCGGTCTTCCTTATTCGCGACGGAGGCGTCCGTGGCCACAACATCACGATCCTTGAGCAATCAGCGAAACTCGGTGGCAGCCTTGACGCCACCGGAGCTCCTAAAGATGGCTATATCATGCGTGGCGGTCGAATGCTGGAGAGCAAATATCTGTGCACTTTCGATCTCTTTTCATCGATTCCTACTCTTGGTGGTAGCAAAACGGTTACGCAGGAGATCTTTGAGTTCCATGAGACGCTGAAAACCTCATCCAAATCCCGACTCTTTCGTAGCGGGCACAGGCTCGACGCTCCCAAATACGGTCTAAGCGAAAAGCACATCTTGACGCTCGAGCGCTTGGCGCTTGAGCCGGAGGGGATTCTCGGACGAAGCAGCATTTCAGACCAGTTCGACCCGTCCTTCTTTGAGACAGACTTCTGGTTTATGTGGTGCACCACTTTCGCCTTTCAGCCCTGGCACAGCGCCGTCGAGTTTAAGCGCTATTTGCTGCGCTTCACTCATATGGTCTCGGGCTTCAACACGCTCACGGGGATTATGCGCACCGTCTACAACCAATACGACTCGATGGTGCGACCGCTGCAGAAATGGCTGGAGGAAAGGGGCGTGAGGTTTGCGCTGAACACCCGCGTCACTGATCTTGCTTTCCGACGGGACGACGAGGACTACACCGTGGAGCACATTGTGCTCGAACGTAATGACCGCAGGGAGGACATCAAGGTAGGCGTGAAGGATTTTGTAATCGTGACCCTGGGATCCATGGTCGAGGCTTCCAGTCTGGGCTCGATGGACTCGGCTCCAGTCCTGAAGGGCAAATCCGACGGGGGTTCTTGGGCTCTCTGGGAAAAGATCGCCGCCCGCCAATCGCAGTTCGGTCACCCCGCTAACTTCGCCGACCATATTGAGGACTCTAAGTGGGTGTCCTTCACCACCACTTTCCGCGACCCGACCTTCTTCCGGCTCGTTAGGGATCTCACGGGCAACGTCCCGGGAGAGGGCGGCCTCATTACCTTTCCGGAATCCGGCTGGTTAGCCTCGATCGTCTTGCCTCACCAGCCGCATTTCATTGGGCAACCGACGGATGTTCAGGTGCTTTGGGGCTATGGCCTCCGCGTCGATAAACCGGGCAACTTCGTGACGAAACCTATGTCAGCATGCGCAGGTCGGGAGATTATGAGGGAGATCATAGGCCACCTGGGCATTGGGGACCGCACGCAGACAATACTTGAAACCTGCACCTGCATTCCCTGCATGATGCCCTTCATCACCAGTCAGTTCTTGCGTCGGGCCAAGGGCGATCGTCCCGAGGTCGTACCGGACCACTCGAAGAACCTCGCGTTCATTGGACAATTCTGTGAGCTCCCGGAAGACGTGGTGTTCACAGTGGAGTATTCGATCCGCTCTGCGCAAACGGCAGTCTACTCGTTGCTTGGCCTGAGCCTCACACCACCACCGGTATACAAAGGACAATACGACCCACGCGTGCTTCTGAAGGCCTTTTTGACGTTACACGAGATACAGGCGCACGCTTAGGAAAACTGTTTGCTCGGCACAGGGATGTAAACTGAGAGAAAGGAGAAAAGCGATGAAAAGTGACAAGGATTTACAGATCGATGTTCTCGACGAACTCCGATGGGATCCGGGTCTGAACGCCACCGACATCGGGGCCACAGTCAAGGACGGCGTGGTGACGCTGAGAGGCACCGTGGATAGCTACGCTGAGAAGTGGGCCGCTGAGAAGGCGGTGAAACGGTTACCTGGTGTTAAAGCGCTGGCCGTCGAGCTCGAAGTCAAGCTTCCCGGTTCCAGTGAGCGGACCGACGCGGACATCGCCCGGGCCGCGGAGAACGCTTTGAAGTGGCATGTCTTAGTACCCTACGATCGGATTAAGGTAACAGTGGAGAAAGGCTTCGTCACGCTGGAAGGCCAGGCTGACTGGCAATTCCAGAAGTCGACCGCCGAGGGGGCGGTGCTTCACCTGACGGGAGTAAAGGGAGTAACCAACCTAATCACCATCAAGCCGAAGGTGGCGCCCATTGAGGTCAAGGAAAAGATCGAAGCCGCACTGGAGCGCAACGCGATTCTGGATGCGCAGCAGATCAACGTGCAGGCGGATGGGGGCAAGGTTACCCTAACCGGAACTGTGAGCTCCTGGGCGGAGCTCGATGAGGCCGCGAGCGCTGCCTGGGCGGCGCCCGGGGTCTCTGACGTTAAGAATCTCATTACGGTCTCGTACTGAGCACGTTCTGAGCGAGGCGAGGAGTCCCCGCATTTGAACGCTGAATCAATGCGAAAAATGCCAGGATGCCTCGCCGCACCTGGCGTGACAGACCTGAACATAGTATTAGAAACTTAAGGAGGCAAACTACAATGCCAATTGTTCGATTCGAACCATTCCAGGACCTTCCGGCGACCCAGAAGGACTTTAATCGATTCATTAGCGAAGGTTTCTCTCGCCTGTTTGGGGGCGGCGAACCCAGCACACGGACGTGGGCTCCGCCCGTTGACATCTACGAGACGGACAACGCGCTAGTGCTGAAGGCGGATCTGCCGGGCGTCGATCCCAAGGATGTGGAAATCCGCGTTGAGAACGGCGTTCTTTACTTGAAGGGTGAGCGTAAGTTCGAAAAGGAAGTGAAGGAAGAGGACTACCATCGGGTGGAGCGCTCTTACGGCGCCTTCACACGCAGCTTCTCATTGCCCAGTTCGATCAACACCGAGCAAGTCAAGGCGGAATACAAGGACGGCCAATTGACCCTGACCATGCCGAAGCGAGAAGAGGCCAAGCCGAAGACCGTCAAGATCGAGGTCGAAACGAAGTAAGCCGCCCGGCTAGTTATGGGAGGCGGTTTCCATTCCATGCATTTAGGAGGTTGCCGCCCCGCAGGGGGCGGCGACCTTCGTTTAAGTGACCGAAATCGGGAGTACATCACCGTTGGCCATCTCGTACCGGCCCAGCAAATCGTTAGTCAGGCGCTGGCAGGAGGGGCAAAATGAACTATTTGCAGCGCTTCAAAGTGCAGCCTGGCTCCAGGGTGAAGCTCCAAGATATCGACCCGGCGTTCAAGGATAGTTACGAGAGCCATGAGGCGGCGGAAGAGGAGATCGCACACTTCCGCAAAAGGCTACGAGAACTCCAGGAGCTGCTCTACGCGCAACAACGGCAGTCGCTTCTGATCTGCCTTCAGGCAGTGGACACCGGGGGAAAGGACGGGACGATCAACCACCTCTTGGGGGCGATGAACCCCCAGGGCTGCCGGGTGGCCGCGTTCCGGCAACCTTCGACCGAGGAATTGGCCCACGACTTCCTGTGGCGGGCACACCGGGCCGCGCCTGCCAGGGGAGAAGTTGTGATCTTCAATCGCTCCCATTACGAGGACGTGCTGGTGGTCCGTGTGCACAATTTGGTCCCTAAAAACGTCTGGACCCGCCGCTACGACCTGATCAACGATTTTGAGAAGGGCCTCGCCGAGCATGACACCCAGATTCTCAAGTTCAACT
>Ga0326728_10008611_pt1 | contig 25205 bp, 15 predicted proteins | sample MB3enrmetagenome_FD_207602 | JGI IMG/M metagenome (GOLD analysis project Ga0326728, IMG submission 207602) | Lab enriched peat soil microbial communities from McLean, Ithaca, NY, United States - MB31MN | ecosystem: Environmental > Terrestrial > Soil > Wetlands > Peat | place: USA: New York... | reverse complement strand
TGAGTTCGCCATTCACCATTCAACATTCAAAATTCACTATTATCAGCACTCCGCCCACCCCTTCCAATAAAGGTTAATAAAGGTTAATAAAGGTTAATAAAGGCAAAAAAAAATGTTTTTTTATGCGATATGGCAAAAAATGGTTAGTTCATCCGTGGTTGCCGTTGCGCCGCGTTGCGAGAATGGGGGATCATGCAAATCTAACATGTTTCTTGCCGCAATGGCACGCAAAGAACGCAGAGACAACAACTTATAGAGGAGTCCGTAGGATGGAACACGATCAGATTGCCGCGAAAAGGCGCAAGAAGCTCAAAAGGGCCTCCGTTTATGCGCCTTTTGCGCCTTTTCGCGGCTATTCTATACTCCTAATCTGTCGTCTATGCAGCGGACTACTCAGTATGCTTCCATCCGCCAGCGACACCACAAACCCAAAGCGCTTTATGAAAATGCCGCATCTTCTGATTAAACCGCACCTTGTCGTGTGTGCTTTCGCCAGCTTGCTTATTGCGGGATGCCTGCCCGGCACGAGCGTTCACGCAAAGGACGTTGTCTTCTACGTCGCGCCCTGCAGCAACGGCGTCTGGTTCGGCAGGTCTCCCAACCTGTCCGCGGGCGGCAAGGAAGGGACAGCCGGCAGCTTGCAGGCGGTGATTGAGGCTGTCCGCGCAGCGCGAAGGGGCCTCGGGCCGGATGCGCAGGCCACCATCTTCCTGCGCGGCGGCACTTACGAACTTGCCGCGCCGCTAGTCCTGACGCCCGAGGACTCCGGGCTGACGGTCGCCGCCTATCGCGCGGAGAAGCCCACGATCAGCGGAGGGCGGAGGATCACGGGCTGGAGAAGTGTGGCCGGCAAGCCTGGCTGGTGGGAGACAGAGATTCCCGCCGTGCGCGATGGCACATGGTATTTCCGTTCGCTTTTTGTGAAGGGCCGGCGGGCGCAACGGGCGCGAACGCCCAGCGAAGGTTTCTTTCGCATTGACGGCGACAGCCCGCAGGAGCATCCGGCCCAACTGCATTTCCACCCTGGGGACATCGAGCCGGAGTGGGCGCTGGGCGGAGACGTTGAGGTGGTGGCCTTGCTCGCCTGGGCGGACTTCCGGATGTTCATCCGGGCGGTGGATGAAACCAACCATGTTGCCATCCTCTCGACCAACCCGCGTCCTTCCAACCGTGAAAAGAACGCCCGCTATTTCATCGAAAACGCGCCGGACGGCCTCGACGCGCCGGGGGAGTGGTATCTTGACCGGAAGACCGGTGTGCTGACCTATATTGCGAGGGCAGGGGAGGACTTGACCAAATCCGAAGTCATCGCGCCGCAACTGGAGGAATTGGCCGTTCTCCGAGGCGACCTTGCCGGGAAGCGGCCGGTCGAGCATGTCACTCTGCGCGGGCTGACCTTCAGTTACACCGACTGGGCGACGCCCGCCGAGGGCTATGCCGACACCCAGGCGGCCGTGGGCGTGCATGGCGACATCCGGGCCGCGGGCGCAACCGACTGCGTTTTGCAGAACTGCATTTTCGCGCACCTGGCCAACTATGCCTTCGAGCTTGGGCGCGGCTGTCAGCGCGATGAGGTCAGCCATTGCGACATGTTCGATCTGGGCGCCGGGGGCATTCGCCTTGGCGAGCCGGACAAGCGCCCCGATGCGTTCGATCAGAACCATAGTCACCGGATTACCGACAACCACATTCATCAAACGGGCCTGATCTACCCGCCGGCGGTTGGCGTCTTTATTCTGCAAAGCGGCACCAATCTGGTGGCGCACAACGAAATAGACCACCTTTTTTACAGCGCGATTTCCGTCGGCTGGAACTGGGGTTACCAGGAAACACCTTGCCGGGAAAACATCATCGAGTTCAACCATCTGCACGACATCGGCCAGGGGATGCTCAGCGACATGGGAGCAGTCTACACCCTCGGCATCCAGAAGGGCACGGTCATCCGCCACAACCTCATCCGTGATGTGGAGAGCTTCACTTATGGCGGCTGGGGCTTGTACACCGATGAAGGCAGTTCCGACATCCTCCTGGAGAATAATGTCGTTTATCACTGCAAGAGCGCGGGTTTTCACCAGCATTACGGGCGGGAGAATGTCATCCAAAACAACATTTTTGCGTTGAACCGCGAGTATCAACTCATGCGCACCCGCAACGAAGAACACATCTCCTTTCTTTTCACCAACAACATCGTGCTCTTTGACTCCGGGCAACTGCTCGGCGGCAACTGGGAGGGGGACCACTACGTTATGGACCGCAATGTTTATTGGGATGCCCGCCCCGGGGCCATGCCGGGGGCGATGCCTTTTTCCGGCGCCACTTTCGAGAACTGGCGGCTGCGAGCGCATGACCCGCACTCTCTTATCGCCGACCCGCTCTTCGTCGCGCCGGGGAAATTGGATTTCCGGTTGCAGACCTCCTCGCCGGCCTTGAAGCTCGGGTTCAAACCAATCGCATTGACCGGGGTCGGCGTCCGCAAGTGAACCCTGTTGGCGCCAATTCTGGCTTTAATGAGCGCGTGGGCGGCCAGCGTGGCGCCGCGCCCTAAGGAGCTTTCTGCCAGTTTTTCCACAGCTTCTCAGCGACGGCGGGGGAAGCAATCAGAGTAAGAAAAAAGCAGATTGAGTGATCGAAAATGAAACACACCCACATTGAAGCCCGGGAATGTGGGTGTGTTTCATTTTATCAACGCGGCTAAGAATGTCGAGAAGAAAATCGTAAGAAAATCATAATGCAATTCTTCCGTGCAGGAAGCTTCTCAATTTCCCGATTTCAACCTTCAGTTCCTGCGTTAGCTGACTGGGTTTTGTCCGAACATGAACAACCCTCCCCGTCCGCGAGCCTGATTGCGCTTGGCTTGGCGTATCCAAACGTTGACCTCCTCCAGCCGCACATTCCGGTGCAAGGCCCTGAGCTGGAGGAGCAGTTCCGCCGGATTCCGCCGCGCCAGATCGTCCGCTCCTTTGATGCCCAGTTCTTCCAGCGCCAGCGCGTTCCAAAGTCCCATCCCCTTCAGTTCTCCCATGGCCGCGACGCGCCGCATCCGGGCAAACAACGCCGGATCAATTTCAGGCGGCCGTTCTTTCAGTTTTAAAAACTGATTCCCTTGCAAGGCGTGTTTTTCCTGCAAGGCCTTCACTCCTGGTTTGCCGAGTTCCTGGGAAAAATACCGGTCCAGCGGCGTCGCGTAAGAAGCGATGGTCCCCTCCATGACGATGGCGGCGCTGGCGCCCAGGATGCCCAGCGGCACCAAGACCGCGCCCAAGGCCGCGCCCCAGCCGGGCATGCCGCGGCGCGCGCGATTCTCCGGCGCGCTCAACTCCCAATTCCGTCCATCCCGAAGCAGGCTGAGAAAGTTCACCAGGGCGTAACATTCCAGCGCGAACGGCGGGAAACCCAAAAAGCCCAGCACCGGCATCTCGCCCAGTTTCAGCTCGTCAAAGAAAGGGACCGAATAAATCCACTTGGTGCGCGCGCCGAGGTTCCATGCCTCCCAAAGCCCGCCGCAGAGGAATCCGGCCGCCAGCAGCGCCACCAGCCGGGTGTTGTCGCCCGCCGCCAACTGGCCCAGCAGGCTGCGGCCCGCGTGATTTTTTTCCTTTCGCCAAACCCAGTAACAGACAGGGTCCGTCAGAAAGTAGGCAAAGCCCCACACCAGGCAAAAACAATTCTTGGGAAACGCCAGCAGCAGCGCCAGCATCGCCCCTCCCAGCGCCAGTTGCAGGCCGAGGTTCAAGCGGCTCACGGCAAAGGGCCGTCCCCGGATGGTTCCCCCGGGCACAATTTTCTCCATCAGCGCGAGCACCAACGACGTCGTCTCAAAGATCCCGGGCAGCACGGTGGCGAAGGCGAGAACCAGATAAAGCGTCCCCCAGGAAAAGCCGTACGGGGCCATCACATAATACCAATTCTGGAGGCGCAGGTTGGCCATTTCAAAGACCAGCCACACGGGCACGGACCACGCGGCGAGAAACAGCAGCTCCCGCGGCTGATCGCGCAAAAGGGAATGGCCGCGCAGGCGATAAACCGCAAAATCCACCGTCAAGATGTAGGACCACCAAAGAAAACAATAAATGGACGAATAAAAAGGCTCGATTTGCGCCGCCAGCCAGTAATGCGAGAGCGCCAAACCGACCATCCCCGCCAGCCATGCCAGGCGATGCAGTTTCATTCCCCGCCCATTATGGCCGCTTTGGGGAAAACAAAAAGCACTTTCAATCCCGCGATATGTGGCGGTGCAGCGATGTCCCGCCGCGGATGCGCCGGGCGGGCAGGGAAGGGTAGGGCGGGCAGTCCCTTGCCCGCCGCGGCGCGCACGGAGTGCGCGCCCCGCCACCCACGACTGACGCATCACAGTTACGGCCTCAAATCCGATCCAGCGCGGCGGCTGCCGCCGCGACTGGCTGGGAGTCGTCCTGGACAAAATCACGTAGTATTGACAATGTGTCCTTCCAAACCAGGCCCATGGGCGGCAGGAGCGCGTCCTGCACCGACGCCGGTTCCGGCAGACGGTTTTCGACCGCCAGAGCGCAGCCCAACGGGAGCACGGCATCCAGCAAGGCGGCGCGGGCTTCCTCGGTTAGTCCTCCGCCGGCCAGGACCGCGGCCATTTTTAGTTTGCGCGCCGCCCGCTGGCGGCAGGCGGCGGCTTTCTCGCGTTCCGTGTCCGTGAGGGGCGCGGGCGAGACCGGGCCGGCCTCCGGCGGCCAAAGCGGACGGGTGGCGCGCGTGGTCCGAGCCGCCAGACCCGCCTCAAACAGCCGCTGCAAGGCTTCATCGGTGGCGCGGTCAACGACCTCCAGCCTGACGGGCGCCAAAGGGTCTGATTGTCCGGGGCCGAAGTAGTCCTGGTGCAACGCCGTGAGATTTTCGCGCCATTGTGGGGCGTCGCGCTCGACAACGACGTAAAGCACCGAATGGGAACCTTCGAGCGGGTAACGTTCTTCGCAACGGCACAGGGCGCCGTTGACCCGCTCATGCGCGGCTTGGGCGAAGCCAAGCGCGCGGTCGGCGGGAAGAGGCGGCTTGGCATTCGCAGAAGCCGGAATGCCGGTGGCAGGGGTGATCAATTGTTGGAGCCTGGACAAGAAAGCCTGCCGTCCGCTGCGCAGTTTGATGTCGGCGAGATTGCCCTTGAGGTCCAGCACGCCGTCGGACAGGGCCTGCTTGTTGGAGAGGGTATCAAGCATGCGGTGCTCGATGGTTTTTTCGGAAATGAGGTTGATGACGGTGACGGGACGGGTTTGGTGTTTTCGCCAGGCGCGCGCGATGCGTTGCTCCAGCTTGGCCGGGTTCCAGGGCAAGTCGCAGTTGACGACGACGCTGGCATTTTGCAGGTTCAGGCCCGCCGCGCCGGAATCGGTGCTGAGGAAGACGCGGCAGCCGGGGTCTGATTTAAAAACATTGATCTCGGCGCGCCGCCGTTTTTGCGGGACCGTGCCGGTGTGCCAGGCAAAACCAAGGTTGAGCCGCCGGCACAAATCGCGCGCCAATTCCAGCATCCGCACCCATTCGGAGAAAATGAGCGCTTTGACATCCTGGTTGTCGCGGCATTCTTCGAGGATTTTTTCCAGCTCCTTGATTTTGGGACAGGCGCGCTGCTCAGGGTTCAAGATGTAGTTGGTGTCACAGACCATGCGCATCATGTTTAAATGCCGCATCAGCTTATCCTGTTCCGGCTGCGACAAGGGCCGGCGTTTGGCCAGTGAAGCCAGCTTGGCCACCACGCTTTCATGGTCGTCGTACTCGCCCTGTTGTTCGGCGCTGAGCGGGACAAAGAAGTTGCGGTCGGAGCGTTCAGGCAACTCGGTTTCAACGTCGGCTTTGCGGCGGCGCAGCAGAAGGGGCTTGACGCGCTGGTGCAGTTTGTCGAGGTTGCGATAGGCGGAGGGCCGTCCCCGGTCGTCCATTTCATAATACTCGCGGTTGAAGCGAAAAAGGGGGCCGAGCAAGGAGGGGTTGAGGAAATCCATCAGGGAATACAATTCATCGAGCCGGTTTTCAATCGGCGTGCCGGTGAGGATGAAAGCATAGCGGCTGCGGAGGCGCTTGATGGCCTGGGTGGTTTTGGCGCTCCAGTTTTTGATCCGCTGGGCTTCGTCAAGCACAACGATGTCCGGATGCAGCCGGGTGTTGACGTCCAGCGAGTCGGCCAGCATTTGTTCGTAATTGACGATGGTAAAGAAGGGAGCGCCGGCGTAAGCGGCCAGCCGGCGGGAGCGGCCGCCAAAAACCAATTGGTAAGGCAGCGCGGTGAAACGCTGGATTTGCTCTTCCCACTCGCTCTTGAGGGAAGCCGGCGTGACGACCAGAACATGGCGGGCTTTGTCCATCCGCTGGAGCAAGGCGCAGGCGGCAATGGCCTGAATGGTCTTGCCCAAACCCATTTCGTCGGCCAGCAAGGCCCGCTCGGTAAAGGCCAGGTGGAGCATTCCCTCGCGCTGATAGGGGAAGAGCGGCATTTTGGTTTCGTGCGCCGGCCACTCGCCGCTTTGCACCTTGAGTTCGTATTGGTGGCGCAATTCCTTGCGTTCGGCGGCTTGGGCGCGCGCTTCCAGCCACGGTTCCAGCTCCTGGGAGACGCGCAACTGCGGCAGTTGGCTCGCCGCCAATCGGCGCAAGGCTTCCGCCGCAGTCTCGGGCGCGGATTCAACCAGTCGTCCGTCGCTGTCGAACCACTCGCGCAAAGCCGGGGGCAATGGGCCGCGACCGTTGACCAGGCGCAGCGTATTGTGCAGCGAGTCCGGCAAAACCTCCCAGCGGGTCGAACCGTCCTGGGCGGCGGCCTGAAAAAGCCGGGCATGACGCGCTTGCAGCCAGAGCAAGACCGCCTCGACGTGTTTGCAGGTGCCCAAACCGTTGATGCGAAAATCTACGCATTGGCAGGCGAACTGGCGCTGGCCCAAATCGCGCACTTCGACCGAATAAGTCAACCCGCTGCCCGATTTGACCTGGAAGTTGGAGAAGATGGGATGGGCGGGAGTGGCGTTGGTGATTTTGAAGTCCTCGCTTTGCGCGCGCGCCCGGCGGCGGTTGATTTCGTCGTCATCGGTGGTGCGCCAATTGTGGGGCGAAGGCGCGGCCAGTTCGGATTGCGCTGTTTTCGGCATATCGGAAAGCATCGCGGCTGCCACGGCAGAGTCAATGCCCAGTTATTCCGCGTTATTCGCCGGTTGTTCACAAATGAACGGGACCGAAACGCGTCTTGACTCCGCGCGTCCAGCGGCTTATCAATCCCCCATGCTCATCGTTCACGTCCATGCCCATGTGAAGCCCGAATGGATCGAATCGTTCAAACAAGCCACCGTGGAAAACGCGCGGCAAAGCGCGCAGGAGCCGGGCGTGGCGCGCTTCGACGTCATGCAACAACTCGACGACCCATCGCGCTTCGTGCTGATCGAAATCTATCGCACCGCCGGCGCCCCCGCCGCACACAAGGAAACCGCGCACTACCAGAAATGGCGCGACACTGTTGCTCCCATGATGTCGGAACCCCGCACCTCGGTAAAATTCGCCGGCGTGTTTCTTGCGTAACTGCAATGATGGTCCTGTTCCCATAATCCTATTTCGATTGATCCTGCTTCTTGAGCAAATCAATCATGGCGCCAACCGCTTCATCCGTCGCTTGGAAGGCTGTGTTGCCGCTTTGATTCACGCAAACCATGATTGCGAAGTCCCGGCCGGGAGCGACCCAGACATTCGCAAAGTTCATGGTGTTGTCACCACCGTGATTGAGAGCCTTGCCGCCAGCCCAATCACGTTGCACCACAATCCAGCCAAGCGCGTAATCGCCGCCGAATGGCGGAGTTTGCAGTTTTTGATAAGATTCCGGCTTGAGCAAGGCGGGTTCGCCGCGCGCGCCGCGCAATTGGTCCTGGACAAACTTGGCCCAATCCTGAATCGAACAGTGAATGCGGCCAGCCGGTCCCATCACCGGTGGATTGTCCATGTCGGGACCATTTTCGGCAGCCGGCTTGCCATCGGCTGTATGGGGCCAGGGTTGATCAATCTGCCCCCGCGTTCCCGTGCCACCGAAGGCGGCGGATTTCATTTGCAGCGGAGCAAACACTTCATCCGCGATGGCGCGTTCCCACGATTTGCCGGTGGTCTTTTCCACGACCGCAGCGGCGATGATGTAACCGAGGTTGGAATAGGCATACTTGCTGCCCGGCGTGCTTTGCGGCTTCTTCGCCAGTTCCTGGCGCGTGGCGCGCCGCCGCAAGGAGGCCACATCGTTTCCAAGATAATCGGCGAGGTTGAGATTGGCCGGCAGACCGGCCCGATGAGAAAGCAACTGGAGCAATGTCACTTTCTGAAATTCTGGGTTCATTTGCGCTGCCAGGTCGGGAAACACCCCGGCCACCGCCGAATCCCATTTTAATTGCCCGCGTTCCACCAGTCGCGCCATCAGAGTGCTGGTCATCGCCTTGCCGTCCGAACCGAGATGCCAGAGATCATCGAGCGTGACGGGGATTTCCGTGCCGCGCTTGCGCACACCGACCGCGCCGGCAAACTTGATTCCATCGCTTGTCACCACCGCAACCGCCATGGCCGGCACGTTGAATTTCTGCCGGATGGGTTTAAGCGCCTGCGTCACGGCTTCATCCCCGGCCACAGGACAGAAGGCCGGGGCCGTGCCGGTCTTGGCGGCATTATCGTGTTGGTTCATCCTCCACGCCACCGCAAACAGCAATACGACGCAAATGACGAACATCGCAACCGCGCCGGCGACAAGTCCGATTCCAAAAGATTTAAAATCAATGCTAATTTGATTCCAAGTTTAAGCGGTCGTCTCCGCATGGAACAATCACCGGCTTTTATCTTGCCGCCGTGGTTGGCATGGGATCGGCGCGCTTTGGTCCACGCAAATCTTTTGTCGGCACGCCGCGGCTTTTGGCCAGGGGGTCCAGATACCAGAGAAACTCGCCTTCATCATTGGCGAAAAGATAAGGCTGGTTCTCGCGCCAATATACGGCCCACGCGTCCGCCCCGCCATTTTTTGGGCCGGCTTGGACATAGCGCGCCAGAAGACGCGCCGCCCTCTCCGCCTCCTTTCCGCCGGCCCGCAGTCCGGCCACCGCCTTGTCAAAGAAGGAAGGCGAATCAAAAGGGACTCCCCACGCCGCCAGATCGTCGTCCAGCACCATCTTGTAGCCGGCATTGGGATGGAGAAATTGGGCGTTGGCTTTGGCCCAGGCGATCTGTTGCTCGCGGGACATCGCCTGCACCTGCGCCAGCAAGGGCTGTCCCAAGTCAAGCGCCAGCGAGTGAAATTGTTGCGGCGCTTCGGCATCCTTCAACACCAGCCGCCGCGTGCGCGACACATCGCCCAAAAATGCCGAGCGCTTGATGGCAATGGGACGGTCCTGCGTGAATTTGCTGATGTAAGCGATGGCGTTGAGCAGCAGTTTTTGGCCGGTCGTGTTTAACTCGACGGGTGATTCCTCGAAACCGAAATGCAGCAAGTTCCCCTGCCGCCAGACCGCCCCCGCTGTGGGTGTCTTATGATTGACGCCGCCGCAGAAAAACTCCACCTCCGGGTCCTGCTCGAACGTGCTCGAATAGCTGCACCAGCCGGGATAGCCGTTGCGCCCCGGATCGGCGACCAGCATCACCACATCAATCTGCGGCGTCTTGATTTCATCCTGAAAATCGGGCGGGGTCGGGATGCGGGTGGTCTTGAACCGGTCAATCTTGAGGGGGTAATTGAAAATCTCATGGTCGCGCAGGTCATAAGCCTCCGGCGACAGGCAGGTGCAGCCGATGCCGCCTTCCAGGTTCCAGCTTACAGCCGTGAACAACCCGGCGCTGCCCAACAGGACGGTCGGCTTGGTCCAGTTTTCCCGCGGGCCGAGGGGACAATGCAGGTTCTTGAGATCTTCCTGATGGCCCTTCTGCGGCCAGTCCAACAGCACCACGTCAAAACCCGCCGCATCCGCCGGTTTGAACGTGTGCCGGTCCCGGGATTCGACATGGCCGACGTTGTCCTTGAGGAAGGTAACATATTCCGCGGTTCGCTCCGACCCCACATAGAGTACGTTTAGACCTTGCAATTCTTTGGCCGTCGCCGGCCCCAGCGGAACCAGGGCCGCAGCCATCATCAGCATCCATTTTCTATTCATATTGACTCCTTCGTGGTCTCTGTTGCACGGGTTTCAAGGCTGCCGGGCGGCGGCGATTTCCACCGTCGCCTGCAGTTCAACTTTTTTGGGCGGATAGCACATCTCATTATTGCATACCTGGTATTCCAATTCCACCCCAATGGAATACTTTTTCGGGACCGCCCCGGCGCGCGCCTTCAATGCCCTCTGGAAAACCGCCGCGCCGGTGTAGATTTCCACCCCGTCCTTGTCCCGCTCCGGGCTCGGTCCTGTCCAATCGCCGGTGGACTCCAAGCCGTCGGGGAGGGTCAACTTCAGCGAGGTCGGGATGAAGGGCGAGACTTTCGGGTCCATCCCGTAGATGTGAAAGTCGGCGAGTATTCGCGCTTGCACCAGGAGATCAAACTGTGCGCCTGGAGCCACCGATCCTGCGCTCGCTTGCACGGCCACCCGGACTGGTTCGGCGCGCGTCGGTTCGGGTGCGAACAACTTGACTTGCGGTTTAGCGTCCCCGATTTCGCCCAAATCGAGCGGTGGCAAAGTGGGCAGATTCCCGCCATCGTGAACGGTGAACGCTTTGCCTGGGCCAGCGGAGGATTGGCCGAAAAACGTCGCGCCACGGCTTCCCAGCGTCTGAGGCGCGGCGAAGGCGGCGCTAAATTGGTAGTCTCCCGGCGGCACGTCCAGAATGCGAAACGATCCGTCCGCCGCGAGCTTCACCGGCCAGCCGCTCCTTGTCGGCGGTCGCAATCGTTCCATTCGTTCCAATGCAGCCGGATTGTTTCCAAACCAGAACCTGACCTTGGCGCCGGCTTCCGAAGCCAGCCAAACGGTGGCCCACTCGATCCTCTGCTGCTGGCTCAATCCAGCCGGGAAGGGGATCGCGGGCAGCACGGGAAAAAGCGTCGCCTGACAATCTTCGATGCGGTTGGTCGAAGCCACTTTTCCAACCACCGCCCGGCCTTTTCCCCCGAGGTCAACCTGGAGCCGGTCCCCCTCCTTCAAATCCAGCAGCGCCAGGCGGCACCCGCCCCAGACCCCGCCGTTGGCAATCATGTAGCCGCCTTGCGGCGTCGGAATTGACTCAACCCGCAGGAGCGCGATCTGGCCAGGCGGCATGCAGTCAAAAATAAAATGTCCGCGGGCATCCGTTTGCGCCTCCCGGCTGTCGAAAACTGTCCGGCGCAACCCCGTGGCCAGGAGTTGCTTTTCAGGCGCGGGGTTAAGGGACATTCCTCCGCCATCCGGAAAGCCCGCCGCCAGCGTCTGATGGGCGCCCACCTCCGTCCCGAGTTTAAAAGTCCCTTCCACGCGCGCCCATCGTTGCAATTTTAGCTCCGGCACTTCGCGCAATTGGTCGAAGGTGACCGCAGCGAAGCCGGTTTCGTTGGTCACCAGGACGACTTCCGGTTGCGCCGGCTCCGATAGCCGAAAATGGCCGCTGGCGTCGGTCGAGATATTTGGCATATCGCGCGCCCGCAGGCGGGCCGGCATATTCAAATTGTTGGCGCTGGTGATGAGCTGGATCGTCGCGCCGGAAACGGGCGAACCGTCCGGCAGGCGCGCGACGGCATCCAGGAAACTCGCCTGCTTGAGTTCAAAATCAAATTCCGCGTCCCTTTCCGTCGCCTTGAAGGTGCGGGAAAGCGCCGGCGTGTAGCCGTCGGCCTCCACCTTCAAAATAAAGTCATAGGGCGTCTGGGTGCCGACTACCATCGGCTGCGCAAAGGTCCAATCATAAGTCCCGTCGTTGAATTCGCGCCCGCGCCCAGCCATGCCAAATTCGGCTCCGCTGTTGGTCAAAGCTCCGTTGAGGAAGACCTGCCGCGGCCAACCCGCGGTCAATGTGAATTTTTTGACGGTTTGCTTCGTCACGGCATCCACCACCCTCCCATGCAACCGCAAGGCCGGACCCAGTTTCACCACGTTCTCCGTTTCCCCAGGGGTGATCGAATACATGATCAGCGACATGTAGCCGGGCGCGGTGATGTCCAATTTAAGTTCATTCGCCGGCGCGTTGGTAAAGCTGTAGCGGCCCCCGCCGTCGTCCTGGAATTTCCATGGTGGATAGCGCAATTCTCCCCATCCATCCACCCGGACGGCGACTCCCTCAACTTCGTGGCCTTCCAAATCCGTCACCCGCAGGCGCGCGGGGTGAGCCTCGCTCAGACGTAACTCTACGGGCACGGTTCCCCGTCCCACTTGGGCGCTCTTGATCGCCGGACCAAAGCCGGATGCAAACGCCGCCACCTGGACCGTCCCGGCTGTTTGCGGAGGGAATCGGAATTTTCCGGCCTGATCCGTGGTGGTTTCGTTGCCCGCCTGCAGCCCCATGATGCCATATTGTTCGCCGCGCATCACCGTGGCGCCCGCCACCGGCGTGCCATCCGGACCGACCACCCTGCCGCTGAGTGCCAGCGTGGATTGCACCAGGCTTACCGCCGTGCTACCTGCCAATTGTTCGCGGGACGGCTGACCCCCATCCCAGGAATAATCCGGATGGGTTATGGTGATCCGCAACATCTCCGTCTCTGCGGGAACAAAATCAAAAGCCCATCGTCCTTGCGCGTCCGAGATGGCATAGAGATCGTCCAGCGGGATATGCGCACCAGTGAGCTTCTGTGGAAAATTCGCCCAGAGATGCGCTCCAGCCACCGGTTTGCCGGTTTCATCGCGGATGGTGCCGCCGAACGTTCCCGCCCGTTTCATCGGGAAGGGGAGAGGGCTTGCCGACGGAAGGCTCTGCGCGGAAATTTCCAGCCGGAGCGGACACCACCCACTTTTTTTGACATCTAGTTGGATGGCTGCCCCGTTTGCCTCAAAGCTTAAACGGCAGACCCCTCCGGCATCCGATTCCGACTCCCGCGAGATCGCCCTCTCCATTCCCAGCGTCGTCTCGGTGACCTTCGCGCCAGCGACTGGCCTGTCGGACCCCGCTTCAGTCACCTTCACCGTCCAATCCGCACCGAATGCGATCATCCCCGCCAAAATCAAGGTGCAAAAAACCGCTTCCCCGAAAAACCGGGACCGAGGGAAAGATGCCGGGCGTGCCATGCAGGCAAAGCTACCGCCACCGTCAAACCCTCGCAAGCGACAATTGACCATGGTGGCTGAACTCCCCGTCCCATCCCTCCCGGCGCTTTACGGGGTTGCCAACCGTTCACAGGTGATCCGCTGTGCTCTTAGCGACGCCCTCCGCCCCCGAAATGACCCCCGCCGCCCCAGTGTCCGCCAAACCCGCCGACGTGGCCAAAGCCAAAATCAAAGACCACCGGCCCGCCAAAGGGATACCAAGGGTAATAAAACGGATCGTAATAAAAGTACGGATCGTAAACCGGATAACTTGGCGCCGCGACATACGGATACGAAGCCGGCGGCTGCGCCGGCGCGTAGGAATAATACTGTGGCGCCGGCGCTTGGGCTGGCACTGGGACTGGAGCACCGGCATATTGCGGCACTGCGGCCTGCGCCTGGACTTGCACAGGCGCGCCGGCTGCCATTCCCGCTCGCCGCTGCAATTCGCCATAACGCTGCATCATCGCCGTCAGCACCGGCGCGGGAACGCCCTCTTGCTGCAAGGCAATGAGGTTGTCCGCGCTCAGGTAGAACGACGAGGTCGAATTGTTGACATAACTGACCATGATGTCCGCCGGAATGCCGCCCTTAAACAGCTTCATCACTTCGCTCGCGCCCGAAGACAATGCCGGGGCCTGGGTGGCGCTGGCTACAGGGGGCATGGCCGCCGGGAAAACGCCGCTGGGATTGGCAAAGCCGCCTGGGGGAGCCTGGGTGGCAATAGCCTGGTTCGAGACGCTGTTTTGCGCGCTGGCGATGCTCCCGAAAGCACCGAGGCAAACTGCTGTTACTGTGATGGCCGCCAGGGCCGTTCCAGATATTGAATTCTTCATTTTTTAAACTCCTTCTATCTGCCTGTTGAAGGGCGATTGGTGGACGATTCGCCGCCGGATGTGGAGCGACTTGGAGCCGGCGCGCCTCGAGGGGCGGTGGCCGGCGCCGGAGTGCCGCGGCTGGGAGCCGGCTCGCCTCTTGGCGAGGCGCCCCGGGCTGGAGCGGCGCTTGCCGGTTCGGCCGCAGAAGTCTTGCGCTCGCCAGGCGACGGAGCGCGCGTCAACTCCTGATGCGCCGTTGACCGTGTTGTGAAATTATGATGCTCTTCGTCGTGGCGCATATCCATTGCTTTGCGCTCAACGACTTCATGGTGCGTGATCTCCGCGATATGCTCGCGCCCCAGACCTTCCGCCCGCAAGCGCCCGCCCTCGATCCGGTAGCCCGCCTGAAACTTGCTGTGGTCAAAAAATACGCGCGCACGGGCAGGGTCCAAGGCGAACCTGTGATAATCACCCCCCCAGAAATGATCCGGCCCCACCACGACAAACGCATCAAATCCCAGTCCAAAATCAACCTCAGCCGTCACCGCCGCGCCGTGCCAGTAGAGACCCAAGCCCGGTCGGAATTCCACTCCCCACGGTAGCGGTGCCCAACCCATGCCTTCCGCGCCCTCGCGCCAGGCGACCCACGATGGCGCCCAATCATAATCCGGCACCCAGGCCCACCGGCCTCCCGTAAAGTCGTTTCGGATCCAGCGCCCATAGTGGAAGGCGATGTCACCCCATGGATAATCGGATTGCCAATACCAGCCGGCGTCGGTGTATTCCCAATGGCCTGCATCCATGTACGGCCGCCAATCCAGGTTGTTGGCCTCGGCCGGGATCCAAGCCGGGCCGATGCCTGGCACGTCAATCCATTGCCCGTAAGGATTCAGATGCGCCTGAAAATAATCCAGCGTCGGCGTTTCGGGGGGCGCTGTGATCGCGACCGGCTGTGGCGCAAGCGAAGTCAATTGCACCGCCCGCCAACTGGCGAAAGTCGGCCCTTCGCCACGGGACGCCAAAACCACATGAAACGGCCCCATGCCCACCGGCATGGCGTTGAGCGCGCCCAAAGACACCCCGACCGCATCCTGCAATGAAACCGACGCAATGCCATCGGCCCCGACGGTCATGGTGATCGTGTAAGCCAGCCGTGCAATCGGCACTGGATAAATCTTGTTGCCCAAGGCTGAAATGGGCTGGCTGCTGCTGGTCCAATTGACCCAAACACCGTGCTCCGGCGATGGGCCGCCGCCCAGCGGGATCCGGGCGCCGCCGAAAGGGGTTCTGATTCCGAGGCCCTCCCGGGGGCCACCCGCGCCACCGAGATGCCCGGCGACACTCAGCCATTGCCGCAAATCCGGGCTGACCAGGTAAACTTCAAATGGAATTCCTCTCTCCTCCATCCCGGAGACGGTCGCGGTAATGGCAAATGGCGGCGAATACAAGCCTACAGACTGGATGCCGGCAAATTGGCCCGGGCCGCCGACTCCCGACATCTGCATTCCCGCCGGACCGAAGGAGACCATCGGCGGCACCGAGGCCGAAGCATTCCACTGGGCCAAACTTTGCACCAGGGGCGTCTGCATCATCCAGACCGACCGGTTCAAACCGGCGTCGGTGAAGAAATTATCCACCAATCCAGGCGGGGGCGCGGGGATGGGCGCTGGGGTGTATGCAGGCGCTGCAACTGGAGCCGGGGCTGGGGCTGGCATGACAGCCGGCGGCGGCGCCGGCGCCGGAGCGGCCGGGGCGGCGGGCGCTGCCAGGGCGGCGCTTTTGGTTTGCATCAAGGCGGTTATCACGGGCTGCGAAACTCCCTGGCTGTTGAGATAAAGCATGTCATCCGCGCTGAGGATGTAAGATTTGCCGGAGCCTTTGATAAAGCTGAGGATCACGTCATCCGACATGTGGGCCTGGGCCAGCTTGACAACTTCCTGCAAATCCGGGGACAAATTGGCCGCGGTGGTTTGCGCGTTGCTTGCCGGGCCGGCAGCCAGGACAAACCAAACCATGACCACGGCGACAAAGGCACCAATGGCGCGAGTAATGCGATTCATAATCCATTTCACTTTCATATTTCGACTTGTTCTTGATTGCTGTGCTTCTTACGGTTGAAGCTCGTCATTGACCAATACGTCCCGGCAGGACAAATCTTGCCCTTCCGGGTGTTTATCCGGGGTTTTTCTCCGATTTCCAAGCAATAATCTCCGGCTCCTTGCGGGGCACAGGCGGTGTTTCGCCGGCAGGCACGCCCACAAGGATCGGCGCGATGACCGTCATTTCCGCGGGGATTTTTAGTTCAGCCTTCCACTCCGTCGTGTTCAGCGCCGAGACCGCAAAGCCGATGACGCAGGTGCCCAGCCCTTTCGCACAGGCGGCCAGCATCAGGTTCTCCGCGGCCAGCCAGCAATCCGCCACCACATACGGCCCCTGGAATTTGCTACAGATGACGATCAGCGTGCCGGCGTTGTAAAAAACGTGGAAATCCGGTTTGTTCACCAGCTCAAGCGAATGCTTTGCCTGGTCGGAATCGGAACCTTGCGCCTCGCTGCGCACCCGTTCTTTGGCGCTTTCCGACAGGCGGTTCAGCAGGTTCCTATCCTGAATGACGGCAAATGACCATGGCTCCTCGTGCATGGCGGTGGGGGCGTGGACGGCGGCATCCAGCAGCGTGCGAATAACGTCTTGGCCGATTGTCCGGGGCGTATAATTGCGCACGGAACGGCGATGATAGATGGCCTCCATCGCGCTCATGGATACTTCGGGCTTGGCCGCCTTCGGATGTTTCGTCATGGTTTTCTCCATTTGATTCTCTGCTTTCCGACTTTCATAGTGGCATTCATATTGTTGATCTTTCGAAATCATTGGTCAATTGATTCTTGAGCAGTTGGCCGACCGCCAGTGAAATCGCTTTCACGCAATTACCGTGCCAAGATGGTGCAAAAGCTGCAAGATACTGGTGGCCAGGGAGTTGGAAAGATCCTAAATGCGATGGTGTTCACTGCGAGCATTCGCAAGCTGCAATATCTCGCGGGCAAGCTGCGAGTTTTTGACATCCTTGGACCATAACGGAAAGAACGCAAGGACACACAACAAATACAACATTGCCAGAAACCGGCCTTTACGTTGTAATGATCGGCCAACACCAATACTGCCAACACCAATACTTGCACCGCCATGAACAGCCGCTATTCTCACCCCCTTGCTCAACTCGCTTTGATGGGGTGTCTTGCCGCCGGCGCCGTTCTCGATTCATTTGCCCAGACGGTCACGAGCCTTGTGCCGGACGGCAAGGCGCACAAGTTCGAGACGCGCGAACATCAATTCTTCATTGACGGCCAGCCGACCATGCTGGTCGCAGGCGAGATGCACTTCGGGCGCGTCCAGCCGGATGACTGGGAGACGCGCCTCAAGCAGGCCAAGGCGATGGGTTTGAACACCATCAGCTTTTATCTGTTCTGGAATCAGGTGGAAACGAAGGAGGGAAAATTCAATTTCACCGGCATGACCGATGTGCGGCGCGTGCTCAAGCTTTGCCGGAAAAATGGCCTGTGGGCGGTTTTGCGTCCTGGCCCCTATTGCTGCGCGGAGATTGAGTATGGCGGCATTCCGTGGTGGACGTTAAAATACCCGGACGTGAAGGTTCGCACGACCGATGCCAGGTGGCTTGAATGGTGCCGTGCCTATTTGGCGCAGGTCTATCATCAGGTGGGCGATTTGCAAGTGAGCAAGGGAGGGCCGTTGCTGATGGTCCAGATTGAAAACGAATACGGCATCACCAATCCCACCAACAATGATTATATGCTGGCGATGACGAAGATTTTCAGGGAGGCCGGTTTCAGCGGGCAGCTTTTCACCTGCGACCCGTCCACCCGCATCTGGCGCGATCCCAGCTTGCGCATTCCGGGCGTGTTGCACGGACGCAATGGCCTTAACAACGACCGGATATTTCAGCAAAGCGCCGAGGCCATCGGTGATTTTCCGGTTTATGTTCCCGAAGTTTACACGGCGTGGTTCAGCGGCTGGGGCGAGCCAATCGCCACGAGGAATTCCACCATCCCCCAAATCACCAACTGGGTAGCCTATCTGCTGGATCACAGTTATTCTTTCTGCCTTTACTGTTTTTTTGGCGGATCGAATTATGGTTTCGACAACGGCTGCAACGAATACCTGCCGGTGCAGACCAGCTATGATTACCACGCGCCCGTGGACGAGGCGGGGCGGACGACCGAGAAATACCGCGCGTTGCGCGCGCTGCTGACCGCGCGCCTCAAAATCAATCCACCCGCCATTCCCGCGGAACCTTCGGTCATTGAAATTCCGGCCATCAAACTGAAGGAAAAGGAGCCGTTGCTCCAAACCCTGCCGCGCCAGCCGGCGCTGGTTTCCGCGAAAACAGTTTCGATGGAAGCCCTGAACCAGGATGACGGATTCGTTATTTACCGCAAATCTTTTCCCAACGGATTGAAAGGCAAACTCGAACTCAAAACGGCCAGGGACTACACCATCGTCATGGTCAACGGCAAAACCGTCGGCGCCTCATTCGTCGGCGACGGACTGGACAGCAACAAAATCGAGTTGCCCGAAACGGCCGGCCCGGCGACGCTGGATTTGCTCGTCTATAATCTCGGTCGCATCAGCGTGGTGGTCAGCGCGCAATCCCAGCATCTCGCCCGCAAGGGACTGATTGACGGCGCGTCGCTCAACGGTCAGGACCTGAGCGGCTGGCAGATTTATTCGCTGCCCTATGACAACGTGGACAGTTTCAAGGCGTCTGGCGCGGCGCACACCGGCCCGACATTCTATCGCGGCACATTTGCAGTGGATAAGCTGGGCGGCACATTCCTCGACCTGAGGAATTGGAGCATGGGCGTGGTCTGGGTCAACGGCCACAACCTCGGCCGGTTCTGGGATCACGGCGGGCTTCGCTCCTTGTTCCTGCCGAGCCAATGGCTCAAGCGCGGGCGGAACGAAATGATCGTCCTCGAATTGCATGACGCGCCGAAGTTGGCCGAAGTGAGCGGGGGCGCCAAGACCATCGAAGAACCAGCGGTTGCCTTCGCGGTGCGGCTGGATCGCGCCGATTTGCGGGCCCCAGTGGCCTCTCCCTGACGCTCCGGCAGGTGAAATAATGATGTTCCATCGTTACCTTTTGTCGTTTGGGCTTAAGTAATGGGCGCGAAGAAACTATGGCACAGGCTGAAGACAATTCTGCCAAGCGCAGTCGCGCAATGCCGCGCAGAGCTGACGACGGGTCTGGCGATAACGGTCACGGCGGCAGCGGCGGAAGGATCAGCGGTTTCGGAAATAACAACAATTCCAGTAAAAGGACCTATGAAAATGATGAAGTCGTGGAAGGTCAAATTTGTGGCGGGCGCGGGCGCGGCGGCATTGCTGGCGGGCGGGACGGCAACCTGGGCTGGCGCCCAAACCGGCGGCGGAGGCAATCTGACGGCGCAGGAAATTGCCGGAAAATCACGCGATGCCTACGCCGCGCTTTCGAGTTACCGCGATGACGGCACAGTGGTTTCAGAAATGAGCGGCCAAACAAACACCCTCACTTTCAACACCCGCTTGCAGCGACCAAACCTGTACCGTATCGAGTGGTCGCATGGGGCGGGGCTGAGAGTTTATGGGTCTGAGAACGGAGTTGTTTGGTCTGATGGCAGCGGAGATTATCTCCTGACCGCGGCCGCCGGACAGGAGAAAGACGCCCAATCCAAAAAAATGCAAAACATGAAGAGGGCCTTGGCCCAGGCCACGGGGCAGTCATGGTCTGCCGCATCCACGATAGCCGGAGCATTCTTTGCTCAAGACCTCGGTGATGTTTTTATTGCGCCTGTCGCATCAGGCCGCTATCCGCTGCAAAAGGAGAAAGACGCGAAAGTTGGTGACGTTGATTGTTATGTTGTGTCGAGCGTGCTGGACCTTTCCAAGATGCCCGAGACGGGCAAATCCGGAACAGCATCCACCACGCTTTGGATCGGCAGAAGCGATTTTCTCATCCACCAAACCCGAACGAAGTATGTGGAAAAGGTGGATTCCAGCGCGCAGATGACGGATCAAGCGATTGATGACGCGATAAGAAAGTCCCTGGAATTGCAGAACAAGGCCGCCACGCCTGAGGCCATTGCCGCGATGAGACCACAGATGAAAGAAGTCATGAAACAGGTGCAAAGCACCCTCAAGTCAGGCTTTGAAGCGGGCGTCGTCACCACCCAGACACATAACAACATTGTCGTCAATGAAAAGCTGTCACCTGCTGATTTCACCCGCTGAAAAGCAAAACAGGTCAAAAAGAGGGTGGGTTTGAATCCATTCGACTCCGATTGGCAGTCCGATTAAAACTGTCGGCCAGAATGAGTTTCGACAGTTCAACGGCCCCGCAAGGTTCGGATGTCTGGTTTGTGACCACGCATTGGTCGGTGGTGCTCTCCGCCCAAGATCCCCACTCCTCGCGCTCGCGTGACGCCCTGGAAGCCCTCTGCCGCACCTACTGGTATCCTCTCTATTCCTACGCCCGCCGCGGCGGCCACTCTCCGCCGGATGCGGAGGATCTCACCCAGGGCTTTTTTGCCCGCCTGTTGGAAAAAGATTACCTCAAAGCCGCCGCGCGCGACAAAGGCCGGTTCCGCACGTTCCTGCTCGTGGCGCTGAAGCGCTACCTGGCCAATGAATGGGACCGCCAACATGCCCAAAAACGCGGCGGCTTTGCCCCCGTTGTGCCGATTGACCAAGACTTGGCTGAGTCCCGTTTTGCTTCCGAGTCAGCCCACAACCTTCCTGCCGACCTGCTCTTCGACCGCCAATGGGCCATGACCTTGCTCGATCGGACCATGACCCAACTCCAGCAGGAGTATGTCGCCTCGGGCCGCGCACAGTTGTTTGATTACCTGCGCAACTGCCTGACCAAGGACGAATCGGCATTGCCCTACTCCGAAATTGCCGGCCGCCTCAAGCTCACCGAATCTGCCGTCAAAATGGCGGTTCACCGCGTCCGCGCCCGCTACCGCGAAATCCTCCAACACGAAATCGCCCAAACCGTCTCCGCCCCCGAGGAAATCGAAGAAGAAATCCGCCACCTTTTCTCGGTCTTTGGCTCGTGAAGGGTGGAGCTTGGCGGCAGTGGTTGCTTTTTGCTCGTTACTTCCGGCGGGTCTTACTTAAGTAGTGGGCGAACAGAATATGCCCGAGCCTCAAAATAGTACTTCAGCCGGACGCCAGTGCCCCCAATGCGGCACGGAATTGCCGGGCGATCTGCCGCCCGACCTCTGCCCCAAATGCCTCCTCAAAACCGGCTTGGCCACCCAACCCCAAACCGGCCCGACAGGGACAGCTACTGCCTCCATGGAAAGCCATTCCTGGGGACTCCCTCAACCCGGCGAGCAGCTTGGCCACTACCGAATCGTCCAGTCCCTCGGCGGTGGCGGTATGGGCACGGTCTTTGAAGCCGAGGATCTGGAGAACGGGCGGCGGGTCGCCCTCAAGGTGTTGAGCCAGGCCCTCGATTCGCCCGACGCCCGGCAGCGCTTCTTCCGCGAAGGCCGCATGGCCGCCTCCATCAATCATCCCAACAGCGTTTATGTCTTTGGCACCGAGGAACTCGGCGGCACCCCGGTGATTGCGATGGAGTTGGTCGCCGGCGGCACCCTCGAAAACCGGGTGCGGACGCGCGGCCCCATGCGCCCCGCCGAGGCCGTGGATGCCGTGCTCCAAATTATCGCCGGTCTGGAGGCGGCGCAACGCATCGGCATCCTTCACCGCGACGTCAAGCCGTCCAATTGTTTCGTGGACATGGACGGCGCGATCAAGATCGGCGACTTCGGCCTTTCCATTTCCACCGCCGTCCGCACGGAACCGGCCTTGACCGCCACCGGCTCCTTTCTCGGCACGCCGGCCTTTTGCTCGCCCGAACAACTCCGCGGCGAGGAGCTGAACGCCCGGTCGGACATGTATTCCGTCGGCGCGACTCTCTTCTATCTCCTGACCGGTCGCCCCCCCTTCCAGGCCAAGAACGTCGTCGCCCTCATCGCAACCGTCCTTGAACAGCCCGCGCCCTCACCCAGGCAATTCCAGCCCGATCTTCCACACGGCCTGTCCAACATCGTGCGCCGCTGCCTGGAGAAGCCGGCGGGCGAGCGATTTAAAAACTACGAGGAATTGCGCAAGGCCCTCACCCCCTATAGCTCCACCGCCCCCGTTCCTGCGACCCTCGGGCTCCGTTTTGCCGCCGGGTTGCTGGATTTCTTCACCATCGGCCTGCTGGGCGGGATAATCATGATGGCCGCCTCGTTCCACCCCTTCGGACTCCTCCTCGGCCCCCACGGCTCAACCGCCGGGCAGCACACGCAAACCACATTCTCCCCATTCGACTTGCTGGACCTCTACAGCCACTTTTCCTGGCAGATGCTGGCCGTTTTCTTCCTGTGCTCCCTCGTTGTCCTAGTGCTCTATTACGCCCTGCCCGAAGGCCGCTGGGGTGTTACTGCCGGCAAGCTCGCGTTGGGCCTGCGGGTCGTCGGCCCGGACAACCATCCGCCTGGTTTCTGGCGCGCTTTGCCCCGGCCCTTGCTTTACGTGCTCGCGCCAGCCCTGCCCTGCTGGCTGATTTACGGGACCAATCCCAAAGCTTACATGGGCGCTTCTACCACGGTCCAGATGCTCCTGAGTTCTTCCTTCTACATCCTGCTGGCGCTGCTGTTCTGCACGGCGCGGCGTAGAAATGGTTTTGCCGCCTTCCACGACCTGGTCACCAAGACGCGCGTCATTTCCAGACCAGCCCTCCAGGCCCGCCCGGTGCCTTCTGTTGGCGAAGCATCTCCTCCCGCCATCGACGCCAAGTCCATCATCGGCCCTTATCACGTCCTGGAAACCCTCGAAAATTCCGCCGGCGCCGTCTGGCTGCTCGGCTATGACCTCCGCCTCTTGCGCAAAGTCTGGATTCGCACTGTGCCCGCCGGCACTCCGCCGTTCCCGACTCCACTGCGCAACCTCGGCCGCGTCGGTCGTTTGCGTTGGCTCGCCGGCCGGCGTTCCCCGGAAGAGAATTGGGACGCCTTCGAAGCGGTCAGCGGCCAACCATTGCTCCGCTTGCTCCAGGAAGGGACACGGAGCGCAACCCCGGCTCAACCGGCGGTCCAAGTCGCCGGCCCTGCTACAAACCACCAGCCCTGGACCCAAGTCCGCTATTGGCTCTGCGATCTGGCCGCTGAGTTGAGCGCGGCCGAAAAAGACGGCACCCTCCCGCCTCTCCTCGACCTCGACCGCGTCTGGATTAGCGGCGATGGCCGGGCTAAACTCCTTGACTTCCCGGCGCCTGGCCTCAAGGCCGCGTCGGCGCCATTGACTGTGCCAAGGCCAAACAACGCGACGGCCACCCTCTTCCTCGGCCAAATCGCCGGCGCTGCGCTGGATGGCCGCGCCGATGCCGCCGCCAAACCAGCCGGCGCGGTTTCCGTTCCGCTGCCGTTGCACGTCCGCAAGTTCCTCGGCAGCCTGCCGCAAATTCCTGACGTGGATGCCCTCCTGCTCGCGCTCCGGCCCCTGTTGCAGCGCGTCGCGGTGGTCACACGCCTCCGCCGCGCGATGATCGTCGCGGCGTGCCTGGTCTTCCCGTTGTTCGGCGCTTGTTCGATCTACTTCGGCCAGGAATTTTTGGACCAATGGAACCGACGTAACCCGGGCCTCTTTGAACTCAGCCAGCTTCTGGGGGAGCGTTCAACGATGCGGCGCTGGGCCAAATACCAATCCCAATTCCAATCAGTCCCGACAGACCGCCAATTCGCCATCTACATCGCCAGCCACTATCGCGCGGCCATCACCAACGACGCCTCCTGGTCCAGCATCTTTGCCCTCAGTTTGGTCAAAGGCGAGGACCGCCTTTTTGCCGAACAGAGTCTTGCCCAATATCCGGCGCCCACCGACAGTGAAATTGCCGAGGCCGGCGCCGCCCTCAAAAAATTCCTTCCCGGACCCGCACTGTTCGCCATGTTCAGGCAACCCTCCTTCGTCCTGATGACGCTAATGGTGTCGCTGGCCATTTACGTCTGCCTGCCCGCTTTGATCGCCGCCCTGGCTTTTCGCGGCGGGCTGGTTTTGCTCGTCACGGGTCTGACGTTTGTCCGGCCCGACGGCGCGCCGGCCTCGCGCGGGCGGCTGCTCTGGCGCGCCCTCATCGCCTGGAGCCCGCTCTTGCCCGCTCTGGTCTTGTCGGCTCTTTCCCTGGGCCTGAAAAGTCCGGGATGCGCGGCGCTGGCTTTGGCAGGGATCTCCGGCCTGACCCTTCTCTCCGTCGCCTTGCCCGAACGCGGCCTGCAAGACCGTCTGGCTGGGACCTGGCCCGTGCCCCGGTGAGGGGGTTAATGGAGCACCGGGGTGTCAGAAGATAAGCCCCACTCCGACGCTCACACCCGGTGATCTTCGCGGATGATGGTGCGGCAGCCGCCGGCCTGGCTGGAACGCCAGTTCTTGGGCGGTTTCGTCTTCTTGAGTTGGTCCAATTGACCGATTTCCTTGAGGCGCAGGTAGATGAGTTGCCAGGCACAAGGGCGGGCGGGGTCCACTTCGCAGTGGTCTTCGCGGGAGCCGCTGCACGGGCCATTGAGCATGCGTTTGGCACAGCGGGTGACCGGGCAAATGCCGCCGTAGAGGTGGAGCACACAGGCGCCACACGCGCCACATTTTTCCGCCCAGACTCCGCGTTCCTCGAGGATGCCGATGAACGCGGTGTCCAGGCCGGCATAGACTGGTTTGCCGCTGTAACGCTCGGCCAAGGCCTGAACGCCGGCGCCGCAACCCAGGGACAAGACGGCGTCGTGGTTCTTGACGGCATCGGCCGCTTGCTCGAGGAAGACGTTGTCGCACTGGCGTTCGATGGTGGCTTCACCGACTTCGAGGGAAAGGCCTTTGAGTTTTGCCGCCATGCGCAGCGCGGAGGCGATGATGCTGACTTCGCGTTGTCCGCCCGCCAGGCAGACGGTGACGCAGGTGCCACAACCGAGCAGGAGCAGCTTTCGGTGTTTTTCGACAATGGCCAGCAGGTCAGGGATGTTCTTTCTTTGTGCAACGATCATAAGCAGTTCTCCGGTTTGGGCGAACCATTGGGTTTGATGGGGTTCGGGCCCAGTTTGCGAATGGTCTGGACCATATCGGTAATCGTATCCGCCAGGGGCCGGGCCATGGCGGCGGAAATGTTGACCATGCGGATGCGGTCTTT
>Ga0326728_10008610_pt1 | contig 25206 bp, 26 predicted proteins | sample MB3enrmetagenome_FD_207602 | JGI IMG/M metagenome (GOLD analysis project Ga0326728, IMG submission 207602) | Lab enriched peat soil microbial communities from McLean, Ithaca, NY, United States - MB31MN | ecosystem: Environmental > Terrestrial > Soil > Wetlands > Peat | place: USA: New York... | reverse complement strand
GATGCTCACGATGCTCGGCGTCCTCATCGGCGTGGCGGCGGTGATCATCCTCGTTGCCGTCGGCACGGGGTCGTCGGCGCAGGTGCAGGCGAACATCAACCGGCTCGGCACGAACACGATCACCGTGATGAACCTCGGTCGCTTCGGCGGGCGGGCGACGGTCGGAACCCAGACGAGTGCCGCCACGATCACGATCGCCGACGTGCGCCAGATCGAGGACCCGTCCCAGGCGCCCGACGTCAAGACGGTCTCACCGGTCGTGTCGACATCGACCACCGCGACCTATTCCGGCGCGAGCGACTCGGACGTGACGGTGACGGGGAGCACGCCGTCGTATCTCACGGCGAGCGACTACACGGTCGAGGCGGGCAGCTCGATCACGAACTCCGAGGTCACGAACCGGCAACGCGTCTGCGTCGTCGGCCAGACGGTCGTGACCGACCTGTTCGGAACGGCGAACCCGATCGGCGAGACGATCCAGCTCGGTTCCTCGAGCTTCGAGGTCGTCGGCGTGCTGGCCGCGAAGGGGTCGACGGGCATCGAGAACGAGGACAACGTCATCATCGCCCCGTACACGGCGGTCCAGGACGAGCTCACGGGTGAGTCCCAGTCCTTCAGCGAGCTCCTCGTCCAGGGGAAGTCCTCGTCTGCCCTCGACCTCGCAGAGAGCGAGGTGGAGACGATCCTCGCCACGGCGAACAACACGACCGTGGCCGACCTGCCGTTCATCATCCTCAACCAGGCCAGCCTCGTCAGCACGGCAGAGTCCACATCGAGCACGTTCACCGTCCTGCTCGCCGCGGTCGCCGGGATTTCCCTCCTCGTCGGCGGGATCGGAGTGATGAACATCATGCTCGTCAGCGTCACGGAGCGGACCCGGGAGATCGGTATCCGCAAGGCGATCGGGGCGCGCAAGTCGGTGATCCTCATCCAGTTCCTCTACGAGTCGGTGTTGCTGTCGCTGCTTGGCGGGATCGCCGGCGTGATCGTCGGCTACATCGGCACGCAGTTCCGGATCGACGGGGTCATGCCCGTGATCGCCCCGTACTCGATCGTTCTCGCGCTCGGCGTGTCCGTGGCGGTGGGTGTGTTCTTCGGCTTCTACCCGGCCAACCGGGCCGCGTCGCTCCGACCGATCGACGCTCTTCGTTACGAGTAGCAGGGAGCCATCAATGGCGAACATCGAATCTGGTGAGGGTGGCACGCCGCGGGAAGCGGGCGCGTCCGACGCGTTCGCGTTCCCGCCGATGGATCGGAGTGGGACCGATGACGCCGTCCTCGGGGACGAGGACTGGCCGGCCGCGACCGCGAAGCGCGGGGTCCGGCTGCGCACGCCGACCGCGGTGCTTGTCGGCCTGGTCCTTCTAGCGGGTGGTTTCTGGGGCGGGGCGATCCTCCAGAAGGACGAAGGAAGTTCCGGAACGGGCGGTTTCTCGTCGCTCCGATCCGAGTTCTCCCGCGGCGCGACCTCGCCCACCGGCGGCTCCTCGCTCTTCGGGTCGGGCGGCGCGACGACGGGGACGGTGACCGACGTCATCGGTAAGACGCTCTACATCACCAGTTCGTCGGGCAGCCTCGTCAAGGTGACGCTCGGTCCGTCGGCGACGGTCACGCGAAACGCGACGTCGTCGCTCGCCGACCTGAAGATCGGCGACACGGTGATCGTCGAGGGGGTCAAGACGAAGTCCGGGGCGGTGACGGCGTCGTCGATCTCGGCGACCGCCGCCGGGGTCAGTTCGTCGTTCGCCTCCCCTTTGGGCGGAAGCTAGGACGCCGGGCGCGCCGGCGGCCCCCGAGTCGTCGACCGGCCGGTATCGGTTCGTAATGGGCAATTCGTCATCGGAGTCGCAACCGAAAGGGTCTGAGATGCGAGAAGCACTGCGGCGGTCGACGGTGCTCGGTGTGGCGGGGCTCGCGGTTCTGGCGGTCGTCGGGTCGATCGCGTTCGCCGAGGCCGCCGTGGCGGGCGTGCGGCCGACGACTGGCGTCGCGCGGGCGACGACGGCGGCTGGCGTCGCGTCGGTCGCGATCACGCCCGCCTCCCCGGCGCGTGCGACGACGGGCAGCGTCGTCGCCTACCTGGCGACGGTCACCGCGGTCTCGGGCGGGGGTGGCAACGCGCTTTCCGGAACGGTCAGTTTCACGGTCAACAGCAAGGCGCTCACCGGCTGCTCGTTCCTCTCCCTCAACTCCGACACCGCCATCTGCACGATCACGTTCGCGGCTCCCGGCACCTATCGGATCGTCGCTTCCTACGGTTACGACCCGAACTTCGCGGCGGCCGAGGCGACGGTGACCCAGGTCGTCGTGACGGCGGTCACGCCTTTCGAGACCGTCGTCGCCGCGCCGTCCCCGGTGGCGGCGGGCGGCAAGGCGACGCTGTCCGTCCACCTTTCCGGTCCGCACGGCACCGTCTCGGGCAAGGTCGAGGTGGTGCACGGCTCGACGACGCTCTGTGCCGTGTCCCTGCGGGGTGGCTCGGCGACGTGCGCGATCCCGGCCGCCAGGCTTGGCACCGGCAGGCAGGTCGTCGTCGTGCGCTACACGGGCACCGGCTACTACCGCTCACACGACCAGGACGCGGTGATCGAGGTCTCCTAGCCCGGGATCCCCGCGGCGCCCGCGGGCGTCAGGAAACGATGTTCACGAGATGCGGCAGCCGCACGACGACCCGGCGGGGTTTCTTGCCCCCGAGAACCTCGGCGACTTTCGGCGAGGTGAGGGCGAGGCGGACGGCGTCATCTTCTGAGATCGAGGCGTCGACGACGATCCGGTCGCGCAATTTGCCGTTCGTCTGGACGATCAAGGTGACCTGCTCGTCGACAAGGAACGCCGCCTCGGCAACCGGCCAGGGCTCCTCGTGGACGTGCCCGCCGTGCCGACGCTCCCAGGCCTCGGCGGCGAGGTGGGGCGTCATCGGCGCGAGCAGCTTGAGCAACGTGTCGACCGCCTCGTCGCAGAGCGCCGGCTCGGCGCCGTCGCGAGCCGCGCGGTAGATCGCGTTCGTGAACTCCATCGCCGACGAGACGGCGGTGTTGAACTCGTATCGGCCGAGGTCGGTCGTGATCGAGTCGATCGTACGGTGCATGACGCGGCGCAGGTCGTCGCCGGCACCCGAGCGCGCGGCCGGGTCTGCCGGCCGGGCCGGCTCGGTCTCGTCGTCGGGGACGGCGAGACGCCACACCCGTCGCAAATAGCGGGCGCAGCCCTCGATCATCTCGTCCGACTGGGGGGTCCAGTCGAAGTCGTCGACCGGGGGCGCGACGAAGAGGTGGAAGAGACGAAGCGCGTCGGCGCCGACGGTGGCGAAGTACTCGTCGGGGGCGATGACGTTGCCCTTTGACTTCGACATGGCGGTCCCGCCGAGCCGGATCATCCCCTGGCAGAACAACTGAGTGAACGGTTCGCGGATCTCCGGCGGCGAGAGGCCGAGGTCGCCGAGGGCGCGGGTGTAGAAGCGGGCGTAGAGCAGGTGGAGGATGGCGTGGGTGATCCCGCCGATGTACTGGTCGACCGGCATGAAGTGCCGAGCCGACTCGAGATCGACCGGCTCCGAGTGGTCGCGCGGCGAGCAAAGCCTCAGGAAGTACCAGGACGAGTCGACGAAGGTGTCCATCGTGTCGGTCTCACGCACGGCCGGGCCGCCACAGCGCGGGCACGTCGCTTCGAGGAAGCCCTTATGGCGCTTGAGCGGCGACTCTCCCGTCGGCAGGAACTCGACGTCCTCGGGCAAGAGCACGGGCAGGTCGGCCTCGGCGACCCCGACGACGCCGTCGGCCGGGCAGTAGACGACGGGGATCGGGCACCCCCAGTAGCGCTGCCGGCTGATCAACCAGTCCCGCAGCCGGTACTGCACGGAGCGCACGCCGAGGCCTTTCTCGACGAGCCACTCGGTCGCCCGTTCCTTCGCCGTGTCGACGTCGAGGCCGTCGAGGAAACCGCTGTTGATCTTCGTGCCGGGCCCGGTCCAGGCCTCGCCCGTGAAGTCGTCGGGGGGCGCGACGGTGCGGACCACCGGCAGGTGGTGGGCGATGGCGAAGTCGTGGTCGCGCTGGTCCTCGGCGGGGACGGCCATGATCGCCCCGGTGCCGTAGGTCGCGATCACGTAGTCGGCGACGTAGATCGGCACCGGCTCACCCGTGAACGGGTTGACGCATCGGCTCCCGGTGTAGACGCCTCGTTTGGCCGCCGCGACGTCGCCCTCCAGGCGCTGCCGGTCAGATTCGCTTGCCGCCGCCCGGCAGAGCTCGGTCACCGCTGCGGCGCAGTCCGGGGTCGTGAGCTCGCCGACGAGGGGGTGTTCCGGCGCGAGAACGACGTAGGTGACACCGAACCCGGTATCCGCCCGCGTCGTGAAGACCTCGATCGCGACGTCGGGGCGGTTCTCGACCGGGAGACGGAAAAGGACCCCCTCGGACCGTCCGATCCAGTTCCGCTGCATCGTCTTCACCCGGTCGGGCCAGTCGAGCCAGTCGAGGGCGGCGAGTATCTCGTCGGCGTACTTCGTGATCCGGAGGAACCACTGCTCGAGGAGGCGGCGCTCGACGACGTCGCCCGAGCGCTCGCACGTGCCGTCGGAGAGGACCTGCTCGTTGGCGAGCACGGTCTGGCAGCCAGGGCACCAGTTCACCGGGGCCTTGCGCCGGTAGGCGAGGCCCGCCTCGAGGAACCGGAGGAAGATGAGCTGGTTGAAGCGCATGTAGTCGGGGTCGTGGCTGCGCACTTCGCGGCGCCAGTCGTAGACGGCCCCGAGGCGGAGCACGCTCGCGCGCAACTCCTCGATGCGGGCCTCGGTGTACTCGCGCGGGTGGTTCGCACCGCCCTTGATCGCCGCGTTCTCGGCCGGCAGCCCGAACGAGTCGAACCCGAACGGCGAGAGCACCGCGTGGCCCTGCATCGTTCGGAACCGAACCAGCACGTCGCCGAAGGTGTAGTTGCGGATGTGGCCCTGGTGGGCAGGCCCGCTCGGGTACGGGTACATCGACAGGACGTAGTAGGGCGGGCGAGGATCGTCGAGGTCGACCTCGTACGTGCCCTCCTCCGCCCAGCGCCGTTGCCAGCGCGGCTCGGCTTCGGCAAAGTCGTAGTTCGCCCTCATTGGGGCCAAAGACTACCGAGTGGGGACGGGACGATCGCCGGAATGGCGCGCCGGTCGCCGCGACCTAAGATCGCAACGCCCGGTGTCAATTGATGCGCCTGATCGGGTCCCGAGACCGCGGCAGGCGCCAAGAATGGTCGTCTGGTGATCAGACGGGGGGCATCTCGGGGGCGTAGCTCAGTTGGTAGAGCGCTTGACTGGCAGTCAAGAGGTTCGCGGGTTCGAATCCCGTCGCCTCCACCGAAAAGTTCCCTGGTAACAACGTTGAGCCGCTTGACTTATGGGCCATCAATCCCTTCAGAAATCCCCTCGCTGAACCGGATTTTGCCGGGTCTGGGGCGAGGGGCAGCGGTATCCTTTGCCTGTGGCAGCGGCCGGAGCGACCCACACGAGCGCAACGAAGACGCCGAAGAAGGGTCCGTGGCGGAACGGCGTTCGCAACATCGGCCTGAACACGTGGGAAATGCGTGTCACGTTTCCGCGGGACGCCCTGACCGGCAAGCAGCCTTCGCACACGAAGGTGTTCCACGGCGCGTACGAGGAGGCGGTGGCCGAGCGCGCCTCGATGCTCGCCCAGGCGTCTGTGAGCCCGAGGGGTGGGGCGAGGGCGACGGTCGGGGACCTCATGGATGCGTGGCTCACGCGGTGCGAGGACAGGAACAAGAAGGGCGCGCTGGCGGACAGCACGTTCGAGAACTACGCATACCAGGTCCGACGGCTGAGGAAGAGCGCGCCGAACTTCCTCGCAATCAGACTTTCGAAGCTCGACTCGTCCGAACCCGTCGAGGAGTTGCTCAAAGGATTGGAGGAGGACCACGGAGTCGGGCAGTCCGGCCTCGTTCAGACTCACAAGGCGATACGCGCTGCGATGGAGTGGGGGATCGGGCGCAAGTGGCTAAAGTTCAACGCCGCCAAGTACGTGGAAGATAAGCCCGCACCTCCGAAGAAGAAGACTCCGAAGGCGACGGTCGAGGAGGTCAGGCTCCTCATCGAGACGGCCCCACAGGTGCACCCCGACCTCGCCGCCTACTTCCTCACGGCAGCGCTCACGGGACTGCGGAGGCAGGCCCTGACCGGTCTCATGTGGGGGGACTTCGACTGGGACAAGCAGACGGTAACGATCAATCGTGTGCGCAACAGCGTGTGGGGCAAGGTCCAGACCGTGGCGTGGGCGAAGCACCGCAAGGGCAAGCCCGCGCCGGTCCACCTGCTCGACCCGGTCGTAGTGGACACGCTGCACGCCCTCCACAACGCGCAGCTTGAGCGCTGCAAGCAGACCGGCACGACACCGCCCTCTGACCGCACACCGCCCTCCGACGGCTGGGTGTTCAGCTACGACGGGATGGGCCTCACTCCGATGGAGCCCGACTACGTGCAGCGTCACGTCAAGGCCATTGGCGACCTGGCGGGTCTTCCCTACCGGTCGCACGACATGCGCCACCACCGAGGCACCGAGCTCATCGCCGCAGGTGTGGACGTCGCGCGCGTGGCAGCGGAACTCGACCACGAGGACATATCCCTGACGCTCCGAACCTACGTGGGCGCGACCCCGGCGGGGGACACCGTCATCACGGCCCTCGGGCGCCAGTACGTCAACACGGACCGGCTCGACCAGAAACCGGTCAAGAAGGCGGCTACTTCGAGAAAGATTGCGGCGGTGCACGAGCCAGTGCTGTTCAAGGTCCCGCGGCGGTCCCGCCGATCGGCGTCCTGACTGGGCGCTAAGCCGCGGCGCCGACGGTGCTGAGCCAGCGGAAGAAGGGTTCGGCGCTCACGCGGTGGAGCTTCCCGACGCGAAACGCCCCAGGTATCTCGCCGGCGAGGGCCATCAGCCGGGCCTGCTCGGGGCAGCACTTGAGGATACTTGCCACTTCGCCGAGCGTGAGCACGGCCTCGGACAGGTGCGGATAGCTCATCCCTGCGGCTCTTCCCCTGAAGGCGAACCCGATTCGGCGAGCTGGACCCCTATGACGATGCCGAGTGCCATCGCCTGGAGTTTCGACAGACGCTCCGGCGAGACGCGTGACAACACCGCCTGGACCTCGTACACATTCAGGCCGTATGCCTCGAAGAGCACGTCCACGGTATCCGCCGCACGATGCGCCTCCCCGACCGCGATGGCTGCCTCGGCCACGGCGTTGATGTCGTAACGGGTCTCGGCGGTCATGGTGCATGGTTTACCAGGCGGGTGCTACAATCCGAGCATATATGCAGGCACGCCGGGCACACGGCTAAGCTGCTCCCATGAGACAGACGCCTGATCAGAAGGGCCTTGCGAACGAGTTCCGGGACGCCGAGAAGACCATCAAGGCTCAGCGCACACGCCGCAAGGAGATCGCCAAAGACCTCGCCGAGGCCCTGGGGCTGTCCGGGGCAGCTCGCCTCCTGGAAATGAGGCGCCAATCGCTCCAGCAGCTTCTTAAAGATGATCGTCCGCGCGGCGTCCCGTCCGAACCCCCGTTGAGACGACTCGTCGAGGCGGGCCTCCTTGAGCCCGGCGAGACGTTGCTGTTGCCGCAAAGGGGCCTGCCACCGTTCGAGGCGCACGTCCTGGAGGACGGGCGGATCCAGTGCGCCGAGGGCACCGAGCCGGTCGCCACGCCCAGTGCCGCGGTCACAGCCCTCACCGGCGGGAGGCACGCCGACGGTTGGACGAGGCTCAAGGCCGCCCGCTCGTGGCGGACGCTGGCGCAGTTGCGGGAAGAGCTTGAGAGGGTCGAGGGGCCGGCCTCTCCCTGACCGCAGGTCCGTCGGAGCGCCACATCGTCCCTGATCAGCACCCTGCCGCAGCCGCCAGAGTGCCCCTGAGACGCCCCTGGAGGCTCCAGGACGGCCGAAGCCCCGGAATAGGGGACCAGTTTACCGAGATATGGTGCAGGGCCTCCTGCGGGCTGTTCTGGGCTGGGAATCACGCTTTGGGGACGGGCGGGACCGGTCCTGGAAGGGGCAGGCGCAGAGAGAGAAAGAGAGAGAAGGGGGAAGGTGTCCCCCTGCCGAAACCCCTCTGAACAGGGAGTTTCGGCAAGGCAGTAACACCGCGTATTTATTGCGTGTTGCTCCTGCGAAACGTCACCTGCGTCGATCAAGGCGTCCTGTTGCGACTCTCCGGACGACTGCCAAGGCCCCTGTCGCATCGCACACATGTTTGATTCCCTCATCTCTAGGCGGCTTTGCACAGGGACGGTTGGGGGTCGGATTCTTGTTCAGCGCCGCCGTTTCTTGTGCAGGGATCGCCTGTGATCCCAGGTGGCCGCGCAAGAAAGCGCGAGAGTAGTTCGTGCCCTCCGCTGCACTCCCAACCCCAGACACCTGGCTGGACATCGTGACCGGGACCGCCGCAATCCTCGGAGGGAGCGCAGTAGTGGTGGGCGGTGTCCTCGCTTGTCTCTTCGGGCGCCGCGCCAGCGTCTCAGTGTCGGCCGAGGTGCATGAAACACCCAGCGGCTTTGTCATTGCCGCTCGCCCTACGGTCAAGGCCGTTGGGATCTTCCGTGTGAGTTTCGGTGAGACGAAAGGTACGACCGTTCGCCTGACGGAGTCATATATCGATCAAGACAGCCACCTGCAAGAGGGTCAGTATTGGGAACTCGACAGTGCCTTTGGCCAGCAATACGTAGACCCCGGTGAGGAACTGCCGACCAGCGTCGTGTTCCAGCCGGTGAATCCCGCTGAATCAGTTATCGGGTGGTTTGTGTTTCTTCGGATCTCGGCCCCGACAAGGCTCGGCCGACTCCGTACCGCGTGGTGGGCTGATCAAGTCTTTGTCGCTCGTCCGTCCCAGGGGTCTCTATCCTCATGATGTGCGAGAGGAGAGCTGATCATGGCCAAGGGAGACAAGTACGGACAGCGGGGCGGCAAAGTCGGAAAAGGCTCTGGTACACAGGTTCCACCGCGGCCCAATATCGCCCCGGCCACTCCAGCGGGTGGAACACCGCCTCCGCGTCCGAGTTCCCCGCCTAAGAAGTAGACGCCTTACTAGGCCGAAGCAGCGAAGCTTGGCAGTTCCAGCCCCATCTCATAGGGCTGGGGCAGGACCGGGCCAGCGGGGGTCAGCGGACGGACGAGTGGTGGACTTTCTTTGGATCGTGCCCGCGTCGAGTACACAACGCGCCTTCAAGCGCGGCATCTACGCGCCGCACTTTGGGCGGGGGACAGAGGAGCTTCGAGCGGGATGAGAAGCAGTCATCGCGACGGCCTGCTTCCGGCGGGAGGGTGGGGGCTTTCCCGGTCCCAGCATGTCCAGCACGAGCGCCGCGGAGCTCCACACTGGGTAGCCCAGTACCAGGCCGAGCACTGGCGTCGGCTCGGCGTCGAAGTCCACGTCCATGAACTGCTCCAGGCACATGTCGCGTAGCGCGTTCAGCAGCTCCGTCGTCCTCGCGGCTTCGTCCGGGTGGCCCGCGAGGTAGGACCGCCAGTCCTCGGCCAGGGCATCGAGGTCGAACAGGTCCCCGAGCGTGCCACGGTGCGAGAGCGTGATGTCCACTTTGATCGCCCCCGGCGCGCTGTAATACCCGTTCTCCTCGCTTTCCTCGACCCGGACAGCCAGGCCCAGCCGCTCGGCTTCGCTGGCAAGCGCCGCGGCCCTGTCACGGGCCTGTGTCGGCGTGGTGTCCCACCAGGAGGAGTCGTCGCCGAGGAGGTACACGTTCCCGAGAGGCTTGTGTTCGTCGAACACCTGCTTGACGATCATCTCCCCCTCGACGTTCTTGTTGGTCCCGTCTAGGACCTGCTTGACGAACGTCTTGCCGTTGAGTTTCTTGCCAGGTGCCTTCTCGAACACGCTGAACCCCCCGCAGAGTGCCAGGTTCACGTCGTTCACGAGCGGCGAGGCGAACGCAGGGGTGATCCGTCGGTAGCGGTAGTCACGGGTGCGCTGAGGCACACCGTCAATAACAACCACAGTCCGCCTGTTCCCGTTCTTGAAGTCTTGGTGGCGGAACGAAATCTCTGGGTCCTCCCAGTCCTCGTCCCGCAGCCATCCTTTGTTCCTGGCCATTTCTTACGCCCTCCGGGCCGGACGGACTTTCCGGTACACCCATACTTCTACATCGGTCGACCTTTCCACCTCTCTGTTCTTGCCATCCCTCAGCCCGCCCCTATCTGTCAGCAGGTCCGTGCCGCCGTCTCGTCTACGCAACGAACGAACGTGTTCTTTCGGTCGCCTCGTCGGGCGCGTGCGCTCAGGCGTGCCGCGAAACAATCCGCCGGTAAGCCCGCTGGGCAACCATGAGTCCGATGACTGCGACGCATGCAGTCCAAACAACACCTAGCAGGAATCGGACTCCGCTCGCGATTTGGCTCACGGCCAAAAAAAGACCGGTGCGTGGCGGACTGACTGCGGCTTGACGCGCCAACATCTGCACGAGTTCATCGCGCTCGACCAGGGCCACGTCGTTGTCGTCTGCCAGTTCTACCGCCGCCGGGGTGAACAATAAATTCGTGATGACTACAGCCTCGCTCGCCCCGTAGTGGGCCTTTGCCCCGACGACCTCGTAGACGGCCTCGATCCCGACACAGGAGTCCCAGCGCTTCGCCTGGACGACGGTGCGCGTCCCGTCACGTTCGAGGACGAGATCGGCTCCGAAGTCCCCGGTCGTCCGCGTCGTCGAAACGCGGTAGCCGAGTGCGCGGAAGAGCGTCGCGAGGCGTTGCTCGAACTGTTCGCCGCTCATCGTGTCGATTTCGTTGATGCCCGAGACACGTCGCGCCTCGATGCGGGTATATCGAACGACCCCGAGGAGGCCAAGCACGGCCAGAACTAAGGAAACAACGCAGGCCTCGCTCAGGACGTGGCGATGCGCGCTCGTTTCGGCCACGTGTGCGAGGCCGAGCTCGATCCCGGCAATGAGCAAGAGCACGAGGAGCGGATACGAGCGCGTCATCGCGTCGAGCGCCTCGCCGAGTAACCGGGCCACTCTCATCGGGCCGAGCGTAAAAGCCCGCTGTGACACCCCGGCGCCAGCATTTCGCCGAGTGAGAACTATTGAGCTGCCAAGCCAAGAAGATTGGGCGCTCTTGGGGATCGATCCCAAGACGTGCTATGCCGACGCGCACCGGGCTTATCTGCGCTTGGCACAGCGCCACCACCCGGATCGGGGAGGCTCGGCGGAGAGTTTCCGCCAGGTCGTCGATGCATGGGAGCGAATCTCGGCCTTAATCGCGTACCAAGCCTCCAACCCGACGGCGCAAACGAACGAGTGCGAAGAGGAGTTCGACGAGACGCTCGACCCGGATGTACCCGACTGGGGTGCCCAGGGTGGAGCCGATGTTGATGCGACAGCTCCATTGTTTGAGCGGTTTGTTCGAAGGCTCGGGCGAGCAGTCTTCCTCAGTGGGCGATTCCCGGAGCGCGAGTGGTCAACGGTCGCTACGTTGGCCGCCAGCACGTGTCTCGCTCTCGTCGTTCACGCCGACGTTCACCCCGCATGGTTGGCATATTCGTTGGCCTCGCTCGTTCTCACCCTCGCCGTCGGGCGCATCGTTGCCCTTCCGAGCCGGCTCGGCTCGGCCCGGCTCCTGGCGTTCAGGTCGCCCTGCGACGGACCAGCCACACGGTGACGGTGATGAACAGCACCGACAGCCCAAGCAGCCAGCCAGCCTCCATCCACTGGAACGCCCAGAACCGGGTGGCAGGCTGGTAGCTCGTCACCTGGATGTAGCCGTGTTGGATCAGGTACTGCCACGCGGCGAGGGCGTGCAGGTTCGGGCCCCCACCTTCTTTCCCGGCGACCTGTGCTGGTGCGCCACCGAGGACCTGATAAAGCGCTTTCTGGCTGACCGTCTGGCCGCTTTTCGTCCAGTTCTGGCTCACAATCCAAACGGAACTCGGCACGTTCAGTGACCTGGTCACGATTGGAGCAAAGTAGTGCGCTCGCAACCAAGCCCCGGTCAGGATGGCAAGTCCCGCGTACGCGACCAGGGTGGCGACGATCGCGGGCACGACCTTGCGGATCAGCATGCCGGCCAGGACGCCGATCGCGAAGGCAGCCAGCGTCCATGCGCCGAATGCGACCCCGCGCAAGTCGAACAGGCTCGGAGCAAGCGAGGTCAACTCGGAGAGGTCCCGGGCCTGGTTGCTCGCGCCGAAGTACGGCTGGTAGTACCAGGAGAAGAGCACGCTGATGGCGCCGGCTGCAGCAGTTACCGCGACCGCGAGCCCCGCCAATTTGGCGAGCGTCCAACGCCAACGCCCGAAGCCCTGTGTCCAGGCGTAACGGTAGGTACCGGTCTCCATCTCGCGGGCCAGCACCGGCGCGCCGATGAACGCACCGATCAGTGCGGGCACTAACTGCAATATCCAGCCATTCGTCAGAAAGCCACCCACGCTATTGAAACCACTCGTCAGCTGGAGGCAGGCATCTGAGCCCGCGGGGTGGCAGGCGAGTTCGGTCGCGTAGGCGTGGTGAAGCTGCAGGCCGACCATCCACGTGTACGTCCCGATCGCGGCCAATGCCACAACCAAGCCGGTCAGTGCGACGCGGTGCTGGCGCCAGGTGACCCAGGCCATTCGTCGCCACGGCAGCGGCCGCAGGTTCGCGTGCTCGTCCGAGTGAGCGGGCACGGCGAGCGCGGTCAGTGTGGTCATTTCGACACTTGCGATCGTTCGGCGTCCGGGGTGCGGGCCGGACCGGGCAGCGCCGAGGCGCCGGGCTCGCGCAAGTAGGCAAGGGCCAGCTCTTCGAGGGTGAGCGAGTGCGCCTCCCATCCCACTGGCACCGTATGGGAGGTGTCGTCGCAGCGGACAACTAGGTGCGCTTGTGACGCGGCACGGCTGGCGCGCACGACGCTCCACTGTTGCGCATACCGCTCCCACTCTGAAGCTGGGCCGGTGAGCACGCGATGGCACGCGAGGAGATCATCGACCTCGCCCGCCATCTGGATGCTTCCGCGCGAAACGAGCACGAGATAGTCGGCAACTCGTTCGAGCTCGGCGAGGACGTGCGACGAGAGCACGACCGAGACGCCGTCGTCCGCGACCGCCGTCATCACCGTCGCCATGAAGTCGTGCCGGGCGAGCGGATCAAGCATCGCCATCGGTTCGTCGAGCACGAGGAGCAGCGGCCTGCGTGCCAATGCCAGCGTCAAGGCGAGCTGGGCCTGCTGGCCGCCTGACATCTTCCCTGCCTTCTGGCGCAATGGGATGCCGAACTCGCCCAGGCGCTTCTTCGCGTAGTTCTCGTCAAAGCGGCGGTTGAGGTTGCGGGTCACGTGGAGCAGGTCGGCAGCCGAGAGGTTCTTGTAGAGCGGCGTGTCCTGGGCTACGAACGCGATCCCATCCAGCGCGGGCAGCGAACCGGCAGGGTGTCCGCCGAGCACCGTGAGCTCACCGGTCGTCGGCGTGGCAAGCCCAACCGCGAGATTCAGCAAGGTTGTCTTTCCGGCACCGTTCGGGCCGACGAGCGCGACCACGTGCCCATCTGGGATAGCCAAGGTGCAGTCGTGCAGTGCTCTCGTCGAGCCATAGGACTTGCCGAGGGCGTGGGTCTCGATGACGTTCATGCGACGCCCTCCGCTTCGCGTCGTGCCGCGCCGCTCCGGTCAGCCGTGCCCCCGCGACGCTCACGAAAATCCCGCAGCACGTTCGCAACGAGCGCCGCGATCCCGTCCTCGTCGAGTCCCGCCGCGTCGGCGGCCGCCACCCAGGAGACGAGGGAGCGGCGCAGATCGGTGAGCTCGGGCAGCGCCACCTGGCCGAGCGTCGCCACGATGAACGTCCCCTGTCCGGGCCGTCCCACCGTGAGGCCCTTTGTCTCCAGCTCCTTGTAGGCCTTCAGCACCGTGTTCGGGTTGATCACCAGCTCCGCGACCACGTCACGGACCTTCGGGAGCTGATCGCCGGGCACGAGATAGCCGAGCCGGAGCGCATGCTCGACCTGGTGCACGAGCTGCAGGTACGTCGGCACGCCAGAGCCAGCGTCGAGGCGGAACTCGATCGGCGAGACTCCCCGCGAAGCCGCGGTCGTCCTGTCCGCTTTATCTAACGTCATAAGACAACACTACAGCAGAATGAGCGGCTGTCAACCGCGCCCCTTCGCCATCCCAAGGCCGTGGATTCGCAGTGCGTCGGGTTTGGCAGCGTGCCGATCGAATCATCTGTGCGCCGCGCGACGCGTGTCCTAAGTCACGTCGCGGGCACGTATCAGACGGTTATTTCGCCCAGTCACGCCCGGCCTCGACTGTGGGCCCCGTTCGTTCGCCAGGTGCGTGTGGGCGAGATGTCGTCGCGATAAACGACCCGCAAGTCTTTTGTCCACTGAGCACCCGCGAGAGGATGAGCTCGCACTCCTCGCCCTCGCTCCTCTGGTCGAGCCAGCCGTAGGTGAGAGGCAAGTTGATCCACGAGGAGCCGGAGAACTCCGGAGCCCGGAGCTGGGGGAGGACAAACGTCTTCCGCTCGACGCGCTCGTCGGTGCTCCACACGACGTTGCCTCGCCGCACCCAACCCCTGAGTTTCTCGCCGCGTTCGACCAGCGGCAGCCAGCCGACGGGGTCACAGGTCGGGCATTGGCATGCGACTTGGTCTGTGCCACCTTTCGCCGCCGCTTCTACACCGTCCGGTATGTCTCGCGGTGTCGCCCGAATCGCGGGCACCGCTAGTCCGTCTCGGTCCGGGGCCGGCGTCGCCGGTCCGGGTCCGCCCGTTCGATGACGCGCTTGCGGACCTTCGGGTCCTCGACGAACAACCCGACGAGGGAGCGGAGGATGGCCGATATCGTCACGTCCGCTTCCGCGGCCGCGACCTTCACCCGGCGGAAGACGTCGTCCTCGACCGAGGCGTGAATCTCTCTGGGCATGTCCCTAGCCTACCACGCCAAGACGCCAGTAAGTAAATGCCGCCCATTATGGCGTCTTGTCGGTATAATAGAGGGAGGCACAGGGCCGAACGAACGGAAGGGCGGGCAAGCACGTGCGGTGCAGGTCAGAGGCGAGCAACTTTGGACGAGCCCGGTTGAATCTCGACCGCTACGCGCACCTCCAGTTGGGCCGCCAGCACGGGTTAAGGAGCACCGAGCGGTATGTGCTGTTGTCGTTGTTATCGCTCGCTGACTACCGGAGCGCGGAGTGGCGTGGCACGAAGAACGAACTCGCGCAGGAGATCGGCGAGAGCCGGGGGAAGACCTCCTCGGCCCTCGAACGGCTTGAGAAGTCTCGTCTCGTGGAGGTTCTCGACGAATTCGGTCCGAACAGCCCTGGGCGACTTCTCGTTCTCGTCTACGACCTTCTCGTGACCGACCCGGTGGCCGAAGTCAGGAAACGGCTCGAAGCTCATCGTTCTGCTTTCACTTGTACCTCCCATTTGTCCCTTACTGCCTCTCTCCCGCGTGACGACGCGTTTACCCAGGTCACAGGCTTAGACTCGCGTGCTGCGACGCGAGTCCAGCGCGAATCCAGCGCGAGTCCAGCGCGAGTCCAGCGCGAGTCGAAAAGGGTTGAACGCTCGGCGCATCAAGGGGAGGAGTTGCCCGATGAGCTCAGCTGCCCGTTCCCCGGCTGCGGCGAGCTTGTCGTGGACGGCGAGTGCTTTTTCGGGCACGAGTCCGTCCTTACAACTGGCGCTGACGGACGACTGACGCGAGTCCCGCGCACGTGGCAAGCGGCTGAACCCTCCACGTATCCAACCGCCGAGTTGCCCAAGGAGTTCAGCTGCTCTTTCCCCGGCTGCCCCGGACTTGTCGTGAGAGGCCGGTGCTTTCTCGGGCACCAGTCCGTCATGACAACTCGCGGCGAAGGGCAACCCACACGGGACGTACTCGCTGACCGCGGGGAAGGCGACAGAGAGCCGTCGCCCGCAGAAAGGCAGGCGATGTACGACACGTACGTGGACTTTGAGGACGAGGAGGGAAACGAGACATTCGGGATGTCATCGCCCAAGTCGGCCCCCTCCGAGGCGGCGTAGTCGCATGAAGCAACCCAGAGTTCGACCGCCGAGTGCACGAGTGCTCAACATGGCATCACACGAGCTTGATCCGGAGCCGATCTTCGGGTCTCTCACCACCGACGAACTCGCACCGCCCCCGGCGGACATCAGCGACGCTCCGATGACACCCAACGAAAACGGGACGAGAGCGGCGTCGTTGGACATGATGTCGTTCAGAACCCCGCGCGAAATCAAGTACCGCATGAAGGTCTTGGCCGCGACGCTCGAAGTTCCGGTCCAGGTTCTCTGCACGCGCGCCTTCGTTAAGTTCCTCGCTGACGCAAAGTCCGGGTCGGACAGTCCGCCACTCAACTGACAGGGGTGGAGAACTCTCCACCTGCGCTCGTCACGCCGACCTCCTCCTCGCGTGTCACCTAACCGCCCCCTCGCGTTCGTCGAGCCTGAGCCGCCGGAAGGCCATCGCGACGTAGCTGGTCTCGCGCTCCACACCGACCACGGTGAAGCCCTCCTCGGTGCAGGCGAGCAAAGTCGTGCCGCTGCCGCAGAACGGGTCGAGGACCAGGCCGCAGGGCGGGACGACTTGACGAACGGGTCGGACAAGGAGGCGGGACGAACGGGTTTACGACGGGAGAAAACGTGAAGGACGCGGGAGAGGGGCTAGGCGGGAAGAAGGAACCAGAAGAGGTGAGACGACAGGTGGGAAGGCGCTCCGCGCCGCCGAGGATGGGAGATTGGCCTACGCCTTTTCCGTCCCAAACCCTTCCCCCCATCTCTCGGCCCACCCTCAGGGAGGAGAGTTTTCCTCCCTGAGGAAATGATGACCGTGAGTTGGAGACGAGGCCACTACGTGATGTCTGCTTCTTCTAGAATAGAGGCGACAATCATCCAAGCAACGTCCAGGAGTTCGTCACGGGAGAGACCTTCGCTAAACCCCGATGTCGAAATAACCCTCTCCCATTCCTCGTCTGTCAATTCGCGACCAGCTTCCATCTCAAAGTCGCCGCGGCGCATGCGAAGGACCATCGTTTCATCCTCGTCTAGCAACTTACAGATAAGCCGAACCGCTTCGTCTTCAGTCGGCGTAGCCATTGCCTTACTACCTCCTATATCATGGTTCCCGGTACATCCGGGCCACCCTTTGTTAAGGACTAATTCATTTCACCCGGACGAAGACGTCGCCGAGGCGACCTGGCCCCTTGGCGAAGACTTCATTGAACCGGTCGAGGTCGGGGCCGAGATAGAAGATTGACGACCCGAACGTCGCGCCGTTCTTCTTCGGAGTGCCCTCGCTGGGTACGAACTTCAACCGCCCGGTGACATGACAGCGGGGCACGTCCCGGAGCAGTGAGGCCCATTTCGTGTCCGTGCTCGACCGGACGAGCAGCAGTGCCTCGGTGACGCGGCCCGAGGCGAACTCGTCGAGGAGCTTGCGAACAAACTTCTCGGCGTCGTGGAACGTGGGGTTTACGAAGACCTTGCCGGACCAGCTCTGCGCGAGCGCATCGTCTTCTTTAGTGAGATGTCGAAGTGCCGGAACCCAAGGGTGCTCGTGGGAGTTTGAACAAGGGTCAAGGTCTATCTCGCCAAAGAGTTCAATGACGCGGTCGAGGACGCAGGCCGGCGTGTACCACTCCTGAGACGTGAACGGCGGGTCGGTGACCACTGCATCAACGGAGGCGGCAGGAAGCGTGGGGAGCCAGTGCCGCGAGTCAGCCCGGACGAGCCTGGAGTGCGCGGCAGTGGTCAGGGCTTCTGGCGGGGTCGTCATCGAGAGACCCCGGCCATTAAGGACTTGTCCCAGTCCTCCCCGTCGCCGAAGACGGTGTCGTCGGGCCGGAGCTCGCCGAGGTCTTCGGTGCGGGCCTCTCCGTCGAAGCCGTCCAGTCCGAGGCGACGGACCGCAATCGCGAAGTAGCTGGGCTCGCGCTCAATCCCGATTCCGGAGAAGCCCTCGTCTGCGCAGGCGAGCAAAGTTGTGCCGCTGCCGCAGAACGGGTCGAGGACGAGGCCTCCCGGTGGGACGACGAGACGGAGCAGCCACCGCATAAGCGCCTGGGGCTTCACGGTGGGGTGCGTGTTCCCCTCGCCCCTGTCGCGCTTCGACGCCTTGGCTACGTAGAAGAACCTGCTGGCCCCGCCCTTCACGCTGGCCACTTGGTCGAGAAGCGCCGCGGCTTCCTCGTCAAGTACGACATTGGCGGGCCAACGGCCCACTGAGTTTCCTGGTGTCCAACCGTTGTGCTCATAGCCCTTAGCAAAACCGCTTGTTCCTTTCGCGCCTCCCCCAAAAGCATCTATTGCTGCGATACGGCACGCGTCAACGTTGAGTGCGCCCGTGCGATATCGCAAGACGTTCTCGGCGAGCGTGCCGACGAGGGGCTTGCGGGCCAGGACGATAGGTTCGTGGGAGGGCTTAAGCGCCGTGGACCAGCCCGCCCACTCTGCGGCCTCGGAAGTGGCAGGGGCGGTGACCGGGACCTCGGCGGTCTTGCTGCCAGCGCCAAAGTTCCCGCCTCGCATGCCCGTGTTCGTCCTGACCGACCCGACGACCCTGCGCTTGGCACCCGCCGCTTTGTCGATGGCCTTTGATACGTCCAACGACTTGGGGAAACCCTGCGAGTGAACCCAGGCGTGCTCGTCCCTGATTTCGAATCCAGCGTCCTCCAATCCACACGTCAGTCGGTGGTGAGTACGCGTGCTACCCATTGCAACGAGGTGGGAACCGGGTTTGAGTACGCGTAGGCACTCTGCGCCCCACTTCTCGCACCAAGCCTGGAAGTCATGAGCGGAACCGTGCGTGTCCCACTCCTTACCCTGGAACGAAAGCGCGTATGGAGGGTCGGTGACCACGGCGTCGACGGAATCGGCAGGAAGCGTGGGGAGCCAGAGCAGCGAGTCGGCACGGACGAGCGTGACGGACGCGGCAGTGGTCATGGTTTCTGGCGGGGTCGTCATCGAGAGACCCCGGTGAGCTTGCAGACGCAGTGCCGAATCTCGATTCCAAAGACCGCCAGCTCGTCGCCGAACAGCGAAAGGTCGTCCCCCATGTCGAGGGCGGCTCCGGCGGGACAAGCCGCGATGTCCTCACTGAGGGCGAGAGCTTGGTCGACGGTGAGTCCTGTATAAAGGAAGTTCTGGTCAGCGACCACCACTAGGTGGGACAGAGGGTCGACGAAGGCCCTCCACCTCATGCTCCGGGCAACTTCGTGGAGCGTCTCGTCGGTCATCAGCTCCTGAAGCTCGCTGACCCTTGTGGCTCCTTCGCCGCAACAGTCGCACTCAGGATGATTGGGGTTGCTCATTTTGTTTCCGGCTCCTTCACTCACGTTCTGTGGTGACTTTCACCACTCAGCGTGAGCCAAGGTAGCGGCCGAGTGTGACATCGAAATCCTGGTAGAGGCCATAATTCGTACCCCAGGGGTACGCGCCGGACGTTCCTGGTTCGCTTCGACCAGGGGCCGGACCAGTCGAAAATGTTTTTCGCGTACGATCTTGCAACCAGGCAAGATCGGGAGGTTCGACCAAGGAGGCGGGGTTGGCGGACTGGCCGGAAAAGGTGCAGAAGACCCCGGAGACAGGGCCGCGCGAACTCCTGTGGAACCGGAAGGATTTCGGGCACATTGCAGGCGCCCCGTGGAAGCCCTTTGCGAAGGCCGACAGATCCAAGGTCGGCGCGGCCTTCTACCAGCACCTCGTCGTGATCCGGTGCCGCGAACAACTCCCGGTTAGCGGGTTCAAGTCTGTCGCCAAGTTCGAGGAGAGGCTCGGCACCAAAGGGGTCGTGCAGAAGAAGTTCGCCGGTGAAAAGCGGGCCTCCACCGGTGACTACCTCCTCTGGGCCCACCTTCTCGGGCGCCGCGTGATGGTGACCTGGAGAAAGGGCGACGCGCGCGTGATGCTCTTCCCCGAGCACCTCGTCAAGAGCCAAGCGCCCGCGCCCCGATCGCGTCGTCCGAAAGCACCCCCCTCGACAACTAGCTGACGGTCTCCCCGGTTCCGGTCACGAACCCTGGCGTTTACGTTCGGGCCGTCGAGTCGAGCAAGAACAGGACCGAGAACTCGACGAAGCACTCGGGGTCGGGCGCGGCCATAGGCCGTTGACAGCCCGCGAGGCACCGCCTGATCAGTGAGAGACCCAGCCGCCATGATCGGCTAATGCGACACGACCGCGTCGAGCGAGAGGCGGAGCGACGTGTCGACGAGGCCGCGGTTCGAGCGCTTGCCGAGTACCGGGAAAGGTCAGAACGCGAACGTTCTTAACGTTGTTCATTGCTGCTCGTGCCACCCGGACCCTTGATTTGTTGCATCAATTGGGTCCCAAGCAAACGTGTGTAGGCGGGTGGTACGGCTTCGCTCAACTCGTGAAGCGTTATGTCCCAGTCAATTTCCATGCACTCTTTTTGAATCTTGAGTGGCACCCTGTACTCTCCGACATTGCACACCGTGCGCCCCCGCGGACGATTCGTGCTGCCCGGAAACTTGCGTTCCGTGAAGCGCTCATGGGCACAGGGCAGAGCCTGGAGCGGGAAGCTGGACTCAAATAAGCGGTGGCGCCTTACTGGAACACCGAACGAGGTGCCACAGAGCTGTATCGGATGAAGCAAGGGCGCTCCCGGCACATTCTCCATAATCCACGGCAGGCCTGTTTGCTGGAGAAGGGCGCGCGTTTGGGGGATGAGGTTTGGCCATCTGGGCTTAGCCCCTGGTCGCGCATTCCGGTAAACCGTGAACTCTTGACACGGCGGCGAAGCGTGTATGGCCGCGTAGGGGAATGACGTCGCAAGTCTGCCTACGCCGGAACGCCTTGATGTGAGATAGCTGTCCAGCCAGGCCAAGGCGTCGGCCCGGAAGAATGTGAACGGATAATGCGGTTGTTCTTCTACGTCTACGCCGATGATGTCAAAGCCAGCCAGGTGGTAACCCCAGGCAGCGCCCCCGGCACCACAGAAAAGGTCAAGGAGAAGCGGGGGTGTAAGCGAGTTCGGACTCGTGAAGGAAAACCGGGGAGAGCGCTTGTGCTTTACTGCTGGGTGCACGCCGGCGCGGGGAACGCGACGGCGGGAAGTTACGGAGCGGGAGGGCATGCATGAAGCAGAGACGTCTGTGGCGTCTTTCGGCTTCTTCGCAGTCCTTTCGGGTCCCACTATAGGAAGATACCGAGATCGGGTCCGCGACCGCGAAATCGCCTCTGCGACCGGTGGTGGCCCAGTTTGAACTGGGGACCTTGATCCACCAGTTGACTCCTTGGCGCTGCGACGGGAACACCCCCGGACCAGTTTCAAAGCCGTCGGAGTCGAGGGCCACAACGCCGAAGGCGGCGCATCAGCCAAGAAGGCCCGACCGAAGCCGCTAAGTCGTCGTCAACGATCTCCGACTGGCCGGTCGAGCCCAGGCTGGACGAGACCATCAATAAGTGATGAAGTGACACTGGCCGTGTAAGTGGGAGAAGGGATCCGCCGATGGTGTGGAAGGTAGTAACCATCGTTCTTGCCGTCGCCTTGGCCGCGACAATCGGACTCGGGGAATGGCAGCTCAATCGTCAGTGGAACCGAACTGTGAATAGCGAGGCCCAGATAGTCGTCCTCGTTCGCCAGAATCAGGTCGCGGAGAGCCGCAGCATTTCTGCAGTCCAGTCTCAGGAGGAGAAGGCGCTAGGGGCCGTGTCGGGAGCGACAGTGGGCGGGCTCCTAAGGGTCATCGGAACTTCGGCGATCGGTAACGACACACTGACCGGAGCTATCAGCAACTTGCAGCAGTCTGTCTCATGCCTCGAAACGGACATCACGGACATCGAGAATCAGTCGTCCACCTACCTGCTCTGCCACTGATCTCAATGGCCGGATCGGGTGCTGGTTTGAACACCGCAACCGTCTCCGACCGGAGGACGCCGGTGGTGGATTCAGCGAGGGGTGGGGACTTCTAACCGGCCACCAGTGGGGACTTTCTTATGGCCACGGACACCGCGGGACGCGTGGTGTCAGGTGACGGCTGGCGATTTAGCAGGGCGGATCGCCATCGGTGTCCGCGACTTAGACACGGCGCGGTGGGGCGAGTTCGAGTGGTTGCGCAACTCGCGTCTTACGACTCGCGAGAGCGGCGGCGGTCCCAGCGGGAAGGGTCAGGCAGAGTGACACGGGAAAGATGACCGCGAAGACGATCGCGGCCGCGAGGAGGACCGGCCAGGCTGCTCCGGGTACGCGCCGCCCTTCGCACGCGACGAACGCGACCGCGCCGATAACGAGTGCGATGGCGACGAGCGCCCAGAAAATCGCCACGGCTGCGACGAGAGCTGCGAGTCCGCCGAGAATGAACAGCGTCCCGAGCGGGTGCCGTCGTCGGCCGAGCGCCCACACGAGCAGCGCCCCCGCGGCGCCCGCCTCGGCGAGCTTGCGACGCGTTGGGCCGAGCTGGTCAGCGATTCCCCGTTTGTATCCGTCCTCATAAGCGCGGGCCTCGCGCCTCCACAGCGTTAGGTCATCGGCTGTGAAGTCACCGCCGGGCTGCGTGGGAATGGTCATCGTCCCTGCTCCTCGTTATCGACGTTGACGGTACTCCGCGGGTGTTCGCGAGGTCTCCAGAGGCAGCGCAAGGGACCTCGATCCCGACGAGCCGCACGGCGCGGATCCGGTCGAGCTCGCGAAGGGCGCCGCGGAGACCCTCAACCGCGGTCATTCGGTCGCATTGACTGCCCGGCGCAAAACGACCGTTTCCAGCACAGAGGCTCTGACCAGGGATGATGAGCGCAAGTCGTGGTCAGCGACGTGTGCGAATGCACAGAAAGCCGTGCGTCAATCATCGGGCGGAAGGGGCCGGTGAGGCGCCCTTTTCGTACAGTTGTTCCCATGGGTGACCTCATCGGATACGCAAGAGTTTCAACTCTGGACCAGGACCCGGCCTTGCAGCTCGACGCACTCTCCGCTGCCGGCTGCGTCAAGGTATTCACCGACAAAGCCTCGGGCGCTCTGACCTCTCGTCCCCAGTTCGACGCGATGTTGGACTTCGTGAGGAAGGGCGACACAGTTTGTGTTTGGAGGCTCGACAGGCTCGGGAGGAATCTCAAGCATCTCCTTTCGGTGGTCGAGGACCTTGAGCGTCGAGGAGTCGGGTTCCGGTCGCTCACCGAATCCATCGAGACCGAGTCGCCGAGCGGCAGGCTCGTTCTCCACATCTTCATGTGCCTCAGTGAGTTTGAACGCACCCTCATATCTGAGCGCACACGGGCCGGATTGCAGGCTGCGGTAGCCAGGGGTCGCAAGGGTGGCAGGCCCACGGTGATGACCGCCTCGTCGCTCGACATCGCCCGAATGCTGCGGAAGAGTGGCAAGTCCTACCGCGAGATTGGTTCGGCATTAAAAATCGGAGCGAGCACGGTGCGCGAACACCTGGCAAAGGCGGGGTGAGGGAAGGAACTCCCGCGCTTCAGCTTGGTTGGCGCATGACAGAGTGCGGTGTTGGCCATCCTCGCCGGTGACGAGCTCACCCGAGAGTGCGCGTATCACCCCGGATCCGGGCGGTCCTCTCCTCGGATCCGCCAGGTCACGTGTCCGTCGTCATGCGTGCCAGACGGCCGACGCGACTAGGGCGTCCCTCGCGCGGCGGGATGGGACGCTTTCGCGCTGGGGGACGTCCCACGGGTCATTGAAATGCGCCAGTACTAGAACGTCTGCGGTGGCAGACACATCAGCGTGGGCTTACTCTTCGGAGGTTCGGCAGGTGAGACGCTCGGTGTTGGATCACTCCTACCGCTTCTCGGGCTGGAATCCAACTACCTGCTCGTAAATCGACGGATCGCTCAGGTCCTCAACGAGTTTGTCAACCCAAGCTCGGGTATAGCCGTAGCCCCTCAACAGTCGGTCCCAACGGCAATAGCGATCGTCTGTCGCCTCGGGTTCCGCTGATGCAGTTGCTGGTCGCACGCCGTAGAACTTCCACGCCCGTTGATGCGTGTCGGATGTGAACCGAAACGGAAGCCGTTCCTTCACGAGGTTGACGACCTCACTTGGGCGCAGCAGGTCGTCGGAGACGACCGGTACCCTTCTGGGCTTGGTGACTACGGCGAGTTGCTCAAGAGCTTTCTCTATCTCTGCCGTCACTTCTCCAGGCCGGATGAACCGCACCACGGCGTCAGCGGAGCGCTCCCGATTCGCAGCGACGGGGACGAAGAAGATCGGCAATGCGTACTCAGAGCTCCGAAGTATCTCGTCATCCACCTCCTCTCGATGCCGACGCAGATACGCCTGAACATCAACGGGAAGCTGCGCCTGCGCCGAGCGAAGAGAGCGCAGCGAGTCGGGTCCGCGGAACCCGGAAAGCTGAAGTGGCACAGTGAGCCGATTGCCGAGAGCAGCTTCGTCGCCGAACTCGGCGACGAGCAGGTTCTCGAAGTTGAGGAGCATTGCCTGCGCTTCGGCAGTGACCTCGGTATCCAGGGCCGGCAGGTAACGGTGCGCAATCTGGTGACGGAGACCTAGGAAGAAGTCGAGGTTGACTCGGATTGCACGCGCTCGTCTGTCCTCGCCGCTAACGGCTTTGAGGGCCAATTCCCCGGTGTCGAGCACTTTTGCGCGATCGTCTATGAGCACCTGCTTGCCGTCGGGCTCACGAACGTAATAGTCCATGCCGTCACGCTCAAGAATCGCTTGGAACAACGAATTCCACGCGATGACCATCAGCACGATGAACGTCTCGGTGCGAAAGCCAGCTACTGGATCGTTGTAGACACGCACTGCGGCAAGCGCCGACTCTCGCGCCTTGGCTACGAGTCGGAACTCCTCAGCGAGATCACCGGCATCGGTTGAGGGAATGCCATTGACCCGAAGTAGTCCTTCGAGACGACGGATCCGCTCGGTCTGCTCAGAGTGTCGCTCTGTCTCGACTCCGAGCCATCGACGCACGTAAGCGGTAAAGCGCTTGCCATGGCTTGTACCGTCGTTCCAGTAAGCGAGCTCAAGTTGGGATTTTGCCTCACCGGCGAGCCAGCGGGCGTACATCTCCTCGGCGAGACGCCGGTGCTCCTCGTCGTCCCCTTTGCCTAACGGCCGTTGTCCGATGCCCACAGGGTGAACCTGCCTTGTTCGGTCGAATGCACGCAACGCGAGCCTAAGAGGCCGCGCGGATAGGCGCTTGAAAGGGACCATCCACCGGTCGCCGTGAAGGCCCAACTGGACTGTCGGGTGCTTACCCCACCCGACGACCAGCGGAGGTCTCCACCATCATGCGCGCGCTC
>Ga0326728_10008609_pt1 | contig 25207 bp, 21 predicted proteins | sample MB3enrmetagenome_FD_207602 | JGI IMG/M metagenome (GOLD analysis project Ga0326728, IMG submission 207602) | Lab enriched peat soil microbial communities from McLean, Ithaca, NY, United States - MB31MN | ecosystem: Environmental > Terrestrial > Soil > Wetlands > Peat | place: USA: New York... | reverse complement strand
AAACAAACGCCAGGAACGCGAGAAGCTCGCCCTGCAAAGAAAAGCCGCTGAACTGGGATACCAGCTCGTACCGGCGGTTTGAAGACCGGGATACGCCGCGCCCGCCCCAGGGAAGTTTCCGGAGAGACATCGGGGGAAGAGGCGGAGGCGGCTTCCTTGCAAATGGTGGGGGCCTTCAGGCTGTCTGGACCGGGACCGCTCGACGAGAGCAAGCACTTCGCCATGACTGCGGGGTGGGGACATGCGGGCAAAGGCGGCGTCACCATGCCGGGCAAGGGCCGCATAGTCGAACGCGATTTCGCGGCTCAAGAGCGGGAGTCGATGGGCGACGCCGTCAAGCTGCTCGGGGACCGAACCTTGGATGTTTACCTGAATGAATCCGCCTATTGGGCGAACGTCCCGGCGCGGGTGTGGGAGTACACCATAGGCGGATATCAGGTCGTCAAGAAGTGGCTCTCCTACCGTGAAGAGAGGCTCCTGGGCCGTCCGCTCACCAAAGAAGAAGTGCGCTACGTCCAGGAGATGGCCCGACGCATCGCCGCGATTCTACTGCTTGAGCCTGCTCTCGACGAAAACTACCGCAAGGTCAAGAGTCAGCCGTATCCGTGGTGAAGTCGCGATGGCCAACCCTGAAAGCTCGTCCAAGGTTGTGAACCTTATCATTGGTCGTGAGCCGGAGGCCGTGGCCAAAACCCTGGCAATGATGACATACAACGCAGCCATTGGCCGGGTTCTCTCGAAGGGCGGGGTCGAGCAGTTTCAAGACCTGGCATGGATCGGCTCCGTTGATCCCTCCTCTCGACCTCCCAGACCGCACAGCGACACCAGCCCCACGCTGCGGCTTTGCCGCCCGCCGTGCGGAAAGGCTCCGCCTCTTCCGGGCGCGGTCGAGTTAGGATTCACGCCGCGAGGCTCTGCCTCGCGACAGAATTCCACGATTTCCCGCGACTCCCGGATATCAGTTGTAATGTGCGGTGTTCACGTCGGCAAAGCTCTTCCACTCGTCCGGCAGTTCGTCGAGCGCGTAGACAGCCGAAGCCTCACATACCGGCACGCACGCCCCGCAGTCGATGCAGGCGACGGGGTCAACATAGAGCTGTGGCGCTTCGGCGAACTCTGGTTCGTCCTTGCGCGGGTGGATGCAATCGACGGGACAGACCTCTATACACTTCTCGTCTTTCGTGCATTGTGAAGTAATAACGTAGGCCATGGAATCTATGCTCCTTGGGCCGCGAAGTGAAATCTGCGGCCGCCGGGGTCAGGCGCTTTGGAACAGCCTCCATCCCCTTAGAGAATAATCGCACGCGAACGTACTAAATTTCAGTGACGGCGGTCACAATTGCAACCGGGAGGATTCCGTTCGGTCGGAGGGCCTCACGGCCGGTGATTCGAACTTGGGGCCCATGGGCCGGACGCCGAAGCGGGCACGGGGCTGTGGGCGGCGGCCCCGGGGCCAAGAAAAGGCAAGCGGGATTCGAGTTTCGGGGTTCGCGGAACAAATTCGCGGACCCAACTTCCTCTGCGATTCCCGAACCCCGAATCCCGAATCCCGCGCTCTGCCCGGTGCCCGGCCTGACCCGCATCAAGTACGAATTTTCTTGACGAGCCGGTGGCGGCTCTGTATACTACTTATTGTCTGTACTGATGGTGAAAGGACAGCCGTCTGGCCCTGGTATCTGGTGGCGATGGCCGAAGGACCAACAATGTCGGTTGTCCCCCCCGGGTGCTGACGCTAGTGTGCTGTAACATCCAATTCTTGACAATGGCCAGGGCGGCGGAGCCGCTGGCCATGCAAATAATTAAGCGTTACGCAACACCAGGTAGGCTCGCCGCGCGCGGCGGGACACGGGTTGGGTCGACGGGTAGGACGACCGCCATGGGTGGCAGGACTCGACCTCCGATCCGTTCCGATGGTTACACCTGTGGTATGTATTATAAAATTAAATCGGGAATTAATTAGGGTTTTAGCCCACCTTGGTGCGAAACCCTTGTGGCAAACAAAGGAGTTATTTGAAAAGTGTCCGGTTTTGAGGCACTTTTTTCGTGCCAAATTGTGCCAAAATCTGCGAGTTAAGGCGAGTTAATCGCCAAAAGCTGCCAGAATGTGGCAGATAAGAGGGGTTTTTCAGGCATCTTTTTTGAGAAGTTTGTCAAGTCAGCCCGTGCTTGTCAAGCAGGATTGGAGGGGAGGATCGAGACCGCGGACTGGACGTCGAGCTTGGCCGGGCCTCCTGGTTGGATTCAGAGGGTCCTTATGATTGACCAAATCTCGGCAGGTGACGACATTTCGGCTCAACTTGATTCCGAAGCTAGAACACAGCCGGCCCTTCCGCCAGTTTGGCCAGATCAACTTCTTTAGCATCAATAAGCTATCGCGAAGGCTAGGAAGCAATCGACAATGGTACCCGTGGAAGGCCGGATGCATATCATCATGTGCGGTCCGACCACGGAGGAAGGACGCCCTTGGCCTACGTTGAAGAACTAGAGAAGGACCTGAGAATGGAAGCAGGAGAGACCAAGTTTCCCGAGGTGGCCGGCCCGAAGAAACCTGCCAATATCAAGTGGGCGGACCCCAGGTCCCGGCTCGCGATTTTGGGAGTGGTCGCGCTTCTGGTGACGGCCACCGTGTTGACGCTCGCCTACTATCACAATCGCCAGTCGACTGACGACGCGCAAGTCGACGGGCATATCATGATGCTGGCGCCTAAGGTTTCCGGCAACATTGCCGAAGTTCTGGTCAGCGACAACCAAGTGGTGAAGGCCGGGCAGATGCTGGTGAAGATCGATCCCCGCGACTACCAGGCGCGGGTGGATCAGGCCCGCGCCGCGCTCGTTTTGGCCAGGAGCCAGGCCGAGGCGGCTCGGGTAACCGTGCCCTGGACACGCGATACGACGTCGAGCGGCATTTCCGCCGCCGCGGCCGAAGTGTCCGCCGCCCAGGCGGAGGCGAACCGGGCCAAGGTAGCCTACGAGTCGGCTTCCGGCGCCGACCTTGCTTATGCCCGGGCCAACGTCGAAGCGGCGCAGGCCAGCTCCGAGAAGGCGCAAGCGGATCTGGCCCGAATGAAGCCGCTGGTGGAGAAGGCCGAGATTTCCCAGCAGCAGTACGACGCCTATGTGGCAGAGGCGCGCGTCGCGGCGAGCCAGCTCAAGGCAGGTCAGGAGAGGCTGGCCGCAGCCGGGCAGGCAGTGGACATTTCGCGATCCGCCATGGAGGCCGCTGAGGCGCGGCGGGCGCAGGCCCAGGCGGCCCTGCGGAGCGCCCAGGCTAACCGCCAGCAAGTCGACATCAGCTCCGCGCAAGCCTCCTCGGCGCAAGCAGCGGTGGCCCAAGCCCAGGCCAACCTCGAGACGGCCGAGCTCGCCTTGAGCTATACCACGCTCACTTCACCCATCGACGGCGTGATCTCGAAGAAAAGCGTCGAGGTCGGCCAGGTGGTTGACGCCGGCCAAGCCCTGGTGGTGGTGGTCCCGCTTCAGGACATCTGGGTGACGGCGAACCTGAAGGAAACTCAACTGGCAAAGGTCCGCCCCGGGCAAAAGGCGGAGGTGAAGGTGGATATGTACGGCAAGACCTTCACCGGCCACGTCGACTCCGTTTCCGGGGCGACCGGGGCGCGTATGAGCATGATGCCGCCCGAGAACGCCACCGGGAACTTCGTGAAAGTGGTCGAGCGGATTCCGGTGAAGATCGTGCTCGATCCGATTCCGCCCGGCCAAGCCATTCTCCGGCCCGGCATGAATGTGGACGCGACGATCATCACCGAGTAGTCGAAAATTAGGGGCGGGCTCCGCCCGCCTGCGGTTGGGCCAGCGCTCCCCTATATCTGCGGACCGGCGGTCCCCGGAGCATGCTGGCACTTGAAGGCCTGTAATGAACGGGCGAAGCGAACAAAACGGCGCCCCCGGCCCTTGGCTGATCGCCATGACCGTGATGCTCTCGGTCTTTATGGAGGTGCTGGACACGAGTGTCGCCAACGTGGCGCTCCCCCACATTGCCGGCAACCTCTCCGCCAGCGTGGAGGAAAGCACCTGGGTCCTGACCTCCTATTTAGTGTCGAACGCCATTGTGCTGCCGCTGACGGGATGGTTCTCGACGGTCTTCGGGCGGAAGCACTTCTATATGGTCTGCGTGGCGCTCTTCACCGCCACGTCACTGCTTTGCGGGCTGGCCCCCAGCCTCGGATGGCTGGTAGTCTTCCGCGTCCTTCAGGGGGCCGGTGGCGGCGCCATGGTGCCCATTTCGCAGGCCATCCTGATGGAGAGCTTTCCGCGCTCCAAGCGAGGCATGGCCATGGCGGTCTTTGGTATGGGTGTGATCGTAGCGCCCATCATCGGGCCCACCCTCGGCGGGTGGATCACTGACAATTACACTTGGCGCTGGATCTTCTTCATCAACATTCCCGTCGGAGTGGTTTCGTTGCTGCTCACCTCGCTGCTGCTCTCAGACCCGCCCTACTTGATTCGAAAGAGCCTCCGCGGGCTGAGGATCGATTACATCGGGCTGGGGTTGCTGAGTGTCGGCCTCGGCTTCCTGCAGGTGGTGCTCGATAAGGGACAGCTCGAAGATTGGTTCGGATCCAATTTCATCATCGGCTGCTCGGTGGTGGCGGTGATCGGCTTGGTGGGGGCCTTGATCTGGGAACTCCGGGATCCGGATCCAGTCGTAGATCTCCGGATGCTTAAAGACCGCAATCTGTTCCTCGGCACTCTGACCATGTTCATGCTGGGCTTCGTTCTTTATGGAAGCACGGTGTTGCTGCCCATCCTTCTCCAAACCCTTCTGGGTTACACCGCCGTGCTGAGCGGCTTGGTGCTATCGCCCGGCGGGCTGGTGGTCCTCTTCATGATGCCTCTGGTGGGTCTTTTGATTTCCAGGTTTGAGGCGCGGTGGTTGGCGATCTTCGGCCTCTCGGTTACCGCTTTCTCGCTTTTCCAGATGGCTCATTTCAACTTGCAGCTCGATTTCCGTACCGCCGTGCTCACGCGCATGATCCAGGGAGTTGGCATGGCCTTTCTCTTTGTCCCGATCAACACGGCAGCGTTTGCCTTTATCGCCAAAGAAAGGATGAATTATGCGACCGGGCTCATCAACCTGGCGCGCAACATTGGGGGGAGTTGCGGAATTGCCAGTGTGGCGACCATGCTGGCCCGTCGCAACCAGTTTCATCAGGTAGTCCTGGCCAGCCACCTGACAGCGCTCGACTACCCCGTTCAGGCGATGCTTCACGGCACCAGTCGTCTGCTCCACGCCGCGGGTTCCGGCCACGCGCAAGCAGCGGCCCAGGCGTACGGCCTGCTCTATGGGGGGCTGCTGCGCCAGGCGTCGATGCTTTCCTTTGGGGACAACTTCTGGCTCATGGGAGTGATTTGCCTGGTGATGGTGCCCGTGATGTTCCTGACGAAGCAATCAAGACCCGGCGAGAGTGCCGTGCCGTCCCACTGAGGCGGGGCGCGTTGCACACCGCCCCTCTCCCTTGGCGGGGGTGAGGGGTCCCGAAGATCGAAGCGAATTGAGAACCGGCAAATCCGCCAAAACAATGGTCACGGAGGGAGAACAAATGGAACTAATAAGAGACCGGCAAGCAGCCTGCGATGAAAGGAGTCTGATCCGCCGCGGTCTGCGCGGCGACCAGCAAGCACTCGAAACCCTTTTCACGCGACACGCTCGCACCGGATTCCAGGGCGCGTTGAAACTGCTTGGCAACGTGGAAGACGCCGAGGACGCCTTGCAGGAAGGCCTGGTTTCGGCTTTCCGCAACCTCAAGCGCTTCGAGGGACGATCGAAGTTCTCAACTTGGCTGACGCGCATTGTGATCAATGCCGCACTGATGCGGCGACGGAGCCAGCGCGCTCACGAGACCGCCCATCTCGATGATCCGCTCGGTGAGGCCGACCTGACCCTCGCCGAACAACTTGCCGACCCGGCGGTTGACCCGGAGCAGGAGGCGCGCCAAGCCGAGATTCGCACCGTGCTTCGAGGCACCCTCGGCGGCCTTTCTCCCGTTTTGCGCGCGGCGTTCGAACTCCGTGAGATCGAAGAATTGTCCACCCAAGAAGCGGCTCAAACCCTCGAAGTTCCCGAGAACACCCTCAAGTCCCGCGTTCGGCGGGCGCGGATCGAGCTTCGCGATCGTCTTCAGCACCAATTCCGCGAAGACGGACCGCAATCGCCCTTCACCCCTCAACCCGGCAGGCCTCTCGCCCTCGCCGATTCCCGGAGCCCTACCGACAGGCTGGGCTACGGCAAGCCCCACCTGCGAGCCACGTGGTGCAGTGGGAAAGGCCCGCTCTGCCCTTCTTGAACTTTGTGGGAATCGGCCGACGCGAAAGTCTGGCGTTCTTCACTTTCGACCTTCGACCTTCAGCCGTGAACTGCTTCTTCTGATTTGAACATGAGCCTTGAAGAGATCGTTGAACTCGAGAAGCGTGTTTTGATTCCGACTTACGAGCGCCTGCCGATCCTTGCCGTGCGCGGTGAAGGATGCGTCGTCTACGACGACGCGGGCAGAAGGTATGTTGATTTTCTGGGCGGCCTTGCGGTTAACGCCCTCGGGTACTCGCATCCCGAAATCCTTGCCACGCTGCGCGACGAGTCGCAGTCGCTGCTTCACGTCTCGAACCTTCTTTACCATCCGTACCAGGCGCCGCTGGCCGGGAATCTGGCGCGCCTCGCGGGGCTCGATCGAGTCTTCTTCGCCAACTCCGGCACGGAGGTGACCGAGGGCGCCATGAAGCTGGCGCGTGCTTATGCGCGCAAACACCATCCGGCGGAGCCTTTCGAACGCCACGAAATCCTGGCGGTCGAGAACTCGTTTCACGGACGCACGATGGGGGCTCTGGCGGCCACGTGGCCGGAGAAATATCGCAAGCCGTTTGAGCCGCTCGTGCCGGGCGTGAGGTTCGTGCGGCTGAACGACGTGGCCCACCTTCGCGAGAGCTTCACGCCCTGCGTGGCCGGCATCCTGATAGAGACGATTCAGGGCGAAGGCGGTGTGGTGCCGGTGCACGAGGAATTCCTGAAAGCCGCTCAGGAGCTTTGCCGCGCCGGCGATGCTCTTCTGATTACGGACGAGATCCAGTGCGGGCTCGGACGCACGGGGCGTGTTTTCGCATTTCAGAAGTACGGGCTCGATCCGGACGTGGTCCTGGTAGGGAAACCGCTTGCTGCGGGCTTGCCTCTGGCAGCGATCATCGCGCGCGAAAAAGCGGCGCAGGCGTTTTCGCCGGGCCTGCACGGCACTACGTTCGGCGGCGGTCCGCTGCAGTGCCGGCTGGCGCTGAAGTTTCTCGAGATTCTGGAGCGGCCCGGCTTCCTGGAGCACGTGCGCGAGGTCGGCGCCTACTTCCGCCAGCGGCTGGAAGACCTCCAGCGCGAGTTGCCCGTTATCCGCGACGTGCGCGGCGAGGGGTTGATGGTCGCCGCCGAACTTGCCGTGCCCGGCAAGGACGTGGTCCGGCAGGCGCTTCGAGCAGGCTTCCTGATGAACTGTACTCAGACCAAGATCTTGCGGTTCCTGCCGCCGCTTATTATCGAGCGGCAGCACGTGGATGAGCTGATCGCCGCTTTGCGGCCCATCCTGGCGGCCCTTCCGCTTGAGGAGCCGGCCAAATTCAGTGGCGTTCCCAATTCTCCAGAAACTCGGCGATGAGCTGGTAAGCGCGAGTGAGCGTCGCCTCGTCGGGCAGGAAGACAATGCGGAAGTGGCGTGTGCCAGGCGGCTCTCCGAAGCCGCTGCCATGGACCGCGAGCACATGTTTCTTCAATAGTAACTCTCTAACGAAGATCTCATCTTCCTCGGCAATATCCAATTTTGGAAATGCGTAGAAGGCGCCGTTAGGGCTGACGCAGCTTAACCGGGGCGTTGAGTTGCAGAACTTGACGGTAAGGTCGCGGCGGGAGCGCAGCTTACGGACCACATCAACCAAGTGGTCCTGCGGTCCCTCGAGGGCCGCGCGCACGGCATACTGCTCCGGATGGTTGGCGCTGAGGCGCGATCGCACCAGCTTATGAATGCCCTCGAGGTAGTTCTTGACGGAAGCGGAGGGGCCGGTCACCACCACGTAGCCCATCCGCCAACCGGGTACAAGGTAGGCCTTCGAGAGGCCGTTGAACGTAACCACGGGCACATCGGGGGCCAGGGTCGCCATCGAGACGTGGGACCCGCCATCGAGGATAAGTTTGTCGTAGATCTCATCAGCGAAGATGACGAGGTTATGCCGGCGCGCGAGGTCGGCGATGGCCTCGAGCGTGGGGCGCGTGTAGACGGCGCCGGTCGGGTTGTTGGGGTTGATGAGGACGATGCCACGCGTCCGGGTGTTGATCTTGCGCGCCAGATCGTCAACGTCAGGCTCCCAGCCGCGCGACTCATCGAGCGCATAGCTGTTGGGCTGGGCGTCGAGCTTGGCGAGCACGGCCGAGTAGAGCGGGTACTCCGGACTGGGCGTGAGGACATTCTCCCCCGGATTCAACAGCGCCGTCAGGCAGAGGTCGACGGCTTCGCTCACGCCCTGGGTGATGAAGACGCTCTGAATATCGCGGAACCCTTTGCCCTCCGCTTCGGCGCGCACCGCTTCGATCGCTTCCGGAATACCGGACGAGGGCGCGTAGCCGTTATGCCCGTCGCGCATCGCCTTGACAACCGCGTCGATGATGTGAGGCGGCGTCGCGAAGTCGAATTTCAGCGGGTCGCCGATATTCAGCGGCAGGATCTTGTGGCCTTGACGCGCCACTTCCTCGGCGACCACGGCAATGTCGCGGATGGCGTAGCGGACGTGCTCGAGGCGCGCCGCCGCCATGATTTCGTGGACGCGCGCTATTTGCTCCGTGGTGGATGTCATACGCTTATTGTCACAGAAACTTCAGAGGCGGTCAATCGACCACCGCTCCGCCGCTCCAACAGACTTCAAGAGGCGCGGGCGAGACGCACACGCCACAGCGGGCAGGATGCCCACGCCACAGCGGGCAGGATGCCCACGCCACAGCGGGCGAGACGCCCGCGCCACGGCGGGCGAGAGGCCCGTGCTACACCAAGCTACGGCTGAGCCTGAGTTGTGCCCTCCCAGCCCGAGGGGCCCGGCGTCCACTGTCGCGTGAGGTAATCACTCAACGTGAGCCCGATCAGCAGGACTAGCCAGAAGAATCCCGCCACCAGAACGATCTTCGTCAAACGCGGGCTGTAACGGAGGTGCATGAAGAAGAGAATCACGAGCACCATTTTGGTCACAGCAATCGTCAGCGCCGCGACGGTGTTCAACGGACCGAGGTCAAGGAAGGCCACGCCCGTGGTGAGGGCGGTCAGAGCCAGCAAGGTGGCGAAAATCATGACGTAGTTTCTTACCGGAACAACGTGCTCCGACATCAGTACCGTCCTCCGATCAAATAGAGCAGCGGGAAGAGAAAGATCCAGACGATGTCAACGAAGTGCCAGTAAAGCCCGCTGACTTCGACCGGAGAATAGTGGCCGGCAGTAAAGGCGCCGGTGCGGGCCTTGAGCAGGAGCCAGGTCATGAGGCCAATGCCGACGATCATGTGCAGCGCGTGCATGCCGGTCATGAAGAAGTAGAACACGAAAAACATCTCCACCTTGGGCAGCACCGCGCCGTGGTGCGCCGCCATCAGGTTCAAGGCTTCTGCCCCAGGGGCCCAGTGAAGACCCGGAACAACGCCATCCTTCCAATCGGGAATCCACTCGAAAGCGAACTTGATGCCGAGAAAGGCGATGCCCAGCATCATCGTCAGGACAATAAATCCGATCAGTGCATTGCGCTTGCGGGTTTGCGCGGAGTGGACGGCCATCGCCATGGTGAAGCTGCTGGCCAGAAGCACGGCGGTATTGGTGGCGCCGAATCGTATGTCCAGCAGCCGGCTGCCCACTTCAAAAGAGGGAAGCCATTGCGACCGGTAAACGACGTAACCGCAGAAGAGCCCGCCAAAAAACATGATCTCGGTAAGAAGGAAGACCCACATGCCGAGCGAGGAGGCGTCAAACTGCTGCCCGATATCGTCGAATTGGTGCGAATGCGTGAACTCAGTTGTAGCCAACTTCTTCTCCCGGGCGAAGAGATTGAATCATTGAGCCATTGGTTCATTGAACCATTGAAGAAGAAGCAGATTGCTCTTCTTGTCTTCAATGGCTCAATGATTCAATGAATCAATGACCCAATTCCTCTAATCTCCATAAGCGTATGCTTCTTCCGTCACCACCGGCGTCTGCTCAAAATTGTCGGTCGGTGGCGGCGACGGCGTGGTCCACTCGAGCCCTTTGGCGCCCCACGGATTGGGGCCCGCGATGGGACCGTAGCGCATCGACCAGATCAGATAAATCAGCGGGATCGCATAACCCACGGCGAGAACGGAGGCGCCCGCCGACGACATGACGTTGAGCACCTGGAATTCCGGCGGGTAGACCGCATAACGGCGTGGCATACCTAAGTAGCCTAGAATGAATTGCGGGAAGAAGGTCAGGTTGAAACCGAGAAAGATCACCAGCGCCGCAAAGCGCGCCCACTTGTCGGGATAGAGGCGGCCGGTGATCTTGGGCCACCAGAAGTGAAGCCCTCCCAGGTAGCCCATCAGCGCGCCACCGACCATGATGTAATGAAAGTGGGCAACCACAAAGTAGGTGTCATGAACGTGAACGTCCATCCCGAGGTTGGCGAGGAAAAGGCCGGTGAGCCCGCCCATGGTGAACAATCCGATGAAGCCTAGGGCGTAGAGCATGGGCGCATCATAGGAGATCGAGCCCTTGTAGATCGTCGCCATCCAATTGAAGACCTTGATGGCGGAAGGAATCGCGACCAGGTAACTCAGAATCGAGAAGACAAGCCCGGCGTAGATGGAGATGCCGGAGACGAACATATGGTGCGCCCATACCAGGAAACCCAGCACCGCAATCGCCAGGCTGGAGAAAGCGATGGCTTCATAACCGAAGATCCGCTTTCGGCTGTAACAGGTAATCAATTCGCTCACCACGCCCATCGAGGGCAGCACCATGATGTAGACGGCGGGGTGGGAGTAAAACCAGAAGAGGTGCTGGAAGAGAAGCGGGTCGCCGCCCAGTTTGGGATCGAAGATCCCCACGTGGATAAGCCGTTCCAGGGCAATGAGGACAATGGTAATGGCCACCACCGGGGTGCCGAGAACCTGGATGACGGCGGTGGCGTAGTGGGCCCAGATGAAAAGGGGCAGACGAAACCAGGTGAGGCCCGGCGCCCGCATCTTGTGGATGGTCACGATGAAGTTGAGCCCGGTGAGAATGGAAGAAAAGCCGGCTATAAAAACGCCCAGGGCGGTGGCGATGACGTGGGTGTTGGAATAGGTGCTGCTGTAAGGGGTGTAGAAGGTCCAGCCCGTGTCTACGCCGCCGGCGAGGATGGCGTAGAGGGTGAAGATCCCGCCCACCACGTAGATATACCAGCTCAGCAGGTTGATGCGCGGGAAGGCGAGGTCACGGGCACCGATCATCATGGGCACGAGGAAGTTTCCCAGCACGGCGGGAATCGACGGAATCAGGAAAAAGAAGATCATGATGATGCCGTGCACCGAAAACAGCTTGTTATAGGTTGCCGGCTCCACCAGGGCTCCCGTCGGCGAGATCAAGTGCAGCCGCATCACCGTGGCCGCAATGCCGCCGACGAGGAAGAAGAAGGTGATGGAGACCAGGTAGAGCAAGGCGATGCGCTTGTGGTCGGTGGTGAGAAGCCACGACTTCACGCCGTAACTTGCGTTCAGATAATTCACCCGCGGTTCCACGCGCGGAAGCTCTGCGGCCAGCGTTGCCATTACTTGGTCATCCTTTCCGCCGCGCGGAGCGACTTGACGTAGGCGATGAGCTGCAAGAGCTCCTCTTCGCTCACCTGTCCCTGAAAAGTAGGCATGATCGCCGGATAGCCTTTCACGATCTTGGCGTTCGGCGCCAGGATCGACTCGCGCACGTAGGCTTCGTCGGCCGTGACGGTTTCACCGGTTTCGAGTTGCACCGGCCTGCCGAACACGCCGACCAGCGACGGCCCCCGGCCGGAACCATCCGCGTGGTGGCAGTTGATGCAGCCGAACCGCGAGAAGAGTTTCTCTCCCGACGACTCCATCGACTCTGCGCCGCCGCCGCTCAGCCACTTCTCATAGTCGATCGGCTTCATCACGTAAACCCACCCCGTCATTGCCGAGTGTTGCGTGCCGCAATACTGCGCGCAGAAGAAGTGGTAGCGCCCCACCTGGGTGGCCTGGAACCAGATGGTCGTGTAGCGGCCGGGCAGCACGTCCTTCTTGACGCGGAAGGCCGGAACAAAGAAGTCGTGGATCACGTCCTCCGACGTCATCGTCAGCTTGACGGGACGCCCCACCGGCACGTGCAACTCGTCGATTTCCCGCTGCCCTTCCGTATGCTGTATCTTCCACATCCATTGCTTGCCCACCACGAACACTTCCACGGCGTTCGCCGGCGGGCGCGAATTGCGGACGTACAGGGTGGCGCCCCAGCCGAACATGACAAAGGTGATCAATAGTGGGATGACACTCCAGGCGATCTCCAGCTTGAGAGAGCCCTTGATCTGCTGCGCCTTCTGGTCCTCCGAACGGCGGCGGTACTTGATGGCGAAAATGAAGATCAGAATGAAGATGAGGGCGGAGAAAAAGCCCGCCACGACCACCAGGAAAAAAAACAGGCGATCGACGCCACCAGCAATGGTGGAGGCTTGGTCCGGAAATAAAGGAAAACCAGCAGGTCCCATGAGCAAAACCAGGAGCCAGGAGCCAGGAGTCAGGAGTCAGGAGTCAGGAGTCAGAATGGAAGACGTCCTTGGTCCTTGGTCATTTGTCCTTTGCAGAAGACCTCTGTGATGTTGCTCAGAGCGCGGGCCATTGACAGAGCCCGAGCGCGAGAGAATCCAGAGTCTCGTGAATGCTGTCTTCATTCTGTCTCCTGACTCCTGTCTCCTGACTCCTTTCTGTAATTTTCCCGCCTAAACATGATCAGCATCGCTCCGCCCAATAACAGCACGGTGGCGATTCCGGCGGCGCGGATCACGTTCATCACCGCGAATCCATATTTGCCTTCCTTCGGGTCGTAGTGGTAACAGAACAACAGGGCTTGATCGGCTGCCGTACCGATTTTGTTGTTCGAAGCTTCCACCAATGCCAGGCGCACGTCACGCTCCGGGTACTCAATCCCGTAAAGGTACCGGGAGACCTTGCCCTCCGGCGTCAGCGCCACCATCATCGTGGGGTGCGCGTACTGCCCGCTCTCGGAATCATAGTGATAGCGGAATCCCACTGCCTGGGCCAGCCTCTCGATGGAAGCTTCTTCGCCGGTGAGGAAGTGCCAGCCCTGGTCGGAGCCCGGACGGTTGTACAGGCCGAGGTAAACGTTCCGCTTCGACGCCGCCAGCTCCGGCGTTTCGCGCGGGTTGAAGCTCACCGTCAACACGTTGAATTCCTTGCCCGCGGTCCACGACACCTGCTGGAGGCTGACGAGCAGTCCGTGCATCGCCATGGGGCAGAGCATGGGGCACTCGAAATAGACCAGGGACAGGATCACCGGCTTGCCGTTGAAGTAGTCGCCCAAACGCACGGTCCTTGCGGTTTCGTCGCGGAAGGTCGCGTCGAGCGGCACCTGAGCATTCAGTTTCTGGTCGATGCCGACATCGCGGAGCGCCGCCGGCTTGGTCGAGGAGTTCTGGCCCCGAGCGGGCGCCGAGAACACCAGCATCGTCGCCAGCGCGACGAGCCAGCCGGTGAGGACGACCCCGTGAGCTGGCGGAACGAGCGGTGAAGCCGCGGCGGATCGGGTGCGAAAAATTAAACACAGAGGCACAGAGACACAGAGGCCAGAAAGAGAATCACATGGGGACGTTGTTTGTTTCGTGTCCATTTTTCTCTGTGCCTCTGTGTCTCTGTGTTGGAGCTCCTCTTAATGCTCTGCCGCTTTCGATCCCTTTGCTCCCTTCGGCGGCTCGTTCACGCCGCCCGGAATGCCGCGCTCCAGGATCAAGTCCATGGCGCGCTCGATCGGGATGCGAGCAACGCCCCCGTCTTTCTCGACCCAGCCGTAGCTCGCGAGCACTTTGTCTTCGGCCTCGCGCACTGCAGCCAGGTCCCGAGTCTCAGAGGTCTGCAAGCGAGGCTCGGGCGGCAGCCGACGCGTGGTAGCCAGCGGCGAACGCGGCGGTCCCGTGGGCGGCTGGTGCGCGTTCAGATAGGCAAAAGTAATCCACATGGCCAAACAAGCGACTACGATGATCGCCGCCAGCCCCACCCCGAACATGAGCACCTTTCTCGTGTCCGCGTCCGTCTGCTCGTGCCCGGGCCCGGTGTGAGGGGCCTGGCCGGGAGCCGGCTCATGAATTGGATTCTGCTCACTCATGGTGTTTCAGTTTTCAGTTCTCAGTTTTCAGTTCTCAGTGCCTCGTCAACCCGGAGAAGGGGAACTGAAAACTGAGAACTGACGACTGATAACTGCTCGGTGGGTTCGTTCCCACTTTTCATGGATCGACTTCCTTTGTTTTCAAGCAAATCGGTGGCTTCGTTTTTCAACAGTTCTCAGTTCTCGGTCGTCAGTTCCAGCCCTTGGCCTGCCTGCTGCCTTCTGCCGACCGCCCCTTTGCTCTGCCGGCCTTGTGGGAGCTCCCAATTCAGCAATCGGGAGATTGCGCAATCGGTAGCGACTCGCCGGAAATCCCAAGAAAGCAGTAAGTCTTTTATAATGTTGAGGTTAACCGGCGCTCCCTTCTTGGTCATTTTCCGCTTATCTTGCTGATTACAAATAACTTAACCTCAATGGTTTCGATTGGGCTTCGTTCGTCCCTTGGACCTTCTAGAGACTGGTGACTGGGATTGGTGGATTGCTGACTTCCAATTTGACGATTCGAAGGGCACAATCCGGTTCCGGGCAAACCATTCTTTAGTGGCGGTAGTCTCGATTCTTCAATCATCCGCAACCGGCAATCCCAGCACGCCTCTGTCTCGCCCGTCTCTTACCCACCGGCATCTGCTGATCCCGCCTAGGCGTCGGCGTCTCCATGTCCCTGGGGAGTCCACTAACTCCAGTATCCCATATTATTCTCGGCCTGTCAATGGTCTCGTCATACCTGCATGGCAACTGTCAACCCATGGCGCTCGAATCCCCTATCTCGAAAACTCGCAGAATTCCCTTAATTAACTCCCAGATTTCGCCGAAGACCCTCCTTTTCTAATGTCCCGCCGGCTGTTCGAGCATGGCCGCCACGCTGGGATCGCCGGCGGGCAGAAGCGGCCTACCTTTGAGCTGCCAAATGAAAACCGCCATCCAGATGCCGCCGATTCCGATGGACGCGAGCACATCCATAGCGTGCAGCGTAAAGTGGCTTCCGGCGCCGGTATCGGAAACTCCTTGGGCGAATCCCGGGGCCACCATCCAATAGATCGTCGCCCACCGGACCAAAATCATGGCGACGGCGAGCTTCGCCAATCTGCTCATGTCGCGCTTGAAACCGCGCGAAAGCAGCAGCAGGAAGGGCAGAGCAAAGTGAAACAGGATGACGAGAATCGCCAGATACTGCCAGCCGCCCGTCATGCGCCGCAGGAACCAGGGAGTCTCTTCCGGCAGATTGCCCGACCAGATGATCAGGAACTGCGAAAACGAGACGTAAGCCCACAGCATCACGAAGGTCAGCAGCAGCTTGCCGAGGTCGTGGAAATGCGAGGGCCGGATGACGTCGGAGAGCGGCTTGTGCTGGGCGAGGAGCATCAGGACCGCAATCACGAAAGAGAGGGTCAGCAATACCTGGCCGACCATAAAGATCAAGCCATAGATGGTGGAGAACCAGTGCGGCTCGAGCGACATCACCCAGTCGATGGAGGCGAAGGTGATGGTAAGGCCGTAGAAAACCAGCCCCGGCCCGCTCAGGGCCTCGAAACGGCGCTTGATCCTCGGCTCACGGGTTTCGTCCTGCTCCCACGACCACTTGTTGAGCAAGTAGACCAGGAGGAACCACACGGCAAAGTAGAAGACGAGGCGCGCCAGAAAGAAGGGCGTGTTCAGATACAGGCTCTTGTGCTTCAGAACCGGATCGAGGCTGACCATCTGCGGGTCGGTCCAGGTATAGAACTGTTTCAGCCGGAAAAGGATGGGAACCATGAGGACCGCCATCAGCGGGATGGTCCGCGTGCCGGCCTCGAGGATGCGGCGGATCACCAGCCCCCACTGGCCGCCCGTCAAGTGCTGAAGCATCAGCAGGGCGATCGAGCCGAGCGCCACCTCCAGCCAGAAGATGCAAGCCAGGAAGTAAGAGCGGAAGAACTGGTCGGGGTTGGCAAACGCCCACCCCACCGAAACAACCAGCGCCACCACGCCGATCGCGAGCGCGCGCTGCTGGATGCGGTCGAGTATGGGTCGAAGCGTGTCGGTGGAGCTCATTGAGTTTCCCGTAGTGTCAATGTGGCTACCAAGTGTAGTTCAGGAATTTCAAATCACACATAGCGTCTTAGTTCCGTTCGCATGTCGTCCCAGCAAGCGACCCTCACCCGGCGCTGGCGCGCCACCCTCTCCCAAAGGGAGAGGGAGAAATATCTTTGCGATTGACGCCCTCTCCCTGGGATTCACGCCCTCTCCCTGGGATTCACGCCCTCTCCCTAGGATTCACGCCCTCTCCCTGGGATTCACGCCCTCTCCCTAGGATTCACGCCCTCTCCCTAGGATTCACGCCCTCTCCCCTTGGGAGAGGGTGGCGCGCTAGCGCCGGGTGAGGGTCGCACCGTCATCGATTTATGACGTTACGTATAGGACGCTACCGAGTTTTCAATCCCTCGAGCATTTGCCGGTCCTTCTCCGGCAGGTCCGCAAAATTCGCCTGCTGACTCAATTGCAGGGCGCGTATATAAGCGATGATCCGCCAGCGGTCCTCGGGCGGAACGCGCGACGCATAACTGTACATGGCGCCGTAGCCGTTGGTGATGACGTCAAAGAAGTGGCCCAGCGGCGCGTTGCGCAACCGGTCAATCTGGTACGAAGGCGGGCGCCGCAGGCCGCGGGCCACGATCATCCCATTACCGTCACCCAGGCGGCCGTGGCAGGGCGAGCAGAAAATGTTGAAGCGCTCCTGGCCGCGCTCGAGGTCCTGGCGCGTGATCGGGAACGGGAAGGTGGTGGCGGGCTGGCCGTTGACCGTTCCCTCGTAGAGGAGCTCATTGGCGCGCAGATGGTCCCGCGCCACGGTGCCGGGAAGCAGCGGGCGAGCTGAGCGCCCGTCGCTGAAGAACGAGCTTGCCGCGAGCGGATTGTATCGAGGTTGGACGTGCATGTCCGTGCGACAACCGGCCAGGCAGACCAGGGTGAGGAGGATTAGCCACAGAGGCACAGAGGCACAGAGAGGAGAATGAGAATAAAGACCGGCCTTGTCCTTTGTCCTTTGTCCGTGGTCCTTTGTGCCTGGTTGGTTTGGAGAAGGTACAAGATTCTCGTGTCTTGGCAAGGGACAAAGGACCAGGGACCAAGTCTTGTCCTTTGTCCTTTGTCCGTGGTCCTTTGTGCCTGGTTGGTTTCGAGAAGCTACGAGATTCTCGTGTCTTGGCAAAGGGCCAAGGACCAAGGACCAAGGACTGAGAACACGAAGGAACGCAGCTCTGCCTGGCAGAGACGCGCTTTGCGTTTCGCGTTTTGAGTTTCGATCTTCAACGCTCAACTTCAAATACTCCCAGTGATCCCTCGAGGCTTTGCAGAAACTTTTCCGTTGCCTTGAGGTCGAATTTCTTGTCCCGGGCCTCGATCGAGAGGAAGAACTTGTCTGTCGAGGCCAGCTCGAAGCGCGCTACGTTGAACACCGGATGGTAGGGCTTGGGCAGGCCGTTCATCGCCAGCATCCCCAAGACGGCGGAAAGGGCCGCACACAGCACCGTCAACTCGAAAGTGATGGGAATGAAGGCAGGCCAGCTATTCAGGGGCCGGCCGCCGATATTCAACGGATAGTGGATGACCGAAGCGAACCACTGCATGAAAAACCCGCCCGAGCAGCCCGCAAGCCCGCCCATCAGGACCACCAGCGGCAGCCGGTTGCGCTGGAACCCGATGGCCTCGGCCAGTCCCTCGATGGGGAAGGGCGAGTAGGCATCCATGCGGCGATAGCCGGCCTCGTAGGCGCGCTCAGCCGCCTGGATCAGTTGGTCCGGCGTGCCGAATTCAGCCATCAAGCCGTAAAGAGGTTTCTTCGTCATCCCTTCAACCAGTCGGCAGTCAGCAGTCGGCAGTCAGCAGTAAGGACTGGGGGTGGTCGCCTACCCAGGGCTTGCGCCCTGGGCAAGTTCTTTCGCCGCTTCGCGGCTTCTGACTTCCGACGGGCGACGCTTTTACCCTTTACCCTTCACCCTTTACCCTTTACCCTTTACCCTTTACCCTTCGTCTGCTTCCGTCTTAGCCACCAGGGCTCGCATCTCAAAGATCGAAATGGCGGGCAGGAAGCGGATAAACAGGAACAGCAGGGCAACGAACAATCCTATGGATCCGACCAGCGTCGCCCAATCCCAGCGGGTCCCGGCATACATGCCCCAGGAAGAGGGCAGGAAGTCGCGGTGCAGGCTGATCACCACGATCACGTAGCGCTCCAGCCACATCCCGATGTTGATGACGATGGCGATGAGGAACAGCAGCGGCACGTTCCGGCGTACTCGCCCGGACCACAGGAGTTGTGGAACGATAATGTTGCACAGGATCAGCGACCAGTACGTCGTCGCATAGGGGCCCGTCAAGCGATTCGCGATCCCGAACTGATCGTACAGGTTGCCGCTGTACCAGCCCATGAACAGTTCCATCAGGTAGCCGTAACCAACGATCAAGCCGGTGGCGAGCATCACCTTGGCCATGTTGTTGAGGTGACGCATGGTGATGAAGTCCTCAAGCCCATAGAGGTAGCGCAGGGGAATCGCCAGGGTCATCACCATGGCGAACCCCGAGTAGATGGCGCCGGCCACGAAGTAGGGCGGGAAGATCGTCGTATGCCAGCCGGGCATAATACTTGCAGCAAAGTCGAAGCTGACCACCGTGTGGACGGAAACCACGAGCGGCGTAGCCAGGCCCGCCAGCAGCAGATAAGCGGTCTCGTAGCGGTGCCAGTGCCGGGCCGACCCGCGCCATCCCAGGGCGAGCGCGCCGTAGATCATCTTCGGCACGATCTTCTTCGCCCGGTCGCGCAGGGTGGCGAGGTCCGGGATCAAGCCCACGAACCAGAACATGGTCGAGACAGTGGCATAGGTGGAAACCGCGAACACGTCCCACACCAGCGGGCTGCGGAACTGCGGCCACAGCTTCATGGTGTTGGGATAGGGGAAAAGCCAGTAGGCGAGCCATGGCCGGCCGAGGTGGAGGATCGGATACAGGCCGGCGCAGGCCACGGCAAACAACGTCATGGCTTCCGCGAATCGGTTGATGGAGGTCCGCCACTCCTGCCGCAGCAGCAGCAGGATGGCCGAGATCAGGGTTCCGGCGTGGCCGATTCCGATCCACCAGACGAAATTAACGATGGCAAATCCCCACCCGACGGGAATCTTGATGCCCCAGATGCCGACGCCTACCGTGAACAGGTAGGTGACGGCGTAGAGCAGCACCATGACCAGCAGGAAGGCAATGCCGAAGCCAACCCACCACCAGCGCGGCGTCCCGCGGGTAAGGACGATGGAGCTGATCTTGTCGCTGACCGTGGTGTAGGTGTGGCCTGGCCCGATCAGCGGCGGGCTTGTCCCCGGTTTGTCGGTTACGTCAGCACCCATGTTTTTTCGTATTGCCGATTTCCGACTGTCGATTGCTGATTGGAAAAGCTATCAGCCATCATCGTTCAGTCTTCAGCAAGCCCCTGAAGGTTCCTCGCTGAAGGGTGAGAGCTGATGACTAGCGGCTTTCTTTCAATCGTCAATCAGCAATCGGCATTTCCGGGTTGGGGTTGCGCAGCCGCGCCAGATAAGTGGTCCGTGGCCGCGTGTTCAGGTCCGTCAATAAGCCATAGTGCCGCGAATCCTGCTTGAGCTTGGAAACGCGGCTGTTGGGGTCGTTGATGTTGCCGAAGACGATCGCCTGCGAAGGGCAGGCGGCCTCGCACGCCGTGCGGATTTCGCCGTCTTCGATGGTCCGATCCGCGATCTCGGCCGGGATTTTGACAGCGTTGATCCGCTGCACGCAATAGGTGCACTTCTCCATCACGCCGCGGCTGCGCACGGTGACGTTGGGGTTGTGCGCGAGCTTCAGGCTGGGCGTCTCGTAGTCCGAGAACTGGAAGAAGTTGAACCGCCGCACCTTGTAGGGGCAGTTGTTGGAGCAGTAGCGCGTGCCCACGCAGCGGTTGTAGACCATCTGGTTCAGGCCTTCGGTGCTGTGCGATGTGGCGCCGACGGGGCACACCACCTCGCAGGGCGCGTTCTCGCATTGCATGCAGGGCACCGGCTCGTGGTAAGTCTGGGGATCGTCCACATCGCCCTTGAAGTAGCGGTCGACGCGGATCCAGTGCATCTCGCGGCCGCGCCTTACCTGGTCCTTGCCCACCACAGGAATGTTGTTCTCGCTATTGCAGGCGACGACGCAGGCGCCACAGCCGGTGCAACTGTTCAGGTCAATCGCCATGCCCCAGGCGTAGCCTTCATTCTTGAAGCCCGGGTAGAGTGAAAGGTCGCGCGGCAGCTCCTCGCCCCTGGCGAAATCAGGCTTCTTCTTGAAGGCTTCAAGCGTGCCCACCCGGACGAGTTCGCGCGCCTCGACCGCGCGGCTTTCTTCGTCCACCTTCTTCCCGTTCACGTCAATCAGGTGATGTTCCTGTGTCGAGGCGATCGGATACTTCTCGTCGAGCTCTTTGAGGGTGAGGCCGTCGTCGAACCAGGGCGCGTCGGAAGTACGAAGCGTGTAGGCATCGAAGCCGACGCCGCTGCCCACTCGGCCTCCGCGCCATCGGCCGTAACCGAGATGTACGGTGACCGAGTCATCGGCCTGGCCGGGCATGATCCACACGGGCGCACGGACCGACCGGCCGCGGTAGCTCAACTCCGCCACCGCGCTCCCAGGTGCGGTGGATGGCGCGCCTTCGATTTCGATTCCGAGCTTCTGCGCCGTCGCAAGACTGACGAAGGCGGCGTTATCCCAGGTGAGCCGCGTGAGCGGCTTGGGCAGCTCCTGCAACCAGCCGTTGTTGGCGAAGCGCCCGTCGCCGATGGTGGGATCGACACGGAAGACGATTTCGAGCGACCCCGTCGCGGGAGTCGGGAGTCGGGAGTCGGTAGTCGCAGAGAAGACACCCGCGAGCTTCACTGGTTTGGGTCCGAACGCAGTGCCCGCCATCACGCCGTCGTGCAGCGTCCTCTGCCAGAAGTCTTCGAAGGCCCTCTCTGTTGCCGGCGTGGCCTTCGTGGGAGCCGCTTGTCTCTTCGCCGGGCCCTTGCCGGTTTGCTTCTTCCAGTAGTCCTGGACGATGTCGTGGCTGGTGCGGTTGGGCTGGCCGGAGAGTACTGAGAGCAGTTCGTGCGCGGTCTTGCCGTCGTAGAGCGGCGCGATGAGGGGCTGGACAATTGAGACCGTGCCCTCGTAGGCGCGAGCGTCGCTCCAGGACTCGAGGAAATGCGCCTCCGGAATGTGCCAGTGGCAGAGCTCGGAGGTCTCGTCCTCGTAGAGCCCGAGATGGAAGGCGAGCTTCACCTTCCCCATGGCTTCGGCAAACCGGAGGTCCGCGGGCGCGTCGTAAACCGGGTTGGCGCCGATGATCACCAGCGTGTCCACCTCGCCGGCGTTCAAGTCGGTCACCAGGTCGCGCAGCGACTGCGTTTGGTCGACGGGGTTTGCTTCCACGGGTTCGGTGTAGACCATGGTTCTGCCGACGTTCTCGAGCGCCGCGTTCAGCGCGTGTGCGAGCTCGTGCACGACGGGCGGCTGCTCGTCGCCGGCGATCACGATCGATCGCCCGCGATGCTGCTGGAGGTCCTTCGCCAGCGCGGGAATCCACTTCATGGCCACAGCCGGGATCGCTTGCGCGGGCCGTCCGGTCTGGACATCGAGTTGTGCGGCCACGGCGCGGGCAAAGGCTTCCACCTCGCTCGCGCGCAGTCGCAGGCGATGGTCGGCCATGGAACCGGTGTTCGAGGGCGTCGGCTCCACCACGTAGAGGCGGTTCATTTCGCGCGCGGCGAGGAGCGACCGCCGTCGCTCGGCGAAGCCGCGCGCGTGGCGCACCGCGGCGGGCCCGGCGCAAAGGAAATCCGCATCGAGCGCCAGAATCACGTCGGCTTTGTCGAAGTGATACTGCGTTTCGACGTACTCTCCAAAAGCCAGCTTGGCTCCGGCGCGCACGTTGTCGCGGTTCGCGGGCTCGTACTGATGCCATTTCGCCTGCGGAAACTGGGTCACCAGCCCGGTGATCTGGTTGGCCAAGGTGGGTGAACCGACGGTCTCCGTGAGCAGCCGCAGCCCGGCGCCCTTCTTGATCTGCTGCTCCGCGCGCGCCACATTGATCGCGGCGAGAACGCCTACCCAACTGTCAATTTCGCCGAGATGGGTGATCGCCTGCGAGCGGTCCGGGTCGTAGAGGCCGAGCACCGAAGCCTGGGCGATGGCATCGGTGGCGCCGAGGCTCGCCGGATGCTGCGAGTTCCCCTCAACTTTGGTGGGGCGTCCCATGTGGCTCTCCACCAGCAAGCCGATGCCGTAGCCGCTGCGCGGCATCGCCGTGGCGAAGAAGAGCGGCTTGCCGGGCACGATCTCTTCCGGTTGGCGGACGTAAGGAACAATGGTCTCGGTGGGCATGCGCACGCAGGCCGAGAGGCCGGCGAGGCCCAGCGACGCGCCCATCAGCTTCAGCCAGTCGCGGCGGCTGACGCCGGATTCACAGGCTCCGGCCTGGCGCGGAAACTCGTTCGCCAGCAGTTCCTCGAAGCCCTCGGTTTCGGCCAACTCTTCCAGGCTTCGCCAGTACTGCTTGCCGCGCGCCCGCTCGAGCCGCGCCCGCAGCGTTGCGCTATCGAGTCTCTGTTTCGAGGTTGCCATCTTCAGTTAGTTTTCAGTTTTCAGTTCTCAGTTCTCAGTTTTCAGTTCTCAGTCTCAGCCGCCAGCCATCAGCGCTCAGCTATCAGCAAGAAGGTCCGGTTGCCTTGCTGATTGCTGATCGCTGAAAGCTGATAGCTACTGAGAACTGACGACCGAAAACTCTTCACCGGTGACAGGTGTAGCAGTCTGTCAGCTTCTTGATCTTATATTCCTTCACCAGACGCTCGCCCTGGACAAGCTGGTCTTTCGGCGGCTCGTAGTCCATTTGGAACACGGCCTCGCGGGGCCGCACGTAGAGCTCCGGATTGTTGTGGCACTCGAGGCACCACCGCATGTAAAGCGTGTTCTCCCGCCACGCCAGCGGCATCTGGTCCACGCGCCCGTGGCATGTGCCGCACCCAACCCCTTTGTTCACGTGGATGCTGTGGTTGAAGTAGACATAGTCGGGAAGCTGGTTGACGCGCGTCCACTCCAGCGATTTGTCCGTTCGGTAACTTTCGCGCACCGGCTCGAGCATCGAGCTGTCCGTCCAGATCTGAGAGTGACAGCTCATGCAGGTCTCCGTTGAGGGCATCCCCGCAAACGAAGAAGTCTCCACGGTCGTGTGGCAATAGCGGCAGTCAATCCCCAGCCCTGACACGTGATGCTTATGGCTGAAGGGAACAGGCTGCGGACGGGCAACGTGCACCTGGGTAAAGTAAGGGGAGCGGTTGATGGTGGCCGCCGCCAAAGCGAGACCCGCAACGATGAAGATCGCGCCGAAGATGCTGACCTTCGAAAGCGTGTTCGTGCTGGGATGGAAGATTTGAGCCATCGAAGCTTCTTACCCCATTTGTCGCGGCCAATCCCGGCCCCGACAATCGCGGGACCACAGGGCCTCGAACCCGCCCGGACACCTCGCAGGAACGCCGGTGGCCTCGGACAGGCGCAACGACTAGCCACCATAACGGTCTAAAGGCTCTCCCTGGGAGCCAGCACACGGCTCCTGCGAAGCCCCGCCCGCTCGACGAGGTCGCCCAATATCAAAACCAATCAGCCAGAATAGAAGGAGACTACAGGCACAACGATGGAGTATACCCTCGTTTTCAATCTGCTGTCAAAAAAGTGTGCGGAGGAATTGTCGCGAAAACAAAAGGGCGCCAGTTCCCTCAAGACCGAGGCCCCCAATCGGGTTTTTCATCAGCGCCGCTTCTTCTTCTCTGCCTTGCTCGCGCGTTTGGGCTCTTCTCCCTCGAACAACGCCAGCACTTCATCGGGCAGCGGAGCGTTAAAGTTCTCGGGGACCCTGAACTCGCCGCGATACATCCCTAAGGGACGAGGGGTCCGTCGGGGCTCAACCGCGACGAGGCGTGCCACCGGCACGCCGGCCCGGGTAATGGTGATCTCCTCGCCCCCCGCCACGCGCTGAAGAAGCCGGGAAAGGTGTGTCTTCGCCTCATGGATGTTTACTTCCATAAATCCTAATCAGGACTAAGTCCTGGACTAAGTCAACTCTGTTTGGCCGCAACCAAAAGGGGGGCCGAATTGCCGATTGGAAAAACAGCCTTCAGCCTTCAGCTATCAGCGCTCAGCTAAGCAACCAGCAAGCAGTGTCTTGCTTTGGCTGACGGCTGAAAGCTTCTTCTGAGTCAATCGGCAATCGTCAATCGTAAATCGGCAATTCGAGCCACCGTGACTTACGCCATGTTCGGAGTCGCCATCGCCTGCTCAAACTGGCACGCCTTGTTGGGGCAGACACGAACCGGGCCGGACTTTTTGGAGATTTTCTCCAGCATGATCGGAGAGCCGCAGTTCGGGCAGGGCGCGGCGACGGGCTTGTCCCAGGCGGCGAACTTGCAAGCGGGGTAGCGGCTGCAGCCGTAAAACGTCTTGCCGCGTTTGGTCCTGCGCACGACGAGCTCGCCCGTGCAGCCTTTCTCCGGGCAGGGGATCCCGAGCGTCTGGCGCTTTACATACTTGCAGTTGGGGTAGTTGCTGCAGGCGGTGAATTGCCCGAAGCGGCCGTGCTTGATCACCAGGTGGTTGCCGCACTCGGGGCACTTCTCCTCGAGAGGCGTATCAGCGACGGCGGTGCCCGCGCCCTCCTTCATCACGATCTTCTTGGTGTTTCGGCACTCCGGGTAGCCGGTGCAAGCCAGGAAGTATCCGAAGCGGCCGCGCTTCACCGCCATGGGCTTACCGCACTTCTCGCAGGCTTGCTCGGGCATTTCCGGAGCCGGAAAACC
>Ga0326728_10008608_pt1 | contig 25207 bp, 23 predicted proteins | sample MB3enrmetagenome_FD_207602 | JGI IMG/M metagenome (GOLD analysis project Ga0326728, IMG submission 207602) | Lab enriched peat soil microbial communities from McLean, Ithaca, NY, United States - MB31MN | ecosystem: Environmental > Terrestrial > Soil > Wetlands > Peat | place: USA: New York... | reverse complement strand
GCTCCGGGCCGCCTCCGACGAGCAATTTATGGCCCATTCTCGGCGGCCCTTCGCGGCTCCATCCTTCAACCGGGAGAACTAAAAAAACGTATGCCTAAACCAATTTGCAGAACTTAACATACACAACTGGCAGGTGTGCGGCGAAAAAAAATCGACCCCGGCCAATCGGCCAGGCCCCCCTGCCGGGGGGGGGCGAAGAAAGGAGTCTCTTTTCTTTTAGGGTGAAGGGGAAGGCGGCGGCGGGGGCGCTGGGTTGTCTGCCTGAGTTCTGCCGCCGGGGGGATCGGCGGCCGGCCGGCTGGGATCGACGGCGAGGGGTGAGGGTCCAGGTCCAGGGAGCCGGGGAAGGGAGCCGGGAGCCGAGGCCATCGTGCTATTGTGATGCGGGGCGCTGAGCCTGGGCCTACACCATATCTTGATTGTGGCGGGCATTGCTGGTCCTGATAATTTATTCAATTAGACTATTGTATGTGTTATCAATATGTTAACCAGTATTCATTATGTCAACTAACACACATTATGTAAACCTGGATCTGTTCCCTTTATTCACAAGCCCTTAGTGCTTCGGCTGGGCTTGGGCCTGCGCCAGCTCTTGCGCCTTTTTCTGCTGGGCCTCGATTCCTTCGGCCAAGCTGATGATAGTTTCTTCCGGCAGGCTGGCAATAAGTTCCTCGACCGAGGTAAATTGCTTGGTGATGGTCAGATCCTTGGGCAATAACTTGACCAAAACCTGGGTATAATACAAATCCTCCCGGTTTTTCGCCCACTTAGCGAAGCGTTTAGCGTCAAAAGGGGCAAGCAATGCCTCTCTTAAATCCCTTGTTAATTTATTGAATGCGCCTTTCGGCCTTCCCTTCGGATTTCCTGACTCTCCGGGCTTCCAGGTCATTGTTTTTTCCTGTAATTAACAATAGAATCGAAGCAAAACCTTTAGAATTATTATCAACTTTTCGGCTGAAAGGACATTGCCCCAAGCTTAGCTTGGCTCCAAGATCGTCGCCATGACTGGTAAACCAAAAGACGGGATTGAAGCAGTTCTTTCCAAAAGGTTTTGCCTCAGTGTTTCGATAATTCCTTTTTTAGGATTTGGATTATCTTTTGGGATGCTAGGCCATCACCGTAAGGGTTCCGAGCCTTAGCCATGGTTTGATAAGCGGCAGGATTGTCGAGGAGGTTCTTAACTTCCCGGGAAATTGCCTTCCTTTCTGTCCCCACAAGTTTTACGGTTCCGGCCCAGACCCCTTCCGGGCGTTCGGTGGCCTCCCGCATCACCAAAACCGGTTTACCCAGAGCCGGGGCCTCCTCCTGAATGCCGCCAGAGTCGGTGAGAACCAGGTAACTTCGGCTCATCAAGTAGACGAAGGGTGCATAGCCCAGGGGTGGCAGGAGGGATAAACGTCCGCCCCCGGAAGTCTCTAGATGCAGTACGCCTCCGGCTTTCTCCCTGGTCGTTTTAGAATTGGACAAAATCTCATAAACCGGCTGCTGCACATGGGGATTTAAATGCACCGGATAAATCAAGTGAATCTGGGGATAGGTCTCCACAATCTCCCTCAATGCCAGGCAGATGTTTTTGAATCCGGTTCCGAAATTCTCCCGGCGGTGGCCGGTCACCAGGATAAGGCGGCGCCTATCCAAAGCCAGTCCATAACGTGCAGCAAAATATTTCTCCCAATCTTCTTTTTCAGAGTCTACTCGAGAGACAATTAACTTTAAGGCATCGATTACCGTGTTGCCAGTGACCCAGATGCGCTCTCGCGGAACCCCTTCGGCCAGAAGATTGTCCCGGGCCCAAGGGGTGGGGGCGAAGTGATAGTCAGCCAAGGAGCCGGTCATCCTGCGATTCATTTCTTCGGGAAAAGGCCGGTATTTGTCCCGGGTACGTAGACCCGCTTCCACATGGCCTACCGGGATGCGAAAATAATAAGCCGCCAGAGCGGCGGCCATGGTGGTGGTGGTGTCACCCTGAACTAGGATCAGGTCAGGCCTTTCCGTCGCCAACACCACTTTAAGCCCTTCCAGAACCCGGACGGTGATGTCAAAGAGATCCTGGTCCGGGCTCATCAAGTCAAGATCGTAGTCAGTACCAATCTCAAAGAGGTCCAGTACTTGGTCCAGCATCTGGCGATGTTGGGCGGTTACGGCCACTTTGACCTCAAAGGCACCCGCTTCTTTCAGACGCAGTACCACCGGAGCCATCTTGATAGCTTCAGGTCTTGTGCCGAAAATTATCAAAATTTTTTTCAAAGTTTGTTTTGCATCCCCTCAAAAGCCAGGGTTTGCCCGGTGGATTCAACATTTCTCACTGCAGAAGAGATTCCAGGGCCAAATTGAGCTGCGGCTTGAATTTGGTCCCAGTTTTCCCGGAACCAGACGATCGCGTTCTTTAATCCTACCTCAAAAGGAGTGCGGGGTTCATAGCCGATAAGTTGCCTAGCCCGGTCCACCGAGGCCAAGAGGCGGGGCTTGGTGTCCCATTTGCGGCGCTCGGCATAGACTATGCCGGCTTTGTTCTCCACCTGGGCATTGATCATTTGAGCCAGGTCGATGATGCGGGTCTCTTGGCCGGAGGCCAGGTTGAACTCCTGACCCGCCGCGGCCTCGAAATAGCCGGCCCGGAGCAAGCCATCTACAATGTCACCCACATATGTGAAATCCCGGGTCTCTTCCCCGCTGCCGGTGATGGGCAGGGGTTCCCCTCGCATGGCCCAGTAGATAAAATTGGGAATAACATTGCGGTACTGGCCGGGAAGTTCCCCGGGCCCATAGGAATTGAAAAAGCGGGGCTTGACCACCGGCAGGCCGTAATGGTGGTTAAAGAAATTGCAGTAAAGCTCCCCCAGCATTTTGGTGATTTGATATGGTGAGCTGAGGTGCAGAGACATAAACTCTTCGGTGAGGGGCAGAGGCGCACTGCTGCCATAAATGGAACAACCGGAGGAGGCATATATAAAGCATTTTATCCCGGAAAGCCTGGAATATTGCAAGAGTTTCAGAGTGCCTAAGCCGTTGACCAAGAGGTCCGTTTCAGGATGATCGATGGAATTCTGATTTGCGAACAAGGCGGCCAGGTGGAATACGATTTCGGGCTCTTCAAAAAAAACCCTCTTCAGGTGCACTTCGTTCAGAATATTACCCTCCACAAAAAGCACGTTGGGAAGGGCCGGCACATTCCAACGAACTGCCGAGGATAGATCGTCCAGGACAATTACCAACTTTGCGCCCAACTCTCCCAGGAACCTGGTCAGATTGCTGCCGATGGCCCCGGCTCCGCCGGTGACCAGGATGGTTTTATCTTGGTAAGATTTTTGGTAATCTTGTACAGCCATAATTGATTATCCTCCTTTAATCAGATTAGATCCCCCGGCCAAACAGGACTATGCGGATGGTCTTGAGCAGGATGGCCAGATCCAGGAAAACCCCCATGTTTTTGATGTAATAAAGGTCGTACTGCAACTTTTCCCGGGTCTGCTCCAGGGATGAAGCATAAGGATACATCACCTGGGCCCAACCGGTGAGCCCAGGCTTCACCAGCAGACGGCAGCTGTAAAAGGGGATCTCCTCCTTATAACCACATTGGACCATCGCCCCGGGAGCATCTCCGGCGCGCCGTCCCGGGCGGAAATCCGGCACCAGTTCTTGAAATTCCTGAATGAACATCTGCCGCTCCGGCCGGGGTCCGATAAAACTCATATCACCCGCAATAACGTTAAGCAATTGGGGCAATTCATCCAAGCGCATTTTGCGTAAGACCCGGCCCACTCTGGTGACCCGGATGTCATCTTTGCCAGCCCATTGGGGCCCCAACCGCTCGGCTCCCTCGATCATGGTGCGAAATTTTAAGATCTGAAAAGGCTTGCCATCCTGACCCAGACGTTCCTGTCGGAAAAATACCGACCCAGGGCTGTCCAATTTGATGGCCAAGGGAATAAAAAGAAACAACGGCCAAAATACGGCCAGGCTCACAAGCGTCAACCCTAGATCGAGCAGTCGCTTCAGATGCCGGGAATATACCTTGTTGACCTGCATGCTGGTCAGATAAAACCAGGCATCAGGGATATGATCAATCGGGATTTTACCTGCCAGAAATTCATAAAGGCTCGGCATGTCCATGAGCTGGCAGCCGGTCCAAGAAATCTTGTTTAATGCGTTTATCAAAGAATTCGACTTATGATTAGTGATTGCCACCAAAACCAATAGGTTTGGCTGATGCTGGCGCACGACTTCCACTATTTGGGCCGAATTTCCCATTACCGGCAAACCCTCTATCTTGGCGCCAATCTTCCCTGGGTCGTCATCGATAAAACCTAATGGCGTCAGACCCACCCGGGGGCGGTTGCGAATGGCCTCCAGAATCCGCCGTCCGGACCTGCCGGAGCCTATGATTAACACCTGCCTTTGCAGCCGTTGGGGTAAAGCCAGGGCAGAGAAGCTGTAGCGCCAGACTAGCAGCAACCCGATAAAAACTGGCGCATGAATGATTAACAAAGTGCGGCCGATAAAGGCTCCGAAAGGAAAATAGAATACGACAACTACCGTCAATGTGCCTAAAAGGCCCGACAGAATGAGCCGCGCAATATTAACCCTTCGGCGAAAGTCTTGCTGATAATTGTAAGCATCGGCGATGTAGAGCACTAGCAAATAGATTAGTCCAATTAGAAAGAAAGCAGTAATATTTTTATGGACAAATCCCCAAACTTCCCGACCAATCTTAGGATCTCCATACAGCCCCAAGATCATTGAAAGGCAGTAAGCCACGCAGTCCCCAGTAAACAGGACCAGTTTCCACTTGGAAATGTGGAGGTTAAAAACCTTGAACATTAGAGTCCCTATAAAAAATTAATAAGGTAATAAGCTAATAGGCTTTACAGGCTAGGGCTTAATAAGAAGACAAGAGACGGCCAATACAGTTCTCTATCAACACTGCGGCCCGCTCCAAGGAAAGGTGCTCCACCGTATATCGTCTGCCCCGTTGTCCCATCTTCTCTCGCAACTCTGGGTCATGATAAAGTTGTATGATAGCCTGGGCCATAGCCTCAGGGTCACCGGGAGTGATTGCCATGCCACATTGAGCCTCGGCCAACAACCGGGGGGCATCACCGTTCAGCGGGAGGCTGGCGAGTATGGGTCGGCCCGCGGCCATGATGCTTAAAATCTTGGAAGGGACTACCGGAGTCCTAACTTCCCGGCGCAAGGTGGCCAGACAGAGGTCCGAGGCCGACAGGACCTCCGGGTATTTAACTTTGGGCTGCATGGGCAGGAAAAAGACGTTGTTCAGTTGGTTCTCTTGGGCAAGTTTCTGGAGCTTGGGTTTTTCGACCCCATCGCCCACCAGGAGAAAGGCGATTTCTTTTTTATCTTTCAATATCCTGGCGCTGCGCAGCAATAAGTCCAAATATTCTAAACATCGGGACCTCTAACCCATGATTTGTGAGGGCTATACTAAGAACATATCGAGGTTAGGCAGCTTTCTATATGCTTCACGCACTTTTTTAACGAATAGTGCTCTACTGCATACTGCCTTCCATTAGCACCCATTTTTTTCCTTAGTTCTGTGCTTCCAAATATCTGCAGGATAGCTTTAGCCATGGCTTCAGGTTGCCCTGGCGAAACGCACTGGCCGCATTGAGCCTCATCGATTAGCCGGGGAGCATCACCTTCCAAAGACAGACTGGCCAGTATAGGGCGACCAGCGGCCATAATGCTCAAAATTTTTGAAGGAACCACCGGAGTCCGCACTTCTTTCCGCAAGGTCACCAGACAGAGGTCTGAGGCGGCCAAAACTTCGGCATATCTTTCTTTGGACTGCATGGGTAAGAAGAGGACATTACTCAAATTATTATCTTTTGCCATTTCCTCCAATTTTACTTTTTCGACTCCGTCTCCTACTAACAGAAAAGCGATATCATTTTGATCTCTTAATAGATCGGCGCAATACAACACTGTTTCCAGGTCCTGGGAGTATCCCATGATGCCAGCAAAGGAGACAATGAAATTTCCTTCAAGACCTAAACTGGCCCGTAAATCATTGTTGCGTCCCGAGGGCCTTATCGCTTCCGTATCAATCCAATTAGGGATCAACATTACCTTATTGGGGTCGCCGCCCGCAGCTATGATATGCTGGCGATTCCCCTCCGAATGAGCTACGACCAGGTCAGCCCGGCGATAAACGAAAGACTCAAGTTTCCTGAAAACTCGAATGAGATATGGATCTTTGAGCACTCCCAAATCAATGACGCTTTGGGGAATAAGATCCTGAATGTTTACCACAATTGGCCATCGCCGCCAGCGGGCAAGCCCCCAAGCAGCCAAAGCTAAAGGCAATGGAGGGGAATAGACCAGGGCCACATCAAAGGAAGGGAGCAAGATCCCCCCTGCTAGACCTGCGACTAAGGCTGACACCCACTGATCTAACCCCCGCAATATGGGTTTGTTCCAGGGAATATCAAGGTTAAAGACCCTAACCACCTTTAGTCCATGATAGTTTTCCTGAATAACAGACCTTTGACGATATGTTTTTTTCCCTCCAAGAACATGATAGCGGGGCAAGCCAGTGAGGACCGTTACCTCGTGTCCTTGCATCAGCAAGGCCTGGCCCAGTTCAAAAAAAAGATGGGCCGCCGAACCAACCTCAGGCGGAAAAAAGGCGGATATGAGCAGTATTTTCATGAAAGAGTTTTGTTATAGGTTGATCAGGCGAGAAAACCCTGTATGTGTCGGGCGCAAATTAGCAGGATAATCTGTCATTCATTTTTTAAACCAATTAATGTTTCGGAATAAATTTGAGTATCTGCTGAAAGATTGGGTTACAAATGGGCCTTAGTCCGATTTCTCCCCAGTTCTTAATGCAGAATGGTGTCAAAGTATAGCGACAGCTTGGCGTCCACCACTTCGGTATACCTTGACACGTGCGCCTGCCTGAGGATATCGGTATCACTCATTGTCGGTCGGTAGTCATTGGCCACGGAATGTCAATCCAGCTTCGAAGGTCGGTTCGATCACCAGCTTGGCTTTCTGGAGGACCACAGCAAACGATATGCTTTCTTTACGCCACATAAGCCGTGACACATAAGAGCTGTCCATGTTCCTTCAAGCTATAACGGGCGAACCCCGCCTCCCGCAGGAGCCATTCCACGTCGGACCGAGAGTAGAAATAGACCCGGCACTTTTTCAGGTTGAGCCTGATCTGGCGAAGCACGGCACGCCAGGTGCCTTTCATAGGGAAACTCAAAATGGTTCGGTCCCTAGTTAACCGCCGCATTTTGGCCAGCACCGGCAAGGGCTCCGCAATGTAATCCATTAGCCCGATCCCGATACACAAATCAAAGCTCTGGAGGGGATGGAAGTCCAGCAGGTTGGTTTGGAAAAATTTCGTCTGGTCGGCCAACTGCTCTTCCAAGGCCCGCTTCCGGCATATTTCTACCATGGTGCCGGAAATGTCCAGCCCCACCACTTCCCGGGCCTGGCGGCGGGCCAACTCTAGGGCATACATCCCGGTGCCACAACCCACGTCTAGGAAGGTACGCCCAGGGATGGGTTCCGCCTCCCGCAGAGTGTAGCGGAACCGCTCATACATGTCCCACCGAAAGGTTCTGTCCAGCCAGACCCCCAGCCGGCTTTTTTGGTGCGAATAGATGGCGTCGAAACAGCCAGCTTCTCTGTCCCAGAATTTTTCCTGCTCCTTCAGGTCCGGTCTGCCGGCCATAATATGTCCCGTATGGTAGTGAATTGGAAATCTTTAAGTAATTTGGTCAACTTATCATAGGTTCGGGGTACATTGTAGTAATGACGGAAGCGTTTCCCCCAGGGAATGGCAACCCGAGGCTGGTGGGGATCAATTTCCCAAGGGTGCAGGTAGCACACCGCCGGCCGGCCGGCGGCGTTCACCCGCCGCATCAGCCAGCGGGTCACGGCATAGGGGTAAAACCGGAAATAGAAGCCGCCCCCAACCGGCAGGCGCAGCCCTCCCACCTCCGCAACCGTCATAGGAAATTCCAACACCCCGTCACCTAAGGTAAGGACTCCTAATTCCGCCTCGGACATCCCATAATCGGGGTGAAACCCGATGGGAAAAATTGAGCTGTCGTAGCGGATACCGTATCGGGCCAGGATTTCCACGGCCCACATGGTCTTCCGGGTGACGCTGAAGGAAGGTGCCCTGAAGCCCCAGATCTTCGACTTGACACACCGCCGGGTTACTGCCAGGGCCAGGGCTAGGTCCGTTTCGAAAGCCTCGGGGGTCATTTCGGTGAGCAATCGGTGAGAATAGCCATGGGTGGCGATTTCGTGGCCCTGGGCCTCGATGTCGGCCACCAGGTCAGGGGCCACCTCGGCAACCCAACCCAGCACAAAAAAGGTGGCCCGGGTGCCATGAGCCGCCAGCAACTCCAGAAGGCGCCGGGCGTTGACCACTATTCGCTGTTCGCAGCTTTCCCAATCTTCCCGTTTGATCACCCGGCTCAAATTGTAGGCGCAGAACCAGTCTTCCAAATCGATGGACAGGGCGTTTTTCAAACTTTCATTCCCATCCGGCCGGATGTGGCCAGAGGATGCGTGGGGGGGCCAGGGCAGCTAGTTTATCCCAGTTTAGAGTATTCGTGCCTTCCTTGATTCGGATTTCTTCCTCTGCCCATCCATCATGAGGGGCCCCTATCGTCTGAAACGAGAAAAGGCAACCACCAAAGGCGGCCTCGCAATCGGAAGAATATCAAGGCAGCCAAAGCCGTTGGTAGCGGAGGCCAATAGATCATGGCCACATCGGAGGGAGGCAAACAAACAACGGTTAATCCCGTGAAAAAGGCTGAAGCAAATTGGTCCATTTCCCGCAGAATTGGAATGTTCCAGGGAATTTCCAGGTTGAAGACCCGCAGTACACTCAGACCGTGATAGGTTTCGCAAATGCCAGGGGCGTTGCCGGTAATCCTTTTGTTTTCCCGCCACATGATAACGGGGCAGGCCGGTAAGGATACTAATCTCATGGCCCCGGTCCCAAAGAGCCAGCCCCGACTCATAATAAAGATGGGCTGCCGAGCCAACCTCCGGTGAGAAATAAGGGGTGATTAGTAAGATCTTCATAATAAAATTTTGCCTTTGGAGAAAATCAAGGAGAAACAATAGGTTGGCAGCCATACCGGCCACCCCTAAGCCGAAAACGTTAATAGCGGTAGGCTTTTACGTCTCTTGAGTCTGCCCGGCTCTCAGAGCTGCGGCGGCCTTTAGAGTTGCCCGAGTGGACGCGGCATATTCCAGAAAAAGCTTGGAAAAATCTACCGGCTCTCCAACCGCCTTGGCAAAGAATTCCAATTCCGCCTGATATCCCATATCCATGGAAAACTTGCTGATTTTTCGGGTCCTGCCGCCCTGAATAAGCTGGGCCCGCCGAAAATCCTCGATAACCGCCGCCGAATCTTCGCAGAAGAGCTCGAAACGCTCCCGGGAAAAGGACTTGGGCCCTTTGGCGGTGTAAAGAATGGCGCCGGTTGAACCGTCTTGGAAGTTTAGATTAATGATCAGATTATCGTCATACCGGTATTTGCCAGTGGTTCCGGAAATGGTCTCCACATTTACCGATGCCGTCTCCGAGTCGGTCATGAAGTGCAGAAAATCGATGAAATGACAGACTTCTCCCCTGAGACGGCCGCCTCCCACCTCCGGGTCGTGTACCCAGTGGTCCCCTGGGATATAGCCGGCATTGACTCGATAAGTCATCATCAGGGGAGTGGTGCGACCCGCCACCATGGCCTTGACCTGCCGAGCCAACGGCGCAAACCGCCGGTTAAACCCCACCATCAGCAACCGGGAGCCGTCATAAGCCGCGCTAATCCCTTCCAGTTCCTCCTCCGTCAGGCATAAGGGTTTTTCCACCAAGACGTGCTTGCCCGCGGTCAGGGCTGCCAACACCAGGGTGGCATGAGAATTATGCCGGGTAGTAATGATGACGCTGCCGGTGGCCTTATCCTTGAGGATTTCTTGGTAATCTGTGGTGGCGTAAGCAAATCCGAACTTTTTGGCGATATGCTGGGCTGTCACGCCGGTGGTAGTGGCCGCCCCCATTAGGGTTATCCCCTGGACCTTTTTCAAGGCTGGCAGTAATATATTTTTGGTGAACATCCCACCACCGATGAGCCCTACTGCCCGGGGGTCAGCCGACTGGCTGGTGGGGGCGGCAGGTTTTAGCCACACCTTCCGAAGCAGCGCGGCTTTGTCGGCATCAGCCAGGGCTTCCCCTGTTTCATGTCTAGCCGTGTGAGGATAGTTAAGGACCACCCCGATATACGGCTCAAGATTTTTCAGGATCAGGTCATAGGCCTCCATGGCCTGATCAATGGGAAAGCGGTGCGTTATCAGCCTGTCCACCCGCACCCGCCCCCGGGCCACCAGGTCCAAAAAGGCTGCCAGATTGCGACGCTCGGTCCAGCGCACTAAAGATAGGGGATAATCGAACCCCTTGGCCTCATAAAGCGGCTGCAGGCTGCCGGGGCCGGCCGCCTTGGATACCGTAAAGGTCAACTCCTTGTCCCAGAAGGCCTTGCGGGTGAGGCTCAATTCCGCCACTCCCACCAACACCAGCCGGGCCCGCTCCCGGGCCACCGTCTCCGCCAGGCGCACCGGCCGCGGGTCGCTGCTGGCCGCGGTGATCAGCACCGCATCGGCGCCCAGGCCGCCGGTGACATTGGACACCGCCTCTTCCACTTCATCCTCGCCGGGTGCCAGGGCCACATCAGCGCCCAATTCCTTGGCCAGCTCGCATCTTTGCCGATCCAGGTCCACCCCGATGACCCGGCAGCCCTGGGCCGTGAGCAGTTGCACGCTGAGCAATCCCAGGAGCCCCAGACCAATGACCACCGCGGTCTCTCCCAGGGTCAGGCCGGCTTCCCGCACTCCATGGAGGGCTATCCCTCCCAGCATGACGAAGGCGGCGGCTTCAAAGTCCATCCCCTCCGGGATAGGCACACACAAATTTTCCGGCCCCCAGATCACCTCGGCATGGGAGGCAAAACCGGCTCCGGCCACGGCCACCCGGTCGCCGGGCTGGAAACCTTGGACCCCGGCCCCGACTTCCAGAACCACGCCCGCGGCGCTGTACCCCAGCGGCAACGGCTCATCCAGGCGGTTCATGGCCTCTTTGAAGACGCTGATAAACCCCTCTTTCTGAGCCTTGGCCCAGGCCTGGCGCACCAGGTCCGGCCGCGCCCGGGCCTTCCCCAAGAGGCTCTTCTGTCCCATCTCGATCATCAGCTTCTCAGTGCCGGGGCTGATGAGGGAAGCCATATTCCGCACCAAAACGCCGCCAGCCTTGGCACCTGTCTGCGGAACCTCCACCAAACTGATTTGCCCGTTTTTATATGATTGTATTATCTGTTTCACGTTTCTTTTAACCATGAGTCACTCGGCTACCTGAGCCCAGATATTGTGGATGAAGCCAAACCCCAGTCCGTTAATAATCCCTAAAGGTAATTTTTGTAAATTTTTCACCATTGCATTAACAATCCTACGTGGAATATTTGTCAATGTCATCCTTTTACTTAAAACATTATAAGGAATTCGACTAATATACATGTGGTCTTTAATTATAAAGCCAGCTCTATTTAAGATAGCAATCAACCCTCTTTTAGAAAAATAGGTTAAATGTTCAGGAACCCATAAACAACTATTATCTTTTGATTTCAATAGCTTTACCAGTATCGAATCTACATTGGGTACAGCGACTGCAATAATTCCATTTTCCTTAAATTGGATCTTAATTTTCACAAGAAAACTCATTGGATCTTCTACATGTTCCAGTACCTGACTAAGAATGACCAAGTCAAACTTCTCCGGGCCAAAATCGACTTCCTCAAAAAAATGGGTCGCAGGAGAAAACCCGTTTAGTTTTTCGAATATCTCATTTTCCCATTTCCCGGGATTAACGGCTGAAACTTCAAACCCTGCCTTGATTGCGGCGTTGGTAAAAAACCCATAGCCAGAGCCGATGTCAAGAGCTTTTAGGCCATCCATAGACACCATAAAGATTTTGGCCCGCTCTACCAATCTCTTTGCATCTACTGTAGCATTGGGGTATTCGGTTTCTCCTTTGATGACTTCTTCAAATGGAATAGGTTCTGTGAGTCCGTGGCCAGATTTATAATAAATTGAATCCAAATATTCCTTCGTGGGTTGGGGATTCATAAAACCCGTATTACAAGAGCTACAACGCCATAGGGAAAATTTAATTTCCTCCTTTGGTTTTATAAGCCAGGGGTTAATCTTCTTGCTGCTACAAGCCGGGCATACCGACATCTTCAATTTAAAGAAATCCTCGGTTCCTGATTTCATGTTAAAGGTTCTTTTTTAATTCAAAGTATTTTGCATCCACCAAGAATGGGTACCAAAGGCTATGCAAAAAACAGTATATAAGTCCTTCTTTACCATCTAGAAAACCAAGTTGATAGATATAACGATATAAAAAGTAAAATGATGGTCGAATAAAAAGGGGCATCCTTACCCAAACATTCTCACGTAACCATATTTTCAAACTATGTTCAATATGTCTTTTTGCGTGATAAACTGATTTTTCCGAAAGAACTTGCTTCGATTCTAACCTAACGCAGTGTTCTGCCTCTAACAACGCCAATTTATTATGTTTGTCGATCCAGAAGGCAAGGTCTTTTTTATCTTCATGGATCATAGGGTTTTTTAGACGCCCCAATTCTCCTTGAACTATCACATATTCCCGAGCGCCACTGCCAATGCTACGAGCTTGATTCCTTTTTATCAGACGCAAGATGTAGTCTGCCTGGTAACCTCCGTGTTTGAGCCATCTTCCCATAAAATAAAATTTTCTTTTGATATAATACCCCTCTAGTAACTGGTAGCTGCCGGTTAAAGTATTGGCAATCTCTTGCTTTAATCCATCGGTCAAACGTTCATCCGCATCCAGGAAAAGCACCCATTCATAAGATATCGGCAGGTTGTCTAAGGCCCAGTTGCGCTGATGGGCCCAATGCACCCAGGCATTTTGAAAAATCTTCTCGGTGTATTCTCGTGCGATCTCTAAAGTCCGGTCCGTGCTATAGGAGTCCACGAGAAAAATCTCGTTGGTAAGATTCTTAGCGCTTTCCAGACAAGCCTTAATATTCACCTCTTCATTATAGGTAAGAATAATCACCGATACGGGAGCCTTGCCCATGTCAGATATCTCCGGTTACCTGTCCGACCAGGATAAGCCAGGACTACGCCGCCCGGTGAGAATATCCTCGTAGGCCGTGGCCATCTGCCGGGCAACGAGATTAACGTCATACCGCCTTCTAGCCGAAGCCGCGGCAGCTTGTCCCATGGTCAGTAACCGCTCCGGAACGGCCAGCATCTGTTCAATCGCCCCGGCAATGGCTCCCACTTCCAGAGGCACGACTATCCCCGCCCCATCGGCCTGAACCTCACGACATATTCCCACATGCTCCGAGAGTAGCACCGGCACTCCGGCTAGCATCGCCTCCACTGCGGCGTTGCCGAAGTTTTCATCAGTACTCACTAAGGCGAAAATATCACTGGCTGCGAAGAGAGAATTTCTCTCCTGGTGGTTTACCTCTCCTAGGAAACGCACTCTTTTATTTAGCCCTAAATTATTGGTCAGAAGACGTAGTGAACCTTCAGCACCATCATCAGGACCAGCGATTAAGAGATTTAGCTCCTTATTTTTTAATTCGTACGTTGATATTGATTTAATAAGGAGATCGAGCGCCTTGACGTGATGCAGTCGGCCTAGAAAAGTTATTATTTTAGATTCAGGATTTATTCCCCAAATTTTCCTTGCATCCCGGCATCTTTTTAAATCGTTAAATTCGTTAACCTCAAAGCCATTAGGCACTATAAATTGAGGGTTCCTGAATCTGTGATACTCATCTAATTCTTTTTCCATTTGGGTAGTGTAATGAATTGCCGCTGCCCTTCTCATGGTTTTTCTTTCGATAGCCTGAAAATATAACCATTTCTTGAATGCCTTTTTCTTCAAGGCAGATTCCCTTAGGGTACCACGAACTGAAACCAGATAAGGAACCCCCTCTTTCCTTGCTGCTGCCGCCGCAGGGATACCCGGATAGCACCAAAATGAAGTCAGATGAACAATATCGAAATTCTTGAGGGACTTATGGCAGGCTTCTCTCAAGGTTCGAGAATAAAAGAATTTGTAGCTGAACTCGGTCCTGAAATAATAAACCTTTACCCCCCCCACTTCCACCGGGCAGTTCAGCGGTAATGACAACTTCCGATCCCGGCCGCTGTCGGTGGTGAAGACCGTGACTTCCTGCCCCAATCGAGCCATTCCCCGGCAAAGTTGGCTGACGCTGCGTACGACGCCGCCCAGGTGCCAGGCTGGTTCATAAGCAGGAGTTACGTGTAGTATTTTCATAGCGCTGTGTTTTTATAATAATGATAAAAATCACGAACTCATCGTGGGTATCCAAAATTCAAAAGGTCACCTTAAATCGGACAGCATAGATAAGACTCTATCTTCAATAATAGAATAATTATAATTTAAATAACAAGATTAGCTTGTTTTTCTTTCATTTCATATATTCTTCTATATTCCGCATTATTTCTTTTATCCTTTCATGATAGCTATAGCCGCTCCTGAGGCACCTTTCTCTTCCGGCCTGAGCCACCTGTCTTCTTTCTGACTCGTGGGCCAAATAGAATCTGACCTTTTCCAGCAGTTCTTCGTTGTTCCCAAAAAATTCTGCCTCTTTCCCCTCTTCAAATAACTCCAAATGTTCGTTGGTCCTTTCCGCCAACATAAAGGCGCCGCAAGCCGGAATCTCGAAGGTCCTCTGGGTATGCAGGTCTCGATTTCTCTTCCTCAAGAAACCTAAGCAAATATCAAAGGAGCAAATGGCCCTCGCATAGTCATCCCCGTAAATGGATGGGCCTTTTATACATAAGTTCGGATGACTCAGTTTACAATTTTCTTCCCACCCGTCGCCCCACACCCCCACCTGGATGCCCAACTCGGCCAGGAAATAGATGGATTCGGCCCGCTGCGCTTCATAAGAACCTATGAAACCCACCGGACCGCCAAACCTCTTCTTTTCTTCGGCAGATAAGTTCATAGGACGGTGGGTATGCTGGTCATAAGCGAATCTCCAACAGAGAATATTTTGTGCACCCAATTTTCGAAAATCACCAATATTGCACTTTCTGGTCGTAATCACGAAGTCATAGTAAGATAAGGAGGAAATATATCGCTTCCATTGAGTTATGTGGTTCATAATGTCATCAGGATTGTAAGAAAGCGAAACACAGGAGGGCTGAATCTTTTTGATCGCCATTAGCGTCTTGCCGGAGATAGTGAGCCCTTTATCCACCCATAATATGTCAAATTTATCCTGGCGGAATAAATGCATGATTTGCCTGTTTGCCTGATTAAAATCAGGAGGACCGATAATCTTGTTAATAACTCTATAATACAGGGGCGGTCTTATATTTTTCATCTCCCAGTTGGGGGCAGAATTAACCGAAATTAAAGAGTGACCTAAGTCCTTAAATGCCTGCAGCCGCTGCAGACAAGTATGCCCTTGCGTAAGTGATCCGACATACAAGATTCTCATGTTTAGCCACCTTGTTGTAATTCCAACAGGCATTCCCTGATTCCTGCGACCGCCTGCTCCACGGAATATTGCCTAGCCTTTTGGCGGCAAGCTTCCCTGACGCCATTCCCCCTCAATTTTCTCAAGCTAATGACCCTGGACATGCAGTCAGCCAGTGCCGCAGCATCGCCCGCGGGAAAAACGCATCCTGTCCCAGCGGAAATAACCAGATCACGCCAGCAGCCAACCCTGTCACTAACTATCACTGGCATCCAGAATTGCAGAGCTTCATTGACCACTAACCCCCAGGTTTCTGACCATGAGGAGGGCAAGACAAGACAATCAGACGCACTATAGAAGAATCCCAGCTTGCTTTGGTTTTGGAAGCCGGTGAATACCGTCTCTATCTCGGGAAGCGCATGCATCCCGGCTTCCAACTGCCGGCGTAATAAGCCATCTCCCATCACTATTAAACCGAGGCTAACGCCACTATCAGCCGACGAGCAAGGAGTTCACTGCGTTGATTATGGACCTGGCGGCCACGGTGCAATCCTGGGTCATAGCAAGTTCGACGGCCCGAGTGCCGAGGCGTTGGCGCAAAGGCTCGTCCTGGAGAAGATTAGTCAAGATCTCGGCCAGTCTATCCGTGTTGCCACAAGGGTAGACATAGCCATTTTCTCCGGGCCGCAAGATATCGTTAGGACCAAAACATCCACAGCGATCACTGATGACCGCAGGCACTCCCAAACAGGCAGCCTCGGTGACGGCAAGTGGATGAGGATCCTTCCCTGAGGGCATAACCAGGATGGCGCCCAGGGGATAATGGCTCGGCATTTCGGACTGGTTGATGAAGCCGGTGACGCGCACCTTGGAGCCGCCCGCAGCTTGCACTGCCTCCCGGAGAGGACCCTCCCCCACAAACAAGGCGATGACTTCTTGCCTTAGCTTCATCCGCAAGATCGCCTGGACCAGATCAAGGGGGCGTTTGCGATCAATTAATTTTCCCACAAAAAGAACGACAGGACTTTCCTCGGGGATGGCATACCTTCGTCGCAAAGCGGCCAGGTGGTGTCGCCGATGGTTGGCAGCCAGGACGAATCTCCTGATATCTATGGGAATAGGGGACCAGAACAATTTTCGGGCCGGCACCCCATGATAGCGGTAATAGGCGTAGTTATGATCGCCGACGTATAAAAATCCAGAGATAAATCGGAAAAAAGCCCTTATCACAAGCCGTTTGACAGCTTCTTTTAAAGGTCCTGAAGGGCTCAACAGGTTGGCGTCGGAAAAACAAAAGACCGGGATCTTTTTGGTTCTGGCATATGAAGCGATCAACCAATTATTAGGGCTGAAGTAACCGGCGATAAATATAGCGTCCCAGCGGTTGTTGTTTATGTTTGCTATTATCTTTTTATTGATCAAGAAGTGAGTCGGGGGCAAGAGGCATGGCAGGATTGTATAAGGGTATCCCTCGAGGAGGGGAACATCCCATTGGTAAGCCACCTTGAATTCAGGGTCAAATGCCACTTGTGCCAGGGCATGGCCCGGATGGAAATAATAGACACGCAGGTCCACCTCTTCAATAGCTGCCAGGGCTCGGAAGAGAGGCGCATGGTGCTGGGTGGGATGAGAAAAGAATATGGCGATTTGCATAAGGGAATTTTTCGAGATTATGCGGCCGCCTTGGCCGTCGCAATCCAAAAAAGGCTTATGGGACGTCTTGCCCGGGAATTAGAGTCTCTGATGCCTCCGGTTAGCTTCCAATAAATGTTGGTTGCTAAAGAACCTCTTGTTTTCATGACGAGTTGGCGAAAGGAATAATTTCGGCATCGTGATTATAATCCAGAATAGAATAGCGAATAAAATACCATGACGAATATTCATAAAAATATATGAACCTAGACAATATTGGTATTGAATTAGGCCAGGGATTAAGGCCAAATAGGCAAGTTTTGGGTATTGGGGAGTATTTGGGGATGCCGCATAACGCCAGAGAGTGCCATTAAAGAAACCTATCATAAAATAGCCGATGATTATTCCTAAAAAACCACCATCTGCGATGGCAGATGCGAACATAGAGCCGTTTGGGTCCCTATTAATTAACTTAAAATTTATATTGGAAAGCCCTTCGGCCGACCTTTTGGGGAAAGGGAGAAATACCTCAGGAAACGATTGATACGCCGACCATAAGAAATTCTCACCCCACATGAATGGTGTTCCTAAGGTGTGGTGGCTATGAAGCATGGCGCCTGCCCATTCTATCCCATTCATACGGTAGCCAAAATCACTCTCGACATGCTTTTTCATTCCCGCTTTAACTTTTTGATCTTGTAAGGCGTTGACCAAAAGCTCTACTCTCGTGTTAACGGATATTTTTTCGTTATAGTGATTGTAAACGCCAAATAATTCCTCTCTTATAGTAGTAGTCAATATGAATAATATTGGTATAATGAGAATATATTTTATACTTTTATAAAACTTATAATTTTTACTAAGTTGGAACGCGGCAAGGCACAATATACCAATTGTTACAGCCCTGGTTCGGGAACTGGAGAGAGCCAGTATGCTTAAAAGCGTCAACCCCATAATTAAAAAAAAGGTTCTTTTCTTCGGATCACAATTTAACCATTTTGTAGTAATTAAAAATAGACATGCGCCAACCAACCCATCATAAAGATAAAAGAGTGCTTTTATAGTAAGGCCTTCTTCCGTTGTCTTCGCTGATATTCCGGCTCCGTCGATTCCATATTTTGTGGAAAAGTATGTGAAAAATATAAGGATAACAATATACAGGGTGAAGGTAATAATGTTGGAGTTGATGGCAAAAGCCTGAGGCGAGATGCGATGGAGAGCTTTGGCCATCTTGCCTAAAGAACACTCGTACCCTAATTCATAAAAAATGAAGGCGAAGGGCGCCATCAAATAAAGCTCCCAGTAATAGTCAATGGCGCCTGGGAAAACCGCGAGTCGATGCACCCCAGCCAAAGCGGGCAAGGGGCCTAAAATCAGAACAATATAGGAAACTGTTTGAATCAATGGTCTGACACTAACAAGGTAATCCCCCCAGCCATAACGTGAGCTCCAAAACCATCGAAAGGCTGCCAGAGTTGAAATAAATGAGCCTAATGCAACTGCTAAATTTGTTTCGATATCATACTTGGAAATCATGATAGCCAGGAATGAAACAGCACAAGCTAATATTACAGTAACTACAAATCTAGGGTGATTAATTTCCTTTTGAACAACCATAATATAATCCTCCTAAATCCCCCTTTAGAAAAGGTGGACGGCAGCCAATTTATGAAGCATGACACTAGTCGCTCTGGGTCAGATGGGAGAAAATCATGGCTTCACGGCAGTTCCCACGAAAACCCTGGTATAGATGCCGTTATAGCCGCCGCCGGTCTCTATGAGATTTACCAGGGCATAACTCAATTTCACCAACTGCCATAAACCGGCTCGAACCAGGCTCTTTAGGCCATGAATCCGAGGTTCGCAAGCCCGGGCCTCAAACTTGGTAAAGCCTTGTAAATTTAAGATCTTGGACAGGCCATCGGGCGTAAAGAACCACTCATGGGTAATATCGCCGTAGGCCACCGTCCCGGCCCAGGGGCTTATGGCGTTGGGGGTCTGGAAGATCACCCGGCCCCCCGTAGTTAGCGCCCCCTTTATCAGGGAGAGCAAAGGCAGCAATTCGTCTTTGTGGAAATGCTCAATGACGTCAAACCCGGTTATCAGCTGAAACCTCTCAGCATTATCCTGCAGAAAGGCCCGCACATCGCCCTGGATGATCCTGGCGCCGGGACACCATTGCCGCGCCCGTTCAATTTGCTCGGGGCCCAGATCCACGCCGGTTAAATCAGTGTAGCCCATCTGCTCCATCATGAACAGGAACTTGCCGTCGCCACAACCCATATCCAATATGGGGGCATTCCGGTCCGGCGGCAGCCAATTCCTCAAGCGCGCCTCGGCGGCTCTAGCCCATTGTTGGTAATCTTTTAACTCCGGATCTTTTTTATCTTCTCTCAAAGAGAGGTAATGGTGGTAATAGTGTTGTCGATAGTCGCGATTAGGGTTTAAGTCAGCCACAGGAAATTTCCTATGATTATTCGTGGTTCAATATGATTATTGGTCTAAATTTTTAGCCATCCGCTTGGGATAGCATCTCGACTGAAAATTTCCATCCCTGGTATGGTGCAGTCATTATCCCCTCCCGGGGTAATAATGATTTTGTCATGGTGATCGCTTAGCCAGGCCCCCCACCAACTAAAAGTGCTGTTGGCAATGATAAAGTGTTTACACAAGCTCATAAGCCATAAATCCTCATAGTCTTTCTCATCTTTATGATGATTTATAACTACTAACGGAAAATCCATTTTAATATTTTCGGGAAACCACTGCGGATAATCCCCAAAACAATAAAATACCGGGTCTGGAACTTTGCCGGCAATTATTTCGATGCCCCTCTTATAATAATCTACACTTAAGGCCGGAGACGATGGATTGGGCTTCGCCTCACCCTCACAGGGAAATTCGCGCAGTCTTCGGACGTGAATGCCTACGGAATTGCTGGATTGTATTTTTTCAGCTAGGGCGAGAGCCTGGGAATCGTGCCTGGTCACTATTTTCAGGTCATCCCGAATGATCTCTTCTATATCCTTAAAGTATTTTTTACTTTGCCAAAGGCCATCCAAATATATTACTCCCTTAAACCTCAAATTTAATAACCGGATATCAAATTCCGGAAATTCTTCCTTGATATATCGCCGTTTTTCTAGCTCAGAAAATTTTGCCAGTTTCTTCAGAATTTCCCTCCTAACCCTCCCGAAGATTCCGTCAAAAGATTGGTACCGGGAGGCAACCTCACCCTTGATATTGAAATGATGCAAACGATAGCTTCTTTGATAGTAATCTCGCTGGAATCCGGAAATGATATCCAATTTTAAAGGAACGTTATTCTTTAGAGACAGTCTGCGGGCCGCAGCATAAATAAAGAGTTGATTTCCCAGGCCACCCTTTAATCTAGCTACGACCATTGCATCATCCCTTTTTAATTCATTGAAACAAAATTGATAGTACAATACCAAAAATATTATGCTTAAAATGATAATGAATATTTTTAAGCAAAATATCAACCCCCCTTTTTAACTTCGCCAACACTATTATTAGAAAAGATAATTTTGTTATGAAGGTACCTATTTACTTGGAAGCGCTCATTAATCCCCAAAAGCCCCCGGCCCTGGCAAGTCCAGTGTATAAATCTGCGCATCATGAGGGCTGTTCAACTGGTTTTGTCCCATCGAAGAGTGTTCTTCCTTCCTTGATCCCGTTTTCCACGCTGATTAGACAATTCTTTCCTATTAGGAAATCTAATGTCATATTTTTACTAGGAGTCAATACGGCGAAATTCAGTAAATGAGAGTCGGGGAACAACATGGCGCATTAAGGTATCCATTTTGTAATTGCTTAAATAAATAATCTGCAATAAATTTATGGCCATATTTAGAAAAGTGCAGACCATCACTGAATAATGTTTCTTTTTTTGGATCAAGGCGCATTTCTGAGAGAGGATCGGCAAAATCAATAGCATTTTCTCTACAAAAATTATAAATTCTTTGGTCAAGAATATCAAAATCAGTTTTATACAGTTGAACCTCAAGTGGACTTATTAAAACAAGAAATTGTATATTATTCTTTAAGGCTTCTGCCTTCATTGCTTTAATTAATGTAAAGGCACACACATCATTATCACTTCTATTATTCAAGTAATTTCTAGTATCTTGAAGCGGCTGATCATTTAGCGTATTGCGAAAATATTGTCTCCTAATATTATGAAATAATTGATAATTAAACATGTCAATTAGTTGACGTAACCTCATATAACTTATTGATCTGTTAACAATAATATTGTGTAAGGCAATATAATAATTAACAATACTTGGCTTTTTGGGGGGCACGCAGCGCTCGAAATCAGCGTTAAAGAATACCAATATAATAAATTTTGGATGGTATTTTAAGCCAATGTCTTTTAGTACATGTAGTTCTTGTCCAGGGCCATATGAACAAATACTTTCATTTATCGTCTCATATTTGATCTTCGATTTTTCATTTAATTTGTGTTCTAAAAGATTAGTGAAGATATGATTCTGCTTTACCCCGAGGCCAAAAGTTACAGAGTCACCTAGAAAGAGAATGCGATAATTTTGCGACAAATAATCATGGTTGATATCCCTGAAACCATCACGATTAGATGAATATATAATATCACCGTATCTTTCTGGTTGAATAAAAGTTTGATTTGGTCTTAATAACCAATAATTATCCTTGATCACATAATTAGAATATATCGAAGATATATTTTTGCCCGCAATCAAATAATACAATCTAAAGGAAACTTCTGAAACCATAATGGCAATTACAACGCATAAAAAGATTCTTTTTAAAGGTATCCTTTTCATTAGGCGATTATATACTTGACTAACCTTATCTGAGCTAAATAGCTTGAAAGGCGGCAATCGTGGTGCCTCTTATATGGCGTACTCCGGGATGGGTTCGAGCCAATTTCCAGACCACCCGGGTGATTCCAGACCACCAGGCGGTGTGGCGATAATCATGCCACAATATCCAACCACCAGGGCGGCAGAGGTTCAGCGCTGCTTGAGTATCTTGGACAACATACGGGTAATCGTGGCATCCATCAATCCAAACAAAGTCGCATTTATTATGCCAAGGCGAATAATCGAAATTCCGGGAATCGCCATTAAGCTGGGTTATTTTTTGGCTTTCCGAAGTTCCCCGAAATGCTTCCCCTATCTTATGCATTACACGTTCCTGGGGTAGGTCTAAAGTGAAAATCCTTGTGGCTATGGGGGTATTCAAGGCCAGCAAGCGCGTTGTCCTACCGACAAAAGTCCCAATTTCAAATACCACCAAAGGTTGCAATGCTTGCATTAAATAGGCAAGTGAAGCCAATTCCAACAAATTGTGAGTGCTGCCAGGTGTGAAAATATGATATGGCCCGATAATGATGGGTTCGACTTTGCTGCTTGCTAAGTCGGTTGCATCCACACTTCCCAAGACGGGATCATCAGATTCAATATCTTGAGCATTTAAGACTTGATGAATGAATTTTTGCGATTCTTTAGGTTGGACAACTAATGAAATTGTGGACCGGTAAACAATACGCGGCAAACTGGTAGCCCAGGTAATAAAAAGATATCTAGTCCCTTTCAATATATTTTCAAGGCGCATAAATAGCCCCCCAGGATAGCCAAGATTCTAAATAAATGCATTTGCCAGCGCAAATTCTTCTTGACCTCATCTTAGACACACCTTAACAACATCATTTTTTTGGAAGTTCGCGTCATGTTATATTCCTCACCCCTTTCGCTTTCATTTCGGACTGCTTTTCGGAAGGGGTTTGGAGAAGGCGTTTTAGTGATTCTTCAAAGGAAACCCCTTGTCCTTCATTTTCTTTTTACCCTATGTGGAACATTTTTCCCGATTCACTTTTTCTAAAAACCTAAAGTCGGCTTTTTTATATAAGGCATTACAATCTTTACCCCCATTCGGATTTCTTCAAACTTTGTGATTTATACTTCCAATAATTTTCAAATTGATTAAAAGGTAATGGTCCGTGTCCTTACAAACTCGCTACAATAACCTATACTTCAACCTTCGTAGATATCAATGTGATAAAAAGCGGGAAAATATCGAGCTACATAATACAGTTTTTAGGTATAAAGTTAGCAATTATCGCTAATATCCTATCAGCTACGATTTTATTAGCATTACTATATAAATGGCAATCATCTATATAATAATCATCCTTAGGATAAGAATTTAACAAATCACTAATGTCATAAAAGTTTATCTCTATTAACTCCTTTCTATTATCTATTTCTTTATACACTGCTTTCATTAATTTCCTTGGGTCGACATCGGAATATTGTGTTGTATTTGCAATTATATTCTTCTCTGCAGCAGTTAATAGTTTATCATTTAACGTAAATATATTAGGCTGTAAAAAGAAAAAAGGTACGATATTATTTGCACTGCATAATGCAGCAATATCCTTTACATTACACATATATATATTTGCAATGGTTTTCGCTTCCTTATCATAATCAGTTATTGATTGTGTACTTTTTATTAGCTTCGGCATCATTCTATATATTATTAATTCCTTCAATAGCCTCAGCACATAAGGCTTATGAATTGAATGGTAATAGTCAATTACGTCAATTACATTTAGATGATTTCTCATGGCTTTATCCAACCCATATGGATAAGGATAGCCCAAACAGGAATATATTTTGTTTTGAAGATGTTTTTGTTTGAATTCAATATACCTATCGACTTCATTGACGCCATCATAAAAAACCGCATAATGTATTTTCTTTTCATACCGTAGAACTTCTATAAGTGTCATTAATTCTGTTGTCGAGGAGTATCCGCCTACCCCAAAATTTAACGCAGTTATGTTATCAATATTTAATCGGGAATTAAGGTGATATGGTATTGTACCAGTATCTTCTGTAATCGAAAACATCGTTGAACCACCGAAGCAAGCAATCTTGCTGACATTCTCAGAAATTTTGCTCCTATCTATTCTCCAGCCATATCCATCAGTTTTAATATATTTGCCATTATAATTTGGTGTACATGAATACCAGCGGTAAGGTGAGAATAGTATCGAATCAAAATAAAGGAATTGAAGCTCATTACGTAATTCATCGTAATCTACATTATATTTCCTAAAATGGTTTTTTACCTCCTCATAATTTGTATAAGTACTCATATGTTCTATTTTAAATAAAAAATAACAACTGAGTTCAATAACAGATAAAACTATTGCAACAAGGATTACCCATTTTGTTACATTCTTAAAAAAGGTATGGGTCACAGCAATTATTCTCCCAAGATTATGTCGATTTACTTAGAACCTTATCCAGTCCACCCGATTATCAAAATTATCACATAAGAATCCTGGCCACGGTTGCGACCTTGAGGCAGCAAGACCGAAATTTCGTTGAGTATGCCGTGGCGACTATTCAAGCTCATTGGACTGGTCAACTTGTTCCGTCTCTTTTATGCATGAAACACTTAATTGTTTACGCGGCCTGAGCGATTACGATAATTTATACATAACGATTATAAGACAATAAGTAGACATTTAATATTAGATAATGGCGGTCATCTATGTAGTCAGTGAGGAATTATTGAAGATCGCAAACCTATATATGGCACAATGACATTCTTTATCCCCTAGTGAGAACGTGCCAGGGCAATCCGTTTCCAAACTGAACGAGCCACTGCAATGTACTGGAGCCCCAGGATGTAAACAAAATGGGGCAGCAGATTCAAGCCCAAGATTATTCTCATTCCCAGAGGCGACGGCACGCACATAAGGTTGATATAATGGTAGAGGTACGCGGTGGGAAAGAGATGGCGGAGACGGGGCCACCGGCCATCATAGGCTTGGCTATAATCCCCCAGCCGTTTAAACAGAGTGGTCGATGGGTCGGAAACGATGTGACCATCATGCAATACCCGGTATACAAAAAAGAAATCGAACTCGGGGGCGTGCTCATTCAGGCGCGGCATCTCAATACCGTCGATGGATAAAAGATATTCTCTTAGATAGA
>Ga0326728_10008607_pt1 | contig 25213 bp, 18 predicted proteins | sample MB3enrmetagenome_FD_207602 | JGI IMG/M metagenome (GOLD analysis project Ga0326728, IMG submission 207602) | Lab enriched peat soil microbial communities from McLean, Ithaca, NY, United States - MB31MN | ecosystem: Environmental > Terrestrial > Soil > Wetlands > Peat | place: USA: New York... | reverse complement strand
CCGGCCAGCGGCACCAACTGGCTGACCAACACGCTCTATTTCACCGCCGTCAACTCCAACACCGCCCTGGCCTTGCAGGGCCATCCCCTGGGGATGTTGTTCGACGATTTCATCCTGCAAACCCCGGCCGATCTCAATTTCGTCCAGCCGGAAGAACCGCTGGCCCCCTTCACCGGGCAAAATCCCTACGGCTGCTGGACGCTGGATGTCTGGGACACGCGCAGCGACTCGTCCGCCCCGACCAACGGCGTGTTGCTCAGTTGGAACCTGCAGATGACCGTCTCCTCCACCAACGTCAGCCTCATCGTGCTGACCAACCACGTCCCCTACACCAATGGCTTGGCCGCCGCCAACGCCATCACCTACTTCGCCTTCGATGTTCCCGCCGGGGCCAATTTTGACACCAACCGTTTGCGCAACGGCAGCACCAATTTAAACCTGCTCTTCAACCAGACCGCCCTGCCCGTGGGCAATCAGATGGGCGATTACACCCTGTTGAGCAACGTCACCAGCGGCGCTTATGTGCTGGCCAACAACACCCCGCCCCCCTCCCTCCTGCCCGGCGCGCGCTACTTTTTGGGCGTGCAAAATCCCAACAACGTGCCGGCCGCCTTTGCCCTTCAAGTGGACACCCAAATCCTGACCAACACCACCGCCATCGCCCTGACCAACGCCATCGCCTACACCAGCATCATCGCCGCCGCCCCCCAATACTATTCATTTGACGTGCCGTCCAACGCCGTCCTCGCCTCCTTCGAAATCGTCAACCCAACCAACGAACTGGACCTCTACGCCCGGCACGCCTTGCCCCTGCCCAGCGCCACCATGTTCGATTACCACGCTGCTTATGAGGGCACCAACGACGAAGCCATCGTCGTCACCACCAACTCCGCTCCCGTCCCGCTCACGCCCGGCACCTGGTATCTGGCCGTTGCCAACGTCAACAGCAACACCCCGACCCCCTGCCAGGTGGTCGCCACCTACATCACCAGCGGCGGCATTACCATCACCCCGCTGATTAACTTCCTCAACGGCGCCTATGCCACCAACGGCACGGCCGCCCCCGGCCCGGCCCTGACCCATTTCTATTCCTACACCGTGACCGGCCCCGCCGCCACCGCCGTGCAATTTGTCGTCAGCAACATGACCGGCAACGTGGATTTGCTCGCGCGCAACGGCGCTTTGCCCACCCCCCAGCAGATGACCGGCGGCAGCTTCAACCCGGGGAACATTCCGCAACTGATCACCATCGCGACCAACGCCCTGCTCCCCTCCCTGGCCGGCGCCACCTGGTATTTGGCGGTGCCGAACAACACCGCCCAGACCGTCACATTTCTCATCACCGCCTCCACCCTGACCAACCTGCCGCCCGTCTCCACCTCCCCGGCGGTGGTGGTGACGGGGATGAGCCTGGGCGCGGGCGGATTCACCCTGCAATGGCCGGCTGTGCCCGGGGCCCAATACGAGGTGGACACGACCTCCGACCTGATCCACTGGACCAACGCCGCCGCCGTCACCCCCGCCGGCGCCACCGCCTCCTACCACGACCCGGCCCCCGTCAACCGCCAAGCCGCCCGCTTCTATCTCATCCTCCGCACCCGGTAGCGCGGATATGTCGCAGTCTGGTAGGGCGAAGCTGCTGCTTCGCCCCAATTCAGGGCGGCGCGGCAGCGCCGCCCTACCCGGAATTTCAAATAACTTTGGCCAGGATTAAGGGGAACTTGCGCCCGGATCGCGATGAGCGCGGTGGTGGTGGTGGTGAAACAGGACCTCGCGATTGTCGTAGAGGTACCAAACGATGATAATGTTGATCACTGTAACCACGAGAATGGACCAGGAAAAGGTGTTCGGTTTCACCAGTTCGTAAAACTCGATGGGGAGGAAGAAGGCGGATTCGCCGATGGCCAGCCAACCGGCCCAGGAGACGCGAAACATCAGGCCGATCCCCTCCACCAGCGGAAAAAGGCTCAGAACCACGGCGCCCCAGGCCGCCCGGTACATGTTGGCCTCGGTCAATTGGCCAATGGTCTTGGCGAGATCTATCCAGAATTTGCTTTCCGGATGGATTCTCAGTTCTCCGAATACTGTTGTAACAAAAGGGCTGTGCAAAAACTTGTCCCAATCCTCGGAAAGGTCGTGTTTAGCCTCGTGCCAGATCACCACGGCCAGCGCCACACAGAGCAGGCCTTTGACCAGCTTGAAAACAATGATGAAGTAAAGCGTGGGCGCGCGCTTTTTCAAGAGCGGTTCCCCGGCCACAGTGGCGCGAATTTCCCGAGGGGCTTTCTCTTTCTGTTCGGATGACATCATCTAATCTTCTCTGACAATATAGGCAGAAGTTCGCTCATTTTCACGCGTTGTTGTTTCATGGTGTCGCGGTCGCGCAGGGTGACGGTGTCCTTGAGTTCAGGGCCTTGCTCGCCCAAGGTCTCGAAATCAATGGTGACGCCGAAAGGCGTGCCCGCTTCGTCCTGGCGGCGGTAACGGCGCCCGATGGCGCCCGCTTCATCATAGAACACGGTCATGTGGGAGCGCAACAAATCGCGAACTTCCAGGGCTTTGCTCACCAGGTCCGGCTTGTTTTTGAGGAGGGGGAAGACGGCGACTTTAACCGGGGCGATGCGGGGATGGAAGCGCAGGACGACGCGCGATTCCAGCTTTCCTTTTTCGTCCGGGGCCTGGTCTTCGCAATAAGCGTTGCAGAGAAGGGCCAGGGCCAGGCGGTCCACGCCGGCGGAGGGTTCGATGACATGGGGCACGTAATTGCCTTTGGCCAGATTGGCCGCTTCTTCGCGGGCCAGGCGTTCGGCGTTGGCAGGGGGTTCGCCCGTCTTGCTCAAGTACTTTAAACGCGCTTCAAAGTACCGGCTGGACAATTCGGCCTTTTTCGCCTCGGCCAGCTTGGGCCAGGCGGCTTTGAGTTCCTCATCATACACGCCCATGGCCTTGCCGGAGAAGCGCTGGTGCTGCGACAAATCGAAATCGCTGCGCGCGGCGATGCCCTCCAATTCCTCGCCTGTCAGTTGGCCGCTGGCGTCGCGTTTGCTGAAAGGGAATCGGTAGAGGATGTCCACGGTGGCGCGGGCGTAATGGGCCAGTTCCTCCGGTTTTTGCCAGTACTCCACCAGGCTGGCGCGGGGCAGTCCGATGTTTTCGTAGAAACGGAGGCGCTCCTCGACCCAATACTGGTGCCAAATCTGCCAGCCCCAATCGGGCTGCGGCCTGCCGGGATGGCCCGGACCGGCCGGTTTGGCCACGCGGCCACAGATGGCTTCGACGGCCTCATCGGGCCGGATGAAAAACTCCAGTTCCATTTGCTCGAATTCGCGGGAGCGGAAGGTGAAGTTGCGGGGGTTGATCTCGTTGCGAAAGGCCTTGCCAATCTGGCAGATGCCAAAGGGAATTTTCTGGCGCGACACCTCGAGAACGCTTTTGAACTGGGCGAAAATCGCCTGGGCGGTTTCCGGGCGCAACCAAGCCAGGTTTTCGGCGCTCTCCACCGGCCCGACGTAAGTCTTGAACATCAAGTTGAATTGCCGCGGCTCGGTGAGGAGGCTGCCGTTTTCCGGATTGTAGCGGGTGGAGTTTTCGACGTTTTCGGTCCGTTCGCCCAGCAACTCAGGCTGGGCAATGCCGCGCTGCTGGTAAAATTGCCGGGCGATTTTGCGCGCGTATTCCGGGTGTTTGCCGGGAGCGATCAGGACGGAATAACCGATATCGGACTTGCTGATGTCGAAATCAAAACGAGCTTTAAATAACTCCTTCAGTGTGGGTCGTCCTTCTTGATGATATTCTTTTTGAAATTGCTCCTCAAGCTTCTCGGATTTCAGGTTGGAGTCGGAATCTGCTCTCAAGTTCAAGGTTGAGTATTCATTCACGAAATCGGTGACAGCTCCTCGCTCAGAAAACGGATATTGTTCAATTAAAGGGGACCATTTCGTCAGGTCACGAGCGCCGGCATAATGATAAGCGACGCCGCTCTGAGGATCAATCTGGTCGGCGCGGAAGCGTTTTTTGGTGAGCAGACAATCGGTCATGGGATCGGCGAAGGTGGTGGCATGGCCGCTGGCTTCCCAGATTCTCGGGTGCATGATGATAGTGGCTTCCAAGCCGACGACGTCGTCGCGCCAGCGGGTCATGGTTTGCCACCAGGCTTCCTTGATGTTGCGTTTGAGTTCCGCGCCCAGGGGGCCGTAATCCCAGAAGCCGTTGATCCCGCCGTAAATTTCGGAGGATTGAAAAATGAAGCCGCGGCGCTTGCACAACGCGACAATCCGTTCCATGAGATCATTGGCTTTGGACTCCATCATAGGGGCAATAGCTTTGTTGAAGGAGGGGTGGATGTCAAGGAAGCGGGGGAGGGGCAAATGCAGAATGCAGAGTGCAAAATGCAGAATGCCAAATGCTGAATGCAAAATGTGGAGGAACCCAGGGATGGACGCGATTGGCGAATTTTTGCCAATGGGGGTCATGGAATCTTGTTTGCGGTTGGGCGGATGGGTTCGCCCCTGGGAGGCCGGGAAGCCGAATTAGCTCAAATCGTCGAGGAAGCACATTTTTCCTCTCTTTTTGCGCGGGAGTTGCGTATCGTTTGCCGCCATGAAAATTCCTGAACTGCGCAAGGCCATTGACCGTCTCGACGCCCGCCTCGTCCAGCTCCTCAATGAGCGCACCCGCCATGTTCTGGAAATCGGCGCCATCAAGGTCCAGGCGGGCGAAGCCATTTACATGCCGCATCGGGAACGGGTGGTGCTGCAGCGTGTCTGCAAGCTAAACCAGGGGCCGATGACCGAGGCGTCTTTGCGCGCCATTTATCGCGAAGTTATGTCCAGCGCGCTCTCCCTGCAAAAAACCATGACCATCGCCTACCTCGGGCCGGAGGCCACCTTCACCCACCAGGCGGCCATCCAGAAATTCGGCGCCAGCCTGCGTTACGCCCCCCAACGCACCATCGCCGATGTTTTTTCCGAGTTGAGCAAGAACCGCGCCGACTACGGGGTGGTGCCGGTGGAGAATTCCACCGAAGGGGTGGTGACGCACACGCTGGACATGTTCGTGGAGAGCGATCTCAAAATTGTGGCGCAAATTGTTTTGCCCATCCGCTATTGCCTGGCGGGCCATGCCGCGGCCGGCGATGTCCAGCGCCTCTATGTCCATCCGCAGGCCCTGGCCCAATGCCGCCTCTGGGTGCAGCGCAACCTGCCCCGGGCGGAGATACTGGAAACCTCCTCCAACGCCCGCTCCGCCGAACTGGCGGCCCGTCCGCCCGGCCCGGCCGCGGGCGCGACCCGCCGCGCCCGGACCGCCGCCATCACCGGCGCGCTGGCGGCGGAGAAATACGATTTGAAAATCATTGAGCACAACATCCAGGATTTCACCGGCAACGCCACCCGCTTCCTGGTATTGGGCCGGCAGTGCAGCCCGCCCAGCGGCCGCGACCGTACCAGCCTGATGTTCAGCATCGCCGACAAACCGGGCGCGCTCTACAATGCCCTGGCCCCTTTCCGCCGCTACCGGCTGAACATGACGAAAATTGAATCGCGCCCGAGCAAGCGCAAGGCTTGGGAGTATTTCTTTTTTGTTGACTGCGACGGGCACATGGAGGACCGCAATGTGGCCAGGGCCGTTGCCAGCCTGGAAAGCGTCTGCAATTTCGCCAAGGTGCTCGGCTCCTACCCGAATAGTGAATAGCACATGGTCAACCCTTTGAGCAGTCATCGCACCCGGCGCGCCACCACGGATGATTTGGGGCAATTGAAGGCGCTCTGGCAGACCGAGCAGTTTCTCGTCGGCGAGTTGGAAAAGCAGTTCACCGATTTTCAAGTGGCGGAAGGCGAGCGCGGGGAAGTGGCCGCCGCCATCGCCCTGCAAATCGCCGGCAGCCAGGGCCGCATCCACAGCGAGACTTTTGCCGATTTCGGGCAAACGGACCTCTTGCGGCCGCGGTTGTGGCATCAACTGCAAACCACCGCCCAACTGCTCGGTCTGTTCCGGCTGTGGACGCGGGAAACGGCGCCGTTTTGGAGGAAGGACGCCGGGTTCACCGAAGCCAGCCGGGAATGCCTGGAAGAGCTGCCGGCCGGCTTCGGCCCAGCCGGGCCGGGATGGCTGGCCTTGCGCATCCGGGAAGAAGGGGCCGAACCGGAGGCGCTGAACCGGCAGTTTGAACTCTTCAAGATCGCCGAGCAGGAGAAACGGGAAAAGATGCTCCGCCGGGCCGCCTTGCTGCGCTTCATCGGGACCTTCATCGCGTTTGTGCTGTTTGCCTCCGCTTTCCTGCTGCTGCTTTGGGTCTTCAAACACCGGGCTCCATGAGCGGCGCTGGAGGCCGGCGGCAGAAACGAGTTCCCGCCCTCCTGACTATTCCCCAGCGCTGCAAACCCGCAGCTAAAATATTTTTCAAAAAAGAAGAAGTTGGAAGAAAATGAGCACACCCGCATTGAAATCCCGCAATGCGGGTGTGCTCATTTTAGCGACGCGAGCCGGCATGTCGAGAAAAAAGTTTGGGGACGGCAAAAATTGGCCGTTCCATTTCGGTTGTTCATTCGAGATGCATTCAAGATTTTCTTTACTTCAACGCCGTCCTCTAATAGTTTCGCCGCCGAACAATTTAACCAAAGGATTTCGCTGTGATTACTCTCGGTGTTCTCGTTGGCAACCGCGGTTTTTTCCCCGCCCATCTTTGCGACACGGGCCGCAAGGAAATTCTCGCCACCCTGGAAAAACTCGGCTTTGGCGTCGTCATCCTGCCGGCGACCGCGACCAAATTCGGCGCGGTGGAATCCTCGCAGGATGCCCGCAAATGCGCCGAGCTGTTCCGGCAAAATGCGGATAAAATAGACGGGTTGCTCGTCACCCTGCCCAATTTTGGCGATGAGCGCGGCGTGGCCAACACCCTCCGCTGGTCGGGGCTGAAGGTTCCCGTTCTGGTTCACGCTTTTAACGACGACCCCAAGACCATGACCATCAAACACCGCCGGGACAGCTTTTGCGGCAAGCTTTCCGTGTGCAACAATCTTGGGCAATATCGCATCCCCTTCACTCTCACCCGCCTGCACACGGTCAGCCCGGACCACAAGAGTTTCCGCGCCGATCTGGCAGATTTTGCCGTCACCTGCCGCGTTTTGAAGGCCCTGAAGAACCTGCGGATTGGGGCGCTCGGCGCGAGGCCGGTGGCGTTTAACACCGTTCGATACAGCGAAAAACTGCTCGAACATTCCGGCATCACCGTCGAGACGCTGGACCTTTTTGAATTGTTCGGCTGGATCAACAAGCTGAAGGATTCCGACCCGGCGGTCGAAGTCAAGCTGGCGGAAATTCAGGCTTATGTTTCCGCCAAGAACATCCCGCCCAGCGCCCTGCTCAAGATGGCCAAGTTCGGCGCGGCGGTGGATCAATGGATGAAGGACAACGCGCTCCAGGCCACCGCCATTCAATGCTGGACGGCTATGGAGGAGTTTTTCGGCGTCGTGCCCTGCACCCTCATGAGCATGATGAGCAACTTGCTGCGCAGCAGCGCGTGCGAGGTGGACATCATGGGCACGGTCGCCATGTACGCCCTGGCCCAGGCCAGCGGCCAGCCGAGCGCCTTGGTGGATTGGAACAATAATTACGGCGAGGAGCCGGACAAGGGGGTCATTTTTCACTGCTCCAATTTGCCCAAGGACCTCTTCGTCAGCAAAGGCGAGGATGCCCCGGTCATGGATTACCAGGAGATCATCGCCGGAACGGTTGGCAAGGAAAACACCTATGGCACCATTGTCGGCCGCATGAAAGCCGCCCCTTTCACTTACCTGCGCGTGAGCACGGACGACATGGCGGGCAAAATCCGGGCTTACGTGGGCGAAGGCGAACTGACGGACGACCCGCTCAAGACTTTCGGCGGCTACGGCGTGGTGCGCATTCCCAAATTCCAGCAGTTGCTCGCTTATATATGTAATCACGGTTTTGAGCACCATGTTGCGGTCAACCCGGCGCGCCTTTCCGCGGGAGTCAAGGAGGCCCTGGGCAAGTATCTCGGCTGGGATGTTTACCTGCACGAATGACGGGCGCTGCGGGAAGGCAATTCTGCCCTCCCGGCGGCGGCCATTCCGCCCTTGCGAACCCCGTGCCCGCGGCTATATTTGCTCCACGATGAATGCGGTTGAGTCTTCTCCTGTCCCATTGAGCGGCGCGCCACTTTGGCCCCTGTCCGTGGCCGCGTATCGCGCGTTGGGCGAGATGGGCTTGATTCCCAAGAACACCGAACTCCTATACGGGTTTGTTTATACGAAAATGTCCAAATCCCCCCTTCATTGCACATTGGTCCGCCGGCTGAGACGACTGCTGAATCAAACTCTTCCACCTGGTTATTTTATTGACAGCGAACAACCGATCACATGCGAGGACTCCGAACCAGAACCGGACGTTGCCGTTATTCGCGGAGGAGAAGATGACTTCTCGGACCAACATCCCCGCACCGCCGAATTGGTCATTGAGGTATGTGTGACGAGCCATGAGTACGACCGCTCAAAACTGCGCGCCTACGCCGCCGCCGGCGTCAAGGAATGCTGGCTCATCCTCGGCCCGGAGAAACAGATCGAAGTTTATCGGCAGCCCAAGAACGGCCAATTCACCGAACACGCGCTCCACGGACCGGGCGGCACGCTGGCCAGCGCCGCCTTACCCGAGTTCACGCTTGCCCTGGACGCCTTTTTCGCCAAATGATTTTCACGCGATGGTTTTGACGCCGCGAGACGCGGCTTGAACCCGCAGCCGAGGACGGCCGCGCTACGTAGCGTAGGCGTCCTCGCCTGCGGGTTCTCCGGGCGTCCCGCCCGGAATTCCCAAAGCACCACTTTGCCAAATGCTGGTGCAGGACAAAAACCTTCACGTCTTCGGCAGGGCGGCGCTGCTGCGCCGCCATAGAGTTCAGGGCTGAGCGGCAGCTCTGCCCTACCAGGAAGGTAAAGTTTTTTGTCATGCGCCCGTCAACTGCGCCAACCTCATCCCACCCTTGACATTATCGCCGCTTCGCAATCAAATAGCCGCTCCTTCGCGCTGTCTGGCGGATGTTCAGAGCGCCGGGAGGAGACACGCGAAATGAGCAAGGCCCATATTAATTCCCTGGGATCGAAGCCGCAGACCATGCTGGCCGCGCGACTGCACGGGCCGGCGGACTTGCGCGTCGAAAGGGTGCCGCGCCCCGGCCCGCCCAAGCATGACGAAGCGCTGTTGCGCGTCAAGGCAACGGGGATTTGCGGCAGCGACCTCCATGCTTATCAAGATGCCCGCGTTGGCGATACGCCGGTCACTTCGCCCCTCATTCTGGGGCATGAGTTTTCCGGCGTGGTCGTTGCAGCCGGACCGGACGCGCTGGATGGCAACGCCCGTCCGCTGGAGCCGGGCGCGCGCGTCGCGGTGGACCCCGCCCAACCCTGCCTTCATTGCGATATGTGCGAGCAGGGCCATCCCAATCTCTGCCGGCATATTCGCTTTTGCAGCACTCACCCCAACGACGGCAGCTTGAGCGAATGGATGCTTATCCCGGCGCGCTGCTGCTTCCCGGTGCCCAAGACCGTCAGCGACATCGAGGCGGCTTTGCTGGAACCGCTGGGGGTCGCCCTTCATGCGGTTGATCTGGCCAAGTTGGGCGCGGCCCACAGCGTGGCCATCCTGGGCGCCGGCTCCATCGGGCTGTTCATTCAGCAAGTCGCCAAACTCTCCGGGGCGGACCCGATTTTCGTCACGGACAAATTTCCCTGGCGGCTCAAAGTGGCCCGGCAACACGGCGCCCTCGCCATCAATTGCGACCAGGAAGATCCCGTCGCGATCATTGACAAAGAAACCGCCGGGCGCGGCGTGGATGTGGCCATCGAAGCGGCCTGGGCCGATCACTCCGTCCAACAAGCCGTCGAAATGGCGCGCCCCGGCGGACGTGTCGTCCTCGTGGGCATCCCCTCCCGCGACCAACTGACGCTGAAACCTTCCGCCGCCCGCCGCAAAGGGCTGACCGTGAAATTCTGCCGGCGGATGAAACACACCTACCCGCGCGCCATCCGCCTCGTCGAGCGCGGCCGCATTGACCTGCGCGCTTTCGTCAGCCACCGCTTTCCCCTGCGCCGCGCCGGCGAGGCGTTCGCGCTGAACGCCGCCTACCGCGACCAGGTTGTCAAAGTAATCATAGAATGTTGATTAACCGGTCAGTCTGGCTTCGCAAGAAAGGTAGGGCGGGCAGTCCCCTGCCCGCCGCGGCGCGCCGCGGCGTGCGCGCCCTAACCCGGCCATTTCATAGTCTGGTAGGGCGAAGCTGCTGCTTCGCCCTGATTCAGGGCGGCGCGGCAGCGCCGCCCTACCATTCAGGGTGTGGCAACTTCCGGCAGAGATATGAAATATCCGGGCTGACACCAAAGCAAGACGCGTCACTCTGTTGAACCGCGATCCTATTTATGCGCGCGAAATTTGTCATCGGCCTGGATTACGGAACCAACTCGGTGCGGGCGTTGATTGTCAACACCGCCAACGGGCAGGAGGCGGCGGCGGCGGTTTGGGGCTACGAACACGGCGCGCAAGGCGTGGTTCTGGGGCGCGACCCCAATCTGGCCCGGCAGCATCCGGCCGATTACCTCCGGGGCGCGGAGATCACCATCAAGAAGGCGCTGGCCGCAGCCGGGAAATCCGTGCGCGGATTCCAGCCCGAACAGGTCGTCGCCATCGGGGTGGACACGACCGGCAGCACGCCCATGCCGGTGGATGCGGACGGCCAGCCGCTGGCCTGCGACAGACGTTTTGCGAAAAATCCGGCGGCGCTGGCCTGGCTTTGGAAAGATCACACCGGCACGGCGGAAGCGGCGGAGATCACGGCGCTGGCCGGCCAAATCCGCCCGCAATACCTGGCCAAGTGCGGCGGCGTCTATTCCAGCGAGTGGTTTTTCAGCAAGATTCTCCATTGTTTGCGCGCCGACCCGGAAGTTTTTGACGCCGCCTATTCCTGGGTGGAACTGGCCGATTACGTGCCCGCGGCCCTCACGGGCACTTTGGCCCCGGCGCGCCGCACCGCCGGAATCTGCGCGGCGGGCCACAAGGCGATGTACAGCCCGGAATGGGGCGGATTTCCCGACACGGAATTCCTGGGCAAGCTGGACCCGAAACTGGCGGCCTTGCGCGCCCGGCTTTGCCAGAGGGTTGAATCGGTGGATCGCGCGGTGGGCGGCTTGACGGCGGCCTGGGCGGCGAAAACCGGTTTGACGCCCGGCCTTCCGGTGGCGGTGGGAGCCTTCGACGCCCATCTGGGCGCCATCGGCAGCGGCGTCGCCCCGGGAACGCTTGTCAAAATCATCGGCACCAGCACCTGCGACATCACCATTGCGCCGGGCTCCGAAAAACTGGCCGACATTCCGGGCTTGTGCGGCATTGTCAAAGGAAGCGTGCTGCCCGGTTTTTACGGACTGGAAGCGGGGCAGTCGGCGGTGGGCGATATTTTCAACTGGTTTGTCAAGTATATTAAACCCGGCGGCAAGAAGGACGGCTCGCACGAGGCGCTTTCCGCCGGGGCCGCCAAAATCGCCCCCGGCGAATCCGGCCTGCTCGCCCTGGATTGGAACAACGGCAACCGCACCATCCTGGTGGACCAGCTCCTCACCGGCCTGCTCGTCGGCCAGACCCTTTACACGACGCCGGCGGAAATCTACCGCGCCCTTATTGAAGCGACCGCTTTTGGGGCGCTGACCATCATCAATCGTTTCGAGGAATACGGGGTGAAAGTGGAGCAAATCGTCAACTGCGGCGGCATCGCCGACAAAAGTCCGCTGGTGATGCAGATTTACGCCGACGTGACGGGCCGGCCGATGAGAGTTTCCCGTTCGGCCCAGACCTGCGCGCTGGGCGCGGCCATCGTGGCGGCGGTGGTGGGCAAGGCTTATCCCGATTACCCGTCGGCCCAAAAAGCCATGACCGGTTTGAAGCCGCGCGCCTACAAACCCAACCCTCGGGCGCACGCCGTCTATCGCGAACTCTATCCGCTTTACAAAAGCCTGCACGACGCCTTCGGCACGTCGGCCTGGAGCGGCAACCTGCACGGCATCATGAAACACCTCCTCGCCCTCCGCGCCCGTGTGCGAAAATGATGGATTGCGCGAGCTTTACAAACAAGCGCCTCTCACGCATGGTTCCCAGCAAAACCGGTCAGGCCAATCCCCGGTCGAGTTGTCCCAAGCAACCAAGACCACAAATCAAAACGGCTTCGCGATATGGGAAGAAAGCGATAATATGCGATTATGCGGGACCCCTGCTCGCGTTCTACTGTGCTACTGTCGGATTATGGAAAACAATTGATTTTCGCCGCGAATCGGCCAGACTGATCGTATGAGAAAGCGGTTCCGCATTATTCTGGTTGTTCTGCTCGTCGCCGGATTGGGGCTGGTTGGATGGCTGAGCCTTAGCGCGCGTGAACCTTCTTACAAAGGAAAATCTCTCACCTACTGGATTGATCCGTCGGCCAGCGGCGGACATGAATCAGTAACGGAGAGGTCCTCCGCGCTTGCAGCCATGAGAGAGCAGGCTGTGCCGTATCTTGTGGAGCGATTGCGTTGGAAGCCTTCGCCGATGATGCAGAAATTATACCGTGAGTTTCCTGATTTCCCGCCATTTATCGCTTATCAGCAGGGCCGTTGGGATCCCAGAGGACAGGCGGCTCACGATTTGGGAGAATTCGGCTCAGTGGCCTCGAACGCCATTCCGAATCTGATGGCAGCAAGCACCACCCGCGATCTTGGTTCCTCTTGGTATCAGGAAGTTTGCGCAAAAGCCGCGTTGATCAAAATAAAACAGGAATCTCTTGCGCCCTATATTGAAAAACTGACAAACACCGCCGTCAGCAACACTGCGAGTATCGAAAGTTGGTATCAAAATGCCCTGATGATAGGGGAATGTGGAACCAACGCCGCCGCTGCCGTTCCAAATTTAATCTTAGCTTTGGGATCGACAAACAATGAGGTGATTCAGGCTCATGCCCTCATTGCCTTGGGAGAAATTCACAGCCGACCAGAAGTGTCTGTTCCAGCGATAGTTCCCTTTCTAAGATCTTCTGATGTTGCCTTGCGGCAGAAGGCGGTGTTCGCGCTTGGCCAATTTCGTGATGCGGCCAAGGCAGCTTGGGCGGAGCTAACGCAATGTCTCGACGATTCTGATCCATGGACTCGCCATGCTGCCGCCGACGCCCTCAAGAACATTGATCGCGCTGCCGCCGACAAGGCAGGAGTGAAATAACTGTGAAAAGGGCCAGTCCCGCATAAGCGCATATTTTGTGTGCCACCGGAGGGAACGTCCTGCTTTGGAGGCTGCGCCGAAAGGCCAGCCGGGAGCGATCCTAGCTTTGTTGCCGAGGCGCATCATGTCTAACAGGATGGAGCGCATCCGCAGAGGCGAGTGCGCTTTTCCCGCGAAATTGGCAGCGGTCACAGACCGCCGCTACAGCCGTATGCAGCCGCGGACTCAGGCCCCGATGCCGATGGCTTTTCCGCGGGCGCGGCGAAGGAGGCAAAAGCTGAAATGCTGAAAACTGAAATGCTTTGCGGTTCTTGCGCTGCGGCCCGTCACAATCTTTTTTGCGCGAAGACTTTACCACGGATGGCACGGATGACACGGATAAGAATTGTCTGGTCCGAAATCATTTCCAATCCGTGAAATCCGTGAAATCCGCGGTTAAATTCCTTTGATTACGGCTTTGCCGCGCTGTGCGTTTTGAGCCTTGTCGCGGCAAATTCGTGTTCCCGGAACTCCGGGCGGGACGCCCGGTGAACCCGCAGGCGAGGACGCCTACGCTACAAGGAACAGCCGTCCCTGGCTGCGGGTTCAAGCCGCGTCTCGCGCGGATTTAGCGCGCCGCCAAAACCGCCTTCCCAGAGATTTTTGCATTTTGCATTCTGCATACTGCATACTGCATTTTGCATTGATTTTGCATTGATTTTGCTTGCCGTCAAACTTGACGCGGCGAAAATAGGCGCTTCCCGGAACCGTCTGATGGGTTTCGGGCACGGCCAGTGGTCTGGCAATGATTTGTAATCGCCCATGCTGGAAGAACTGAAAGAACAGGTTTGCCAGGCCAATCTCGCTCTGGTCAAAGAGGGGCTGGTCGTGCAGACTTGGGGCAATGTCAGCGGCGTTGACCGCGCCAGCGGCCGCCTGGTCATCAAACCTTCCGGCGTGCCTTACGCGGGCATGACGCCGCAACAGATGGTGGTGGTTTCGCTGGCGACGGGCCAAGTCGTGGAGGGCACGCTCCAGCCCAGTTCCGACACGCCGACGCATCGGACACTCTATGAAGCGTTCAAGGACATCGGCGGGGTGGCCCATTCGCACAGTCTTTTTGCCACCGCCTGGGCGCAGGCGGGCAAAGCCATTCCCTGCCTCGGCACCACCCAGGCCGACTATTGGTGTGGGGAGGTTCCCTGCACTCGCCTGTTGACAGCGGCGGAAATCGAGTCAGACTACGAGGCGAACACCGGCCATGTCATCGTTGAGACATTTGAGCATCTGGACCCGGCGCATCATCCCGCCGTGCTGGTGGCCGGCCACGGGCCGTTCACCTGGGGCAAGAACGCGCGCCAGGCGGTGGAGAACGCCGTGGTGCTGGAGTTCGTGGCCCGGTTGGCCGGCGAAACTATGCGTCTCAACCCCAGGGTCAAACCGATCCAGCCCGCCCTGCTGGCAAAGCATTTCTTCCGCAAACACGGCCCGGGCGCGTATTACGGGCAGAAATAAGCTGAAACCCGCAAACGTCAACCACGTCTGGAAAAACAGTCCGGCGGTATTGAATCAGTTCAAATCAACCTCATCAAACGCACTATGAAGAAAATGATCCAAAGGCTGGTCCTCCTTGGCGCGGGTGCCTGCGCCGCTTTTCTGGTTGGCTGTTCAACCAATAAAACCCTCACCTTGCAGTCTGATGGCAACATCCGGGTCAGTCCTGGGCCGTATACCGGTCCCCTCATCACAAAATCGCCTTATGGGACCACCACGGACGGCACGACGGTGGCCAGTTACAGGCTGTCCAATTCCAAAGGCGCCGAGGTCACCATTATCACTTATGGCGGCATCGTCGTTTCCCTTAAGGTGCCGGATACTTACGGCACGATGGGCGACGTGGTGCTGGGCTGCAACAGCCTGGAGGATTACGAGAAGGCCACCACGTATTTCGGCGCGCTTATCGGGCGATACGGCAACCGCATCGGCAAGGCCCAATTCACTCTCGATGGCAAGACCTATCATCTGGCCACCAACAACAATGGCAACACCTTGCACGGCGGCAACAAGGGCTTCGACAAGGTGGTTTGGACCGCCAAGCCTAACGGAAACAGCCCCTTGGGTCCGCAGTTGATTTTGACCTACACCAGCAAGGACGGCGAAGAGGGTTTCCCGGGAAACCTCAATGTGACTGCGGTTTATACATTGACAGAGAAAAACGAACTGCGCATTGATTTCACCGCCACCACCGACAAAGACACGGTGGTCAATCTGACCCACCACTCCTACTTCAATTTGACGGGCAAGGGCGACATTCTCCGCCACATCGTGACCATTCCCGCCGACAACATCACGCCGGTAGTGGATGCCGGATTGATCCCCAGCGGCAGCCTTCAGCCCGTGGCCGGGACGCCGTTTGATTTTCGCACCCCGACGCCCATCGGCGCTCGCATCAACGCCGACGATCCGCAGCTCAAGCTCGGCCCCGGCTATGACCACAACTGGGTCATTAACAAAAAGCCCGGCGAACTGACCCTGATGGCGCGCGTGAGCGATCCGGGCAGCTTTCGCGTCATGGAAGTATGGTCCACCGAGCCGGCCCTGCAATTTTACACGGGCAATTTCCTGGATGGCACGATCACGGGCAAGGGCGGCTGGGTCTATCAACAACACGCCGCGTTTTGCATGGAGCCGCAGCATTACCCGGATTCCCCGAACCAGCCGCAATTCCCCTCCACCGAATTAAAGCCGGGCGAAACCTACAAGAACACCATCATCTACCGCTTCTCGGTCCAGTAAGCTGAATTACCCGAACGAAGAAACCCAAATATGAATATGTTCACTCCCTTGCTTGCGGCGGCGGAAGCGCCCGCTGCCGCCCCCCAAAATGTCCTCACCGGTCTGGACTGGGCGGCGCTGGCCGCTTACTTCGGCGTCCTGTTTTGCGTGGCGTGGTGGGTCATCAAACGGCGCAAGGACACGGCCGAGGATTACTTTCTGGCCGGCCGCAATCTGAGTTGGTGGGTGATCGGCGCTTCCATTTTCGCGTCCAACATTGGTTCCGAGCATATCGTCGGGCTGGCCGGCTCCGGGGCCAAGTCCGGCGTGGCGCTGGCCCATTACGAACTGCACGCCTGGTGCCTGCTCGTCCTGGCGTGGGTGTTCGTGCCCTTCTATGCCCGCTCGATGGTGTTCACCATGCCGGAGTTCCTCGAACGCCGTTTTTCGCCCGCGTCGCGTTACGTGCTCTCGGTGGTTTCGATGATCACGTTTGTCGTCACCAAGATCGCCGTGGGCATCTTTGCGGGCGGGGTGGTCTTCCTCACCTTGCTTCCCGAAATGCACCTCACGCTGGGCGGATCGGACATCGGCCCGTTCTGGATCGGCTCCGTGCTGGTGGTCGTCATGACCGGGCTTTACACGATGCTGGGCGGCATGAGGGCTGTCGCCTATAACGACGCGGTGCAGGTGCTCGTGCTCATCGGCGGCTCGGCCACCCTGACCTTCTACGGTCTGCATCAATTGGGCGGCTGGGGTGAATTGCGCCGCTTGTGCGGCTCGGACATGTTCAACTTATGGAAACCGCTCATCCCGGCCGGCGTGGAGTCGAGTTGGGCTCCGGTTCTGGAAAAGAACGCCGCCGGAACGGTGGTCAAGGAAGCGTGGTATTTCAACGGGAATTACCCCTGGCTCGGCATGGCCATCTGCGCGCCGGTCATCGGTTTGTGGTATTGGTGTACCGACCAGTACATCGTGCAACGCGCCCTCGGCGCTCCCAATCAACAAACGGCGCGCCGCGGCAGCATCTTTGCCGCGTTCCTCAAGCTGTTCCCTGTCTATCTGTTCATCATTCCCGGTTTGATTTGTTTCGCTCTTGCCAAGAAGGGGGTGGTCCCCGGTTTGGAACAGGTCTACGACCCGGCCACGGGACATGCCGCCGCCGCCTCCCAACAAGCCTTCCCCCTCATGGTGGCGCATTTGCTGCCGCCCGGGTTGCGCGGGATCGTGGTGGCCGGACTGCTCTCCGCCTTGATGGGCTCGCTGGCGGGCGTGTTCAACGCCTGCTCCACCCTCTTCACCGTGGACTTTTACGAGAAGTTCCGTCCGCGCGCGGCCCAGCATGAAATTGTGCGCATGGGCCGCATTGCCACGGCCACGATGGTGCTGCTGGCCATTGCGTGGATTCCGGTGGTGAAAGGACGCAACAGCCTCTATGATTATCTGCAATCGGTGCAAGGATACCTGGCGCCGCCGGTGTTCGTCGTGTTTTTCTTCGGCGTCTTCTGGAAGCGTCTGAATGCCCAGGGCTGCTTCTGGTCCATGGTGGCCGGCTTTGTCATCGGCCTGGCCCGCATGATCATTGATACGCCGGTGGCGTTGACCAGCTCGAACGCCCACCCCTTCGAGTACGCCAAAGACTCGTTCCTCTGGATTGTCAATAATATCCAGTTCCAGTACTTCAGCGTCCTCATCACCATTGTCTGCGCGGTGGTCATGGTCCTGGTCAGTTACATGACCCCCCCGCCGATTGACAAAAAGATTGCCGGCCTGACTTTCGCGACGGCCTCGGACGAAAACAAGTCCCAAACCCGCGCCAGTTGGGGCGCCGGAGAAGTCGCGGCTTCTGTCTTCGTGCTCCTGTGCATCCTGGGCGCTTATATCTATTTCACCGGATAGTAGGTTGCCCACAACCCTTAGCGTCTTGCGGGGCCAAACCCCACAACTAATTGCGTTTTTTCGCTGAAAAAACCGCAAATAAAGTTTGTTTTCCGGGGCCTTTTTGCCTATCTTTTTTGTGTGTATTTCTGGCTGCGAAAGCTCGTGTTCGTTGAGCGGTTTTCGCGGCCAGGATTGCGCAATAATTTGCCGGCAAGATGAGCACTGAGTCTGATCCAAATACCAAATACGACGCCTCGAAAATTGACAAACTGGAGGGGCTGGAAGCCGTCCGCAAGCGGCCCGGCATGTATATCGGCGACCCCGACGAACGCGGTTTGCATCACTGTGTTTTCGAGGTGCTCGACAATTCCATTGACGAGCACCTGGCCGGGTTTTGCAATAAAATTGACGTGGCCATCCATGTGGACGGCTCGGTTTCCATTCGCGACGATGGCCGCGGCATCCCCGTGGACATGCATCCGAAATGGAAAATGCCGGCCGTCGAACTGGTCCTGACCAATCTTCATGCCGGCGGCAAATTCGGCCAGGGGGCTTACAAGTATTCCGGCGGCCTCCACGGCGTCGGCGCCAAATGCGTCAACGCCCTTTCCGACTGGTTCAAAGTCGAGGTGTCCCGCGACAACCAGGTCTATTACATGGCCTTCGAGCGCGGCGTCACCACCCGCAAGCTGGAGATCATCGGAAAATCCAAAAGCACCGGCACCCTCATCACCTTCAAGCCCGACCCGACCATTTTCACCATCACCACCGAATTCAAATTCGACCTGCTGGCCAACCGCTTGCGCGAACTGGCCTTTTTGAATCCGGGCGCCGAAATCACCCTCTCCGACGAGCGGGTCGAGAACAAGCGCGAAACTTTTCTTTACAAGGACGGCATCGAGCAATTTGTCCGCCAGCTCGGCCGCAACAAGGAGGTGCTCCATCCCAAACCCATCGTGCTGGCCCGCAAGAAGGATGAAGTCATCGTGGATTGTGTCATGCAGTACAACGACAGTTACACCGACCAGATCCTTTGCTTCGCCAACTCCATTGCCAATACCGACGGCGGAACCCATCTCACCGGCTTCCGCACCGCCTTGACCCGCACCATCAATCAGTACGCCCGCACCAACAATTTGCTCAAGGAAAAGGACCCGCCCATCTCCGGGGACGACGTGCGCGAGGGGCTGGTGTGCGTCCTCAGCGTCAAGCTGCCCAATCCCCGCTTCGAATCACAAACCAAGGTCAAGCTGGTCAATACCGAAATCGAAGGCGTGGTTTCCTCCATCGTTTATGAGGGCCTGATGAGCTTTTTTGACGCCAATCCCGCGGTGGCCCGCAAGGTCATTGACAAGAGCCTCATGGCCGCCCGCGCCCGCGAGGCCGCGCGCAAGGCCCGCGACACCGTGCGCAAGAGCGCCCTTTCCGGCGGCGGCCTGCCCGGCAAACTGGCCGATTGCTCGGATCGCGACCCGGCCAACACCGAGCTTTACATCGTGGAAGGCGATTCGGCCGGCGGTTCGGCCAAGCAGGGCCGCGACCGCCGTTACCAGGCCATTCTCCCCATCCGCGGCAAGCTCATCAACGTGGAAAAGGCCCGCCTCGACAAGGTCCTGCAAAACACCGAAATCCGCACCATGATCACCGCCATCGGCACCGGCATCGGCGATGGCGAGGGCGAAGGGGCCTTCGACCTGGAGAAACTCCGCTACCACAAGATCATCATCATGACCGACGCCGACGTGGACGGCTCGCACATCCGCACTTTGTTGTTGACTTTCTTCTACCGGCAGATGACCCAACTGGTCAAGCGCGGCTTTGTCTATATCGCCCAGCCGCCCCTTTACCAGGTCACCCGCAAAAAACGCATCGAATACGTGGATGGCGACGCCCAACTCAACAAGATCCTCATCCAATTGGGCAGCGAGGACGTGCGCCTCCACGACCTGGCCACCGACAAGGCCCTTTCCGAAAAGCAACTCACCGAAATCCTCGACCTGCTTTCTTCCCTCGACAAATACGTCCAGTCCCTCCGCCGCCACGGCGGTGATTTCGGCGATTACGTCGAGCACCGCCATCCCCAAACCCGCGAGCTGCCCCGCCACCTCGTCAAGGTGCGCGATGGCAACGACGAATCGGTCCATTATTTCCACACCGAGGAGGAACTGGCCGATTTCGGCGCCGCCAACGCCGACCTCAAGCTTTTCGGCGCTGAGAACGACACCTCCCTGGCCGAGAAGGGCGACAAACCGCGCAGCACCCGGCGCGCCAGCCATGTCGAGTTGCACGAGAGCAAGGCCATCATGGACTTGATGGGACTGCTCGCCAAGAAGGGGCTGAACGTCGCCCATTACACCGCCCAGGAACAGCCGCTCTTTGAATTGATCGAAGGCGAAGGCGAGCGGGCCGTCGTCAAACCGCTCTTTTCCATCGCGGAAATCCTGGCCGGGGTGATGGACGCGGGCAAACGCGGCATCCAAATCAAGCGCTTCAAGGGCTTGGGCGAAATGAACGCCAAGGAATTGTTTGAAACCACCATGAACCCGGAGAACCGCAAGCTCCTCCGCATTGACATGACCGACGTGGTCGAAGCTGAGGAGTTGTTCACCAAATTGATGGGCGACGAAGTCGAACCCCGCCGCCAGTTCATCGAGGACAACGCCTTGAACGTGCGTAATTTGGACATCTAACCCCACGCCCATGCCCGACGATATTCCACCCATCCCGCCCACTGAGCCGCACGAAGACAAGCCGCAGGCGCCCATCGCCATCACGCCGCTCTTCGCCGCCAGCGAAAAAATCCAGAAGATCAACGTCGCCGACGAGATCAAGAACTCCTTTCTCGATTACTCGATGTCAGTCATCATTTCCCGCGCCCTGCCCGACGCGCGCGATGGCTTGAAACCCTCCCAGCGCCGCATTCTTTTTGCCATGCACGAGCTGGGCGTCCTGCCGGCGCGCAAGACGCTCAAATGCGCCCGCATCGTCGGCGAGACGATGGGCAAATACCATCCGCACGGCGACATGGCCATTTACCCCACCCTGGTCCACATGGCCCAGCCGTGGGCCATGCGCGAAATGTTGATCGAAGGCCAGGGCAATTTCGGTTCGGTCGAAGGCGACCCGCCCGCCTCCATGCGCTACACCGAGGCCCGCCTCCGCCACCTCGGCGCCATTCTCATGCTCGACATGGACCGCGACACCGTGGATTTCGTCCCCAACTACGACGGCGAACATCAGGAGCCGACCGTTTTCCCCGCCGCCTTTCCCAACCTCCTGGTCAACGGCGGCACCGGCATCGCCGTCGGCATGGCCACCAACATGGCGCCCCATAATCTGGGCGAGGTCATTGACGGCATCTGCGCGCAAATTGACAATCCTGACATCACCGTCGCCGAGTTGATGAAGCATATCAAAGGCCCGGACTTCCCCACCGGCTGCATGGTGTGCGGCATGGACGCCATCAAGGAATATTTTTCGACCGGCAAAGGCAGCCTCAAAGTCCGCGGCAAAGTCGGCGTCGAATCCCTCAAGGGCGGACGCGAGCAAATCATCGTCACCGAGATCCCTTACAATGTGAACCGCGCCGTCCTCGTCGAGCGCATCGCCGAGTTGGTCAACGAAAAAGTGATTACTGACATCACCGCCGTGCGCGATGAATCCGACGAGAACACCCGCGTGGTCATCGAGTTGAAACGCGACGCCATCGCCAAGGTCGTCATCAGCAACCTTTACAAAAACACCGCCCTGGAAAGCAGTTTCAGCGTCAATGCCCTCGCCATTGACCACGGCCGGCCCAAGACCCTCACGCTCAAGGAGATCATCAATTGCTACATCGAGCACCGCCGCGAAGTCGTCATCCGCCGCGCCCGCTTTGAATTGCGCAAGGCGGAGGAGCGCGCCGAAACCCTCGACGGCTACCTTGTCGCCCTGGCCAACTTGGATGAATTCATCCGCATCATCCGCCAATCCTCCAACCGCGACGAGGCCCGCATCAAGCTGCTCGCCTTCGACTTTACGCGCGTCCAGGTCGAGCGCTTCGGCGTTCTCATCCGCGACGAAAACCGCCTCACCAGCGGACGCTATTCCCTGAGCGAAGCCCAGGCCAACGCCATTTTGGACCTCCGCCTTTACCAGTTGACCGGCATGGAAGTGGACAAGGTCAAGCTCGAATACGCCCAGGTCCTCGCGCGCATTAAGGATTTGCTTGACATCCTGGCCAAGGAAGCCCGCGTCTTCAGCATCATCAAGGAGGAACTGCGCGAGATCAAAGCCAAACACGCCACCCCGCGCCTGACCGAACTGGTGCCCGACGAAGGCGAGATCGCCATCGAAGACCTCATTGCCAACGAAGGCGTCATCATCACCATCACCCACACCGGCTTGATCAAGCGCACCGCCGTCAGTTCCTATCGCGCCCAGCGCCGCGGCGGCAAGGGCGTCATCGGCATGACCACCCGCGAAAATTCCGAGGAAACGGGCGAGGACCAGGATTTTGTCGAGCACCTCTTCACCGCCAGCACGCACGATTATCTCATGTTCTTCACCAACACCGGCCGCGTCTATGTCGAGCGCGTCCATGAAATCCCCGACATGGGCCGCGCCGCCAAGGGCCGCAGCATCGCCAACCTCCTCGAATTGAAGGCCGACGAAAAAATCGCCGCCATGATCCGCGTCCCCGCCAAAACCGGCCCCAACAAGGAAGACCTCACCTGGACCCAGCCCCAGTTCATCTTCTGCGCCACCGCCCAGGGGACAGTCAAGAAAACCGCCCTGGAAGAGTTTTCCAACGTCAACCGCGGCGGCATCATCGCCATCGGCATCGAGGAAGGCGACATTCTGATTGACGTGAACCTGACCTCCGGCCATGACGAGGTGGTCATGATCACCCGCGAAGGCCAGAGCATCCGCTTCTCCGAGGAAGACGTCCGCCCGATGGGCCGTCCCGCCGGCGGCGTCCGCGGCATCAGCCTGGAAAAAACCGACGCCGTGGTCGCCCTGGCCGTCGTGGTGCAGGATGCGACCCTGCTCGTGGCCGGCGAGAACGGCATCGGCAAGCGCACCGATTTTGGCGAATACCGCCTCCAATCCCGCGCCGGCAAGGGCATCATCACCATGAAGACCACCGAAAGAACCGGCAACGTGGTCGGCGCCCTGACAGTCAAGAACGAAGACGAAATCATGCTCATCACCGTGGCCGGCCAGATGGTGCGCACCCGCGTCAGCGACATCCGCGAAACCGGCCGCAACACCCAGGGCGTCAAATTGATAGACCTGGCCGAGACCGACAAGCTCAAAGCCATCGCCCCCGTCATCAGCGAAGAAAAGGAAGACCCTGCGGAAACGGCTCCCTCATGAACTATTCTCCCAAGCACAAAGGGCAAACATGATTATACACTTGACCGACGCCGAGAACAGCCATCTCGACTTAATACACCCACAGTGGATCAGCCATTAAGGGCTACGCGATATGTCAGATAATATCAGTTCGAACGTTCTTTTCCATTTTACGAGGTCTATAGACCAATTGAAGGGCATTCTCAAGAATGGATTCTTCCCTCACTATTGTCCCGAGTATACCCTTGATATTAATGATAGGAAAGCGGCAGCCAAACGGCGCCATCCCACCCGTGCGGCACCTATGGTATGCTTCTGTGACTTGCCTCTGTCGCTAATTGGCAAGCACCTCCAAGAATATGGCAATTTTGGCATTGGATTAGACAAGAAGTGGGGGATCGAGAATCGAATAGCTCCAGTAATTTACACACACGTAAAGGCACAGACCCGCAAGCTTGTAGTGCGACTAACCGCCAAAGCTGCGAAAAGCAATGATAAGGTTTTAACAAACGACTTGAATGTTTTGGCTGCCTATACAAAGCCATTTGTCGGTCCGGCATGGAGAAACAACCATGCTCAACGCAAGGTAAGGTTTTACGACGAGAGAGAATGGCGATACGTTCCTGAGCCACTGTTTTTGAATTGGAAGGACTACGTTGATGAGTCTAAGAGGAACGTACTTCACAAACGGTTTGAAAAGCAATATGCATTGCAGATTCCCCCGGATGCTATCCAGTACCTGATCCTGCCCTATTCTAAGGATGAAAATGACGTCCTTGAATTGCACGATTACGTGATGAAGCTTTACAAGCGGCGTTACGGCCGAAAAGGTGCCGTTTTGGTGAGCACCACCATCATGACGGACAACTGCATAAAGGAGGATATTTGAACTAAGACATGGGATCGGCTCATAAGGGTCACAGGGCGCAAACTGTAGCGTGAAAGCCGAGGGGTCAGTTCGTGGTATTGAAATATAGTTCTTGACGCAGCGCGTCAAATCTCAATGCTCAAAGGGGTTGAGCGCATCCACTTCAGGAAAGTCTTCGGTGTTGCGCGTCACAACCGTAAGATCGTGAGTGAGCGCAATGGCGGCGATCTGCGTATCCGGGTAGGAACGCGGCCTATTTCTGAGCGTGGGACGACTCACATATTCGCCCCAGGTTTCCGCCGCCTCAGCATCGAATGGCAGAATCCGATCGGCAAACTCCTCACGGAAATCATGCACCGCCTTCATCAGGGCAACCCTCTGGTCTGGCGGCGCGGCGTTCGCGCCGTGATATCGTTCCGCCACCACGATGGCCGGGACCACGCATTGGGTCTCGTTGGCTTGGAGGAAATTGAGAACTTTTCCGGAGGGCCGCTTCTTCGACACCTCGCTGACCACATTTGTGTCCAAGAGGTATCTCATACTCCCTCAAACGGTTCGACGGGACGTTTGTCGCGCGGCGGTGCCGGCACGCGGCCCAAGCGGCGCAATCCTTCCAGAAAGCTTCCTGCCCGGCGCGGTTCCAGCTTAATCACGCGCAACGAGGCTCCGTCCTCCTGCCAGTCCAGGGTCGCGCCGGACTTGATATTGAATCGCTCGCGTAGCGGCTTCGGCACCACCGTCTGGCCTTTGCTGGTCACTGTGCTTGTCATGGTAAGAATATCTTTCTTTCATCCACTTTTGGCAAGCCAAAAAGCGCCATCCATGAGAACAAAATGTCGGGCAAGACCGCTTGCCAAGTTGCGCAAATATTCGTCACATACCGCAGGGTCAGAGAGGGGTCAAGAGAGGGGTCAAGAGAGGGGTCATGAGAGAGGGGTCAAGAGAGGGGTCAGGGCTGACTAATGGTGTATCTCTGGAGTAAGGACTTGGAAAAAGGTCATCCTTAATCGCCGTGAAGTCCGAGGGGTAAAGGCCGAGGGGTCAGTTCGTGGTATTGTCATGTTTTCATCGTTCGCCGGGGTCATTTTCAGAGGCTTTTCAGCAGGCGTTCATATTCATCATGGTTGC
>Ga0326728_10008605_pt1 | contig 25216 bp, 23 predicted proteins | sample MB3enrmetagenome_FD_207602 | JGI IMG/M metagenome (GOLD analysis project Ga0326728, IMG submission 207602) | Lab enriched peat soil microbial communities from McLean, Ithaca, NY, United States - MB31MN | ecosystem: Environmental > Terrestrial > Soil > Wetlands > Peat | place: USA: New York... | reverse complement strand
CTCGTCCGGGTCCGCGCTTTGGGCAAACAATGGAATCGGTTCGCGGGCGAGTTGGTGGTAATTCCTTTCGCGCGCGTCGCGCCGGCGAATCAAGTCAATGGCGGCGTTGTGGGCCAGCCGCAACAGAAAGCCGCGTTCCTCGCGCACCCCGAGCAACAGAGCCGGACGGCGGCCCAGCTTGAGGAACAATTCCTGCATGACATCGTAAGTGTCCGCCTCGTTGCGCAGCAGATTGAGGAGGAAGGCAAACAGGGCTTGGGCGTGGCCGTCGTAGAGCCGTTCGATGTTGGGCGATGATGCCATCTCTTTGAATTTAAGACGTTACTCGCGCAGGAATCTGTCTAATATGAATGACAAATTTATGAAACAAATCGTGCCGCCGGGTTATGCGGTTCCAAAGCAAGATATCCAGCGCCTGACGGAAGAACTGCGCCAGACTCGCGCTGGGGAGCTTGCCACAGCCTCCGAAAAGGGCCGCGCCCGCATCGAAAAGGAAATCAGCCGCGAAGTGCGGCGAAGGATCACAAAACCTCATGGTTTGGGCGGGGCTTTTCTGCATCTCCTCGGTTAAAGGCGGCAACTCATACAAACTCCAATTTTCCGGTTGCCGCCGCCGGGTCCCAGCCGCGCGGCGGCTTGCTGTTGATGGCGGCGACTTCCTTGATGGAAATCTGCCGCCCGCGGGTTTTGGGGCCTTTGACTTCCACCTGCGACGGCCGGCAGGTCTGCTGGTTGATCTTTTGATAGGGCGCGGCCTTGTAGCGGATGAACAGCTCCGCCGGCGTCTCCGGCTCAAAGAAAAGTATTCTTGACTTTTGCGGGATGCAGAAGTACTCCTTGTTCAAAATCGTTCCGCCAAAGGTGAACCGTTTCAAATAGCTCGCGTCCCGGTTGGTGTAGGCCAGGGTCATCACCCGTTCGCGCTCCGGCAGCCCGCAATAAACCATGTCCGGCCCGACGAACATTTTTTCGGGCAGCTCCACCACCCGGTAATGGCCGTCCTTGAACACCATGAGCAGCTTGTCAAACCTGGTGCAGTCCAGCTTGAATTCCTCCCCGGAAACCTTGTGGCCCACATAGCCGGACTCCCGGTCGTATGACACCTTAAAGGCCTTGAAGGCGGCCTCGCGCGCGTCCACTTCGTCGTAGCGGCTGGACTTGGTCAGGCGCGGATAGAGGGGGCCGTATTTTTCCAGGAGCGCCTCCAGATGGGCGATGGCGTAGCGGGTGACATTTTTGAGATGGCCGCGGGTCTGCTCCAATTCGGCTTTCACCTGGTCCATCTCCTCGCGATGTTTGTTGATGTCAAAGAGGGAAATGCGGCGGATGCGCGCGCCCAGGAGCATCTCGATGTCCGCGGCGGACAGTGCGCGAACCATCTGGCGGCGGAACGGCTTGAAACCGTCCTGCACGGCCTGGACGACGGCCTCGTTGGTGCGGCAGGTTTCGATGGTCTTGTAAATACGATTTTCAATGAAAATGCGCACCAGCGTCTTGGAATGAAGGTCCTGTTGGAGCTGGCTTTCCCGCAACTCCAACTCGCGCTTGAGGGTGGCGGCGAGTTGGGCCGTGTTTTCCCGCAATACCTCCGAGACGGTCATCTCCACCGGCCGGTTGTCACGGATGACCACCAGGCGGCTGGAGATGGTGGTCTCGCAATCGGTGAAGGCGTAGAGGGCGTCCACCAATTGTTGCGCCGTGACGCCGCCGGGCGCTTTGACTTCGATTTCCACCTTTTCCGCCGTGAAATCGTTGATGCTCCGGACCTTGATCTTGCCCTTGCGCGAGGCGTCTTCGATCGAGGCCAGGAGCGTTTCGGTGGTGGTGTTGGGCGGGATTTCCTGGATGACGACGGTGGAGGCGTCCTTGATTTTGATCTTGGCGCGGACCTTGACCTGGCCGGCGCCGTCACGGTATTCGCGCGCGTCCATCAGGCCGCCGGTTTGGAAGTCGGGCAGGACTTTGAACGGCTGCTTCTTGAGAATGGCGATTTGCGCCTGGAGCAATTCGGGAAAGTTGTGCGGCATGATGCAGCACGACATGCCGACCGCAATGCCTTCTGTCCCCAGCATGAGCAGCAGGGGAAGTTTGCAGGGCAGGGCGGACGGCTCCTTTTTCCGGCCGTCGTAGCTGGGGACAAAATCCGTCAGCGCGTCGTTGAACAACTCGGTGCGCGCCAGTTCGGCGAGGCGGCATTCGATGTAACGGGGCGCGGCGGGGGGATCGCCGGTGTGGAGGTTGCCAAAATTGCCCTGGCCTTCGATGAGGTAGCGTTTGTTGGCCAGCACCACCAGGGCGGCGTCAATCGAGGCGTCGCCATGAGGGTGGTATTTGGTGGCGTCGCCCCGCACGTTGGCGACCTTGGTGAAGCGGCCGTCATCGCTTTCGTGCATGGCCCAAAGGATGCGGCGCTGCACCGGTTTGAGGCCGTCGGACAACTTGGGAATGGCGCGGTCGCGGATGACGTAGGAGGCGTAGTCCAGGAAACTGCGGTCCACGCGTTTGTGCAGCGCGAGGTCCATTTTTCCCGGCACGAACGGCTGGCGCGGCGCGAGGTCAACCTGCTCGGCCTGGACGTGCGATCCATGATTGGGCGCGGACGGAGTGGACGGTGTGGACGCATTGGACGGCGCGGACTCAGACGGCTGAGCCGGTTGCGGCTGATCTTGTGATTTGCGTTTAGCTGCCATGATTTAGATTTCCAACTAATCCTCCTCCGGCACAACGAGGTTTTCCATGATGTAGTCTTTGCGCTCGGGGGTGTTCTTGCCCATGTAAAATCCCAGGATGCCGGCGGCGTCGGGCTTGGAGGCGTATTCCACCTGGCTCAATCTCATTTGGCCGCCGATGAATTGTTTGAATTCACTGGGGGTGATTTCGCCCAGGCCCTTGAAACGGGTGATCTCGGCGCTCTTGCCCAACCGGGCCAGGGCGGCGTCGCGCTCGGCCTCGCTGTAGCAATAAATGGTCTGCTCCTTGTTGCGCACGCGGAAGAGCGGCGTTTCCAGCACGAAGAGATGGCCGTCATGGACGAGATGCTCGAAAAAGCGGAAGAAATAAGTGATGAGCAGGTTGCGGATGTGCAGGCCGTCCACGTCGGCGTCGGTCGCCAGGATCACCTTTTCGTAGCGGAGCCGTTCGAGGTTGTCCTCGATGTCCAGGCTGCGCATGAGGTTGTACATCTCGTCGTTGCGATAGACGATGTCGCGCTTGAGGTCCCAGACGTTGAGGGGCTTGCCTTTGAGGACGAAAATCGCCTGGGTGGCGACGTCGCGGCAACTGACGATGGAGCCGGCGGCGGACTGCCCTTCGGTGAGGAAAATCATGGAACCCCGGCCCTTGCCTTTGGCCTTGTCAAAATGAATTTTACAGTCCTTGAGCTGGGGGATGCGCAGGGTGATGGCCTTGGCGCGCTCGCGGGCGAGTTTTTTGACCTCCTGCAATTCCTTGCGCAGTTGCTGGGTGTCGCCGGCCTTGGCGATGATTTTTTCCGCGACCTCCTTGTTGCGGTTGAAAAAATGGAGCAATTCCTCGCGCACGGTGTTGACCAGATGGGAGCGGATTTCGGTGTTGCCGAGCTTGTTCTTGGTTTGCGATTCAAACACCGGGTCTTTGAGGCGGATGGACACCGCGCCCACCATGCACTCGCGGACGTCGTCGCCCTCGAATTTGCCTTTGGCGAATTCATTGACGGCCTTGAGCAAACCCTCGCGAAAGGCGCTGAGGTGCGTGCCGCCATCGCTGGTGTACTGGCCGTTGACGAAGGAGAAAAAAGTCTCGCCGTAACGGCTGTTGCTGTGGGTGAAGCAAAACTCGAGCGTTTTGCCCGCGTAATGGAGGGGCGCGTAAATCGGCTCGGCGTTGTCGGCGCGCAAATCCTCCAGCACCAGATCGAGCAGGCCGTTGCGCGAGACGAAAGTCTGGCCGTTGTAGATGAGCTTCAGGCCGCTGTTGAGGTAGCTGTAATGGCGCAGGCGCCGCTCCACAAATTCCGGGCGGAACTGGGAATTCTTGAAAATCTCCGGGTCGGGCACGAAGCGGATGAAGGTGCCGTCCGGCTCGCCCGCCGCCTTGCCGGTCTTCTCGTTTTTCAGTTTGCCGGTTCTGAAGGAGGCCTCGACAAATTCGCCGGCGCGATGGCTGCGCACCAGGAATTCCCTGGACAAGGCGTTGACGGCCTTGGTGCCGACGCCGTTGAGGCCGACGCTGAATTGGAAAACGTCGTCGTTATATTTGGCGCCGGTGTTGATTTTGGAGACGCAATCCACCACCTTGCCCAGGGGAATGCCGCGGCCGAAATCGCGCACGCTGACGGCGCCATTCTGGATGGTGATTTGCACCTCCTTGCCGTGGCCCATGATGAATTCGTCCACCGCGTTATCAATGATCTCTTTGAGGAGGATGTAGCAGCCGTCCTCGCCATGGGAGCCGTCGCCGATGCGGCCGACGTACATGCCGGTTCGCAGGCGGATGTGTTCGAGAGAGGAGAGCGTTTTGATCTTGCTCTCGTCGTAAACATGTTTGTTGCTGTCGGCCATAATTCAGGGGGGAATCATAATGGGGAAGAGTGAATTTGGAACAGGGAATAGTGAAAAGTTGGGCGCATGGGAAACCCGCCCCCCGGGGGGGGAAAGTGGAATTAAGTGGAACCAAGTGGAATTGGGTGGAATTGGAAGTGGAATTGGAATCAAGTGGAAACAACTGAGGTTCCCGCAGCCGGCTCGGCGCGCGCGGCTGGCGTTGCGGCGGGGGCCGGCGGCGGAGAGGCCAGGTTCGCTGCGGCGGCAGGCCCGGCTGCGACGGCATCATGGTTGGTGTTTTCAGTGTTGTTTATTAAATTCCCGTTATTCATGGGACAATTCTATCACAGTTCTGAAAAAGCGACTGCGCCCGGTAATGGCTTGGCGCAGCATCCCTTCCTGTTCACCGGCGAATGGGATGCCCAATTATCCGGCCACCCGGGATGAACCGGCGGTTTCACCTTGTCCAAGACGAACTGGGGCTTCGTGTCTGAATTGATGCAGGAATTCTTAATTTCTGTCAGAATTCCTTACAGTTTCTCTAGTTGTAATAGAAGTTATTTATTAGGAACAACTTACACACATTTTACAGGGCTGTTTCACAGCGAGTTGTCAGCATTCATTACATAATAAGTTATACTTATTATATTACAAGCTTGGTTAATGAGCAAATCTTATTTGTTAGTGGTTCAATATAAGGGGTTTAGGACGTGACAAATGGAAAGGATATTTAGTTGGGCAGGAGGCATACAATATGCTTTACTATATGCAAGTAACTGGCGCGACAGTAACTGGCGCCTTGTGGGGTAAATGCCCTCGTACGAAGCCAAACGCCAGGATCTCAGAAATCAGCGCGAAATGGGAGAAACGGCTGCAATGCCAAATTAACTAAAAGGAGCACATAATGAAAACGACAAAGACAGCATTATTTGTGAGTCTAATGGGACTGGCGGGTATGTCATGGAGCGCCTCGGCGCAAACGACTTTTTCAGGCACAGGACTGAACTCGCCCACTTTGCTTTACGATTCCTATACAGGCAACCCTGCGGACGCGTTTTACTCCCCTGCGTCAGGCTTGACGCCGGCCCTTGCAAACCTTTACACCGCCGACGCCGGTTTGGCTCAGACTGCTGATTCCCCGGCAGTTTACGTCACGACGGCGGGGGGGGCGCTGGGAACGGTAAACAATTTCAGCGCCAGTTACGATCTTTACAGTTCAAGTGGGGGCGCTGGGAATCCGCCTTACTGGATTCTCTGGGCTGGCACGGCCATCAACCCTGACGAAATCGCGATTATCGGCATGGGCGGCCCGACGGTGAACGGTTCTTCTGACATCCATGTCTTCGATGCGAACAATTATGGCGACGATGGGATATGGGACGTTCCCCTCAATACCATCTACACCACGACAATCGATGGAACCGAGGTCGGGGATATGACGCTTGATTTTGCCGGTATCGAGATCGGCACTTGGGACATCGCCGACACCATCAGCGCGAGCGCATCCTTCGATTCGATCACCATATCATCCGACGTCTCTCTCGGTGTTCCAGATGTCGCCTCGACTTGGGCATTGCTTGGCGGCAGCCTTGCCGTGTTGGCCGGTTTGCGCCGCCGGTTGACCCGCGTTTAGTCTTCTCAACTTGCTGAACGCGCGGAGCGCCGGGAAAGGTCCGGAAGGCTCCGCGCGTTTTTATTTTGCGGCATCGCATTTTCTGTCAAGCATATCCCAAGGCGCGGCAGTACGGCTCCAATATCGGCAAAATGGGGCCAAGATGCTTCTGGTACGCGCGCCAGCGGGCAACGGATCGGGCGTGGACCGGTTGGGTGGCGTCATGATAGGTCGGCGAATACATCTGTTTCTGGTTGCTCTTCTCGTGGAATCGTCCCTGGGCCGGGTCCCACGCCAAACCCAGAAACTCGGTGACCCGGCGTCCCTCCTTTTCAAGATCCGCCACGATGTCTTCATAGCGGGTCTCCATCCACGCCAGGCCTTCCCATTGCCGCACGGCCAGCCAGACGTCCATTAAATTCGCATAATGCCGGGCGGTTCGTTCCAGGGAAAGAAAGTTCGCGTTATACGGATTGAGCCTAAGGTTCTGAAAATAGCAACTGATCACCACATCACGCGGGTCGCGTAATGCGATGAGAACCCGCAGTTCGGGAAAAACCCGCAACCAGATGGGAAGTCTGGCGGTGGGCGATGGGTTCTTGTCCAAAAGCAACTTTCCATCCAAATTGCCGCCCCATTCCTTTCGGGCGGCTTCCAGATACCGGCGGCGGATGACATTCAGGCGCGCGGCTGAAACTGGCGGCGAGGCACTGAACAACTGGCAGACAACCATGGTGAAGGCACTCGGCTCATCCATCGCGGCCACGTCTGGATGGGCGCCAAGAATCTGCTCCAAAAGCGTCGTGCCGCTCCGCGGATGGCCACCGAGGAAGGCGAGATTTGGCAAGGCTTCCCGAACGCGTTCGGGAAACTCCCTGGACCAGGTGCGAAGGATATCCTTGGGCAGCTCCCGGCTGGACCGGCGGTCTTGGCCTGCTGCGTGGTCGTATGCCTGCAACATCGCTTCGATGTTTGCCAGGCGCCTCACAAGGTCTTTCGCCTCAAGCAACATTTGCATCGCCTCGTCAAAGCGGTTAGTTCGATTGAGCACCTCGGCCAACTCATACCGGCTGGCATACTGGACATACTGGTGCTGGGGGCGGGAGGCAATCAAATCACGCAACCCCCGTTCGGCGTCCTCGATCTTATTGTCGCGACGGTCCAGGACCGCGGTAAAGTAGCGGGCCTGATCATCCCGGGGATTGATCGCAAGGCACGAAGCTATCGCTTCGCGGGCCTCCGCAAAGCGATGGTTCTGCTCCAGCAATATCGCCGCAGCCATGCGTGGATTGATGCCTATCGGATCGGCAGCGGCCGCTTTCTCAAACCAGGCCCGTGCCTTTTCTGGCTGCCGCAGATTCGCGTATTGGTGGCCAATTTGCACCATCAGTTCGCTGTTGCGCGGCTCCAGCTCCGCCACCTTGTTCCAGACCCGTTCCGCCAGCGCCAATTGGCCCGCGCGGCCCGCGGCGGCTCCATATTCCAGCCAAATCTGGGCGTGGCGCGGGAATTGCCGGGACAGTTTCTCATAAGCCAGCAGGGCATGGGAAAACTGGACATTCGTCAGAAGCTCTCGAGCTTCGTTCAGTTTCTTGTTCAACAAGGCCGAATTCATGATTTTGGGCAGCCGCTCTTAAGGGCCATCGGGTCAGTCCTCGGAATCACGTATTTTCCTCCTTCAAGCGCAAACGGTGCGGGGCACATCGGAGTGGGCACCCTCCCGGTTTGCAGATGTCTCGGAGCCGCAACAGAAAGCCGCTCCTTCACAGCTTGCCCTTCAACCACCATGCCGCCAGTTTCTTGGTCGGCGTATTTGGCGAAGCTCTGATAAATCCGTGTTTCTGAACCAGATCGGCGTCATCGAACTTCACGAACCAATAGTGCAGGCTCGTGACGTCTCCAGAACCGGTTGCGCTGTTGTTATTGTCAAAAACTCCGCCCACCCAATGCCAATCCACGCACTCCCAGTAGTAAACCATCACGCCCAAATCGGGATAATAAGCCCACGGTTGACTGAAGAGGTTGGTGATTTCGGCGCGCGACGTCCGGCCTGGTTGCACGCACATGACCTCCTCCGGCAGGATTCTTGATCCCGAAACCACCTCATGTGTGGAGGAGGGCAGCGGCAAAAAGTATCCGCCGATGCTGTCTTTATGACCGGCATTCTCCACCGTGGCAACGAAACAACCCGTCGCGGGCGCGAGCGCCAGCAGCAGCAGAATGGCACGCATAGGCTTTTTCATAGGGCCGGACAATGATCCGGCATCGAGCAAACCGGTGTCTGTTTGACGCCGCAGCCGCCCCTTTTAATCAATTTTTTTGGATCTGCTCCCTGGCATGATGAGCAAACCCACGCACCCATGCTTTTGCCCATGAACTTATCCTTGAACTTTTCCTTTGACAAAACCTGGCTTAAAAGCTAATCTTTCCTCAGCGATGAGGGCAAACGCAGAAAAGTCAGACGATGCCGGGACGACAACTCCCCCTCAGAATCCCCTGTTCTCCACAGGCTTGTAGGGGAAGAATGGAGGATCATGCAATTCCAAGAAGATTTTTGCCGCAAAGGAGCCCAACGCGGCCAGCCGCAACCGAAGGAGTGGAACCACGGATTCCACGGATTTCACGGATTCGAAATTCTCCATGTGCGCCTCCCCCGGAACGGATTGGCACAGAAGCACACGAAGGCAACGAAAAAGAATTCCTCCTCCGTTTCGTTCCCTTCTGTTCAGAAGAAATCCGTGTTATCCGTGTTATCCGTGCCATCCGTGGTAAAATATTTGCAAGAAGGAGCGACTCTGACGGATTGCCGTGCAAAGAACGCAAAGAGAGGAACTTATGTTGTTTTTTCTTTGCGATCTCTGCGTTCTTTTGCGGCCAATTTTTTTTGTTTCGGCCTTGCCGCAGCGGGCGTTTTGCGCATTGTGGCGGCAATTCAATCGAAATGCCTTTCCATGAATCATTTATGAATTATTTGCCAAGCACGGCGAGCCATGCCAATCAAGCTCAATCAAGGCTAATCAACTTATTATTTGTCTTCCGACAGCCTTTGCTCGCGGCGCTGGCGGCGCTTGGTTTGAATTATACTGTGCTGGCAGGCGGGCTGCCCCTCCCCGCCCCCGCCGCCAGGGACGAGGCCGGCGGCCAGGCGCTGGCGGAACAGATCCGATCCGCCATGCCGGAAAAGGACTCGGAGATCCACGGCGTCCTCATTATCAGCGCCGGGAAAGCAAAGAACAGAATTCCCGTCGTTTGCGAGGTGAGGCTGCATGGGGAAACCTGGGAAACGGTTTACCAGACGGAGGCGACCCCGGCGGCGGGGGCCGAGCGGCTGGCCATCATCCACAGCACCAATGGACCAAACCGGTATTCTTATGCCCGCGCCGCGAAGCCCGGCGCGCCGCTCCCGCAGCCGGGTCCTGTTTTGCCCGCGGACATGGAGGGGCCGTTTGCCGGCTCCGATTTTTCGCTGGGGGATCTGGGGCTGGAGTTTTTGCATTGGCCGGGACAATGCCAGTTGGCGGGCGAGATGCGGCTGGGCCAGCCCTGTTATGTTTTGGAGAGCGCCCATTCCCAAACCGGCGGCATCGCGCGGGTCAAGTCCTGGATTGACAAGGAGAGCCTGGGCCTGCTGGTGGCGGAGGCTTATGACAGCGCGGGCCACGAGATAAAGGAGTTTTCCCTGGATCACAAAAGTTTCAAAAAGGACGCGCAAGGCCATTGGCACTTGGAGGAGATGGGAATTGACAACAAAAAAACCCGCTCGCATACTGATCTGAAATTTGATATGCCCAAGGAGCAATGAACCCGAACACATGGCGCATTGTCCAGGACATCGGCACTTTGGTGCTGATAGTGGCGGCAGGATGCGCCTTTGCGTGGAGGTGCCTGCGCAAGAGCGCGGAACCGGGGAGCTTGATCGTCAAATGGATCATCTCGGCGGGAGTGATTGGGGCGCAGATCTTGATTTTTCCCCATGTTTCACCGACGTTTTTGCTGGCCTTCTTGATCCTTCCGCCGGTGCTGGTCGTTATGCTCTGGGTGCCCAGCATCGGCTCGATGATGGCCAATCTGGTCACCACCGCCATTGACGGCGGGGATGTGCCGATGGACGCCCAGCCGCTTTATTCCGCCGCCGAAACCAAGCGGCGCAACGGCCATCCGCAGGAGGCGATGGCGCTGGTGCGGGAACAACTGGAAAAATTCCCGGGCGATTTCCCCGGCGTCATGTTGCTGGCCTCCATCCTCGCGGAAGACTTGAATGATCTGCCGGGGGCGCAACTGGCCCTGGAGCGCTGGATGGAGGGGCCGGCGGCGACGCCGCAGGGCAAGGCCTCGGCCCTGACGACCCTGGCGGACTGGCATCTGCAGTTCGCGCAGGACCCCGAGGCGGCGCGCGCCGCCCTGGAACGGATTGTCAAAGAATTCCCGGACACGCCCATCTCGCATCAAACCGCGCAACGTCTGGCCCATCTGCCCACGGTGGAGTATCTGATGGCCGCGGGAAAAGCCGCGACCGTGAACCTGCGCCCGGGCGAGAAGGACCTCGGCTTGCGCAAAAATTATACGGGGCCGGTGGCGGCAGAGCCGGACTGGGACGCGCTGGCGGAGGAGTGCGTGAAGCAACTGGAGAAGCATCCGGCCGACACCGCCACGAGGGAAAAACTGGCCGTCCTTTACGCCGAGCACTTTCACCGCCTGGATCTGGCGACGGACCAACTGGAGCAACTGATCGCCTTTCCCAACGAAACGCCCCGGCACATCGTGGAATGGCTCAACCTGCTGGCAGACTTGCAGATTCGGATTGGCAAAGACCTGGCCGGGGCGGAGGCGACGCTGCGCCGCATCGCCGAACGATTCCCCCACCTCGCCCAGGCGGAGCTGGCGCTGGCCCGTCTGGCGTCGTTGCAGGGGGAAATGAAGGGCGGCCACACAGCCCAGGTCAAGACGATGGGCCGGTATGAAAAGGACCTGGGCCTGAAAAAGACTGCGGGGTGACGGTCAATTGCAAGCTGCAGCGGCGTTCCATGACCGTCGCTGAACCTGCAAAAGCCTACGGGGTGACGGTCAGTTGCAGGGCGATCTGTTTGTCCAATTCGGCGGCCAGGTCAATATCGGCGCCGAGGCCGTGCCGGACCATGATCACCAGCTCGGTGACCTTGTCGTCCACCTTGGTGATCTTGACAAAGACGTCGCGCTCGTTGACTTTGGCCTGGATGGTATTGTCAACTATATTGTCCAGCGACAGCTTGCCGTTGCGGGTCAGGACAACGCGGGTGGCGGCGACCAGTTGCTCGACCGAGCGCGGGTAGCGGCGGGTCAGCTTGGACTTCAGCCCGGGCACTCCGGCCTGGGAGTGGTCGGTGGGGGTGGTGACGCAACCGGAGGCAAACAGAGCCAGGGCGGAAAGCGCCGCGGCCAAAACGAATTTGAAATTAGTTATTTTCATCGCTCCCCATGCAAGTCCTTCCCGCCCCCGGCGTCAAGCACGAAACGCGCAATCCCTGGCGGAAATTGCGCCGGCGCGGCGCGGCGGGAAAGTCCGGCCCGCGCACGGCGGCGCCGGCCGCCCGCAAATCGTCCCGGCTTTTTCCAGAGACGCGGCTGGCGGCGCTTTGGATTTGGGTGCGAGGCTGAGAATTCCGCCCAGGACGTGGAATCCCTATTGACGATGCACGGCCCCCATGCAATAGTCCGGCCAGAGCTTGAGCAGAGGCGCATCGCCTCACAAGAGTGCTTTGACAAACATCACAATGGACACATCCGCCACAGAGGGCTTGAATGATGAGATATTCTGCTTGAAATACGAGATGAGCCTCCTGGCTGGACACGTATTGGAGCATAAATTGGAGCGGTGGATAGAAGGATTTACTTCACCGGAGATCCACATTGAGCATATGCAGAGGTATGAGTTTGCCAGCCGGTTCACCGAAGGCCGGAAAGTGCTGGACGTCGCCTGCGGCACAGGCCGAGGCACCCGGCTGCTGGCGGAGAAAGGGGCCGCTTCCGAGGTAATTGGTTTTGATATTGACGCCAGCACCGTCCGCTACGCTCAAATTAGAAACCGGCATCCTCGTGTCGCCTTTCGTGTGGCAGACGTCCTCGAGCTAAGTAATTGCCCGGCTTTTGACGTTATAGTTTGTTTTGAGACAATAGAGCACCTTAGCAAACCGGAGTTGTTCCTCAGCCGCCTGGCGGCTTTGCTGAAATCGGAAGGGGTCATGCTAATATCCACGCCTGTTTCAGCGAGCGAATTTGACGCGAAGCCGCGGAACCAGTACCATCTGCAGGAGTGGGGGTGCCTGGCATTTCAACGCTTGGTAAGCAGCAAGTTCCGGATCAGGAGAATACACCTGCAGTATCGTTCCATTCCGAGGTTTTGGTCCCGGGCACGCATTCTCGCCAAATTGCGCGGGCATCCTGTGCCCATGCCCGCCACACCGCAGTGGAGGGAATTCGAGGCGGCTTCTTTCTCCCTGGACGCGTTGGGTTCACTCTGGGCTGGATTCCAGATACTCGAGTGCTCCCCATGCTAGTCCTGGTCCGATCTTAAGAACGGCGGCATGGCTTTTCCAAAACAATGCGAACTCTAATGTCCTTTGGCCTGCGTGAGCATGTGAAAAGAGCCTGGCGGTCGGCCATGCTCGCAGGCATCTTGGGGACGGGAGTCCGGGCCGGGGCAAACCTGATGCTCCTTCCGCTGGTGTTGATGAAGCTGTCTGCGTCCGAATTGGCCTTGTGGTATGTCTTCCTGGCTTTGGAAGGATTTGGGAATCTGGCGGATTTCGGGTTTGGATCCACCATACCGCGCATTTACAGTTACCTGCTGGCCGGGGCGGAGGATTTTGAGGCCGAAGGGTTGCGTCCCGCCAAAGCGGGCGGGCCACCCAATTTTGCGGGAATCAGCCGGGTGAATGCCGCCGTGCGGTCTCTTTATTTGAAGATTTCGCTGGTGGCGGTGGTTCTGCTGGCGGTTGGAGGGACGCTGTCTCTGATTAAGCCGGTGGCGGATAGCGGTTTGGGAGGGAAAGTCTGGTGGCTTTGGGCGTTGTGCGTGATGGCCATCGGCTACAATCTGGCCTCCAACCATTGGGCGCTGGCCGTGCAGGGGTTAAACCGGATGCGGGATTTGCAACTGACTTACGTCTTGGGGGGGGTGAGCTTTGTCTTATGCGCCGCGCTGCTCCTGGTTTGTAAAATGGGTTTGGCTTCGATGGTCATTGCCTATTTTGTCTCGGGATGGATTCTGCGCCGGAGATGCCGCCAGATTTATCGGGAGGTTGTTCCAAAACCAGAACAATCGGACGCGCCGGACCCGCACATTCTCAGAAAACTTTGGCCCAACGCCTATAAATTTGGGATTTTGTCTATCGGGGCCTACTGCCTGGCCAACGGGAGTGTTTTGATCTGCAGCCAGTTTCTGGGCAAGGAAATCACAGCATCCTTTGGGGTGACCGCGCAAGTGGGGCGCTTTTTGACCAGTTTTGCCACTCTCTGGCTGGTGGTCAAGTGGCCGGAGATTGCCATCCTGCGAACGCAGGGGCGTCTGGAGGAGATGGCCAGGTTGTTCGCCCGGCGTTTGGCGCTGGTCATGGCCACATTTGTCGCGCTGGAATTGATGGTCTTTTTTGCGGGAAACGCGCTGCTGGCATGGAAGGGCACGCACACCCGTTTGCTCCCGCCTCCCTATCTGGCCCTTTATCTGATTTACCTGGCGCAAAACATCTTCTACGTTCAATTTGGATTTCTTGCCTTTACAGAAAACGTCGTGCCATTTTTTAAAATCAGCCTTTTTACGGGGCTGGGTGCTATCCTGTGCAGTTTGATTCTGACCCCGCTCTTGGGGCTTTGGGGATTGCTGGCCGCCCCTTTGATTGTGGAGACGATGTGCAGCAATTGGTACGTGGTGCGGCGCGGCTTCCAGGGGCAGCCGCTGAGGCCCGGGCAATTTGCCCTTGCCGCCATCCGCAGCCGCCTTTAGCTTAAAAAATTGGGATGACTCCTGAGAATATCACGATTGCGGTCACGGTTTACAATCGGAGGCAATATGTCAAACAGGCGATCGCCAGCGCGTTGGATCAGACAGCGCCAGTGCGCGTGCTCGTGGTGGAAGACTGCGGACCTGACTCCACCCTGGAAGGTTTCGTGAAGGCGGAGTTCGGCTCGCGCATTGAGTACGTGAGGAATCCCAGGCGGCGCGGCCTTTTTGGCAACTGGAACGCCTGCCTGGAATGGTGCCGGACGGAGTGGATTTCGATTCTGCACGACGATGATTTTCTGGCGCCCAATTTTGTGGAGACCATCCTCAAGCTGGCGGGCGCGGCGCCGGGGCTGGATTTGTATTTCGGCCAAACGGTCTTGGTGAACGAACAGGGCGAGCCGGTTCCGGGAAGCCCGTTTCCCGCCGTGGCCGGCCCGTGGAAGAAGATAGCCTTGACTGACGTTCTTTATGGCAGCCCGCTTTCTTTCCCGGGACAATTGTTCCGGGTCGCGTCGGCGTTGGGCGCGGGCGGGTTCCGCGCCAGTTCCTGTTATTGCGGCGAATGGGAAATGTGGGCCAAGCTGATTGCCCGCGGCGGGGCCGCGCAGACCCGCGAATTTTTGGGCTTTTTTCGCGAACATGGCGCGTGGGACCGGGGAACTAACCAGGTCCTCCGCAGCGGGAAAGCCATCCCGGCGGCCATTGTGCAACACAAGAGAGTTTTGGCCCTGTTGCCCCCGGAGGGCCGGATTCGGTTTAACCGGCGCGATTATCAGCGTCGTCGTCCCATGCCGGTGATGTGCCTCCTCCGCTTTGGTCAAACGATGTCGCCGCGCTTGCTGCGGTATCACGCCGGGCTGCTGCGGCTTTCGCGCGCCCCGCACTGGCGTTATGTCGTTTTCCAGCAATTGACCAGGCTGGGTGGCGCCCGCTTTGTCAAACTGATGTCCTGGATTTGGAACCGGTGCCGGGGGGACTCTGAAAAGCGTTTATCCAGCCGAGGCGGTTCGGAAAGCTAAACGCCATGCCGCGCCGATTTCGGATCGCGCCAATATGCGCGGCTGAAGGCCTGGCGCCAATGCGGCGATTTTTGGAGCCTTCCGGTTGAAAATACGGGTTGAAATGGGTTTGTGTTGGAAGATAATCCTATAATGAAAGACCAGATTGACGGCCAGTTGAATTCCGTGGAAAGGGGGTTGATTGAATCTGCGGTGTCTTCAGGATCTGTGAAGCCCAAAGTGGTTCTGGAGGTCGGCACCTGGCTTGGAGGCGGGAGCACAATTCATATCCTCGAGGCGCTGGAGCGAAATGGAGAGGGACAGCTTTGGGGAATCGAAGCAGATCAGGGCATTTACCAGCAAATGATACAAAACCTCCGCCGGGCCGCTCCGGCGGCCATGCGCCGGTTCACCCCATTGTTTGGATTCTCTCAAAAGGTGATTCCAAAATGGCTCAAAGAACAGGGTGAAGGCTTCCAAATTGACCTGGCTTTTTTGGACGGCGGAAACCGGCCCAGCGAGCAGATCACGGAGTTTAATTTGATTGATCCGCATATTCCGGTGGGGGGAATTTTGATGGCCCATGACGCCAAGTTGCGCAAAGGCAAATGGCTGGTTCCGTTCGTGTCGCGCCTTGACAACTGGGAATCAAAAGTCCACGACATCAGTGAAGAAGGCTTGTTCTCCGCAAGGAAAACCGCCCTGCAACCCTCGGATTCGAGTCTGAGGTCCGCCCGAAGGGTGCTGTGGAGAATGCGACTGAACCCGGTGGAAGTGGCGGCCGCAGTGGTGCCGAGCCGCATTTGCGGCATCGTGCTCGGACTCCTCCCCGCTTCGTTGTCGCGCCGGCTTTCGGATGGGCGCAAATAGTTCGATCCATGAAGGTATTGTTTTCCAACAGTCTGCCATTTTTTCTGGCCCACGGCGGCACGCAAACACTGCTGGAATCGTTGATGCGCGAATTGGCGGGGCTTGGGGTGGAAATAGAGCCGGAGCGATGGTGGGATGAAAAGCAAACCGGGGACATCCTCCATTATATGAACCGGCCTCCTCTGTTGAATGTGCGCGCGGCGCACACCAAGGGGTTTAAGGTGATGATGACGGAAAACCTGGACCAGACGGCTTCGCGCAGCCGCGGCGGGCTTTTCGGCCAGCGGTGTTTGACCAATCTGGCGCGCACATTCCTGCCCGGCGGGCTGACCGCGCGATTGGGGTGGGAGGTGTATCGGGAATTGGACGCGATGGTTTACGTCGTCGAGCACGAGTGGGAAACCGCCCAGTATCTGTTCCGGGCCAGTCCCGGGCGGGGCCACATCATCCCGCACGGAATGGAGACGGAGGCCCTGGCGGATCTGGCCCGGCCGCAGGCGCAGGAGGACTACCTGGTTTCCGTAGCGACGATTCACCCCAGGAAAAATACCGTCCTGCTGGCGCAGTCCGCCCGCCTGGCGGGGGTGCCGGTGGTGTTTTTGGGCAAACCCTACGCGCCGGACGACGCCTATTTCCTGGAATTCCAGAAACACATTGACAACAAATGGGTCCGTTATCCGGGATTTGTTTCCACCGGGGAGAAACATCGTTATTTGCGCGGGGCGCGCGGTTTTGTGGCGTTGAGCCAATTTGAGAGCGGGAGCATCTCGATTTATGAAGCCGCGGCGGCGGGTTTGCCGCTGTTTCTTTCCGACCTGCCCTGGGCAAACAAAGTCTATCGGCAGGCCCGCAACACGTCATTTGTCGCGCTCGGTTCGCCCGGAAAAATTGCGCCGGCGTTGCGCGCCTTTCATGCGCAAGCCCGCCGGCAGCCGGGAACGACATTCCCTCTGCTCACTTGGCGGCAGGTGGCGGAGCGGTATGTGGAAATCTATCGCAAACTGTTGGCCGTCTCATGAGGATCGCTTTCCTGGTCCCCGATAATCGGGATGAATTGCGGCGATACGCTGACCCGGACCCGTATTTTGGCCCGGCGCCGACGGCGCTGTTGGAGGGTCTTGCCCAAATGCCGGAATGTGAGGTTCATGTTGTTTGTTGCGTTCAGAAGCCTCTGCGTTCGCCGCCCAAGCTGGCGGACAACATTTATTATCATTCGGTGATGGTTCCGAAGTGGGGATGGATGCGCGGGGCCTATCTGGGTTGCATCCTTGCCCTGCGGAAAAAGCTGCGCGAAATCAAGCCGGACCTGGCGCATGGGCAGGGAACGGAGCGATATTGCGCGCTGGCGGCGGTTTGCTCCGGCCTGCCCAACGTGCTGACCATTCATGGCAACATGCGGCAACTGGCCAGGATGGGGCGGGCGCGCCCGTTCACGTTTCCGTGGCTGACGGCGCGGTTGGAGCGGTTTGCCCTGCCGCGGTCCGGCGGGGTTATTTGTCTGAGCCGTCACACGCAACGGCAGGTGGCGGCGCTGGCGCCCTTGACCTGGGTGGTGCCCAATGCCGTGGACAGTTATTTTCTTGCAACGGAGCGCAAGCCCGCATCCCCCAGACAAGTCATTTGCGTGGCCAATATCCTCCCGCTCAAGAACCAGGTTCAACTCATCCTTGCTCTGGACCCGCTGGCGCGGACCGAAGAATTTGAATTGATCTTCTTCGGCAACGCCGGGCAGGGGACCGCGTACGCGGAGGAGTTCTTTCATTTGGCGCAAGACCGTCCGTGGTGCCGTTTTGCCGGGGTGGCCGACCGGTCCGGCCTTCGATCCGCCCTGGGCCGCGCCACTCTGCTGGTGTTGCCGACCCTGGAAGACAATTGTCCCATGGCGGTGCTGGAAGCGATGGCGGCGGGGGTGCCGGTGGCGGCGTCCCGGGTTGGCGGCATCCCGGATTTGATTTCCGATGGAGTGGATGGGCTGCTTTTTGATCCGGAGCAGGGGGAGAGTATTCGCTCCGCGGTGGCCAAAATCCTCGTCAGCGGCGAAGAGGCGGGCCGGCTGGCCCGGACCGCCCGGGACAAGGCCCTGCGCTGCTTCCATCCCCAGGCGATTGCCCGCCGGCATCTCGAGATTTACGGCCAAATTGCCGGCGCAAATTAGGGCAATGCGTCACGAGGCGGAGGCCTTCCGCCGTATCGCAATGTACGACTTCGGAATTATCCACAACAGGCGCTCTGTTAGTATCTCGCAATCCGGAAACAACTGCTTCATTTCCGATTTGCGCAACAACCGCGTGGTTTCCACCATAAAATTGATCTGCTCCCGGCTCGGACGCTCGATCCATCCCCACAGCGTACACCAGCGCGCCAGTTTCTTTTGAACCGGGCGCGGAAAATAGTGGATGCAAGGCGCCATGAAATGAGGCTCCAGGGGACACTCATAAGCCGGAGTCTGCACCCACAAATCCCTGGCGACCCGCCGAAGTTCAGACGCGAACTGCCGCTGCCGCTCCCAGGAGCCAACATGTTCAATGACGCTGTTGGAAAAGCCGATGTCATAGCTCTTGTCGGGCATTGCCAGCGAACAACCATTGCCAACTAAAGTCCTGATATTATGGCGGGGCGCGTCCTCGCGGCGCCAGGAGACCTCGTGGAGATTCAGGGCATCAATGCGCTCCACGGGTTGTTGATACGGCGTCCAAAACTCAGGAACTCCGCCAACGTCCAGCAAGATATCCGATGCAGAAGGGCTCAGGAGCCGAAGGAAAAGTTTGAATCGCTCCTTCCTCCACAGCTTGAAGACTTGCCGGTAGATGGTGTGGACAGTGAATGGCATAAATGCTTCTCGATTGCCTTTCCTGCGCGAGCCTATCCGCTCTGCCGCCGGCATCAAGGATGAGATTCTGCCATCTCAGGGCGGACGCGTCAAAAGCTCATTGCAAAACCCCCGGGAAAGTGAACGCTCCCGGCCATCAAGCTGTCTCAACATGCCGGGCAGGATTTGGCGCCGCCGGCGGCTGGTCCAAAAAACCGGGCCAGGAATCCAAGATCGTTGTTGCGGCGCGGCGGATGTTTGCCTAAATTGTGTCCGAGTCGAAAATGTTTGGACTGCCGCGAATTTTAATTGTTTATGCCATCGCCATCCCTCTGGCGCTGGTTTTGGGATATGCCGTTTCCAATGGTCTTTCCGCTCCTGAAGATGTGTCGAACTTCCTGATGGTGGGGTTGTTGCTCTTCGTTCTGGCGCTGCCTATTTTCCTCAAGTGGCACCATATCATGCTGATTTTCTTTTGGAATGCCGTTTTCATGTTTCCATTTCTGCCGGCGCAACCCCCGGTCTGGCTGCTGCTGGCGGCCTTGAGCTTTGGAATTTCGTGGCTCAACGGACTGTTGGGAGGCGGAAAATTCCTGCGGGTGCCGGAGCTGACCCGGCCGCTGATTTTCCTGGGCATCGTCGCCTTTGTTACGGCCTTCCTCCGGGGCGGAATAGGAGCCAGGGTGTTCGGGAGCGCCTCTTATGGGGGGAAATCTTACTTTTACATTTTTGGCGCCATTATCGGTTATTTTGCCCTTACGGCCGTGCGAATTCCGCTGGCCAAAGCCAGCCGCGCGGCGGGGATTTTCTTCCTTTCTGGGATGACATTCATCCTGAGCAATCTGGCTTTTTTGCTGGGGCCGGCGTTTTATTTTTTGTGGTTCCTGCTGCCGAGTGCCTGGGTGGCGAGCCAGGCCGAGGTCGAGACTGGAATGGCGCCCGGGGCCTTTGAGCGGCTTAACGGGTTCACGCCCGGGTTTAGCGCTCTGGCGTGCTACTTTCTGATGCGCTGGGGCATTCGCGGGATTTTTTCCTATACTCATCCGTGGCGGGTCGTCCTCTTGGCCCCGGCTCTCCTTTTGAGTTTGCTGGGCGGCTTCCGGGGGAACGTGGTCGTTCTGGCCCTCCTTTTTCTTTGCCAGTTTTGCCTTGAAGGGCTGTGGCGCACCCGTTTTCTGCCGATAGCGCTGGGATCTGGATTGTTGGCCGCGGCGATGCTGTTTGCGTTTTCCGATCGTTTGCCACTGGCGGCGCAGCGGGCGGTGAGTTTTCTGCCGGTCCGGGTGGATCCGCAGGTCCGGGCCGACGCGGAAGGCTCCTGGCAGTGGAGGCTCCAGATGTGGCAAGTTTTGGTGCCTCAGATTCCAGAGTATTTGATATTGGGCAAGGGTTACAGAATTGATCCGGACGAGCTTTACTTTGCGGGATTGGGCGGAGACATTGCCGCCCAGCAAGCGTTGGTGGCAGGCGATTACCACAGCGGCCCTCTTTCGACCATTATCCCGCTGGGCTTGTGGGGGATGATAGGCTTGCTTTGGCTTCTGGGCGCCGGAGCCAAGGTGCTCTATCGGAACTACCGTTATGGCGACCCGGCTCTTCAGAACGTCAATACTTTTATTCTGGCTTCTTTTATTGTGCAGAGCATCGTTTTCTTCACGATCTTTGGCGCGTTCAACAGCCAGCTTTTCGTGTTCACGGGGCTTCTCGGCCTGAGTGTCTCGCTCAATGGGGGAATGCGCAAACCCGCTCCAGCCGTTGCCAGGGCAGCCCGGCCGGCGATGATCCAGGCCCCGGTTCCAATCGCCGTCTGAGGCCCGCGGGAGAGGCCGCGGATTACATTCGGCTTTTCCACAAAAATGTCGGAGCCGCCACATGCCGCGTCACCCTTCGATCCAAACTGCCGGGCGTATAAAGAGCATAATCAAACGGCTTCTGGAAATATATCCCGCCCGCGGCGCGGCGAAACCGGTGCGCCCATACCAGCGCGAAGCGGAACCGCCTGGACCACCACGGGGCGGAATCGAACAGGATGCGCTTCTCGCGCTGCGCATTGGCGCTGAGGTTCATATTGCTTCCAGTATCGGCAAATACCGAGGTGAACCGCCGCAGGATTCCCATCGGAACCCTGGCCTCGAGCAAACGAAGCACCCACTGCGCGTCGCCCGCGTCGCGCCACCGGGGCTCAAAATAGAGACCCTTCTCATCAATGATTCTCCGGCGGAAGAACATGGAACAGGTAAATGTGGGCAAATGGGAAACCATGATGTGATGCCGGGCGGGAAGCTGCACTTTCCGGCAGCAAACGAAATTCCCCGTTCCATCCACCACCACGCAATCGCTAAAAAGGAGATCCACTCCGGGATGGCGGTCAAAATAGTCCGAAACCGCCGGCAGCGCGCCCGGCAGGTACTGTTCGTCACAGTTCAAATAAGCCAAAATCTCCCCGCAAGACTTTCGCAACCCCCGGTTCACCGCGTCGTACATGCCGGAATCCTTTTCCACAAAAGCCTTGACCCGGCGATCAGCCGTCAGCCAATCCAGGGTTCCGTCATCCGAGCCGGCATCCTGGACGATATGCTCCAACTCCACTCCTTGATCGGCCACCGAAGCAATGCAAAGTTTGAGAAAGGCGGAACTTCGGAAGCTGGGGGTGACAATGGAGAATCGCACGGGACAAATTCTCCGTTTGCCTCCATGATTTACCGCACGGAATAGGTGTAGAGGGTTGTGCTTTTGAAAGTCTCTCCCGGTTTCAGAACCGTCGAGGGGAAATTGGGATGGTGGATGGAGTCGGGATAATGCTGCGTTTCCAGGCAGAAAGCGTTGGGGCCGCCGGTGTAAAGCTGCACTCCGGGCTGGTCGGTGCGCAGTTCCATCACCCGGCCGCTCTTGCCATCCACCACCCGCGCTGCCAGGACCAGGGACTTGCCGCCGCCGGTGATGATGTAATTATGGTCGTACATGCGGGCCGGAGCCGTGAGCTGGCTGACGCGAGAGGTTAGGGACGTTGGCTTGGTGAAATCCAGCGGCGTGCCGGTGACGCTGGCGATTTCGCCTGTCGGAATCAACGAGGCATCCGCCACCGTGTAATGATCGGACGCCAGCCACAACTCTTGCGCGGACAAGTCGCCCCCGCCGGACAGATTGTAATAGCCATGATTGGTGAGATTCAAAATCGTGGCTTTGTCCGTGGTGGCCTCATAGTCAATCCGCAACTCGTTGTCATCGGTCACGGTATAGGTGATGTGGACGGTCAGGTTTCCGGGGAAGTTTTCCTCCCCGTCCTTGCTGAGGTAAGTAAAGCGGACGGAGGCGGCGTGTTCCTGGGCGGGAAGGGCCTGGCCTTGCCAAACCTGCGAGGCAAATCCTCTTCTGCCGCCGTGAAGCGTGTTGGTTCCGTTGTTGGCCGCCAGTTTGTATTCCACGCCGTCCAGGGTAAAGCGCGCCCCGGCGATGCGGTTGGCCACCCGGCCAATGGCGGCGGCGGAATTCCCGAACCCGCTCAAATACCGGTCAAAAGTGCTCGCGCCCAGCACCACATTGGTCAAGGCCCCGTTTCGGTCGGGGACATCCACCTCGGTGATGATCGCGCCGTAGCTCATGACCTTGACGACCATTCCATGGGAGTTTCGCAGGGTGAACTGTTTGACAGTCGCGCCGTCGGCCGTCTTGCCAAAGTCGCGCTCCTCCAGCCGCGTCAGCGGTTGGGCTTGGGCGCAAGTCAGCGCGGCGATGGCGGCCAGAAGAATCCAGGTTGAATAAGATTTGTTCGGTTTCATGGGCGGATTATGAAGCGGGCGGACGCTGGAATGCAAGCTTTTTTCTCGCCGCCTTTTTCTACCACGCCACGGCGACGGCCAGTTTTTTGCCGTATTTGTTGGTGTAGTGGAGGCGCTGGTGGGCGGCGCCGTATTGGTGAACCAGCCGGGTGATCTTCACGTCGAAACAGCAGTACTCGGCGATTTCCAGCAGCCGGCCTTCGCGATACCACCGGATGGCTTGCAGACCTTCGCTGGTTTTTTCCACTCCCAGGGTGGCCTGCGCAATGGAGTCCAGGGAAAGCCGGTGCTGCAAGGTCTTTTCCAGTTCCGCCAGCATGTCCAGGGATCGGATTTGCCCGGCGTCGAACATCGGGTTGTGGCCGGCCAGCACTTCATAATCAAAGCGCAGCGTGTTGAAGCCGATCACCAGGTCGGCCCGGCGCAATTCCTCAATCAGCGCGTTGACCTGGGTTTCGCGGTAGATTCGGTATTCCAGCCGGGCCGTGCTGTAGGTCACGCCCACGCTCATGCGCATTTCGCGGACGTGGTTCCAGCCGCCCACTTCTTCGGCGGACTTCTGCGTTTCCAAATCAAAATAAACGAGGTTGTTGTTCATCCACAAGCCAATCTTAATCGTCATCTTAATCTGAATCTTCCCGCCATGAAAAGAGATTAGGATTAAGATTAAGATTAAGATTATGAATCAGAAAACGCCATTGATTCTTGCGCCCCGGGGTTCCATCCATAAACTTTGAGTGACAAATGGCGGACTCGCAACCCATCCGGCTGGTTCTGTTCGATGTGGACGGCACGCTCATTCGCACCCGCGGGGCGGGAGTGAAGGCGTTCGCGCTGGCCCTGACCACGGAATTTGGCGTGGCCGACGGGACCGAACTCATCAAGTTCGGCGGACGGACCGACGTTTCGCTGGTGCGCGAGCTTTTTTCGCTCCGCCAAATCGAGCCGTCGGCCAAGAATTTCGAGCGCTTTTTTGCGGCCTATCTGTTTTGGCTGGAGAAATTGATGCTGGAATGCGCGGGCGGCGCTTGTCCGGGCGTGCCGGAATTTTGTCGCGCACTGGCCACGCGGGCGGACCCGCCGCTCCCCGGTTTGCTCACGGGCAACCTCCGGCGCGGCGCGCAAATCAAGCTGCAACGCTTTCAGTTGTGGGACCAGTTTTCCATCGGCGGCTTCGGCGACGACCACGAAGACCGCGACCAGATTGCCGCCGTCGCCCGCCGGCGCGGCAGCGAACGGCTGGGCCGCCCGCTGGAGGGCGGGGAGGTGCTGGTGATTGGCGACACGCCGCTGGACATTCGTTGCGCCCGGGCCATTGGCGCGAAGGTCTTGGCCGTGGCCACCGGCTCCTTTTCCGTGGCGCAACTTCAGCAGCACCACCCCGATTGGGCCGTGGAAAACTTGTCCCAAATCACCCCCGGCGACCTTTGACCCTCAAAACAGCCTCTCAGTGCGAATGCGGCTTGCCGCCGCCGCACCGGCAGCGCGAACCGGAACTGCCGCCGCACGAGGCCGGCTCGGACGACTCCCCGCCCGCGCTCGAGGCGAAGACCGACAGTTTTTTGGACAATTTGGTGGAACCGCATTTCGGGCAGGGTATCCCTTCCCAGCGGCGGGAACGAACCAGCAACTCGCTGTCCGCCCCGCACTCTTGACAATAAAATTCGTAAATCGGCATGGCGGCAGTGTAGGCCGGAGGGACGGGTTTCGCAATGGCGCGGGTTTTTAACCCGGCGCGGCCTCAAAAAACAAACCCATCTCGCGCATGGAAAAATAGCCCTTGCTGTTGCCGGCGGTGCGCTCGCCCAAAATGATATGGTCGGCCAGCTCGATTTTCAGCAGTTGCCCCGCCCGGATCAGGTCGCGCGTCACGCGGATGTCGGACTCGGAGGGCGTGGGATCGCCGCTGGGATGATTATGCACGAGGACGAGCGAAGAGGCGTTGGCGGCGATGGCTTCCCGGAACACTTCGCGGGGATGGACCAGGATGCTGTCCACCAATCCCTGCGAGATGTGGCACACCTTGATCAGTTTGCGGCGCGAATTCAACAGCACGGCCTGGAAATGCTCCACGTTGTAGCCCCGGTTTTCATCCCGCAGATAATCGGCCACCAATTCCGGCGTGTCGAGCAGCGGCGCTTCGCCCTGCAATTCCCGCGCCATGCGCGCCGCGAGGGTGAAGGCGCTTTTCAGGGCAATGGCCTTGTCCCGCCCGACGCCCTTGGTCTGGCTCAAATCCTCCAGGGAAGCGCGGGCGAGAGCATGGAGCGATTGGAATTTTTGCAACAACTCCTCGGCGATCTGGACGGCTGACCGGCCTTTGGTGCCGGCGCGCAACAGGATGGCGATCAACTCGGCATCCCGCAGCGCCTGCGCCCCCAATTCGGCCAGCCGTTCCCGGGGCCGTTCATTTTCGGGCAGGTCCTTGATGCGGATGCCATCGCTCATGATGGGAACCGTTGTAATCCGCAACAGGGCCGTCAGGCAATCAGATTCGCGCGCACGGTAGGGTCGTCTCGCCGGGACGCCCGGACGCCTTCCCGATTCCGAATCGGGATCCCCACCTGGAATCCGTGGAATCCGTACGACTAAAGGGAAAAATCACGCAATTCCAAGAAGATTATTGCCGCAAAGGAACACAAAGAACACA
>Ga0326728_10008603_pt1 | contig 25220 bp, 29 predicted proteins | sample MB3enrmetagenome_FD_207602 | JGI IMG/M metagenome (GOLD analysis project Ga0326728, IMG submission 207602) | Lab enriched peat soil microbial communities from McLean, Ithaca, NY, United States - MB31MN | ecosystem: Environmental > Terrestrial > Soil > Wetlands > Peat | place: USA: New York... | reverse complement strand
ACGATGCCGAACACTTCCTGCACAATCATCTCGCCAGCGTCGCTTCGCTCCGACTGCTGTTCAGCTTCCTCCGGAACGCCGTTCGGCTTCCCTCCGGATTAGGCGTTCGCCTTCAGCGGAATCCCCACATGCGGCCAATTCAGTGCTTTCCTTTTTGCGGGTGGGCGGCAGAGCACTCTTCCCGGAACTCCTGATCTAATTGGCGCAGGAACTTGAGGATTTCCTGGGATGCCAGATTGACCATCTCGCGCCGTGCGGCCTTGCGGGTACTCAGCAATCTCCTGAGAACTACAGAGTCGAAGGGTTTCCCGTTTCCCGTTCCCCGTACCAAAACCCATAGCTGCTGATTGACACTGATGGACGCTGATGGAGAGAAAAAACACCCATTTGGGTTTCCCGTTCCCCGTTCTTTTACCGATTCTTGTCCCAATAGAGGCCAAACGTTAGCAATTCCAAAAGGAGAACGCAGCCTGAGCCTGAGTTTTCAGATCACCCGATCACCCGACCACAGGTTTCCCGTTTCTCGTACTAAAACCCTTAGCCGCTGATTTGCGCGGACTGACGCAGATCGGAAACTCCGCACGTCTCTTTTGGATCAGCGCGGATTAGCCTAGATCAGCGGCTGGCCAGCGGCTTTTCGCTCAGGCCGCATCTGCTGCGCGCGGCTTAATCTTCTCGAGTTGTGTGCCCAGTTCGGCCTTGGCTCTGCGGACGTCGTAGGATGCCTGCAGGTTCATCCAGAATTGTTCTGTGGTGCCGAAAAACCGCGCCAGACGGATGGCGGTGTCCGCACTGATACCCCGCTTCTCCAGCACGATATCATTCATCCGGGGTGCGGGAACGTGGATCTCCTTTGCCAAGTGGTATACGGACAGCTTCATGGGTTTTAGGAACTCCTCCCGCAGGATCTCCCCTGGGTGGACATTCCAAGGCGCAGCCTTTCTCTTCTTCTGGGGCGCAGTCACTCGAATCTCCAATCGAAGTCTGCCACCGACGTAAGACTTCACTTCAGTGGTAATCCACAATTCCGACCGCATAGGCGTTCCCGTCGCGCCAGACAAAACAGATCCGGTACTGGTCATTAATGCGAATGCTGTGCTGACCTTCCCGGTCCCCGTGCAACGCCTCCAAACGATTACCTGGAGGTACCCTGAGGTCTTCCAGCTCCGCCGCGTCATCCAGCATGACTAGTTTACGCAGAGACACGTGGCGGAGGTTCGCTGGCGGCATGCCTTGACTCCGGCCCGTCTGCCAGAACTCCTCCGTCCGCTTATCGGCGAAGCCCTTAATCACGGATTTCATTCATAACGAATTCCATTATGAATGTCAAGCGTATTGTGTCGGCGGCTGTCGGCTCCCGGCTCGGGGCGATATCTCTGCGTCGCGCCAGAAGGACTATCAAAAGCTGTAAAGCTGCGATTAACCTGGAGCGACATGTAAAGCTCTTCAAAAATGGGCGGAACCAAGCAGTGCGAATTCCCCGCGAGTTCGAGCTTCCGGGCTCGGAGGCCATCCTGCGCAAAGAAGGTGAACGCCTGACTCTTGAACCCCTCCCGCAAAAATCGCTGCTGGCGGTGCTGGCCACCCTGGCGCCCCTCGATGAGGAGTTTCCCGCAACGACCTGCTCATCGCCGCTCAGGCCCTTGCACTCGGGCTCATCCTCGTCACCGACAATGAAAACGAGTTCGGCCAGATTGAAGGCCTTGCCTGCGAGAACTGGCTGCGTTAGGCGCATCAAGTAATAATCAGCAATGCGAGCGGCTTCTTCTGGATATTGGCCACTGGCCGTTGGGTCTGTTGGCCGAAACCCGAGGGCCGAGAGCTGCTTGGCCCCGATTTGCCCGGAAAAGAAGTTACGGATCGAATACTGCGGTATGAATCTGCCATCGAACGCCAGTTTTATAAGGCTCTGGACCAACTCGAGCGCAGACAGCGCCAGCGCCGAGGGGAGGGCTGATCGACCGCGACAACGCGCTCGCCCGTAAGTTCGGGTGCAAAATCACGCGGTCACGGTACTAGGTAGGAGGGTTAGTTATATGGCTTGCTTCTTTCGCAGTAGTCGAACGGCCTACGATATCGGGGGACTACACTCTCCCATGTGTTGCACGGTAAATTCTTCCAAAAGATCTTGGGCGGTCGCGGTAGGAGATTGGAGGATCCCTATGCTCAAGAGGGTTACGTGCCTCTTTCGCGACCGCCCGGGCCAACTAGCCCGTTGCGTATACTAGCGGGAAAAACCAGTTCTGTCAAGATCATTACTCCTGGCGTTCATCCCCATACCAGTCGACTGCACACCTACATTTATTTATGAAGCCCTGTGTATCCTCCTGTCCTGAGGCTTGATCGAGTGATTGCGATGAATTCTCATAAAGCAACCTGTGTGTGAGCTGTCAATCGTCTTCCTTCATACTCGTCCACTTAGTCAAAAAGTGTAGCTATATGACCTGCTTGTTTCGGAGTAGTGAAACTGGGCAGGCGTTTTATTAACATGACTTGGTTACTTCTAAGTAGTGAGATTGCTTACGAACTTGGGAGGATATGCACACTTCTAAGGTACAGCGCATACTTAGCAGCGCCACACGTATGCTGGCAGCGATGAGAAAGGAGGATCCTCCATGCTGAAGAAAGTTGTGTTCGTATTGCTGGCGGCCATGATGCTTAGTATGATCGCGGCCGCGCAGTCCGACCCCGGCTACACTAACGATGTATATTCGGTCGGATACTTTAGCGATCGCCCGGTGACGGCCGACCAGTTCGTATATATCATCAACTCAGGTTACGTAGGTACGCCCTTAAGCTCGGGTGAGGGAACCCTTTGCGCGAACATCTATGTGTTCGACGCAGTTCAGGAATTAGTGGAATGCTGTGCCTGCCCGATCACGGCCAATGCGCTTCTGGCATTGTCCGTTGATAACATGCTGACCGCAAACCCCCTGACGAGCATTGCTCCGTCCTCGGGGGTGATCAAACTGGTGTCCACAAAGCCCGATGCTACGAGCTGCGATCCGACAAAAGCGGGGCAGCTAAGCCCGGATTTGAAGGCGTGGGGAACTCATCTGCAACAGCCGACTTCCGGAAACTTTGTCACGACGGAAGCGCCCTTCCTGCCTGCTCCGCTATCGGCCGCAGAAAGTGCGTTCCTGCCGCAGGCTTGCACATTTGCGCAATACCTGGGCACCAACAAAGCGGTTTGCGTCTGCCAGTAATCCAGGAATATTGTCCAGTCAGCTACCAGGCGGCGAAAGTCGCCTGGATTTTTTTGTGCACGGGCCGGTTTTACCTGAGGCGACTGGGCTTGGGCTGATAACCGCATAGAACTTCCGCCCGAATTTGCACAACGCTCGGTTTCTCCCCACGGGTGGCAGCCAAGATTGCACTGAAATCGAGATCATGCGTCAGAACCGTGTAACCGTGTCTGGCTTGCTGTGCCCGGGTGCTGAGCGGCTCGGGGCAGTAATAGGCGGCCAGAACACTGGTGTTGATGTAGATCAATACCGGCTGCTCCGGCGGGAGTCGAGAATGTCCTGGCTCACGGCCGCTCCTCGAACTTTGACCGAAGCGCGCAAGCGACTCAGGTCGGGAAGAACTGAGAACAGAGCTGGCCGTTGTTGCAATGGCGGATTTTTACAATTAGCGCACGGCGCGTGTACGAAACACACCGTGCGCAAACAATGATTCAACTTTGGCTGCCGCGGATTACTTTCCCAACCTGCGACGAGCAAAACCAGCCAATCCGAACAGTCCGCTTCCTAGTAATCCCAGCGTAGTTGGTTCAGGCACAGGGGCATCATCGAAAGTGCCGCTGTCAGCGTAAACGTAAGCTCCCTCGTCCAGCTCGTAAGGATTACCGGAGCCGCAGGTAAAGTAGCACCCGGAATAGATGTTCACCTCAGTTCCGTTTACGTTGAAAAGCAGACCGTCGTAATCAATCTCCGGGGAGGAGCCGGGTGTCAGGACATCACTGTAGTAATAAGCTCCGGAGGGACTCGTGCTGTAGTTCCCCGTCAGATTTGGGTTGGCAACTATAGAACCAGTACCATCCACGGCGCCGGAACCACCGCTGATGGTGATAGTTCCGGAGGAAACAAGATATGCTCCGCCAGTTGGAAGTAAGGCTCCGGAGGAAATAAGATATCCTCCAGTTGGAAGTGCGGTTCCCGTAAGGGTCCCTGTGGCAATTAAACCGTCGTTGCCCGTATAAGTGAACGAGAACGAATCGCCAAATGCAGCAGGAACAAATACAAGAACTGCTACCAGTGTCGCTGTAAACCACCAATTTTTCATGTTGTTGCTCCCCACATTCCTTTCCCTTTGTACGAACGCGCGTCCAAAAGAGGCCGTCCCGAAGTAACGCACAAGTTGAACTCCCCTCGCTCAGGGCCGGCGAGATGGGATGAGCAGCTCTGGTTCCGTCAATGGCCGGAACCTAAGTGCATGATTCAGCGGGGCGACTGAGGGCTAGGAGTGCAAAGATATGCAAACATACGGAAAGGAATAATACGAATCCGAAGTTCCGCACTGATCAAGATTTGCCACGCCACACCTCCTGGCGAAGGAAGAACTCTTTGCCAGGAACTCGACCCTAAAATACTTCACTGGCTCGCTGCTTCCACTCTCCTAGCCCCTCCATGGTTCGCTAAACTATAGAGACCTTCGCCACATTTATCCGCTCGCGCCGGATCCGCGAATGCATGTCAATACTGAGCGCGCAGAGGGAATAGGATTGTTTCTAAACGACTTATTGGCTTCGTTTCGCGAAATGAAGCATTTCAGTCCTGCTGATTGTGACTATGTCCAGGTGCCTATCGTGGTTATCAATAAGTAAACTGCTAGATCAATAGATGTCGTTATAGTTAATATGCATATAGTAATATTATTCCCATCTAGCAGAGTTTCAGGCGGCCTGGCCCAGGGCCTGCGGCGAGCCACCGGCCCAATCGGCACCCGGGCCTAAGGGCTTTCTGGTCATGGAATAGGCAAGTGCAATCGCGATGCATAGGGGGCGGGGCGTTTGGGGCACCACGGGGATGAACTAATCGGCCTATTTATGTGCAACTTATCCATTAATCAACCAGGTAGGGGCACGAGTGGGTATTCCGCTCAAGGGCGGGCACACCGCTCAACCCAGGCAACGCCCTCAAGCGGCACGTCCGGCCTTTTGCAGAGTCGCTGGGAATTGTGATCGGCGGTTGGCACGATTTCCGCCATACGCTCTCAACGACGCTACCGGCCTTTCGTATCAGTTCGCGGTAAGAAGCGCTTCTCACCCCCGGCTGATTTGTCTCCCGCAACAAGCAAGATCGCCCTGCGCTTGGGATCAAAGGCGAAGGCCACTCGCCATTCCCCGTCAGCCGCGCGGAATCGGGATTCCTTCATGTTCGCGTCACTTTCCGGAGAGACACCGGTGCAAAGAAGAAACGGCGCCCCCCGCAACCAGCAAACAAGCTTTTCGAACTACGGCGTCAATTCCTTGAGGAGAGCGGTGGGCGTCGCGGCCCGTACTGGCGCACGCGTGTAGTCGCGAATATTCCGTGTGGCGATCCTGTTTGCCCCACAAGCAACGGCGGCAGCAACTTGCAAGGCGTCTTCAAAATCGCGCAAGGGAAGAGCCGCGGCGTAGCGCACACTGTCCGTCGACGTCGGTGCAACTTGCACGAACCGGAGGAGCTCCAGCAAAAAAGCCTTCGTGGCCGAGGCGCCCTGTTTTGGGACTACCAGATAATGAAAGTTGGCCACGGTGTGCCAGGCGATGAAGCCGGTCGCCTGACGTCGTTCCAGGGCATCCAGCAATTCTGCGGCAGCGGCAACGTGAGGCCGCCGCTCCAGCGCGACGTCAATCAAGATGTCGGTGTCGACCAGTAGAATCACAGGTATTTTCTCGCGAGGAGCCGGTACCGTTTGGCGTCCCGCCGCGCAGGCTTGAATCGGCCCCGCCAACGGCTCGCGAAGGTCGGCGTTTCTGAAGCACTCGCATCACGCAAGGCTTGCTCAATCAAGCACGACAGCGAGGTCCCCTGGCGTTGAGCGTATCGCTTGGCGGCCGGCACAACGTGTTCGTCAACACTGATCGTTAGTTTCGCTTTCATACGAGCAGACCCTCGTTATACGTATGATTATACCACCCATACGTATAACATGGGGACAGGAAACTCCAAACCCACCACAAAGACGTCTCCGTCGGTCGGCGACTCGATGCTCATGGTCGCCAACAGGCCCTCGCAGGTGATCGCGCCCAGCAGAATCAAAGTGCACCAGTGGCCCGCCGGCGCTCTCCCCGGAACTCCTGACTAATTGGCGCAGGAACTTGAGGATTTCCTGGGATGCCGGATTGGCCATCCCGCGCCGTGCGGCCTTGCGGGTACTCAGCAATCTCCTGAGAACTACAGATCGGTCGCCCAGTTCACCGTCGCCTCCAGGTCGTCGATCGGCTCGAAGATCTTGTCTCGCGTGACCAACACCGCTCCGGCCGCGATGGCCTGGGCGGCGATCCGCATATCAATGACGGCCACGCTGATTCCTCCGGCTTCGAGTTGGGCTCTTGTCCGGGCGTAGGCCGCCGCTTCATCGGAGCCCCAAGGAAGAATCTGAAGATTGGCGAACAGCCCTTCAATGGCAGCCTGGCGGGCACGCGATAGAGAATGCTTCGCCATGCCGTAGCGTACTTCCGCCTCGGTGATGACCGAGATGCAGATCGAGGCCTCCCGATCCTGCGACAGCCTCATGAATTCGCGTCGTGCCGTCGGCGAGCTTTCCTTCGCGACGCAGCGGAACATATGGGTATCGAGCACGTAAGTGACGGTCATTGCTCGTTACTGCCTGCCGGGCTATCGTTCGCTATTTTGCGGCCCACTTCCTGCGGAAAACGCCCACGCCACCCAAGAAGCCTGCTCCCAACAGAAGCAAACTGCCAGGTTCCGGTATTCCAACAAATGCCTGAGGCTCATTCGCACAACCCGCACTGCATTCTGGGAGATAGAAAATGTCACCCGTCATCCAACTCGGATTCCCAGTAACGTAGTCGTAGGCAGTAGTATAATCCGAATTCACCGTTGTCCCACCCAGTGACCCACCCAAGCCGAGGGCATACCATATTGCATCCTGGAGATCCTGATCATGAGGGTTCGCGAATAACTCGTTGGCGAGATAACCAACTATGTTATAAGCCTGAACCATGCTCGAGGTAGTAGTAAAATTTGTGTAAGTAGTTGACCCGCCAACGGCGTTAGATACACCTCCGGGGCCCAAACTGTTAATCTGGCTTATGGTGAAGGCGACCACGGGCCAGGATTCATTTACACTAATAAAATTCTGATCAGACATACAGATCATCGATGTCGAAGGACCGTTGTTTAGGGACATGGTGTATGGCCCATATTCACTGGTATAGCTAATCAGTTCGAGCGTATCAGCACTCGCCAATGTCGCAATTCCCACCACCACTAACAGAACACCGAGCCATTTCTTCATCTGGAACTCCTCGTTAATTGAATTAGTCGGCTTTTTCCAGAGCGGCCGCGAAGGAGAGCAACCCTCTTTAGCATTGAGGATCCTCCACTCTCCTGTCACGGACCGCCCAAGATTGTCTGGACTTACTTAGGGTGTGCTGGATGGGAGAATACGACTAGTCCCTTGACTTCGTAGGCCGTTCCGGTAGTCAACAAGAAGCAAACCATATAACTAATCCTTTTACCTATTCGGGCTCAGTTGGGATCCGATGGCGAGCTGAATCTGATTACCTTGTGCGCGCCCTGTCACCATCGTTTGCACTTGCGGCGCGGCAGCGATTGAACTCCGAAAGAGATAAGCCCAATTGAATTCTTCGCGTTCGATGCGCAGACGACTATCGGCGTAGGCGCCGGTACACCCCTGCAAATCCGACACCGATAGCAAACAAAGCCATGCTCGCCGGTTCCGGTACCGGAGGATCCGCAAGGTATTCGGCATGAGGATCGGCGAAGGTTTTGTCGCTGATCTCAGTATCCGGTAAAATTATGTCCTGAACCGTTCCGTTCACACTATATTCAAATTCTGTGTAGGCTATGTGCCAGGAGACCAAGTCGGTAACTGTCCCATATTCAATCCACGGCCCGGGAGGGTCCGATCCTTCAGAAGTACCCATATCCTGCCAGCCGAAGTCCGTGTTGACCAGCGTTTGATCGATGTAGTAGAACGTGCCGGTATACCCATCATAGACTCCTGGAGTTGGATCGGGAACAGCGTTGTAAATCATATCCTGGCTGGATGGGCCCCAGATGAAATACTGATACTCGTATGTGTCGGCACTGCAGAGTGTGGGAAGACATAAGGCAATTGCCAACGCAAACCAAAGCAAGCATTTGGTAGGATTTGCCACGCCACACCTCCTGGCGAAGGAAGAACTCTTTGCCTCGCGCCGATATTTCGGCGCCCGTTAGGGAAAGACGGGGAGCATCCTATCGCTTATGGGCGAATCTGCAATGCAAAAATCCCCATTCGCAGTTGACTAACGACTAAGCCATGCCACTTTCGCTGGGTAAGAATTCGCTTTGGAGACAGGCAGCAAGCCCGCTAATAAATGTAATGGCATAGCCAAAGGGGTATCCACACTCAATGCAGCATTTCAACTTCCAAGCTGTGTTTCTAAATAATCCATAGACTTAACACGCTTTTTGCAAGAGGTATTGCAATGATTTGCACATACACGGGACAGAAATTTTCCTTTTCAGCTTTGGGAGCAGAGCCTTGGGCGGGTTCGCCTTTCGCATGACGATGGCTTGGTTTTGGCAACAGCTCACCGCCTCATTCCGAAATTGAGCTGGCATCAGCGAGAATTGGACCAATAGTGGGATCCACACCCGGGCGCCGGCCAGCAATCAAGATTTGCGCGACCATAGCGGAACCGGGCGGTTTCGTCTCGATCTGTTTTTTCGCATCAGTGTCGCGCTGCCGCCATTGCGGCAGCGCGCATCGGGGACCTAACAATTCTGATCAGCTATTTTCTCGAGAACTATGCGCGCAAGTTTGGCCTGGAAGTAAAGCCGCTCTCCCGCAATGCCTTGTGAATCATGGAGAATTACGACTGGCCGGGCAATATTCGCGACCTGGAGAATGTCAGAAGGCAAAGCTCAAGCACTTCCCTTATGGAAAGAGGATGGCGTGTCGTTGCTCAAAGAGGGATGATGTTTCGAGGATCCGAAAAATGATCAGCGTAACGTGGCTCATTATTGCTCCGGCGATTACACAAAGGGCTATTCACGCCAATTACCGGAAGCGGAACCTCATGAAGGGGTGCTACCCTACCACCCCCAGGTAATCATTTTTTGGTTTAGGCCACATGGCGAATTGGCATTGCACCATGTTTGTCGCACAATTCCCCAGATTCACCACAATCCACCGAACGTGACGGCTGCGTCTTCAATTCGGGCGCTGCCGGAAGGAATTTCAACAATGCGAAAATACTTTTTTGCCCCGGTCTTGTTACTGCTGTTCCTGCTTCCACTTCCCCTGTTGGCGGACACAACTTTTGACTGGACGTTTGCTAGCACCGCCGGGAATATTTCTGGGAGCGGAACACTGACTGCGGTGGCGGACCCGTCGATGACTCCAGGTTTGTATGACATTACCGGCGGGTCCGGGTTCGTGACCTCTAACTCTGACACATTTGCGGTTACGATTGCGCCTTGTACTAACTACGCAGCCACTTGCACGTTCGTGAATACCGACGGCCACGGTGCCAACCTTCAAGTCGATGATTTGTTGTACGCCAATAACGCACCTGGGGCCGAACTAGATTCATACGGCATCGCCCTTGTGCCGGGCCCCCCCGGCTCAGGTGCGTCATACATTGGTATCTGGGATAACCCCTCCCAGGAATTCTATAACTACAATGGTGGATACAACGACCTGTCCACTCCCTTCACCGTCACCCCGGTCCCTGAGCCCGCCAGCTTGCTTCTGCTCGGCACCGGACTGGTCGGGCTGGCTGGCACGATCCGCCGTAAACTGAGACGGTAGCGAAGGGATCGATGTGGAGAGCCGCCCCGTGAGGGTGGCTTTTCTTTTGCGCGTTGTTTTGGTCCACTGGGAAGAGCTGCTGACGACATCCCGGACGCCACTGAGCACCCGCCGCTGCCACCGCCGAACGTATTGCCCAATGCGCCGCCGGATTTCTTCCGGCGGTGCATCTTGCTCATAAAACCATGCGGCAAGCCAGTTTACTTGGATAATTGACGATCCCCTTAGCGTGAATCATTTGGCAGCGGTTCCCGTTTTGGGAGATCATGTCCGGGCTATCGTTCGCAAATAGCTCATCGAGAGCGGGCCGCTGCTGTGCCGGGCGGCGGTCGCGGTCAGCTTCACCGAGAAAGTCGTCGGGAAGCTGGGCGGCGTCCAGGGCAGCAAAGGCCTCAGCCAAAGGCGGAATCTCGGAAAGGATGACATCGCCGGTCTCGGGAGCGCCAACGCCGAGGCGAAACAGTGTTGCCCACCGAGCATGAAAATAGCGCAAGTCGCGTTCACATAGAATCGGTAAGTTACGGCTATTTTCATGGCAGATTTTCATAAATCTCTGTTCCCAAAAAGCCCGCTAGAGGCTGCTTAATTCGATATGCGTAGTTGTATGCACTACGCAGCAAAAAGATTGGTCTAGATCCCTCAATCCCAATATAATTTCGCTGATTTTTGGAGTAGCACCTACAGCGTGGGCCTGCATAGGGGACCGCGCGTAACTTCTTGCGGGGTCTGGTTAGCCGCTTGCGGCATAGTATCCGGACGGCCCAAAAATTCCGACCAAATTGCGAGGATACGAGTGGCGCCAGGATATGGGACAAAAGCTTTCAGATGCAGCCGATGGCTGCCAGCACGTTTATGGCAAAGGCTCGCCAGACGGCAGGGCAAGGGCTATGTCCACCTCATCGTTGCCATGGCTGACCATTTTGAACCTGGGGTCGCGGAGGACAGAGTACAGTGGTGGTGCCGCGAATATCCCAAACAGATTGGCGCATTTCGCGATAGTGACGGCTTTCCTTTTCGTCACACCTATTTCTGGCCGGCCGAGCAGTATGACCGGGCGCTGGTGCAACGCATGGCGGAGCATTGCCATCAAGGGTGGGGTGAACTGGAGATTCACCTTCACCACGGTGTCGCCATCCCTGATACTTCTGCCAACACCCGGCGTACTTTAAGCGAGTTTCGCGATGTGCTTGCGCGCGAACATGGGTGCCTGGCCGCTCGGGAAGGAGGATCTGGCCCACAATATGCATTCGTGCACGGCAATTGGGCGCTGGCCAACTCCGCAGGCGGCCGCTGCTGCGGCGTTGATGATGAACTCCAGATCTTAGCCGAAACCGGCTGCTATGCCGATTTTACTTTGCCTTCGGCGCCGGATATCTCTCAGATTGCTAAGATCAATGCTATGTACGAGTGCTGCCCGCCCCTTAACCGCCGTGCCGCGCACCGCAATGGGCACAACCTGCGTGTTTCCCGCTATCCTGCGACATTTCCGCTTATCATCCAAGGCCCGTTGATGTTGGGCATCCGCCGACATTATGTACCGATTTATATCGAGAATTCAGCGATTGCCGCTCGCATGGAAGCTACGGTTAAGCGATTGCGCCTCTGGCGCCGCGCAGCAATTGCCGTGGAGGGACGTTCCGAATGGATTTTCATAAAGCTGCACTGTCATGGAATGGCTCCCCGCGACCGTGACGCTGTGTTGGGTAAGCCAATGCAGCAGTTTCTGAAAGAGATTGCCGAGGCGGCACAGCGCGATGAATACCGCCTGCACTTTGTCACAGCACGGGAGATGGTAAACATCGCGCTGGCAGCGTGCGCGGGTGAACAAGGCGATCCCGGAGAATACCGGGACTATTGTTTTCACTTGCTTTCAGAGCCTGAAGTCGCCACTATCGCATGAGAGAGCCGTTGCACGTAGCGGAGAATTGACCGGTTTTGCGGCATATACCTACTGCACCGCAGCGGCCATCACCGGATGGAGAGATGGTCCCCGCACCTGTGGGCTGCGCCAAGCGCCGCGGGCATCGCCTTTTCTGCAAAGATCTGGTAGAAGTCCGCTCCCTGTCACTTACTTTCTCCGGGTTCCACCCTCACCGCCGTCCTGAGCGAAGCAAAGGGGCAGTTCTATAAGGCTCTGGACCAACTTGAACGCAGACAGCGCCAACGCCGAGGGGAAGCGGTACCGCCCCCTGTCAATGCCCACGTCGCACTCGAGTGATAGGAGTTATCCGGCATATTCCCGCTCAGTTCGCCTTGTGGTTTTTTAGTCCATGAGAAGGGTGACCTCCAGTTCAGTCCGGCTTATGCCGAGCCAAAGTTTTCCGAACAAAGTTGGGTCCAGATTCCTCGTAAAAGTCAACGCCAGCCCACAGAAATATCCCGCAGATCTGGGAAATACTCCGGCCCTCAGCCTCAGCGATTTCTTGGAGCTTCTGCTTTAGTTCCGTCGTAATGCGGAACGCTAGCGGCGCGTCCTTTGCCATAGCCGAGATTCTCCGGCAGCAAACACTAATTTGCAATAAATCTCTTGCATTCTCATACATTGTATGTAATAGTAAGTATGAGATTGTATGTTTATCTCATACAGGAGTTAACCTGGTGAAAACACTTAAAAAGAAACAAGACGTAGAAACTCCCGAAATTTCATTAGCCGCGAGATCGATGGGACCTAATCAGTTGAACACTCGGCAGATTGAGCAACTTGATGAGCTGGTTCGCCAGTTTGGCTTCTCTCCCCTCAATGGGGACCTGCAGTTACTCTCGGGTCATTGGTATGTGACCCATTCCGGCCTTCTTCGATTGGCTCGAAGAAATCGATGCAGCGGAATTCAGACTGAGATTATCAATGAATTCTGCGATGTTAATGCTCATCGTTGGGTCGTCAAGGCCACAGTTTACAAAACAGCACGCTCAAAAGGATTTGTCGGGTACGGAGACGCGGATCCCAGCAACGTATCCGCCCTTGTCCGCGGAGCGGAGATGCGCGTCGCCGAGACTCGCGCCGTCAACCGAGCTTTGCGCAAAGCCTACGGGATCGGCCTCTGCTCGGTTGATGAAATTGGCAGTGGCCCCGAGCCACCATTCCCGGGACCCGTCGCACTGCCCTCACCCCAGAATGGTTCAAATGGCGCCGAAAACGGAAATGGCAATGGCCAACCACGGCTGCGCGACCGCCTCTGCCTGCTCATTCGCCAGCACAATCTCGATGCCGGCCAGGTCAAGCGCTACGCCACTGAATTTTGCCATGTTCAATCGTTGCGCGACGCGACCCGCCCGCAAATCCAAGAATTTCTCGACCATCTTACCGAACTGGCTAATCAAGGCCGAGACAAACTCCTAAATCAACTCGAAAGTTTCACAGACGATACCGCACGACCGCCGGAGGCTGCATGAAACGCCACATTCCCGGCCTGCACGAATCAACGACAGCCCACGAACCCCCACTCCCAGATGGCTTCTTCTTGGTGCGAGTCGAGAGGGCTACGTATCGCGCCTACAAAGAAAAGCCATTCCTCGCTCTCGAACTTTCGGTCATTGAGCCGCGACTGTTTTCCCAGTGCCGTTTTTCTACCCGGTTGTATTGCGCGGTAAAGGCGCTCTGGAAGCTCAACTGGTTCTTACGCGACTTCGGATATGACTCCGAGCTGCTCGGCCACGATGAGGTTGACGAAAGAGCCATCCGAGGACTGCAGGGTGTGGCCAAAGTCAGCTACAACCACTTCAACGGGCGAAGCTACCTCAATCTCGACGGCTTTGCCCCAGCTGCCAATTGGCAAGATTTCCAGCTGGAGAAAGCCGGGTAAGGTATGAACTTCAGCTATACCCAGATCAGCCAGTTCCTCTCCTGTCCGCGGCGTTACCGTTTCCATTACGTGGATGGCTGGAAGGAAAAAGACACCCGCGCTGCCATGCTGTTCGGACGGGCTTTCGAGAAAGCGCTAGGCGCTTTCTTTAACCGGCAGGATGCATCCGAGGTCCTGTTTAGCGAATGGGCCTGTCACCGCGATCTGGAGATGCAGTACTCCGGCAACGATAACTGGGACCGTATGCTGCAGGGCGGGATGCAACTGCTTGACCGCTTCGCCCAGGAAGACCGTGTTCGCATTCTTCAGCCGCAGACAAATCTGCAGGTCAAAATTCTACGTCCCGTATTTGGGGATCACGCCTTCATCTCCTACGTCGACGCAATCGGAGAGTTGGACAAGGATCTTTGCGTTATTGACTGGAAAACTAGCAGCAGCTGCTATCCGGCCGAACCTGCCGGTCTTTGTGTTCTCGACCCGCAGCTGGTTTGTTACTCGTGGATGACCGGCATTGAAAATGTCGTACTGGTCGTCTTCGTCCGCAAGCGCATACCCGAGATTCAATACCTGAAGGCCGTAATCAGCGAACAACAACGGCAGGAATATGGTCGCTTGGTGGCGGAAACTGTCCGCCAGATTGAGGAGGCACAGTTCCTGCAGCATAGCGGCATCCGCTTTCCCCAGAATCCGTGCTTGAGCTGCCCTTATCTGGGCCTGTGCCTGAATAAGACGGACCTGGTGGAAGGCCGATTGATACGTCAGCAGGGGGCCGATCTTGATTGGCTTGACGAGCTTGTATGTTAGGAATTTGCCGATGGCGCCCAATCTAAACCGGAAGCGAGCCGAATTCGTTCTCGCCAAGATTGACCAAATCTTGGCTTGGGAGCAGCGGGTTAACAGCGAACGTGACGGCCACTTCGTGGATTTAGGCAGGTATTTATGCGAAGTACGGGCGGGACAATACTGGCGGTTGGAAAAATTGAAGTCGTTTGATGAATTTCTGGAACGTCGTTTCCCGGGCTCACGGCGCAAGGCCTATTACCTGATGGCAATCCATGAGCGATTGCCGAAACAGGTGCGCAAGGACCTCAAGCAGGTAGGCTGGAGCAAAGCCACCGAGTTGGCTAAGCTGGCACGACACCAGGGGCAACAGTTCGATTGTGCAAAGTGGTTGCACAAAGCCAAGGGAATGCCCTTCGACCCTTTCAAGCAGGAAATTGAACGTGCCCTGAATGGGCCCGATGCCGAGCCGTGGGACATGATGTATTTCAAACTCTACAAAAGCCAAATCCCAGTGATCGAGCAAGCGTTGGAGACTGCGGCCCGGATGCTGGGGTCAGATAAATCGCGCGGCTATTGCTTGGAGATGATTTGCGCCGATTTTCTGGCAGGGGCGAATCTAGAAAATGGAAATCCGGAGGTATTGCTCTTATCGTTGATGCGCTTTTTCCGCTTTTTGCCATCTGCGCATCGGCGCCGATTTCTGGAACAGCTAAAGGTGCCGGCATGAAGGAAAGCCGGCCTCCGCACTCCCGGGTCCGGCTTGATCCAGAGTCGTACACACTATTGTGTCAGCGGGTGCTTGAACGTGATGGTTGGCGTTGCCAGTACTGTGGACGACTCGAACAACTTGAGGTGCACCACCTCCGCTCGCGCGCTCAGTTGGGAGCCGATAGTGAGCTAAATCTGATTACTTTGTGCGCCGACTGTCACAACCAGTTGCACTCGGGACCAGGATGCTCTTGATCCCAGGCCGAATCCGCAGCCGGGCCGTGAATGTTTTTATACCTCCAGTTTCGCAGTCCAGAAAAATGAGGTATCTTCGGAGCGCTGCTTGCGGTGCAAGCAATCCACAAAGCAAGATTCTTCGTCAGTTCCAGCCCCGAATCCGATAGTAGCAATCATCACCGTTTCGGTGACTACATCCAGAAATGCCGACCAGCGCAGCGCTGGAGTTGCCCTACGCTTACAGACGTCTGGTATCGGCCACATCTTGCCTTCGCGCCGGCTTTTGAAACGTGCGCTCGGCGCGGTGGCTATAGGACCTACCCTGCTCCAGCGATTTCGCGCCGGGACGAGGAGGGCTTCTCCAGTTGCTCGGCATGTCCTTGTCATCGTGCCGTCGCTTCCACCCCGCCGAAGTGAGATAGCCGCATCGGTGAGATTTCGGCTATCGATGTTGCCTTCACCTTACAGTTACAGGCTCGGCCTTCGGAGCTTCTCATTTTCGAGGCCACATCCAGGGTTCATTTTCATTACGGCCCGATGACTCGCATGTCTCCCACGGAAATCGTCGTCGATAGCCATACCATCAAGAAAGTAGCCGCCTGATTGACTTCGTGCCGTTCTCCAGCAATTGGAAAAATCGCTTCCTCACCAGAATTCGTACACCGGGTGGTCGCCGCCGACAGGGACCAGTACACTAGGAAATATTTACCATTCTAAAGTACTTTTGTCATAGGTAAGTTTCTCAACTGGGCCTGAGTATTTCTCCGGCTTTCTAGTCTTCCCTGCCGGCGCTATCTTGCTGTTACGCCACGCCACGATCAAGGAAACGGCGTGGAAGGCATTGTGCGCGAGAGGATATTCACAACTATCAGTGTGCTTGCACTGTTGACCTTAAATCCCCTGGCAGTATGCGACGTTGGTATTGATCACGGCGCTCTCGCTGATTAGTTGTGGGGCCGCAGCCTACCGGGGATCACTCCCCTGTCCAACGGCCATGTTCTTCTGTTTCTAAAGTTTCGCCTCGCCGTGTCGATGGGTAGGGAGAGGACAAAATGCGCCTTGGCTTAGGCACACGGCAGTTACCAAAGATACCTGAGTTACATAAGATATCTGTACGGTAGATATCTGTACGGTTACTCGAAGGTATTCGATACTTGGGCCGTGTTGACCCTCAGCCTCAACCCGAGCGCGGTGAGCGCTGGCCACATCTACGGCATTGGCAGGTGCTGGCTAAGCTTGTTGGAGTGTCGGCCCATCGAGAGTTGAGAAGGAAGGGCTCGGCTCCGTTTCCAGTGTGGAGGTGCCTCCAGTGGCGTTGCCTGGTCGAGCTGCTTTTGACATGGTAGTTCGAGCTAAGCTGGCCCTTCAAGGACGGCGCTCCCACCAAGACGGAATGGAGGACGCTCCCGCTTTTTGGGAGTGGCGTCACCCGTGGTACCACCTTACCCCCTACGCGATTCGACTAATACACGTGGTTAGTTTATTAAGGCACACACAAGAGGTAGTCTTATGCCTTCTCAGACAGATACATATTGACCTAGACCTGCTTGGACTTGAAGGTTACTCCGGGCTAAGGACTAATATGATGCTGTTTTCAAGAGCAAAAAGGAAATTCCGGATTAGATGGCTTGGATGGAAGGCGCTGGCGATCCTGGTAGTCGTGTTTGGCATGGCGATTGTGCCGCTTCCATCCTGGGGACAGATATTTGGCAGCTCGGCGGTGCCGGTGGTACTGAATGGCAACGCGGGCGGCTCGATTGAACTGGGGATGAAGTTCACGGCCGATCAGGCCGGCACCATCAGTGCCATCCGTTTTTATAAGAGTTTCTCCGACAGCACTACGCAACATGTAGCCAATTTGTGGAGCACCACAGGAACACTGTTGGCATCGGCTACGTCCACCAGTGAAACGGCCTCGGGTTGGCAGCAGGTGAACTTGGCGTCTGCCGTGCCCATCGCCGCAAACACAGTGTATGTGGTCTCGTACCACACGCCAGGAAGTTATGCCGCGACTTACGGATATTTCAATACAGCGGTGGACAATCCACCGTTATATGCAGTGGTGAATAGCGCCAGCAACCCCAATGGAGTATTTCTGTATGGCGCCAGCAGCGCTTTTCCTGTGAACAACGGTTATGGGGCCAACTACTGGGTAGACATAGTGTTTACGCCCTCTACGAGCACGGCGTCTTTGGTCTCGCTCCAGGTCAGCCCGGTGAACCCGTCGATTGCCATGGGATCGACGCAGCAGTTTCTGGCAATCGGAACTTTTTCCGACAGCAGTACCCAAGATTTGACCACCCAGGTGAGCTGGTCTTCGGGCGGTCCGTCAGTAGCAACCATTGCCAGCGGCGGGCTGGCCAGTAGTATTGGGCAGGGCTCCTCGCTAATCACGGCCACTGCCCACGGCGGCATCAGCGGCACGGCCACTTTAACGGTTACGAACGCACCATCAACTACGTACACATTGTTTAGCAGCTCGGCGGTGCCCGCAGTTCTAAGCGCCAATGCGGGCGGCTCGATCGAACTGGGAATGAAGTTCACGGCCGACTGGTCCGGCGCGATCAGCGGCATCCGTTTTTACAAAGGCGCGGGAAGTACCGGCCCCCACGTGGGCAATTTGTGGGATAGCAGCGGGAACCTGCTGGCGTCCGTGCCATTCGCCAACGAGACGGCTTCAGGCTGGCAACAGGCGAATTTGGCCTCCCCGGTGGCAATCGCGGCGAAGACCGTGTACCTGGTTTCCTATCACACGCCGGGCAGTTACAGCGCCAACTACGCGTATTTCAATGTTCCGGTGGATAACGCTCCGTTACACGCGGTGGTGAATTCTGCCACCAATCCCAATGGAGTGTACATATATGGCGCCAGCAGCGCATTTCCCATAGACAACGCCGCCGGGGCCAACTACTGGGTAGACGTGGTGTTTTCCGATGTTCCGGGCGTGCCGGCAAGTATCACGGCCACGGCGGGCTCGGGGCAAAGTGCTGCGATCAACACCACCTTTGCCACGACGCTGCAGGGGACGGTAAGGGATGCAGACGGCAATCCGGTGAGCGGGGCGGTAGTGACCTTTACCGCGCCGGCGGGCGGATCCGGTGGGACGTTTGCCGGAGGAGTGAATACCGCAACAGTGATGACGGACTCTTATGGTATAGCGACGGCGCCAACATTCACGGCTAGTGGCATCGCAGGAAACTATGCCGTGGCAGCGACTGTGGCGGGAGTGCCAACGCCCGCCAGCTTCTCACTGACAAATTTGGGGGCAGGAACGGCGCCACCCGCTCCCTCTCCCCTATCCATCATCACCACCAGCCTCAGCAACGGCGTGATTGGTGTCCCTTACAGCGCTAGCCTTCAGGCCAGCGGCGGCACACCGCCGTACTCCTGGACTCTGATTAACGGCACTACCCTGCTGCCAGGCCTGCAACTGAACGCCAGCACCGGCACCATCACCGGCACTCCGACCGCTGCCGGCACCACGAGTTTCACCGTACAGGTCACCGACTCCAGTGTGCCCACACCGCAGAGCATTACGTTCAATTCGTCCTCTGCTCCGCCACGCGTGCAGGCTGCTTCTGTCGAAGAGTCTGCTGTCAGCTCCACCTCCATTGCCTTCCCAGCGAGCAACACACCGGCAATCTGAGCCAGCCGCGTAGTGGAAATTTTTGCTGAGTACGAGAGTTTGTAATGAATTGGAGTGACTTGACCCTCCGAGGTCAGGTCATCTCTGTCAGTTGAGCCGGATTGTCCCCCCAATTCCTTAGTCAGTGGAAAGGTGCACGCCCTTGGGAAAGGGGCGGTAAAGCGGATCGCCAAGGTAGATGATCATCCACTTCAGCCACAGGGTATTGCGCAAAAATGCGTCGCCAACGTTCGCGCCTTCGAACAAATTGAGGAATATGCCATCAGGGCGGGGAAGACCTGGAAGAAAAGGCTCACCCACCGCGCCGCCAGTAACCGTAATCCCTTTCTTGATGGCATTCGCGGAGTGCAAGCGAGATGCGACCCCGGCGCTGCGCTGGTCGGCGTCTCTCGGCCAAAAACTTTAGTTGGTAGTGTGTCTCAAACGGCCACGACCTTCTGTGATCTGGGGCGTTACCACGGTTACCTGCCTCGTTAAGCCCCGAAATTACATACTTTTACGCGCAATCTATTTTCGCTTCGCAGGTTTTGAGGTGACCGTGGCAGCTCTTTCTCACTCCCTATTGCTTTGGTCTGGGTGGAAACGGCAGCTGGTAGTCGCCGGAATTGCGACGTTGGTATTGATCACGGCGCTCTCGCTGATTAGTTGTGGAGGCGCAATAGGTCCGAGCTCAAACGGAACGAATGCTGGCACTGACCCGGCTCCGTCTCCGCTTACGATTACGACGACCAGCCTGCCCAACGGCCAGGTCAATGGGGCGTATAGCGCGACAGCCGCAGCGGCTGGCGGCACGGCTCCTTACACTTGGTCCATTTACTTGGGAGTGCTGCCCGCAGGCATCTCGTTGGCCAGTAATACGGGTGTGATTTCCGGAACACCCACGGTTTCCGGAACATTCAATGCAGTGTTAACAGTTCAGGATGCGCAGAAGAACTCTGCGCGGGCGGGTTTTTCCATCGCGATTGCGGCGGGTACGGGGCTGCAGATCACGACTACCAGTCTGCCCAGCGTGACTTCCGGCACGGCTTACTCGGACACTCTAACGGCCAGCGGCGGCCAAAGCCCCTACAAATGGAGCTTCGCCTCCGGTGTCCTGCCCGCCGGTATGACCTTGAGTTCCGCCGGCGTCCTTTCCGGCATCCCGTCGCAGAGCGGCACGTTCAGCTTTACCGTCTCCGCAACAGATTCCGAAACCACCCCGCTGGTCGCCACCCAAGCGTTGAGTCTTCTGATCCAGGGTCCGCTTTCGATCACCACCACCAGCTTGGCCAACGCCACTTCCGGCACGGCTTACTCGGCCACCCTGACGGCCAGCGGCGGCCAGAGCCCCTACAAATGGAGCCTGGCCTCCGGCACGCTGCCCACCGGCCTGACCTTGAGTTCCGCCGGCGTCCTTTCCGGCACCCCGTCGCAGAGCGGCACGTTCAGCTTTGCCGTCTCCGCCGCAGACTCCGAAGCCACCCCGCTGGTGGCTGTCCAATCGTTGAGCCTTCTGATTAACGCTCCTCTATCGATCACGACCACCAGTCTGCCCAACGGTACAACGGGCACCGCATACTCCACTACCCTGGCGGCCACCGGCGGTCAGAGTCCCTACAAGTGGAGCCTTGCTTCCGGCACCCTGCCCACCGGCTTGACGTTGAGCTCCTCTGGCGCCCTGGCCGGCACGCCAACCCAGAGCGGCACGTTTCCCTTCACGGTGTCTGCGGCGGATTCCGAAGGTACTCCGCTGGTAGCCAGCCAAGCGTTGAGTCTTGTGGTGCAAGCCGCGGTATCGATTACTACCACCAGTCTGCCTAACGGAACTTCAGGTACGGCGTACTCCACGAGCCTGACGGCTAGCGGCGGCACGCCTCCTTATACCTGGTCTATTTCCTCGGGGGCGCTGCCCGCCGGCATCTCGCTGGCCAGTAATACGGGTGTGATTTCCGGAACACCTTCCGTCTCAGGAACATTTAATGTAACATTGGGAGTTCAGGACGCACAGGGGAACTCTGCTATGCGTAGTTACTCCATAACGATTGCGGTCCTAGTGGCACTGCAAATAACCACCGCCTCGCTGCCCAATGGCGTCGAGGGAGTTGCCTACGACGCCACCGTTGCCGCGAGCGGCGGTACGCCGCCCTACACCTGGAGCCTTGCTTCCGGCTTCCTGCCCAGTACGGTCGCTTTAGCAGCAACAACTGGTTCGATTAGCGGAACGCCAACCGTGTCAGGTACGTTCTCGCCAACTGTGCAAGTAACAGATTCTGGAAATAATACCGCGAGCCGTTCGTATTCTATTGCCATTTCCGGTAGCACAGGTACCACATCTGGCTGTGGTACCGGCACCGACAACACGCTCTGCGGGAACTACGGGCAACCCTATCTGGGAACGAACTGGCCGCCATCCAGCCAGTGCGGTTCTAACGCTACCGGCCAAGGCTTCTCTTGCTACGTTACGGTTAACTCGTGTGGCACGGCTCCGGTCAAGAACACTTATTACCTGCTTACCGGAAACGTGGGGAGTGACCCAACTCAGGCGTGCGTGAACGCATCCGCGTGGAACAACGGAACATGGGTGTTTGACTTAGGCGGGTACACCATCACCGGATACATTAACATCGGCGGCAGCGGCACCGGGCTGGAAATTCTCAACGGGAGTTTGAACTGCACAACCTCATATGGTTGTGTTTATCAGAGCTGGAATAATGCCGTTACCACTCCAATCAGAGTACACCATCTGACGGTTACGCAAAATACGCAGAACGCCGCGTTGCTGTTTCTTTCGATAGTAGTTACTGCCGACTCCAACTATTGTTCCGGGGCAACAGGTCTCGGAAACTGTTTGCGGGTCGATCACATCACGGGTACGGCCTCGACTACATCAGATTCCAGTCATCGTGGCTTGGGTCTCTATGTAGTCGCTGGCAATAGTGACGGCGGTTCTGACGGGCTAGGTGTAGAGCAAGATGACAATGCTATTACTTGTCCGGCCTTGTCCGCCAATTGTCAAGGCATCTCTGCGATTTTTAGCCCTTATGCCTACTTCCACAACAATCAAGTTATTATGGCACAAACTGATGGCTCTTTTGGTGATGGCGGCAGGGCTATCTTGTGCGACGGCGAAGGAAAGACTTATCCCAATCTGCTTTGCTATGTCTACAACAACGACATCACGGTAAACGTCAACCGAGCGGTGCGACTGCGTCACATCCAAGGCGGAGCGGTCTACAACAACATATTTCGTACTATTACGACTGGCGGAGGGGTATACCCCGGAGCGGTCCACTACGGAAACAGCAGTTGGGTCGAAAAGACAACGGCTGACGTCTACAACAATATCTTCCAGCTCTCAGGTGCGGGCAATGGGGTTATCTACGACGGAGCTTACGGCTGGAAAGTCTACAATAATAGCTTTACGTGTCCAGGCGGCAGCTGCACTGGCTTTGCAGTCTTGACTCAAATGGATACGACATTCAATAACAACATCGTGAGCGCAAGTCGTACTGCTGGATGTGTGGTAACGGCTACGGTCAATGACGCCGCTTTGGGCAGCGCAGAAAATTACAGCTCTGTTGGTATTCCGACAACTGCTCATGTGTCCGTCACCAACGCCAGCAACTCTAGCTACAATGTTGCAGCAGCCAACGGGACGATTATCAGTGCCGGTAATGGGACTATTCAGTATCTTCAAGCAGGATGCAGCGGAGCAGACTCCAGTGGGACGACCGGTAAATTGCAAGTGACATACGATGAAACCGGACAAACCGTAGCTAGCATGATAGCCTATAGCAATACCTTTGACAGCGGCACTCCGGCCAAGCCATACGGTGTGTGCGGAGTAGGTACGCCCGGGTTGTCTTGTTTGGTTTCAAGCTACGAGGCAGTAAATACTACGGGATTTGTAGACAACACTGCGCTTGTCACATACGGCGGTACTGTTTCCCAGTGTCAAGACTGTGCAACAGCTCCCTGATGCGCGATACTGACGCAACGGCGAGTTCATAACCGCGGTGGAGAGCTCTGGGGGCTATGCGAATTTATCGATCAGCTGAAGCCATCAAAAGGCTCGGCGACTATGGTTTTCAACGGTTTTGGGATGACCTCGCTCGCGAATGTCGCTGGCCAACTGTCTTCCAAGGGTGGCAGTATGCGCAAACCTGGTATAGGTGCTACCAGGATGCGATCGACCCCGTATTGGTGTGTTCCTCTGGCTCGGAGACGCCCTTCTTATTTGCGTTAGGCCTAGGAGAGTCCGGTCTTGTCCCTGTTGGGGCACGGCAGGCGGAGTATCAAGCGTGGTTGTCCCTCGACGATACGGGCCGCTCAATTGAACGCTGCTTGCAGCTTCTGACCGACTCGATTGCCTGGGATCGCCTGATTCTACGCTATGTTCCTCCCGGCTTTCCCTTGCAGGGCCTTCCCGATGACCGCGCCTCGGTCACGCCAGCCGCTCGCCCCCTTATGGGCGTTTCGAATGACGAACAAATCAACACGTTGCTCAAGAATAAAACCATAAAAAATAGTATCAATCGTCTCAAGCGGCTTGGGCTATCCGGCCTGGAATACCTAAGTGGTCCCGAGAGAGTTCAGATCGTACTAGACGAAGCCATCCCAATGTACGACTTTCGACAGGGAGCTACTCATGGGATCATCCCGTTCGAGGGCGACTCCCACAAAAGAGCATTTGCACTGGCAATGGCCTCCTACCCTGCACTAACTCATTGCACCGTTCTGCGCGTGAAGGAGCAAATTATTGCCGCACATATCGGCCGCATTAGTGGCAGCACAGTCCATCTCGGACTACTTGCAATCTCTCCTGTTTACAGTAAGTGTTCCCCCGGGAGCCTTCTTATTTTACTACTAGGACGTCTTTTACATGATCAGGGTTTTCAGTTTTTGGACCTTACACCCGGAGGTGATGAATGGAAAGCACGCTTTGCTAGCGAGCATGACTCTGCTCACGCCCTCATAATTCATCGCTCGAGCGTCAGCTACCGGCGTGAAAGGATCCTACAATCAGTTGGGAGGGCAGTCCGTGCCGGTTTGCGTTTAGCTAACGTCTCGCCATCGTCTTTGCGAGCAAAGTTGGGAACCCTCCGGAGTGCAAGAACTGTATTGAGACGAACCGCCGAACAAATCTGGCACGAGTCAAGCGTTGAGCTTTACCAATGGCGCAGGTCAGACATCCCACCACACCCCCCGGAACACCAGGTCCAGAGAAATTCCCTGCGCGACCTGCTCGACTGTCGTCCGGGATGTAAGCAGTCGGCCCGGTTTGAATTCCTCTCTTCAGCGCTTCACAGGTTGGAATCGGGCAAAGAGTACGCCTACACTTTGCATGTGGCGGAGGAGGTTGTGGCAGTCGCTTGGGCTCAGTGCAGCGCGGGTGAGTTCTTTGTGACAGAAACACAAGAGCCGATTCTTTTGACTGCCAATTCAGTCGTGTTTCATAGTTTCGTTTTGGGTACCATGAGAGTAATACCCCCTCGGGAGTGGCGGTCACTGCTGATTCAGATGCTGCGTGATTTCTCAGCCGGGCATCCTCCAGCTGACATATACGCGTTGTTCTCTGAGTCCGATGTCGCTGCTGTGCACGAAGCTCAGCTGCTTGGCTTTACCAGTACAGGCACCCTCTACAAGTCAGTTCGCCTTGGCAGAATTGTCAAAGGCAAGACTGGCTCGATCGAGCTGCTCCGGCAGCCGCCTGCAGAATTATCCCATTTACCCAACAATTGAGTACCAACAATTGACTGTCGCGCGACATTGATAATGTCCCCTTTTGGCGACATTAGAAATGTCCCCTTCTAGTCAGCTTACGACAATGAAAATGTCCCCTACTCTGAAGACCTCCGGAGGAGGTCGGATTGGAACGAACAGCGATGAGTAGGCGGGAGTTGCGACGAGCAGGCGTGTTAGGACGAGTGGAGAGCGGTGATTGGAAGTTGAAGAACGCCGCGGACATGCTGGGGATCAGCTATCGGCAGAGTAAGCGACTGTGGAAGCGGTACCAGGAGGAAGGGCCAGAAGGATTAAAGCACCGCAGCGCGGGGCGAGAGTCGAACCGG
>Ga0326728_10008599_pt1 | contig 25225 bp, 18 predicted proteins | sample MB3enrmetagenome_FD_207602 | JGI IMG/M metagenome (GOLD analysis project Ga0326728, IMG submission 207602) | Lab enriched peat soil microbial communities from McLean, Ithaca, NY, United States - MB31MN | ecosystem: Environmental > Terrestrial > Soil > Wetlands > Peat | place: USA: New York... | reverse complement strand
AGATTGATTGGCTCCTGACCTCGTTTTCACTCTTCTATCGGGGCTTGCCGGGGATTGACTCCGCGACAAGGGTCCCCTGTCAGGAGTCATCATCTGTCCCGGCTATCGGTAGGGACAGCGGTTAACGGTGAACTCCTTCACCGATGGTCGTTCGCCACAGTTATACCAAGATATGGATCAAAGTCAATGGGACTCCACGCGGACCGGCTTTGGAGCTGCCGCGAGCCGGCATATAGAAGAGAAATTCAAGGAGAAAACAAAGGCGGGCGGAAGCCCCCGCAGGCGGGACGCCTACGGGGCCGGTTTTTCGGCAGCGCCGAAAAGCAGTGTACAGAGGACTCTCCACAATTCGTCGGTGTCGATAGGCTTATGAAGAAATGCCGCCGCGCCCAGCGTCTTGGCCGCCTGCTCGGTCGCGGATTCAACATTCCCACTGACCACCACCACGGGGATATGCTGGCTCTTGGCAGACAGCCTGATCCGCCTGAGAACCTCAATGCCTGAGCCGCCCGGCATATTAATGTCGAGAATGATGGCATCCGGCGAGGCGCGCATCGCCAGGGTCGAAGCCTGCAGGCCATCCTGTGCGGCGACTACCTCTACCCCCTTTTCCGTCAGAAACATCGACAGCATCTGCACCTGGAAACGGGAATCGTCGGCGATAAGAACTTTTTTCGGCATGCCCCTCGGCCGTCTAACAGCTTTGTGAAATAGCCTAGCACAGACCTGGCATTTCGCATTCGTTTGACCGGGATTTTTCCGGCCTGTAAACTCAAAGAGCAACAGGTTCCCACGCAAGAGTTTTCCAGTGGTTGCCCGCCCGGGGCGGTTAGCTCAGTTGGTTAGAGCGCCTCGCTTACACCGAGGAGGTCGCAGGTTCGAGTCCTGCACCGCCCACCAGCCTTACCCAAGTTGACAGCTTACAGTTCACAGTTTGCAGCCGCCCCGCAGCGGCCGTCCTCTGGCTGCAAACTGTAAGCTGTAAGCTGTTAACGCTCTTGGGCCAATCGCCAATTGCCAATTGCTAATTGCGTTTTTTACGCCACAAAATACTTCGCCACCGGATGGTGCACCAGAATGGCGGAAGTGCTTTGTTCCGGCTCCAGCAGGAAGCCGCTGGTCAGGTGCACGCCGACCGTTTCTTCCGGATGCAATAAGGTGAACAACTTCGTCTGATCTTCCAGATTGGGGCAGGCCGGATAGCCAAACGAATAGCGCGAACCTTGATATTTCTGATGAAACAGATCGCGGATCTCGGAAGCGTCTTCCCGGGCAATGCCCAGTTCCGCGCGCATCAGCTTGTGCTGGTATTCCGCCAGCGCTTCCGCCGTTTCCACGCTCAGGCCATGCATATAGAGATAGCGCGTATATTCGCCGGCTTCAAACAACCGCTGCGTTTCCACCGAAGCTTTGCCCCCAATGGTGACCAGCACCAGGCCCAGCACGTCCATTTCGCCGGAAGCGCGCGAACGGAAGAAATCGGCAATGCATAGCCGCCGGCCTTCCTTCTGCCGCGGGAAAGCGAAACGCAACAGCTCGCGCGCGCCCGCAACGGTTGCGCCCGCCGGTCCCGCCACGGACTCCGGATCGAAAACGATCACCTCATTGCCTTCGCTTTGCGCCGGGAAATAGCCCCATACCGCCTTAGGCTCGAACAGGGCCGAGGCGATCACGTCTTCTTCCAGGTTAAGCAGGGTGGGACGAAATTTCTCTTCCACCAGACGCAGATAATCGGATTGCGACGCCGTTTTGAGCTGCCATTGATTCTTAAACAACGCCGTCTCATTGATGTACCGGAATACCTCGCGCAAGTCGAAATCCTTGCGCACCCGCACTCCCCAAAATGGCGGCTTGGGGATGCTGGGCGCGGGGCCAACCACCGCGCTGGGCTCGGTCGAAACTTCCGCTTCCGAGCCGGCCGCAGTGGCGCGGGCAAATTCCTTCACCGCCCGGCCTTCCCGCAGGCAGGCTTCGCGGCGCTCCGGCGAGATCAGGTCTTCCATGAAGTGCAGCCCGTCAAAAGCGTCGCCGGCATAGTAAACCGAGGAAGAGTACTCGCGCCGCAAATCGTCTTCCACGTACTTGCGGGTGAGCGCGGCGCCTCCGCAGATCACCGGGTAGGTCAACTTCTGCTGCTGTAAGTCCTGAATCACGTATTTCATTTCCAGCGTGGACTTCACCAGCAAGCCGCTCAAGCCAATGGCATCGGCGTTGTGCTCCTGGGCGGCGGCGATAATGCTGCCGGAAGGCTGCTTGATCCCCAGATTCACCACCTTGTATCCGTTGTTGCTCAAAATAATGTCCACCAGGTTCTTACCGATATCGTGGACGTCGCCCTTTACCGTCGCCAACACCATGGTTCCCTTGCGCGAGCTGTCCGCTTTCGCCATCTTCGGTTCCAGGTAGGCGACCGCCTGCTTCATCACCGCCGCGGAATCGAGCACCGACGGCAATTGCATCTTGCGCGCTCCAAACAATTCGCCCACGGTCCTCATGCCGTCCAGCAGAACGTTATTGATCAGGTCCAGCGGCGAATACGCGGTCAGCGCCTGGTCGAGAAGTTCTTCCAGCGAGCGGCGATGCTCGCCATGGCCCACCGATTTCTCGCCCTGGATAATGCTGAACTTGAGCTGATCCTCGATGGCCAGCCGCTCCACTTCCGGCTCCGGCGCCTCCGCCTTCTTGTCCATGCCGGCAAAATGGGCCAGGTAATTCTGCAGCGGATCCCCCGCCGATGTATCGTGGTATACCAGCTTCCTCGCCAGCTCAACTTCAGCTTCAGGAATCTTGTGTAACGGATAGATTTTAGAATAGTTAACAATGGCCATATCGAGGCCATTATTGACTGCTTCGTACATGAATACGCTATTCAGCACGCGCCGGGGATAGGTATTCAACCCAAAGCTGATGTTGCTGACCCCCAGCAATGTTTTCACCTGGGGCAGTTCCTGCTTGATGCGCCGCACCGCCTCAAGGGTTTCCACGCCGGCCGTACGGTAATCGTCCTGGCCGGTGGAAATCGGCAGGGTGAGCGCGTCGAAAATCAGATCGACGGGCCGCATCCCGTACTTGCCGGTAGCCAGTTGATAAATGCGCTTGGCGATGGCGACCTTGCGGTCGGCGGTAAGCGCCATGCCCTGCTCGTCGATGGTGAGGCAGATGACGGCAGCCCCGAACTGCCGCGCCAGCGGCAATACTTTTCCGGTGCGTTTCTCGCCATCCTCCAGATTGATGGAATTGATGATGGCTTTGCCGGGAATGCGCTTCAGCGCCTCCTCGATCACCTCCGCTTCGGTGCTGTCGATCAGAATCGGGGCCGGGACCCGCGTGGCCACCTTGTCGAGCACCTGCGACATGTAGGCCTTCTCGTCTTCGCCCACGACGGCGGTGCAGAGATCGAGCATGTGCGAGCCTTCATTCACCAAACGCTTGGCCAGGCCCAAAATGTCGTCATATTTGCCGGCGCGCACGAGTTCTCGAAACTCGGCTTTGCGCGTCGTTGTATTCATCTCTTCGGCGACGACCAGCGGCTTGGGATCCAGATCCAGGGGAACGCTGGTATAGGCGCTGGCGGCGGCCGCCGTGGGCTGCACGCGGCGCGGCGCGGGCGTCAGCCGGCCGCAGGTTTCCGCGACCGCCTTCAAGTGCTCCGGCGTGGTACCACAACAGCCGCCGACGATGCGCACCCCCAGGTCGGAGACAAAGTGCTTATGATAGTCGGCCATCTCCCGCGGAGTAAGTTTGTATACCGCGTGGCCGCCCACGTTCTGCGGCAAGCCGGCATTTGGGAGCACGGAAATATATTTGGAGGAATTGACGCTCAGATAACGAACCGCGTCATTCATCTCCTTGGGACCGGTGGCACAGTTCATGCCGATCACGTCGATTGCGAAGGGCTCCAAAATGGTAAGCGCCGCTCCAATTTCGGTTCCCAGCAGCATGGTTCCGCTGGCTTCCAGCGTGACTTGAACCGTCACCGGCAGGCGCTTCCCCGCCCGCCGCATGGCCTCGAATACCGCCACCACGCCGGCTTTGGCCTGCAGGATGTCCTGGCAGGTTTCCACCAGCATGACATCGACTCCGCCTTCGATCAGAGCCAGCGACTGCTCCAGAAATGCGGCGACCATGTCATCGAAACCGATGTGCCCCAGGGATGGCAGCTTGGTGGTGGGGCCGATGGAACCGGCGACAAAACGAGGCCGGCCGGGAATGACGAACTGCCCGGCCACCTCCCGCGCCAGGGCGACAGCCGCGCGGTTGATCTCTGTGACCTTGTCCTGCAAGCCGTACTCGCCCAGCACGATGCGTGTGGCGCCGAAGGTATTGGTTTCCACCACGTCACAACCGGCGTCGAAGAAGGCGGCGTGCACGTCGCGGATAATGTCGGGACGGCTGAGCACCAGGATCTCGTTGCAGCCCTCGTGGCCCCAATAATCGTCGGGCGAAGGCTCGCGCTTCTGGATATTGGTCCCCATGGCGCCGTCGTAAACGACAACGCGCTCCTGCACGGCTTTGAGAAAGTCATTCATAAGAGAGCAACAAGTCCAAATATATCTGATTCGCCGCGGAAAATGCGGTCAACCGGGGCTCACAGTTCACAGTTTACAGTTTGCAGCTGCACGCAACTGCGGGTTTGGTTTGGCTGAAAGCTGTGAACTGTAAGCAGTCCACCACGTTCCGGCCAATAGCCTATTTCTTCCCCAGCTTTGGAACATCCCCGGCACTGAATTCCGCATTGGCGCCCAGGTGAGCGGGCGCGGGCGACAGCATCTGCTCCTTGCGATAAACGAGATTGCTGACGTTAAACGAGGCGATTTCGAAGCCATGGCCGTGCGTGATGGCGTCGGTGGGACAGGCCTCGACACAATAGCCGCAGAAGATGCAGCGGTTGTAATCGATGTTATAGACCTTGGCATAGCGTTCCGCCCCGGAGATGCGGCGCTCGGAAGTATTCTCCGCCGCCTCGATATAAATGCAGTTGGAGGGACAAGCCGCGGCGCAGAGGAAACACGCAACACACTTTTCCAGGCCGTTTTCATCGCGCTGCAATACGTGAACCCCGCGGTAGCGTTCCTGAAAACGGGCGCCCTTGAACGGTCCGGGGCCATCCGGATAATTCTCGACCACCGTGGGCTGGAAGAGTTCGCGCAGGGTGATCGACATCCCTTTGGCGATTGCGGCAATGTCTTTCAAAACGGCCATGATTCTCTCGTGTCCAGTATAAATGTTCGGGCGGCCAGTTTCACTATCACCACGGAGGCACGGAGACACGGAGGAGAACGAAACCCATAGCCGCAGATCAATGCAGATAAACGCTGAATGAAACATCCGACAAACTCAAAGTTCATGTTGTTCTGCGCCAATCAGTGTTTATCTGGGTTAATCTGCGGCCAAAAGGGTTGGGCCTGTTTTTCTCTGTGTCTCTGTGCCTCCGTGGTGAACGGGCGTCCTGATCCTGCTAGTGATAATCTCAACCCAGAGGAAGCACATGCTGAGCACGGCGGAAAGAATCACCAAACTGGCGGGCAAAGCGATTGCCGAGTTCGACATGATTCGGGCGGGCGACCGCATCGCCGTAGGCCTGTCCGGAGGCAAGGACAGCCTGGCCCTGCTGCACGCCCTGCTGGCGTTGCAGGCCCGCGCGCCCATTGCCTTTACGGTTTCGGCGTTCACCATTCAACAGGGAAAATTTCTGGGGCCCCTGGACGGCCTGCGCGCGCATTTGGCTCAACTGGGAGTGGCTTGGGAAGTGGTTGAGGACCAGCCCTCCCTGCGCCTGGTCAGCGAGGGCGTGGCGCATGGCTGCGACATCTGCTCGCGGTACCGGCGGCGCGCGGTGTATGAAACCGCGCGGCGGCTGCAATGCAACGTCATCGCCTTCGGGCATACCGCCGACGACTTTGCCGAAGCCATGGTGCGCAACCTGATTTATACCGGGCGGGTAAAGCCGCTGCCCCCTGTTGTCATGTCATCCCGCAACGAATTTCGCTTGATCCGGCCGCTGATTTACGTAAAAGAAGACTGGATTCGCGAACGCGCCACCGCTTCGCTGTTCCCCATTGTGCCTTGTGCCTGCTCGCTCAAAGAAAACACCCGTCAGTCCATCCGCGGCTTCTTTCGCCAGATTTCCGCGGAGAATCCGCATATCTTTGGGAATATCATCGCCGCCGGGGTGCGCACGTGGCAGAAGGACCATCTCACCGCAGAGGACGCGGAGGACGCGGATGACGCGGAGGAACAAACTCCATAGCCGCAGATCAACGCGGATGAACGCTGATGAAAGCACCGACCCAACGTGCAAAAATCTCTGCCGAAATGGCTGCGACCGCTTTTGCCGTAGCCAAACCGTAAGGCCACAGTAGAAGAACCGTTAGTTAAAACAGTTCACAAGGAACGCATCCGTTTTCCCCAAGGGCGCGCATTCTCCTCTGAGCAGGCGCTCGATTCGCCCAACCCGGTCTTTATTTTCCGCCCGATGCCGCCTCGGGTTGAGCTTCGATGGCGACGCGAGGGTTGCGACCAGGCTGAGATACTCCTCCCGTGACAGATCCGCGAAGGGCTTGCCGAAATACACATGGGATGCGTCCTCGAAACCATAAAAGGGGCGGCCTGCAATCTCGCCGAGGTATATGCGATTGATAAAAAGCCGCAGCTGTTCGTCCTTCGAGACACGGCAATTGAATCCAACGGCAAGGAGGATTTGCCTGACCTTTCCGAGATGCAGGAACCCCGGCTCGAAATCCTTGAAGTAGAGCTGTTTGACCAGAGCTTCGGTGATCGTCGTCCAGACACCGCCCGACAGGCTAAAGTCCGCTCCGGAATGGGAATAAAAATTCGGGTCTTGAACCGTCAGCAACACCTGCCGCTGCTCCGGCGTCAGGTCCGCGAGTTTGAGCGGCAGGGGATGCTCGTATGCCCGGCGCAATGCCGCTGGGGCCGTCACAAACCCGTCAATGACTACACCGCCGGCGACAGCCAGCACCCCGGCGATCAGCACCGCGATCACAATCAGAAGTCTCTTAAATCGATTTTTCACTTCCCGGGTTTCCTCTGCGTCCTCGGCGCCCTCGGCGGTGAAGAAACTTCATTCATCAATCCCCAGTTCTTTCCACCGCGCTGAAACTTTGTCCTTGATTTCGTCGCTCATCTTGATCTCGTCGGGCCAGGGGCGGGTGAAGCCTTCGCTCGGCCACTTGTGGGTGGCATCAATGCCCATCTTCGAGCCGAAATCGGGCAGCCGGGAGGCGTGGTCGAGCGAATCGACCGGCCCCAGGGTGAACTGGATGTCACGCTCCGGATCGATGTTGTTGCAGGCGCGCAGGACGACTTCCTTCATGTCCTGCACGTCGCAGTCTTCATCGACCACCACGACGCACTTGGTGAACATGGCCTGTCCCATCGCCCAAATGCCGCTCATGACCTTGCGCGCCTGGCCGGGATAGGACTTCCTGATGGAAACGATCATCAGGTTATGGAACGCGCCTTCCACCGGCAGATTCACGTCCACGATTTCGGGCAGGGTGAGCTTCATCAGCGGCAGGAAGATACGTTCCACCGCCTTGCCCATCCAGGCATCCTCCATCGGCGGCTTGCCGACAATGGTGGTGGCATAGATGGGGTCACGACGATGGGTAATGCAGGTGACGTGAAACACCGGGTACAGGTCTTCCAGCGAATAGAAACCGGTATGATCGCCGAACGGTCCTTCGGTGCGAAGTTCGTCGAGGTTTACGTACCCTTCCAGCACAATCTCGGCGTGGGCCGGAACTTCCAGATCCACGGTCTCGCATTTCACGAGTTCGACCGGGCTTTCGCGCAGGAAACCGGCAATCAGATACTCCTCCACGTCCGGCGGCGCGGGCACGATGGCGGCAAAGGTCAGAGCGGGATCGGTTCCAATGACCACGGCAACCTCCATCTTCCCTTTTGGCGGCTCGACGCCGGACGGACGGGCGCCGCCGGCGGAACGCGCCATCATGTCAACCGCGGAAGTCCGGTCGCCGGCGCTGCCGCCGGCAGCGGCGCGCAGGGCTTCCCGATAATGTTCAGCGCCGACCTTCTGGCGCTGCCAATGCATGCCGGCAGTGCGCTCGTCGTAAACCTGCATCCGGTACATGCCCATATTGCGCTTGCCCGTGCGCGGGTCGCGGGAAATCACGCAGGGCAAGGTGATAAAGCGGCCGGCATCCTGGGGCCAGCATTGCAGAACCGGAAAATCCAATAGCGAAAAGCGCTCGCGCTGGATGACTTCCTTACACGCACCGCTGGATACCGTCTTGGGAAAGAACTTTCCCATGTCGGCCAGCAGGGGAAGCATTTTGATCTTCTCGATGAGCCCCTGCGGCGACTTTACGTCCAGGAACTGGTGCAGGCGGGCGGCCACGGCATCCAGCGACTCCACGCCCAGCGCCAGATTCATCCGGCGGGCGGAACCGAACTGGTTGATCAGCAGCGGCACGCCGGCATGGCCTTTGACGTTCTCGAAGAGCAGGGCGGGACCGCCTTTTTTCGATACGCGGTCGGTGATCTCGGTGATTTCCAGGATCGGATCGACAGCCGCCGCCACGCGGTGCAATTCCCCGGCCCGTTCCAGCGCCTTAATCCATTCGCGAAGATCGTGATAGGCCACGCTTGCTCCTTAAAACCGGTTTGCAGTTTACAGTTTACAGTTTGCAGCCAGCAAAGAGGCTGGTCAGCAGCCAGTGCTTCGTGGAATTCGCGACTCGGTTGAGGCCATGTCCCCAGGGGGTGACGATGCAACGGCATCCCTATTTGGCTGCAAACTGTAAACTGTAAACTGCAAACCGGTTTTACGCCAATAGCGCTTCTTCCCCATGCTAGACTCAAAACACTTACAATACCTCTTTCAGCTGCGCGCGCCGAGCTATGCGAACTCTGACCAAGTACATCCTGCACGAAGTGGTGGCCTACGCCCTGATCGGCGCGGGAATATTCACGTTTCTGTTCTTCATGGTCAATCTGGAGCGCATTCTGGAACTGGTGGTGCGCAATAGCGCTCCGTTTCCCAGCGTAGTGGAGATCTTCGCCTATAGCTTGCCCAAGACCCTGACGCTAACCATCCCCATGGGGGTGCTGGTCGGCATTCTGATCGGCTTCAGCCGTCTGGCCGCCGACAGCGAGATTACCGCCATCCGCTCCACCGGCATGGGATCGTTGAGTTTCCTGCGCATGACCTCCCTGTTTGTGCTGGTCGCCTTCGCTCTGGCGGTGGCCAACAATGTGTTCCTGGGACCGCTGGCCAGCGCGGCGTTGTCCGATCTGGAAGACCGGCTGAAGACCTCGCAGGCTTCCTTCGAAGTGCAGCCGCGCGTTTTCTACGAGGATTTCCCGAATTACGTGCTGTATGTGCAGGATGCAACCACCAGCAAAGGCGCCGCAGTATGGAAAGGCGTGTTCCTGGCGGATGTCAGCACCACTTCGGCCCCGCAGGTCACCCTGGCCAAGCAGGGCGTGGTGGTTGGCGAAGGCACGGATCGCCTGCATTTACACCTCATCAGCGGAGCGCAACACCAGACCGTGCCGAAGCAGCCGGATCAGTATTCCATCTCCACCTTTGGGGATACGGATATCTTTCTGCCCATGGCCCCCACCGCGCAGAAACAGCGGGCCACCACTCCCCCAACGGAGCTGAGCGACTCGGACCTGATAACCGAAGCAAAGAATCAAAAGGATGCGGGAGAAGCCGCCAATTATCTGATCGAATGGCACCGCCGCTGGTCGATGGCGGCGGCCTGCCTGGTGCTGGCGCTGGTCGGGATCCCGCTGGGAATGTCGGCCAAGAAGGGCGGCAAGAGCAGCGGGTTTGTGCTGACCATTGCCCTGGTGTTCATCTACTATCTGACGGCGCTGTGCGGCATGTCGCTGGCGCGACAGGGCAAGTTGCCGGTGGCCATGGGCATGTGGCTTTCCGACGCGCTGTTCTTTCTGGCCGGCGTGGCGATGTTGTACCGCGTGGACCGCTTTCCCTTGCAATTGCCCACCTGGCGCGGCAGCTGGTCGCGTTTCCGCCAGTTCTACCGTGAATACGTCGTTGCGCCAACCAACGGCATGCGCAGCAGCACCCTGAACCGCCTGGCCCGCCGCCCGCAGCTGAAATACGGCCGCTTCCCCATGATCCTCGATGACCTGATCATCCGGGATTTCTCGCTTTATCTGGCGATGGTGATTTGCACCTTCCTGGTGCTGCTGTTGGTCTTTACGTTCTTTGAATTGCTGCGCGACATCGTGCGCAACCACATCCCCATGACGGTGGTGGGCGAGTACCTGCTGAATCTGGTCCCCTACCTGCTGTACAACCTGCTGCCCATGAGCGTACTTCTGGCGGTGCTGATGACCTTTGGGCTGATGCAGAAGTCCAACGAGATCACCGCCATGAAAGCCACCGGCATCAGCGTGTACCGCATCGTGGTGCCCGTTCTGGTGCTGGCCATGCTGCTGGCTACCGGCTTGTTCTTCTTCGACCAGTTTTATTTGCCGCAGGCCAATAAACGCCAGGATGCCCTGCACAATCGGATTAAGGGCAAGGCGCCGCAGACGTATTTGCAGCCGGAGCGGAAGTGGATTTTCGGGCTGGAATCCACCATCTATTACTACGAATTTTTCGACCCCGATCAGAACCGCTTCGGCTCGATTCAGGTTTTCCAGTTCAATCCCAAGACCTTCGAGATCACGCGGCGCATTTATGCCGCGCGGGCGCATTGGTCCGACAGCCTGGGACGCTGGGTCTTCGAACAGGGCTGGGAACGCGGATTTCAAGGCAGCGCCATCCATAACTATCGCACCTTCGATGTCGCAACCTTCCCCGAACTGGGCGAACCTCCGCAGTACTTCAAGAAGGAAGTGAAGCAATCTTCGGAGATGAATTACAACGAACTGGGGCGCTATATCCGCGAGTTGCAACAAGGCGGCTTCGACGTAATCCGTCTGCGCGTGCAAATGGAGAAGAAACTGGCCTTCCCGCTTATCACGTTCGTTATGGCGGTGTTGGCCATTCCCTTCGCTCTGCAGACGGGCCGTCGCGGCACTCTGGCCGGAGTGGCCGCGGCCATCGCCATCGGCGTCCTGTACTGGGTGGCTTCCGGGCTGTTCGAGGCCATGGGCAATACCAGCCAGCTCCCGCCCTTTCTCGCCGCCTGGTCTCCGGACATTATTTTTGCGTTAGCCGGAGGCTATCTGGTGCTGAAGGTTCACACGTAGCGCGTCCTCCCGCTGTTACAATCATCTAAACATTCGATGCTGCGCTCGCTAAAACCACTGTGGCCGTACGTCAGGAAATACCGTAAGGATTATTTCTATGGCGGGTGGTCGGTGCTGCTGGCCAACGGCATCTGGATTGTCTTTCCCAAGATCGTCGGCCACGCCATTGACGATCTCCGCAAAGGGGTAACCCACCAGAAGCTCGTGCACTATGCCCTGATTCTGGTGGCCATCGCGGGGTTGAAGGGCATTTTTCAGTTTCTGACCCGCTGGATCGTAATCGGCATCTCCCGCGAAATTGAGTTCGATCTGCGCAACGACCTGTTCGGCCATCTGGAGCGGCTCTCCTCGGCCTGGTATCAACGCATGCGCACCGGCGACATCATGGCCCGGGCCACCAATGACCTGAATGCCGTGCGGATGATGTTGGGCCCGGCCATCATGTATCCCGCCAACACCGTGGTTCTGGCGGCCGGCGCCGTTACCCTGATGCTGATGATGAGCCCCCGGCTCACCTTGTATGCGTTCCTGCCCCTGCCGCTCTTCAGTCTGGCGGTCCAGTATTACGGCCGCAAGATCCACGAGCGGTTCGAGAGCATTCAGGCGCAGTTCTCCGATATTTCCGCTCAGGCGCAGGAAAACTTTTCGGCGGCGCGGCTGATCCGTGCCTACGGCCAGGAAGAGATGGAAATCAAATCGTTCCGCAGCGCCAATCAGGAATACATCGCCCGCAGCCTGCCGCTGGCGCGCCTGATGGGCATGCTGTGGCCGACTCTGGAAACGCTGCTGCAACTCGCCATCGTGCTGGTATTTGGCCTGGGAGGACGCTACGTCGTCCAGGGCCGGATGTCGGTGGGAGACTTTGTAGCCTTCCTGGGGTATATGGCGCTGCTGATGTGGCCGGTGATGGCATTGGGCTGGGTCATCAACCTCTTCCAGCGGGGTACGGCCTCTCTGGGACGGATTTATGAAATCCTTCAGGAAAAGCCCGAGGTGGCGGATGCGCCCCCCATGTCTCCGGCTCCCGGAAATGGACTGCCTCACGAAATCAGCGGCGAGATCGAATTTCGCGACCTGACCTTCAGCTACAATGGCACGCCGGTTCTGGACGGCATCAACCTGAAGGTTCCCGCCGGCGGCAGTTTGGCCGTGGTGGGTCCCACGGGCTCAGGCAAGACCACGCTGGTCAGCCTGATCCCGCGCATTTACGACGCTCCGCCCGGTACGGTTCTGGTCGACGGCCGCCCGGTGCGCGACTTCCCGCTGGCCCAGTTGCGAGCCAGCATTGGCTTTGTACCGCAGGAGACTTTTCTCTTCGGCGCCACCGTGCGGGAAAACATTGCCCTGGGCGCCGAACACGCCACTGCCGAAGACGTGCGCCACGCCGCCGAGGTCGCCGGCATCGCCGCCGAAATTGAAGCCCTTCCCGACCAATATCAGACCATCGTCGGCGAGCGAGGAATCACGCTTTCCGGCGGCCAGAAGCAGCGCACCGCCATTGCCCGGGCGGTATTGCGCGATCCCCGCATTCTGATCCTCGACGACGCGCTCTCCAGCGTGGACACGCATACGGAAGACCACATTCTCAGCCATCTCCGGGAAATCATGCGCGGCCGCACCACCATCTTCATCTCGCATCGCGTTTCCACCGTACGCAATGCCGATCGCATCGCCGTGCTCCATGGCGGCCGTATCGTCGAATGCGGCACGCACGATGAACTGCTGGCCCGCGACGGCTATTACACCGACCTCTATAACAAACAGTTGCTGGAAGAAGAACTCGCCGGCGAAACCGTTTGACATTTACCACAGAGGGCACAGGGGACACAGAGGAAAACCGTTTAAGGAAAAACCGGTTCCATTTTTTCGCTTGGTTCTTCCTCTGTGCCCTCTGTGTCCTCTGTGGTAAAAAGCGGAAGGTTACCGCACGACCAGCACTTCGCGGATATTATCGCGGCCGAGGAAGAATTTGATCGACGAGTAATCGTGGAACAGGTTCTCGATGTGGCGGTTATTGAAGACCCGTTGCAGGCGGAAATGGTGATAGCGGCGGTCTTCTTCGCGGCCGGGCGCGGTGGGAGGAATGCGCTGCAGCTCCAATGTGTCGTCGGTTCCGATGTGATAGCGGTGATAGGGCGCGTCGGAGCCGGCATCGCGCGTATGAAAATACCCCAGCAGCAGTCCCTTGGGCTTCAGAATGCGATGAATCCGTTGCACCAACGGCTTGACCAGGTCGGCGTGCATGTAGTCGGGCGTATCCCAGAACAGGACAGCATCGAACGAAGCCGGATCATACTGCAGATTTTCCGCCATGAATCGATCCACGTCCATGACCAGCTTGCCGTCGGTTCCCGGCACCAGCAACGAAGGATCGCAGGAGGCCAGCAGCACGTCTTCACTGTGAATCCCGTGCCCCATACCGGTAAGGTAAGTGATATTTTGCGCGGATGTGGGCCCTAAATCGAGGAGGTGCAGCGACTCCTCGGTGTGCAGGACGCGAGTCAACTCGCTGAGTCCATTGGAACGCCGCGTAATCCGGGCAGACTCGGAACCGGCCGCCTCATCGCCCTTTCGGCCGGCCCCTCGAAACCATGGGAAAGTCACTTGGCTCCCACCGGCAAAGCCTGGGCGGCAATTACAGTGGAGGACACCGGCGCCGGGGCGGGCACGGCCGGTTGCACCGCCACTGCGGAAACAGGTTCCGCCTTCGGCGCCTCTTTCTGCGCATCAATGCCGCCCTTGAAATAGGCCCCGTCTTCAATCACGATCCGACGGGTGAGAATATCTCCGACGACCACCGCCGATTTTCTGAGTTCAACCCGCTCCACCGCCTGCACGTTGCCGTCGACTTTGCCATGAATGACAATGTCACGCGCCTGGATGCGGGCACGAACGCGTCCATTGGGCCCAATCACCAGGCTATGGCCCCGCAACTCGATTACGCCTTCCACTTCTCCATCGAGGTAGAGATCTTCGCTGCCGGAAAGTTCGCCCTTCACGATCACGGATTTGCCAATATGCGCCGTATCGGCGCGACAGTTATCCAACGGCTTGGAAGTTTCCATGAGACACGTCTCCTTCGGAGTTAGATGCGACGGAACTACAAGGCTCGCCGCTTCCGCCGTCAATCGTTGCGGCGGCGCGGATGGAATGGTCGTCTTTTCTTCCTCTTTCCACTTCCACATGTTCAACTCACAGCCCGGTTACCCGGCGGCCAAATGCCCAGAAAAAACAAGGTAATTAGAGAATATACCTAATCGATGCAACAAGTTTCCAGTCTTACGGCCGGCAACACCCTTACCATTGTGTCGTTCAGCGCCGCCAGTTCGTCTAATTGCATAGAGGACGGCAAAAGGGTTAAGGTCAAGGTATTGATGGAAAGCTTGATCAATCGAGTCGTAATTTTCCCGGGAACGCTGCTACTGATCCTCATGCTTTGCGCCGGCATGGTTGCTGCCGGGCACCAAGACTCAGCCCATACCTCCGTTTTAGGCCGTTCGGTGATGCAGTCCACCAGTCCGAATGACCTGGTGGCCAGGGTCGTGCAGAACGAAATGCAAATCCACGACGAGGGGCATTTCATGTACCGCGACCGGCGGCAGACGCCGGAAGGCTCCAAAACCAAGGAAATGATCGAAACCGAAGCCGGCGTCGTCGCGCGGCTTCTCGCGGTGGACGATCACCCGCTGACGGCGGCGCAACGCAGCGAAGATGACGCGCGCCTGCAGAACCTGCTCACCCACACCGAAGTGCAAAAGCAAAAGCAGAAAGAGCAGCAAAAGGACGAAGACCAGGTGAAAAAGCTGTTCCGGGAACTGCCCCGGGCATTTGCCTACGAGTACGACGGCATGGAACCGGGACCGGACGGCACGGTGATCAACTTGAAGTTCACTCCCAAGCCGAACTACGACCCGCCATCGCGGGAATGTGCCGTGTACAAGGGAATGTCAGGCCACATGTCGGTCACCGTCCCGGAGTATCGTCTGGTACGCATTGAAGCCACTTTGTTTCGTGATGTCAATTTTGGCTGGGGACTGCTCGGACACCTGGATAAGGGCGGACATTTCATCGTCGAACAATCCAAGATCGGTCCCCATCGCTGGGACGTCACCTCGATGAACATCCAGTTCACCGGAAAGATCCTGCTCTTCAAAACCATCAATCTGCACGAGATCGAGGCCCTGTGGGATTTTCAACCAGTCCCCGATGGCCTTAGCCTGGCGCAAGGAATTGTGAGGCTGGACAAAGTAATAAGCAGCAAGTAATAAGTAATAAGCCGGAAGGTCAAGCCCGCAATTGGCTATTGGCTATTGGCAATTAGCTCAGAAACGGCGGGCAAGAAGGGTTTGCAGTTTGCAGTTTACAGTTTACAGTTTACAGTTTGCAGCCAACAACCACGCCCGTCGACAGTTTGGCTTGGCATTTGAAAGTTTTCTAAAGCTACATCCCCGGAGTGAACAAGACATCGCCGCTCCTGTTTGGCTGAAAACTGCAAACTGTAAACTGCAAACCGGTGCCAACCCGCCTGCTAATTGCGGATTTGTTCCTTCCAAACCGTAATCTTATTGATCATCTCCCGCTTCAACTCATAGCCGCGTCCGGGCTCATCGGGCACGTCAATCAGGCCCTCGGGATTGACCGTCACTTCAGGATCGATAATGTCTTCGGCCCAGTAGCGCCGGGAAGCGGACACGTCGCCCGGAAGCGTAAAGTTCTCCAGGGTCGATAGCGCCACGTTATGCGCGCGCCCGAGGCCGGATTCCAGCATGCCGCCACACCAGTTGGGAATGCCGCGCTTCCGGCAGATATCATGCACTTCCACCGCGCTGGTGAAGCCCCCCACCCGGCCCACTTTGATATTGATGATCCGGCAGGCGCCCAACTCGGCCGCGGCTTGCGCGTCGCGCGCGTGGTGAATGGATTCGTCCAGGCAGATGGCGGTTTCGAGTTGCCGTTGCAGCGCCGCATGAAAGTAAAGATCGTCGTTCCACAGCGGCTGCTCAATCATCAGCAGCCGGAATTCGTCAAACTTCTTGAGATGGCCAACGTCATCGAGAGTGTAGGCGGAATTGGCGTCACAGGAGAGCATAATGCCGGGCCAGGAGGCGCGAATCCGGCGCAGCACGTCGAGATCCCATCCCGGCTTCACCTTCACCTTGATCCGCCGGTATCCGGCGGCCAGCTCGGTGGCAATTTTCTCCAGCAATTGCTCGACGCTGTCCTGAATGCCAAGCGAAACGCCACAAGCGATCTGCCGCCGGGCGTCATCGCCTCCTAGCATGCGCCACAAGGACACGCCGCGCAGCTGGGTTTCGGCGTCCCAGAGCGCGTTTTCCACCGCTCCCTTGGCCATGCGATGGCCGCGCACCCGCGCAAACAGCGGAACGCAATCCCCGGCCTTCGCCAGATTGCGCCCTAACAACGCCGGCGCCAGATAACGCGCGATGACCTGCCGGGCCGTGTCGATGGATTCTTCGTTGTAAAAGGGACCTTCGCCGGCCGTACACTCGCCCCAGCCTTCAACGCCTTCCGCGTGCACGGTCACCAGAAGTATGCGGCGCTGGGTGGTGCGGCCAAAACTGGTTTCAAAAAAATGCACTAGCGGCATCCGGATCTCGCGCAGCGTGATTGCTTCGATTTTCAAGCTATTCCCTTCCGGAAACGAACGCAGAGGGCGCGGAGGAAAGCAAATTGAATTGTCATCCTGAGCGTAGCGAAGGACCTGCTGTTTTCGTGCACGCGCAAGAGAAAGCAGGTCCTTCGCCACGCTCAGGATGACAATATGATTGGTCGCGGTCCTTTGCTCTTCTCTGCGTCCTTTGCGTCCTCCGCGTTCGTCTCTTCATGCACCTTCTGCCTCCCCATACGTCCACTGTTCGTCCCAGCGGCCCAACAGGAAGACGCCATTGCCCTCGGCGTCGCGTTCGTAGCCGAGCAAGGACAAGCCGCCGGCAAACGCCTTGATCAGGGCTTCCCGATTGCGCAACTGCACTTCCGCCGCGCGGGCCCGCATCCCGGGGCTCGCCTTCCATTCGTAAATCTGCGCCGGCACGGTGACGCGCAATTCGACGGGCGCCGGCGGGCGGTGGCCATCGCGCACGGTGGCTTCCACGCGCCGCGAACGCAACCACCACTCGGCTACGAAACGGTCACTGGGCAGGCCGCCCTGTAACGGCGAGGAGGTAATGCCATACTGGTTGATCACGTAACGCCGGCCAATCGCGCCCAGGCGCTCCAAATTCAGCCAGGCATTCTTGATCTCCAGGGGATCGAAGGTCCACTCGATCAGCTCAATGCCGCGCGCGAGCGCGTCTTCCCGCTGAAACAGCTTGATCCGCCGGCCCAGTCCGGCATTGCGATGGGCATCGCGCACGGCCAGCATGTGCGAATGCAGATAGACGTGTCCGTTGCGGGTGCCGGGGAACGACAGCGCAAATCCCACCAGGTGCTTGCCCTCGAAGGCGCCGATCACCTGTCCCCCGATCTTCCGGGCCACTACGAACAAGCGCAAGGGCACCAGTTCGAGGTCGCTGAAATTCCACACTTCCTTTTGCACCCGGACACAGGCCAGGAGCTCATCGAGGGTTTTGCAGGAGCGGATCAGCACGGCGCCGGAACTGGCGGCAGAGGAGGTCAACCGATGTCCTCCTGTTTTTTGGCCGCCTGCCATAGCATCTCCATTTTTTCCAGCGGGGAATTCCGGATGCTTTCGCCTTGCCGCTGCAGCTCCTGCTCCACCCATTGGAAGCGCCGCTTGAATTTGCGGTTGGTCTTCTTAAGCGCCGATTCGGGATCCAGCATAAGGTAGCGGGCTATATTCACCAGCACGAACAGCAGATCGCCGACCTCATCTTCCAGGCGCGCACGTAATTCCTCGGGGACTGGCACGCCGCCGCGCGAGCCCGCCGTGCCACGTCCCGGTGGCAGCACCGGTTGCGGCAGTTGCGCAACTTCCTGGCGCAGCTCGCCGGTTTCTTCCCGCAGCTTGTCGAACAGGCCTTCCAGTTCCGGCCACTCGAAGCCCACGTGGGCCGCCTTCGAGCTGAGCTTAAAGGCTTCCAGCAGGGCGGGAATGCCCTTGGGAACACCCGCCAGCACCGACTCCGGCTGGGTCTCCTCCGGCGCGCGCTTCCCTCCCCCTTGTTCGAGGCGCTGCTTCTTTTCTTCCGCCTTGATCGCCTCCCAATTCCGCAGCACGTCGGCCGAGGTCTTTGCCTCGACATCACCGAACACGTGAGGATGGCGTCCAATCAGCTTGTTCGAAAGCCGGTCAAGTACATCGTTGATGGTAAACCGGCCCTCTTCGCCGGCCATCTCGGCATAGAAGAGCACCTGCAGCATCAGGTCGCCCAACTCGCCGGCGAGCTCGTACCAGTCGCGATTATCAATCGCCTCCAGAACCTCATAGGTCTCTTCCAAAGTGTAGGGTTTGATGGAATCAAAGGTTTGTTCACGGTCCCAAGGGCATCCGCCCGGGGCGCGTAAGCGGGCCATAATGGCAACCGCGCGTTCGAAACGATCTCCGGTATCTGACATTTGGGGAGTCAGTCCAAATCGAAGTCGCGAATCTTGGGCGTGTCGGGCGTTTCCTTGGCCCGCTTGACGGCCTCCTGGAATTTCTTTTCCAGCAGGTCGGAGGAGTGCTTCTGGGCTTCCACCGACTGGCGGAATAAGGACTCCTTGCGCTCATCCTGCGCCCGCATGGCGCGCGCAGCTTCTTCCATGTCGTTGAAGGTCTTCGCCACCACCGGCGGCCGGTGGGAAATTACCGCACGCACGCCCGGGTCCACTTTCAAACTGGCGTTGCAATGTGGACAGGCAACTTCAAACGCATCGGCATTCTTATGCTTCGACATGGCTAAATCATACACCGGAAGGACGTTTCACCGCAGAGGACGCAGAGGGCGCAGAGGAAAACAGAAACACCCCGCCGCAGATCAACGCAGATGAACGCTGATGGAAACACCTTGCCCTGCCGGAATTGGGTTGTTCTGCTCTGATCTGCGATTATCGGCGTCAATCTGCGACTAAATGGGTTTCCAGTTTTGTCCTCTGCGCCCTCTGCGTCCTCTGCGGTGAAAACTCGCGAGGTTACAGATATACAACCTGATGATCCACGCAGTCCAGCGAGGTCGTTTGCTGAAACAATTGCAGCAAATCGGGATACCGCGCGAGGAAATAGACGCCGGCAATCACGCGCTCCTGGAGAGTGCGTTCGGGATACAGCGAGGAACTCAACTGCGCGGCATGGCGGGCTACGACTTCACTGCGCCGGAGTTCCGCATTGGCGGCGCGCACGCGCAGATGTTCCAGCTGATACCGCATTTTGGCGCCGGCGCGCCCGGCCGCGGCCGCCAGCGTTACATCCATACGGCTCAGCGAAGCCGTGAGGGAAGCCAGCAATTCTTCCAGACTCGCCGCGGCGGCGGCAAAATTCGTCTGCAGGTCCGCCGGCAGACTGCGCTCACCCAGCAGCTCTCGCAATTGCTCGGACGACTGAAACGTGTCTGAGACCTTCAGCTGGTATCGATCCAGCAAGCGCTTGACACGCGGCTCCACCACGGTAACGCCCAGGCGCGGCAGCACCGGAGTCACGCGATTCAGCAGAGCTTCATACACCGCCCCGGCCTGGGCGAAATACGCCACTTCCGCCGGCCCGCCGACATACGCCAAGGTCGGCAAAAGATAGTCCTGCACCACGGGACGCAACAGCACATTGGGACTGAATTGCCCGGGCGCCTGCCGAATGCGAGAGAGCAGGTCCGTCTCCGTCAGTTCTTCCACCCCCAGGCTGAATCGCCGCTGGGATCCCGGGCTTCCAGTCCGCAATTCTCCGGCATGATGGATGGGCCGGCGGGCGCCGTCTTGCAGGCCGAACAACAGCGTGGAGGCCTCGTTGACTTTCACCTGCTCGTGGAAGCCGCCCGCGCGGAGCGCCGCGCCGCGCGCTTCGAGCCGTGAATATAACTCCTCCGATCGCCGTATGGCTTCGGCGTAAAGGGGCGCGGCAACGGCATGGAGTTCGGGGTCGGACGCGTCCAGCAGGATCACGCCCGAATCGCGGAAGATGTGGGCAAATAACCGGCCGAAAGCATCGCCAAAGGACGATCCCGGACAATAGGCGGCGCGCAACACGTCCGCGATTTCGCCGCCCAGCAATTCGGCCGCCTGCGTCACCAGCGGCTCGATTTCGGTTCCAAACCGGACCTGCCCCACCGGCGTATCGGGAGCGCCGTGGGTGCTGGTGGTCAGCCGCTGTAGCAGGTTCTCGCCGCCCGGCAGGACCGTGTGGTTCACTTCCGCCAGATCGTGGTCCTCGGTGGCCAGCCAGAATACCGGGACACAATCCGCCCCTTGCACGCTGGCCTGTTCGGCGATCCTGGCAGCGGTAAGCGCCTTCAGGATGGAAAACAACGGCCCGCCAAAGAGCGAGACCTGCTGCCCCGTGACGGCCACGCACGCGCCGTCGCGCAAGCGTTGCAGGTTATCGAAGGTTCGGGGACCGGAGCGATAGAAACGGTTCTGCCGCTCCAATGCGGCGCAAACCTGCACCCGCCGGCCGGGGTCATAGCGGATCGAACGAGCCTCTTCCGCGAACCAGGTCAAGGGGGTCCGCGGCCGGGAGTAGAACGGTTGTACCCGCGCGAAATCGTGCAGATAAGCGGAGAACAGCGCAGTCATGTGCGGCACCATTTCGCTCTGGGTCACAGGCGATGGCTCCGAAAGCCCCGCGGAAATCGGCATGCATTCTGAGTGCACTGGCTGCTGGACTCCGTTTTCAAGTTTCGAGTTTCAAGTTTCGAGTTGAAAACCCGAAGAGACCGTTTTCCGTCCCCTGTTTCCGGCCAGGGGCACGGTCAACCTGCCTTGAACAGCACAACGGTGATTGTACAAGGCAATTATGAATGTTGGATGTATGGAACAAGGGGAAGAAGCAAAGATTCAACGGGTTTCCCTGGGCACGCGGGTTCCCGGGCAGGCAAAGGGTGACGGGAAACGCCTTTCGGCCCTTAACGTGGAACGAGGAACGTGAAACGTGAAACGGTACTTTGATGCGCTCCCGCGCATCAAAGTAATTGACTCCCGGGCAGTTCCTGCCTAGAGTTGGACATGGATCTTTGACATTGCCGCAAAGCATGTCAGCCGGGCGGGGAAAGTGCCCCGCGGCGTCCGAGTGGGGGCGTCACGGCTTCGACGGAGATGATTGCGGTCAAGAGGCATACCGGGGTGCACGCACCCGTAATCGTGTGCAAAATGATAATTGCCAATCAACCAATGGCATACGCAGCCTAATTAATTAGGTTGCCGTCTTGCCCGGCTTCGTCCACGGGCTGGGGTCAAGACGTCATACAGTGGGCTGGCTGTAACGGCTGGGTCTGGGCTGTACGGCGAGATTTTCGGGCTAGCGGCTTGCGTCTCTTGTTGCATTCTGAGCGCAAGCGGCGAAATTTCCGCTTCGGCGGAATCGGAATGCGACTAAGTATGTAGGCTCTTGGCCAGTAACGTTTTCGGACGCGGGTTCAACTCCCGCCGCCTCCACCATTACTTCCGTTTTTCGTTTCTCGTTTCTCGTTAGGAGGACACTTCCCTGTCCTCTCTAAAATATTGCTCACTGCAGGATTCACTCCAGTAGTTCGCCACGACCCGCGGCTGGCTCCGCCTTCCTCACCGAGAAGGCGGAACCCGATATCCAGGAGCGGCTTTTACGCGTTAAACGTCCGTCCGTTGGTCAGCTTGTACTGCAGCACGGACGAGAGTTGATCGACATCGGTGGGGGCGATGTTGCAGCCCAATTTCGGATCGAGAAAACGGACTTTGTTCGTGCCCGTGCTATCGCGCCGCACCTGCACCAGCAGGCCGTGCACCGGCACCGGATCGAACTTTTGCGGGGTCATTTTCACGATTTCGCTGAGCGCTTCGCCGATCAAAAGGGGACGCCGGTACGGCCGATCGCTGGTCATCGCGTCGAAGGTGTCCGCCACGGCCACCACCCGCGCGGCCGGATCGGTTTCGTCCAGGTGGAGGTGATCGGGATATCCGCTGCCATCGGTGCGCTCGTGATGGTTACGCACCACTTCCGGAATCTTGGGCCAGGGGAAATCCACATTGGAAACAATGCGGTGGCCGACCACGGTATGATCGGCCATTTCCTGAAACTCCAGGTCGTCCAGCTTTGCGGGTTTCTGCCAGATACGCCGGTCCACCGCCACCATGCCAACGTCGTGCAGGTACCCGGCGGTCCGGATGCCTGCCACTTCCGTGGTCCCCATGCCCATGGCTTCGCCAATGGCCGCGGCATAGCGGCCCACGCGAACCGAGTGGCCGTGAACGTTGACGTCCTTAATGTCTATGGCCGCCGCAAACGTCTCCAGCACATTGTCATAAAAGCTATGCAAGGAACCCAGCAGGCGCAGGTTTTCCGAGATCCGGGTCTCCAGCGATCTCGCAATGACGTTATTGTGCACCGCCAGCGCCATGTAATTGCACAGCATGCCAATCGCATCCAACTCATCCATGCTGTAGGGGGTTTCGCCCTCGCGGCGGCCCAGGCCAATCACGCCGACCAGTTTCCCTGCCACCCGCAGCGGCGCCAGGCAACGAAACAGCTCGGGAGCCAGGTTGCCGTTGGCGGTGAGATACAGATCGTGATTGCCGGAGGTCACCAACACCGGCACCCGGCAGTTGGAAAAGGCGTGCACGTGTTTCGGCAACAAGGGGATCCACGCGGCTTCGGGGAAATTGGGGAAACCGATGGCGGCGACCGAGTTCAACATCGAAGGCCGGTCGTTGAAGACGAACAACGCACCTTCCCGCGTGCCCACGGCCTCGCAGAGCGAGGACAACATGATGCTCGCGGTTTCAGGGAACTCTCGATCAGCGGTCATTTCCCGCCCCAAGTCCGAAAGCGCTTCGAACGTGAGCAGGAGCCGCCGGAAGTTTCTTTTAGTCACCGTTCCCGGCCGTTCGGTCGGGAGAATGCCAGAGCAAGTGCAGAGTACCATGCCGCGCGCCGGTTTCGCGCCGGGTGCACACCGCTTCGTATTAGTGAGTTTGGTGCGGGCGGGCGCTGAAAAAGTTGAACCGTAAGACACGCGAAGGAATCAAGCGACAGAGACCGGACGCTTTCGGTTCGCAGTTTGCAGCCAACCCAAAGGCGCCGCTCCAGCCTGGCTGCAAACTGTAAACCGTAATCTGTGAACCTGTTCTTCTCAGAAGTGCTGCTGCAGCTGCGGGAAGCGCTCCACCACCAGTAGCCGTCCCGCCGATCCTTCCGATCGCACATCTTCGTTTTCCAGCACCCAGGTCATTTCGTTGGGAATGAACACGGCATTCAACCCGATGGCCAAGGCGGGATTGATGTCCGACACCGGGCTGTTGCCGACCATCCAGGTCTGGCTCTTGACCAGGCCATATCGTTCCACCACGGAGCGGTAGGCCGCCGGGTCCTTCTCGGCCACGATCTCCACGGCGGAGAAATAGTTCTTCAGGCCCGATCGTTCCACCTTGCCCGACTGCTCGGTCACGTTGCCCTTGGTCATCAGGATCAGGTGATGCCGGCCGGCCAGGTAGCCCAGCGTTTCCGGCACGCCTTCGAAGATTTCGATGGGCTTGCCGGCAATCTCATGGGCCAAGCCATGAATGATCTCATGCATCGCGGGCGTCACCGGATCGACCGCCAGCCGCTCAAAAGTATCCACCAGCGCGTGGGCGAAGCTGTGCAGGCCGTAACCGTGTTTGATAATGCATTCCCGCTCCACCCCATCCAGCACCGCCCGCACCTGCATTGGGGTGTATTCATGGTGGTTCAAAAACGATATGAAATTCGCAATCGCCCGTTCGAAATACACGTTGTTCGCCCACAGCGTGTCGTCGGCATCGATCAGAAGCGTTTGCGAGGTGGGTACGGTCATAAACACTATTGACTCATCATACCCTGACCGTTTCACCACAGAGGACGCAGAGGGCACAGAGGAAGAACAATCCGGTTTCCAGTTTCCAGTTTCGAGAATAAATACCTGGATCGAGCCACTTGAAACTTGAAACTCTCACTTTGCCAACAGCGCCGCTTTCCCATGCTAAAATCGCGCCGTACCCATGAAGAATCTGACACTCGCTCTGCTCCTCGTTTTCATCATGTCCCTCCACGGCGATGCCCAGCAAAGGTCGAAGGTCTCGCCTAAGAACGGCAAGGGTCCGATCGGCGCGGGCCGGGCCGGCGGCGGACCGATCTCGAAGAACTGGAAGGTGGCGCCGGACGTCGCCGAGCGTCTGGCGACATACAAATCCGTGCGCATGCCGTTCAATGCCGCCAAGCTGAGCCCGCGCGAGCGCCAGATGGTCGACAAGCTGGTGGAAGCGGCGCAGGACGTGGAAGCGGTATTCTGGCGGCAAAACGATGCGGACGCGCTCACCCTGTATCAGCAACTGGAGGGCAGCGCCTCGCCGCAAGACCATAGATTGCGCAAGTTGCTGTTCATCAATGCCGGCCGGTTCGACCTGCTGGACAACAACAAGCCGTTCCTCGGCACTCAGCCCATGCCGCCGGGCCACTCCCTGTATCCGCCGGACCTGACGCGCGAACAGGTGGAGGAATACGTAAAGGCTCATCCGGAGCAGCAGGCGGAAATCTACAATCCCTACACGGTCATTCGCCGCCAAGAGGAGCGGCTCGAGGCTTTGCCGTACCGCGTTGTCTATGGTCCGTTCCTTGCCCCCGCGGCCAAGGCCCTGCGCGAGGCTGCCGCGCTCAGCGCCGATCCGGCGTTCGCCAACTTTCTGCGCCTCCGCGCGGATGCGCTGCTCACCGACGATTACTATCCCAGCGACCTGGCATGGGTTGATCTGAAAGATCCGAAGTTCGACCTGATCCTTGCCCCGTATGAGACCTACATCGACGATCTGTTGGCGGTGAAGACCTCCTATGGCGCGGCGGTGCTGATCCGCAACCAGGACGAGAGCAGGAAGCTGGCGGTGTTTCAGCAATACGGGCCTGACATTCAGGATGCGC